>Ga0307322_10000136_pt1 | contig 13246 bp, 29 predicted proteins | sample ER_DNA_380_FD_194494 | JGI IMG/M metagenome (GOLD analysis project Ga0307322, IMG submission 194494) | Bulk soil microbial communities from the East River watershed near Crested Butte, Colorado, United States - ER_DNA_380 | ecosystem: Environmental > Terrestrial > Soil > Floodplain | place... | reverse complement strand
TCACGTCGCGCAGCAGGACATCCGCGCCCACCTGACCCGGATCTTCGGGTTCGAGGGCTGGGACAAGGAGGTTCTGGAATTGCGCTGCGTCCGCGACACCGCGATCACACTGCCCGCCAAGGGCAGCAGGCCGGAGCGGCAGGTCCCCGCGGTCACCTACCTGTGCCGGATGCGCCTCACCATCCGCGACCCCTCCGGTGCGGTGGTCAAGGTGTCCGAAGACGTCGGCACCGGCACCAGCCCGAACCTGCCCACTTATGGCGACGCGCACGACTTCGCCGCGAAGAACGCTGTGTCATACGCACTGAAGCGCTGCGCCATCGACCTCGGGGATCAGTTCGGTCTGTCGCTGTACAACAAGGGCCAGACCGAGGCGCTGGTTAGGCGGACCCTGGTCAGGCCGGGAGATAGCGCGCCGGACGGGGACGTCGAGGCCAACGTCCCCCGGCAGGTGTCGATGGGCGACTCCGAAGACGCTCCGCCAGCGGATGTCGGCGAGGAGTCCCAGGAGCCGTCGCAGTCGGAGCCGGACAAGATCCGGGCCGAACTCCTCAAGCTCTGCGGTGAACTCGGTTGGAACGCCGCCACGGTCGCGCAGGGATACGCCAAGCAGTACGGCGGCCGAGACATCCGCACGGAGACCAACGTCGAGGCGCTGACGCTGTTCCTCCAGGACCGGCTGCTGGACGCCGCCCGGGAGAAGGAAGAAGCAGCCGGCGAGGGGGCCGCCGCATGAGCACCAGCCCGTGGGCGCAGCCACCGGCCCCGCCGCTGACGTTGCAGGAGACCAACCAGCGCATCCACGACCTGACCCGCGAACTGGAACGGCAGCACGAGCACGAGCTGCAGGGCCTGCTCGCCGAGCAGCAGCGCGTCTCGCTGGCGTACGAACTCCGCTTCGCCGCCGCGGTCGCCGCTTCCGAGCAACGCTCGGAGGACCGGCGCAAGGCCGAGGCGACCGGCGTGCTGGCCGAGACGTACCTGGACGGCAACCCGACCGACCTCGCCACCCGCAAGGCCGTCATCGACATGCAGGTGAAAGCCCAACGCGAATATGCGCACAACCTGCGGGCCGAGATCAACGCCATGCAGACCCTGTCGGCGAACCTCCGCGCGGAAGCCGGCCTGGCGGGGGTGATCCGGCCGTGAGCGAACTCAAGGACGTGGCCCGGGACCTGCTGGTGCTGGCCGAACTCGTCAAGCGCGTGAAGACGGCCGACCTGGCGCTGCGGTCCCGGTACGCCGAACTCGGCGACGAGGGCGACCGCACCGCCTGGAAGGTCGACGGACAGCCGGTCGGCGGGGTGCAGATCACCGCCGGCGCACTCCGCGCCCGCATCACCGACCCCCGGGCGTTGCTGCGCTGGGTCCAGGCCAACCACCCCACCGAGGTCGTAGCCGAGCCAGCGATACGACCGGCGTACCAGACGGCGCTGCTGGACGCGGCGAAGGAAGCCGGCATGCCCGTGGACCCGGCGACCGGCGACGAAGTCCCCGGCATCGTCGTAGAGCTCGGCGACCCGATCGTGCGTGTGGTCCCCGCGAAGGGTTCCGGCGTGCTGATCGAGGCCGAGTGGAAGGCCGGCCGGCTGGCGCTTCCCGCGTCGGTGCTGCCCGAGTTGGAGGCGCCGCGATGACCCTGTCCCGCACCAACATCCGCCGCCGCGCCACACCCCGGCTGGCTGCTTCACAGCGCGCCCTGGCTGCCGCTCAGGCAAAGGTCGCGGAACGGTCCGGAGGCAACTGCGAGGGCTGCGCGTCACACCCGGCCTCGCAGTTCCACCACCGCAAGGCCCGGCAGGCCGGCGGGTCCAGTCGCGACGCGGCGATCCACTCGCCAGCGAACCTTCTGCACCTGTGCCTGTGGTGCCACGAGATGTGCGAGTCGCATCCGGACCGGTGGACGTTCGGCTGGAAGGTTCACCGCGGCCACAACCCCGCAGAGGTCAGCGTGTTGCTGACGATCGGATCGTGGCAGGTCGAGCCGGCCTGGTTCCTGCTGGATGACGGTGGCGGCCGGTGTGCCGCCCCGGACGGGGGAGAGGCGACATGAGGGGTGTCAGCAAGCGTCCGGCGTACCGCGTACAGGTCTGGCGGCAGTCACCGTTCCCGCTGGACATCACCAGCAGCAAGGCCGCTGCGTATCGGGAGGCGGAAGCCCAGGCACGGCAGGCGGTCCAGTACGGCGGGATTACGCAAGTACAGGTGATGGTTCGCGAGCCCGGTAGCCGCCAGTGGGGCGCACTCGAAACGGTTTGGCGCCACGGCAGCCTCGCCCCCAGCGAGCTCGACCCCTGACGTGGTGGCGCGGCCCCGTCCCTTCCTTATTCGGCTGGGGAAGACGCCGCAACCTGCGGGTCGCGCCACCACCCCACCACAGACCACCCGACACGCAAAGACGAGCACCACGGAGACACCGATGAGCTACCAGAGCGCCGCCTACGACAAGCAGAACGACGACGGATTCCCGCCTGACCCGGTCGTGGTGATTGTTGCCACCGGCACCCACGACGTGTCCCGACTGGCGCACCTCCTGAACGGCGGCGCGCCCGTCATCGAGCAGTACCAGCTCGGGGAGCGCGTACGCCGCCAGGTTCGCCGCCACTCCGCCGGCCGCGCCGCGCTACATCTGCTGCACGAGCACGGCGGGCCGGACCTGCTGGAGACCGCACCACCCAAAGACGCCGAGCTGGAGAAGCTGATCCGCCTAGCCATCTCCGACCCGGGCGCGTTCGTAAAGCGGGGTCACCCGACGGCTGGGGGCAAGAGCGACTACAGCGAGTCGATCCCCGCGTGGGGTGCACGCGCTGTCCTGGTGGCACTGGAACGACACGGCGTCGACCGGGCTGTCGCGACCTCGGGCGGTGCGGCATGAGCGACACCACCACCCGCACCGAATGGGCGGTCCTGCTGTCCAACGGCCGCCGCTGGACCTCCGAGCTCCACACCGAAGCCTCCACCCGCCGGGCTGTCGCTGACTCCGGTACCGGTGTGGTGCAGTCCCGCACGGTGACGACCACGGTCACCGACTGGGTGGACGCGCCGGACGGTGCGGCATGACCGCGCCGAAGCAGCCAACCGGCGCTGAGCCGATCCGCGACGGCCACAGCCTCAACGTCGAACTCGAATCAGCCGGGATCTACCTCACCGTGAACTGCCCCCACGACGGCACCGACTGGACCACCTACGACCTGATGGACCGGCCACGCTGCCGCCGCGTCGTAGACCCCCACGACGGCACGCCAGACAACGACCACGCCAACACCTGCATGATCTCCGAATGGTCCGAGGCGGTGACCGGCGCCGCTGAACTGCTCGACCTCGGCACGGGCGGCTTCACAGCCACCGCGCTGCCGATCGAGGTCATCTACTGGTGGACCGTCGGCGACCAGTTGTACCTGAGGCCCGTCGCGGGGCCGCCGGGTGAGACTGAGTACAAGACCCTGATAACTGAGGTCGCCGCTCGGTCTGCAACTCCGGAGCGTGCGGCATGATCCTCGCCTTCGCTCTCACCGCTGCCACCCTCCCGGCCGCCATGTACGGCGTGCACCGGTTCGAACGCTGGTCGCAGGACTGCGAGGTCCGGGCCGCGCAGATCCGCGCGGAGGACGCCGTCATCACGGGACACCCCGGCGCTGACGAGGACTTCGCTGTCCAGCTGCGGTCGTGGCTGGACGCCGGCCAGGGATCGGCGGTGGCACGGTGACCCGCCGACCGGTCGGCCACGCCAGCCCGGCAGAGCCCGTCACCGAACTCCCGCAGGTCCCCGCAGGCCCCGGCCAAGGCGCCTCGACGACCGCCACCCTGCCCCGCCCGCGCTGCGCTTCCTGCCGCCAGCCGATGCCCTGGCACCCGCCGCTGTGCACCTGCGGCCACCCCGTCAGCAGCCACCACGAAACCGGGACCGGGAACCTCACCTACTGCTGCAACGGCGGCCCTGACGGCAACTGCGGCTGCGGCCGGTACGCGCAGGCCAGCGACGGCTACTACGGGCCGCTGAAGGTGGCGTCATGACCGCCGTCACCGCGGACGAAGCCCGCGACATCATCCGCACCCACTGGCTGGTGGTCGGCGGCGACTTCCAGCACATGCACGGACTGTGGGCCGGTACCGACGACGACACGGTCACCGCAATAGTTGATGACGGCCAAGCGTCCGCGCGGCTGGCATGCGGCCGGCTCGGTAACTGCTGGGTTCCCGGCGTCGGTGACCGCATGGGCGCCGACCGGTGCCCGTCCTGCTGCGACGCCCTCGGCCTACCGCACGGGGTCGGCTCACCGAAGAACGACCTGACCTGCCGCGCCCTGCTGGGCCTGCCCGCTTCCGGCGGTGCAGCGTGACCGGCCCGCTGTACGGCGACTGTCACGGCTGCGGCCAGCAGCACCGCCTGACCAAGCGTGGGCTGGTGTACCGCCACAACCACGCCACCGACCGGCTCATGAACTGCTCCGGGTCCGGTCGAGCACCGATCCGCCCGGTCCGGCCTGCCCGCGTACCGGGCGCCGCCACCGTCCACCTGCCCGACCCGGAGGTGACCCCGTGACCACACCCGCCCTGTTCCCCGGCGCCACCGGCATGTACCGGGCGGCCGTCATCTCCGCCGACCACCGGTACCGGTACAGCCTCATCCGCCGTTGGGCCGACACCGGCCCCGTCGTCTGCTTCGTCATGCTCAACCCGTCCAGGGCCGACGCCGAAGTGGACGACAACACCATCCGCCGCTGCATCGGCTTCGCCCGAGCGTGGGGCGCGTCGGCGCTGCGGGTCCTGAACCTGTACGCCTACCGGTCGCCGTACCCGCGTGACCTGTGGACGGCCGCCGATCCGGTCGGCCCGGAGAACGACGCCGCCCTGACCCGCGCTGCTCAACGCGCGCAGGACCGTGGTTGGCCACTGATCGCCGCGTGGGGTGGGAACGCCCGCCCTGACCGCGTAGCCGCTGTCCTGGCCCTGTCCGGCATGACCGCGCTGCAAGCCCTCGGCGTCACCAGATCCGGCGCCCCGCGGCATCCGCTGTACCTGCCGACCTCGGCTGTCCCGTCACCGTGGCCGCCCGCCCACCTGCCCGACACCACACCGGGGGAGACGCCCGCATGAGCGACAACAGCAGCATCGAGTGGACCTCGACCACCTGGAACGTCGTAACCGGCTGCACGCGGGTTTCGGAGGGCTGCGACAACTGCTACATCGAACGCACCATGCCGTTCCGCGTGGCGCACCGCCGCTTCGACCAGGACGGCGTCGGCGGCACCACGGGCGTACTGCTCCACCCGGAGCGGCAGGACAAGCCGCTGCACTGGCGCAAGCCCCGCAAGGTGTTCGTCAACTCCCTCGCGGACCTGTTCCACAACGACGTCCCGGACGGGTTCATCGCCCGCGTGTGGGAGGTCATGGCCGCGACGCCGCAGCACACCTACCAGATCCTTACCAAGCGGCCCGCGCGGATGCGCAGCCTCCTCGGGTCCGACGACTGGCTCGACATGTTCGAGCGGGGCAACGCCGAGTACCCCCTGCCGAATGTGCATCTCGGCGTGTCCGTGGAGAACCAGAAGTGGGCCGACAGCCGCATTCCGCTGCTGCTCGCCACCCCGGCTGCTGTCCGCTGGGTCAGCGCCGAACCGCTGCTCGGCCCGGTGGAGTTCGAGTTCCTGCACTACTTCGACCCCGGCAATTGCGCGTGCGAACCCACCTGGAGCGTCCACGAGCCCACCTGCGGCGTTGAGCCCGGCGCGCACTGGGGCCTGGACTGGATCGTGGTCGGCGGTGAGTCCGGCCCGGGTGCCCGCCCGATGGATGAGGCGTGGGCGCAGCGCATCGTGCGCGACTGCCGCGCGGCCGGCGTGAAGGTCTTCGTCAAGCAGCTCGGCAGCGTCCTCGGCGGCAAGGCCCACCACGACATCGCCACCTTCCCCGCTGGCTTGCGGCACCGGGAGTACCCGACGCAGGTACCAGCATGACCGCCCCCGCCGTTCTGGTCACCGTGCCCGTCCCGCCGCCCGGCGCCGACACCGTCCATACCCGCCTCGCCGCACGCCGCGCCGCGCTCACCATCCTCGGCGCCGACCCGGCCCTGCACTGGCTGTCCACCGAACGCCTGGTCTACCTCGCCCGGTGCGCACTGCTCGACACGCCCGGCGGTGAGGGATGACCGGCTACACCGCCAACACCTCCACCAACGCCCCGACCGGCCACCCCCGCGCGTTGTGCCGCGACTACCTCGACCTCCACTTCCCGGTCGGCGGCGGCCCCCAACGCGACAAGCAAACCGCCGCGGCCAAAGCAGTGTGCCGACGCTGCCCGCTTACCACGGCGTGCCAGCGCTGGTCCCTGGACCACCGCGAGCCGTACGGGGTGTGGGGCGGCATATGCGAAGACGAACGCGGCGCCCTGACGCGACGGGACACCAGCCCTGCCCAAGCCGCCGAACTCCGCCGCCGCCACGCCGAACGAGACACCAACACCGGCACCATCCGCCAGCTCGCCCGCAGCGGCCTCAACGACCAGGAGATCGCCGACGACCTCAACCGCGCCAACCCCGGCGCTAAGTGGTCCAGCGGCAGGGTGCAGGCGACCCGGTCCCGCAACGAGATCCCATCCGGGTACCACGTTCGGCAACGCACCCAGGGGGCGGCGTGAAGCCCCCGATCCTGTACTTCGGCGGGAAGATCACCCTCGGTCCCGCCATCGCCGCTCTGCTCCCTCCGCATGAGCACTACGTAGAGCCGTTCGCCGGGTCGCTCGCGGTGCTGCTGGCGAAGCTGCCCAGCCCGCACGAGACGGTCAACGACCTCGACGGCGCGGTGATGGCGTTCTGGCGGGTACTGCGGGACCAGCCGGAAGCGTTGGAACGGATCTGCGCGCTGACCCCGCACTCCCGCGCCGAGTTCGCCGCCGCGCGGGACCTCGACGGCGCTCCGACCGACCTGGAGATGGCCCGCCGCGTCTGGGTGCTCCTCACCCAAGGCCGCGCCGCACGGCTGACCCGCACCGGGTGGCGGCACTACTGCGACCCGGTGCGGTCCAGCGTTGGCATGCCCGGCTACCTGGCCGGCTACGTGCAGCGGCTCGCGCCAGCAGCTGCTCGGCTGGCGAACGTCAGTCTGGAATGCCGTCCCGCGCTGGACCTGATCCGCAAGTACGGCTCCGTGCCCGAGGTGCTGTTGTACGTGGATCCGCCCTATCTCGGCAGCACTAGGGCGAACGACAGCGCCTACCGGGTCGAGATGCGCACCGAGGCCGAGCACCGCGAGTTGGCCGAGGCTCTGCACACGTGCCGCGCCACGGTCGTCCTGTCCGGCTACTCCAGTGCCCTGTACGACAGCGAGATGTACCCGGACTGGCACCGCCGCACCTTCGACGCGAGCACCGGCCAGGGCGGCACCTGGGCCAACCGCACCGAAGTGCTGTGGAGCAACCGTCCCCTCGCCGACAACCAGCCGACCCTGTGGGACCACACCGAGGAGGCATGCGGATGACCCCGGATCTCCCTGTCCTGCGGGCGCTTCCACAGCCCGTACCCATGATCGAGGGGGGTAGGATGGCCGAGCCCGAAACTGGGCGGGGCCGCCGGTGTTGGAAGCACCGAACGGCCCCCGACCTCCACGCTCCGAATCAGCGGAAGGAGGCCGTGGTGTTGCATGCTCGCACACCGTCGGCTGCCCCATCACCCCGGCATATGGCCCGCCCAGCATGACCGGCCGCGAAGCCCTCGCCGAAGCCGCCGCCGCAGAGACCGCCCGCGTCTACGGCGCCGTCTCCCGCGAATGGCACGGCGAGACCGAGGACACCCCGACCACCCACCTGATGCGACACGAACACGGCCGCCGACTGTGGGCGCTCGCCGCGGTCGTCGGGCAGGACTCCATCCCCGGCATCGATGACGAGCGGGCGGTGGCGTAGATGCCCAAGGGCGAGATCCACGTCCAGCTGAGCGTCCACTACGCCGACGGCAGCCTCGCGGACGTGCACCCGCTCGCCCGACTGCTCTACGTGGATGCGCTGTGCAAGGCGAAGGAGACGCTCAATGACGGGACGTTCACCCGCGCGCAGCTCGCCAAGGTCGCGTACTGGGCGACACCGAAGCAACTGGACGCCTACCTGCGGGAACTAGTCGCAGAGCCGGCGGACGGCAAGGCGTCGCCGCTGACGAGGAACGACAACGGCACGTACACCGTCAGCGCGTGGCTTGCCCGTAATCCCAGCCGCGCGGATGTGGCGGCCCGTCGAACGGGCGACCGCGGCGAACGCAGCACCAGCGGCGCGCGGGGTGCGCACGTCAAGAACCACGTGAATAGGGGGGTCCGGCGGCCGGAGAGTTGTCCCTTCTGCGCCACGGACGGGCCCGGCTCGGGTGTAGCTGATAGCCAGAGCAGCGTAGCTAATAGCCAGGCCCCGCCTAGCTCAGCCACTAGCTCAGCTAAAGCTACGAGTGGCACAGAGACAGAGACAGAGACAGAGACAACAGCTACCTACGTACCAGCATCGGGGGCAGATCCGTACCAAGCGGCAGACGACCCCGGCGGAGCATCCGGGCCAGCCGAATCGCTCCTCGCCGAGCACGTCGCCATCGTCGGCAAGGTCAACCGCAACACCCTCAACGAGCTCGGCCAACAGATCGCTGACCTGCTGCGCCAGGAGTACACCCTCGATGAGATCCGGGCCGGTCTGGGCCTGTGGCGCAAGGGCTCCACCTGGCCGTCCCACCTGCCAGTGCAGGTTGATCGAGCACGTCAGGGCGGCCTTGCGGGTGGCTGGCAACCGATCAAGTCGGCAAACCCGAACCCGTACCTGGCCGACCTGCGCGACGCCTTGGGCGCGCCAAGCGCGATCGCGGCGCTCGGGGAGGCGGGATGACCCCCGAACAGACCGTCGCGCTGTTGGCGTACGCCTCGGCCATCGACGCGCGGATCCGGCGCAACGATCCGCAGGAGCGGCAACTCCAAGTCCGGGCGTGGCAGACGCAACTCGCGGCAGTCGACCCACAGGACGCCGCCGCCGCGGTCGACACGCACTACGCGCAGCCGAATGTCTCCGCAGCGATGCCTGGCGACATCGCCGGCCGGGCACGAGCGATCCGGGCAGCCCGCCGCCGAGACAACCTGGAGCGCGCAGGCGACGCCGCGACCTTGCCGGTAGGCGTCGACCCCGACAACGTGCCGGCGTACCTGGCCGCGCTGCGGGACGCCCGGGACCGGATCGCGGACGGCGAGGAGCCGCCGGCCTTGGATGTGACATCGCGGAGGAGCCTACGACTGGACGGAGTGTTCCGTCAGGTGCCGCGTGTCAACGGGCGGGGCGGGGCGGCATGAGCGCCGCGCAGCCACTGGAGCCGTGGGAACACGACAACGCACACCAGGCTCTGGACGGGTGGCTGTACGCGTGGCGGCAGCACCATCAGGACGGCAGCCACCCCCCGCTCGCGTTCCTACTTCACCTTGGCGCTGACGCGGTGGAACTGATGCAGGGCAGTACGCCGAAGGTCGAACTCGCCCGGCTGCTGTGGGCCTGCGCTGAGGACGGGGTCTGTATCCACGGTTACCGCTGGAACGAGCCGTTGCCTGACCCGACCGAGGGAGTGGCAGCGTGACCCGGCGAACTGACGATGGACACCTGAGCGTGAGGCAGGTGACGACATGAAAGATCGCGTCCTCCATGTCCCGACCGGGACAATGTTGGAGTTCAGCCGGCCGGACTTCGGTGGGCCGGCAGCCGCCGCGGTGATCGAGGAGTGGGACAACCGGGCCGGGCCGGTACGCGAGGGCGACTTCGTGTGTTGGTTCCACCGCGAGCACGAGCGGCCGGGCCTGTACCTCCAGCGCCGACGCGGCCAGCTCGTCGCCGCACACTGGGGCCACTCTGGACTGGCGGACACACACACGATCACGCACGGAATGACCGACGAACACCGCTACCAGACCGACTACATCCAACGCGCGGCCGAAGATGCGGGCTTCGCCACCGAGAAGGAGTACGTGCTCCCAGGCGTACGCCTGGATGCTGCAATCTTCACCGACTGGTCGGTCACCGGGATCGAAGTGCAGAGATCCAAAATCACTGCCCGGACGGCCAGGAGCCGTACGACCAAGGCCGGGCGCAGCGGCGCGCTGTCGGTGTGGTTCAACGACCGTGACGACCGGGCACCGTGGTTCGGTCGCGTCCCGTCGATCGGCATGAACCGCAGGCCGTGGGACACGGTCCCGCCGCGGTACTCCGCGGTGGTGGGTAGCGGCACTGGCCACATCAAGGCAGTCCGATGCACGTCGAGCTCCGGCATCGTCTGCCGCGACCGCCGCACCGGCTGGTGCGGTGCATACCATCCGGTCCGCGAGCCGCTGCGCGGTCTGTTCGTGGACAACATCGCCGAGATGGTCCCGTTGGGCCAGTTGGTGCCGATGCGGTTCCGGCTCGCCACCAAGCCCGACCCGGTGATCTATCTGGTTCCGCCGGACAGCCTGCGTCGGTATGAGGAGCTGACCTTCGAGGCGGCCGGGTTCGCTATCGCGCCACCTCCGCCGCTGACGGCCGGGCAGCGGGAGCGCATCACCTGCTCCGCTGACGCCGGCGTCAAGGTAGTCAGGCCGGACCTACCTGCCCGGGCGAAGCATCCGCGGGTGCAACTGTCGGGGTTGGCGAGGTTCGGGCTCGACGGCCTCGCCTGCCAGGAGCGCGCCCGGCTACCCCAGGATGACCCCCGCGGGCCGAGGCAGCGCGCCTGTTGCCGCTGTGGCCGGGTCACGGCCCGTATCGACGGTGAGGGTTTGGCGTGGTGTGGCGGCGAGTTTGCCCCTGATCCCGGAACAGCGACCTGATGGGCGGACCTGGTGCGATACCCGGCGCCCCGCTCCCATCGGGCTACCCGGTGGACCGATGGTGGGAAGACGAAGGGGGAGAGGCAATGGCCGAGGACGAGGGCAGTAGCGAAGAGGCGGCGGCGTGAGCGACCTACCGGACGAGCTGTACTGCCAGTGCCCGGAACAGGAGACCGCGCGCTGCGACATGCCGGCGACCGCCGAGGACATGCGCTGCGACGTGTGCCGCGCCGGTTGTGGCGACTACGGGACGCTGGCCGCCGAGGATCTGGAGTTCCATACGCCAGCGGACGGCACTGTGGACTGGGATGCGCTGGAGCGGGTCCGTGGCTGAGTTCAAGGTCCCGGAAGCCGCCGTGGACGCCGCTTGGCGAGCGGACATGCTACGACGGATGGACGGTCGCGGCCGGTACAGGCAAGTCCTTGAAGACGCTGCTCCGCACATCGCCGCTGCTGCTCTCCGGCAGGCCGCCGAGGACATGTGGAACCTGCCCCGCTCCGACGGCAGGCGACCCCTCGGGTACGTAGCGTGGCTGCGTGATCGGGCGGACCAGCTTGACGGCCGCCAACCGACCGAAGCGGACATGGCCGAGCGGGGGCCGGCATGAAGTGCGGCATGCGGTACGTACGTCCCGGCGGCGAGGAGCGCGGAGACCGGATCGTGCGGTGTACGAAGAGCGCTGGGCACGACGGCGACGGATGGCACGAGGAGACCGAGACGGGTAGCCGCTGGCCGGTGCGGTGGGATGCCTGTGTCCGGTGTGGTGACCCGATCCCACCGGACTGGACGCGCATGTGGGGGCCGGCCGGCTCGGCGCATGCCGACTGCGAGCACTACCGCTCCTGCGTCGCTGACGGATCGATTGTGCCGCCGGGAGCGAGGGTCGACGTGCCGCTGGAGGCGCCCGATGCCTGAGGACACGCTGACAGCCAGCGAGGCCGCCGCTGAGCGCCTGTACGCCGTCGCTGACGGCCTGCGGGACACCGAACGCTGGTGCACGGACCATCGGATCGACTTCGGGGCGTCGCCGGGTGTGGTGTTGGCGGCGGTCCGAGACGAGCTACAGCAGGCCGCGGCCGCGCTGGCGGTGTCCTGATGGGATACGGCTCCTACGTCCTGCCGGACGGTCGCGAGGCCGGCTACCTCGTCGACGACGTCTGCAACGAGGCTGGCTGCGTCACGGAGATCGACCGGGGTCTGGGTTACCTGTGCGGCCAGACTCCGGGCGGCGATGAGCACGGCTGCGGCGGGTACTTCTGCTCGCCGCACCTGTTCCACGGCGGTCCCTGCCAGCTCTGCACGCGCTGTATCGCGGCTTGGGAGGCCACGCACCCTGAGGAGGCAGACGCCGATGCCTGAGCAGGTGGTGACGGTCGCCGAGTTCCCGCACGGCCTGCGGTGCGCCCGCTGCCGCCGCCTGATCGCCCCGGGCCAGCTGTACGGGTCGACGCCGGTGGGGATGTCCGGTGCGGTGCCGGTGGAGGAACTGGTGTGCCCGGAGTGCGAGGTGTCGCATGGCTGAGCCTCGCCGTCTGCGGGTGGGCAACCACCACGGCGTCAGCATCGTGGAGCACGTCGGTGACGCGGACCGGGGCGTGATGGTGGCCTCGATCACCGCCGCGCCGAAGCGGTCCTTCGAGGACGCGCTCGGGTTGGCGCGGGAGATCTGCGACGCGGTGAACGCGGCCCGGGAGGCACGGGAGTTCCGGCAGGAGATCGGGGGGAAGCGGTGAACGGTGAAGCGGTGGACGCCTGGGTGTCCAGCGTCGATGAGCTACTGGCCGGTCGGCGGGACGACGTGGAGGTGTCGGACGACGCGATGCGGTGGAGCCCAGAGGCGCCGGAAACTGGGCCGCTGCTACCCGCTGCCATGTGGGATGACTGCGTATGGCCGCCGCCGGGCCAGTGGCAGCCGACCGGCCTGCTGAATCGGTCGGACATCCATGTCGACCCTACGGTGATCGATCGATTGACGCGGACGTTCGCCATGAGCGTGGCCGAGGTGACGGGGACGGTGATACGAACGCTGGTGGCGTTCGAGCAGATTCCTGACGAGCTTGTGGAGGTGGACGACGCGGGTAACCGCATCCGCCGCGCGTTGGAGGCCCGCCGTAACCGGGACACCGGTCCACCTCGGCCGCCGCTGGGAAGGCGGGTCCGGTGACCCCCCACGCCGAGACACCAGCCGGGGTTGCGCCATACCTGCCGCAGATGGCGTTCAACGGCCCGCTCTGCAACGGCTACTCCGTGGAGGTCACCGCCGAGGGTGTAACCGTCTACTCCGAGTGCTGCGCCGACAGGATGAGCGTGGAGACCGCCCGCGCGCTGCATGAGGCGCTGGGCCGGTACCTCGCGGATCACCCGGGGGAGCGGCCATGACGGACACCCCGGCAGGCAACTGGGTCAGTGACCGGTCGGCAACCCCGGTCAACCGCTG
>Ga0307322_10000134_pt1 | contig 13372 bp, 16 predicted proteins | sample ER_DNA_380_FD_194494 | JGI IMG/M metagenome (GOLD analysis project Ga0307322, IMG submission 194494) | Bulk soil microbial communities from the East River watershed near Crested Butte, Colorado, United States - ER_DNA_380 | ecosystem: Environmental > Terrestrial > Soil > Floodplain | place... | reverse complement strand
CCTGAACGCCAAGGACTTCCTGGCAGCGCAGGCATGACGACCGACCATTGGATGACGCTGGCTGCCTTGATCATCTCGGCGGTGTCGCTGGGCCTGAACTTCTATGTGCTGCGCTCCAAGTGGATGTCCATGTGCCCGGACTGTCGGTGGTTGGCCAGGCTGCTGGAAATCCTCGACCCGGCCCCAGTGTCATCGTTGGGCCAGTAGCCACTGGTCACTCTTCCTCCACCTCCCGGCCCTGGCTCAGAACCTTCGTCGGCTGCTCCGCACACTCCCGGCGGATCATGCGGATCAGGTAGCGAGTTCACACAGCGGCGTGACATGGCGACGTACGCGAAGGACCTGATGGAAGCCGTGGAGCAGACCATCGATGAGATCTGGCGGCGTTCGCCGACCATGTCCGGGATCGCTTTCGGACTACCGAATGAACAGTGGCTGTTCGATGTGACGGTCTCGCCAGGCTCGCGGACGTTCGGCTGGCTCATCTGCTCGACCGTATCGGACTGAACCTCAGCTCGAACTAGACAGGTCGGTCGATTGATTGGGGTCCAGGCGGACTGGATTATCGACTCCGGTCACGGGACGGCCCGAGCCGATTTATGCAGCAGTCCCAGTTGAATTCCGACCCGCCAGGCCCATGGTGCTGATGTACCTTCGGCCTTAGTGAAGATCTCACCAGATCGTCGTGTGTTTCGCGGCATGTGGCATCACCGGGCTCTTGGTGGGATAGCCTCCGGTCGCTAGCTCCAGCACTGCGGTGCTACATATCGCGCCCGGCTGACGAGTTCGGGGGTTCTTTCTTTTCGGCTTAGGTGGATTTATGAAGCGCGTTGTTACACGTGCCTTGATTGTGGTGGCGGCGATTCTTGGCATCGTGTTCGCCCATCTCGGCGTTCTCAGCGACGGCCGCTCCATGATCGCCAAAAGCGTTAGCCATGAGGTCACTGTGCTAAGCGTGGGCGACCCGAGCGAGGCGGTCAGCGCGAACACCAACCGCATCAAGGGTGACTGCGTGGGAACCACGCTCACCTTGTACGTGAACGATCGCAAGCTGATCGAGGTCGATGACCGCGAGCTCACATCCGGCGGCGTGGGCCTGGCCGTCGAGTCCGCCGACGTGATCTTCGACAATTTCCGGGTCCGCGCGCCACGTCAGTGAACCGCTCGCGTTCGCGAAGCCCACGGCGACACCGGCCCGGAGCGCCGACGGAGCGGTATGCGCTGTCAAGCACGGGCCGAATTGCTGATCCCTTAGCTTCCTTGCCAAGTGGAAGATCTCACCTTCGATGGTCGATGTGATACTCAGGGCAAGCTCCTGGTAAGCCTAACGAAGCGACCACTGGACTACCCGGGAATTCGGTCCGTAGCAGATCTAAGAGTGGCTCTAAGTCGCTGCCGCTACGGTGTCGCGATGGATGTTAAGCGTGCCGCCGACCTGTACGCCCAGGGTCGGACGCTGCGCCAGATCGGTGCCGAGCTGGGCGTCACGGCCACCACGGCCAGCGATCAGTATTTGCCTGAACGGCTGGTCGTCGTAGCGTGCGGTGCACGGGAATCGGCGCAGCTTCAGCTGCTCGGCTCGACATTGGCGAAGGCGTGGCCGTAACCGACTCGATGTAAGGCCTCGGTGATTTCCTCCAGGATCTTGGGGTCGTCGATCGTTGGCGGGACCGAGTACTGCTGATCGTCGGCGATTCGACGCATCGTGCCGCGGAGAATCTTGCCCGAGCGGGTCTTGGGTAGTCGTCCGACTATGACGGCGGTCTTGAAGGAAGCCACGGGCCCAATCCGATCCCGCACAAGTTGGACCGCTTCCCTCACGATGTGATCCTCTGGGCGATGCACACCAGACTTGAGGACGAGCAAGCCGACCGGCACCTGACCTTTGAGCTCGTCGGCGACCCCGATAACTGCGCACTCCGCTACGTCAGGGTGTGCGGCGAGGACCTCCTCGACCGCTCCCGTTGAGAGCCTGTGCCCCGCGACATTGATGATGTCGTCGGTACGCGCCATGACGAAGACATAGCCGCGCTCGTCGATGTAACCGGCATCAGCGGTCAGGTAATAGCCCGGGAACGGATCCAGGTAGGTGGCCCGGAAGCGCTCATCAGCCAGCCACAGCGTCGGTGAGGAACCGGGTGGCATGGGCAACTTCGCTACCAATGCGCCCGTCTCACCATGAGGTAGCTCAGTGCCATCGCTTCCCAGCACTCGGAGATCCCATCCCGGAGCGGCACGCGTCGGCGATCCGGGAACGATAGGCAGTCGCTCGATGCCGAGGCAATTTGCCACGATGGACCAGCCCGTCTCCGTCTGCCACCAGTGATCGATGACCGGCACGCCCAGCTTCTGCTCCGCCCACCGCAGCGTCTCAGGATCGCAGCGCTCCCCGGCGAGGAAGAGTGCACGGAAGCCAGCCAAGTCGTAGCGCTCGATGTGCTTGCCTTGGGGGTCCTGTTGGCGGATGGTGCGGAAGGCCGTGGGAGCCGTGAAGAGCGTGCAGACGCCGTGCTCTGCGATGACGCGCCAGAAGGCACCAGCGTCGGGTGTGCCGACCGGCTTTCCTTCGTAGAGGACCGTGGTGCAGCCATGGAAGAGCGGGCCGTACACGATGTATGAGTGTCCGACGACCCACCCGATGTCGGATGCAGCCCAATACACCTCGCCCGGCTCGACATCGTAGATGTGCTTCATTGTCCACTCGAGCGCGACGGCGTGACCGCCGTTGTCCCGCACGATCCCCTTCGGCTGACCTGTCGTTCCCGACGTGTACAAGATGTAGAGCGGATCGGTGGCTGCGACAGGAACGCAATCCGCGGGCGCCGCCTTGGCCATGGCATCCGCCCAGTCGACGTCCCGATCCGGGTCGAGGTCGGCCTCGAGCATGTCGCGTTGCAGGACGATGCAGTGTTCCGGCTTGGAGACGACCATGTCGATCGCGGCGTCGAGGAGCGGCTTGTAGGCGACGACCCGCCCGACCTCGATCCCACATGAGGCTGTGATAACGATCTTGGGCTTCGCGTGCTCGATTCGATTTGCAAGCTCGGCCGCGGCAAAGCCGCCGAAGACGACGGAATGGATCGCTCCGATGCGCGCGCACGCAAGCATCGCCATGACCGCTTCCGGAACCATCGGCATGTAGATGATCACGCGGTCGCCGTACTCGACTCCCTGCTCGAGCAACGCACCCGCAAATCTCGCGACCTCGTCGCGCAGCTCGCGATAAGTGAAGGACTTTGTCGTGCCAGTGACCGGGGAGTCGTAGATGAGCGCAACCTGGTCGGCACGGCCACGCTCGACGTGTCGATCAAGAGCGTTATAGCAGGTGTTCAGGCGGCCGCCGCTGAACCAGCGATACATCGGTGCCTGCGAGTCGTCGAGCACCAGCTTCCAGGGTTCCACCCAATCGATTGCCGCAGCGGCCTCGGCCCAGAACTCTTCCCGCTGCTCGAGGGAGCGCCGATAGACGTCGTCAAATCGGGACATAACAGTCCTCCTGTTCGAGACCGTACGCCTCGCATTGGTGCCGGTCAAAGGTCCCGCACCGCTTGGCTCGATGACGGTTTGACAGAGTTCCCACCCGCCTGGGATACCAACATCTCACCTAGTCAGAACACGGTTTCTCGTAACCGAACCAGAACCTCATGCAACACATGTGCAATAAGGAGGCGATAACAAGACCAACTAGCAAGCCAACCTAAGCGGGCCATCCAGGAGTGGCGACTCCCGACTGGCCAGAAACCCACTTACCTCAGAAGCGAGTCCCAATGAGCACCATAACCACCCTGGCCACCGGCCAGATCAATGCCATCGACACCATCACCGTCGAGCTAGTCGAAACCGACGAACACCCAACCGTCGTCATCATCCGCTGGCCCGACAAGCCGTCTGTAATCCACCCCAGGCGTTTCCCGATGTCGCAGCCGCGATCGCGCAATTGTTCGCGAGGGCCCACATGCTCGCCAGCCTGAAAGCACAGGGCCAATGAGCCGCCAGAACCGCGACGCGATCCGGCGTACGCACCGCGCAGCAGGCCCAGAAAGCCCGTGTGCGGTGAGACGTATCCGTGTGATGCCATACGCCTGCTCGATGATCTCGAACAGGTTGAGGCGGTGGCACGGTCGTATATCGACCAGACGGCTGCCCTGAGACGCCGCGTCGAGGAGCCGGAGGCCACCGCGGCGCGCTTCTGGAGCTGTCATGAGCGGCCAAGGCCCCGCCGAGTGGCTGTGGCTGGCCGTTGTCGTGTTGCTATGGCCACTCTGCTCGCCAGCGTCGTGCTCGGCCTCGTGTGGAGTACGCCATGATGACCACCGCCAACCCAACAGAAAGGGGAACCGATGATCTCCATCACCAATGTCGCCCCCGACAAGAAGAAGGGCCTGACGTTCGGCGAACTCCGGACCTTCGTCCAAGACTGCATGAACCGCGATGTGCCCGACGATGCCGAGATCAAGGTCGATGTCGGGTGGAGTCAGCAAATACAGAAGATCAGCGCAAGCGAAAGAGAGCGGTGAAGTGGGGTTAGTCGAGCTCGACCCATTCCTCGGTGCGTCGAACCAACGCCTACGACGGGTCACGGGAACATGCACCGCGAATCAGCCGAATCCGAGCAAGCAAGCGGCTGTAAACCCGCGCGGGCCGACAGGGCACAACGGCGACAGAGCCAGGGGCGACAGCTCAATGTTGGGTTGGGGTGACACGTGGAAGGTTTCCAGGGACGATCGGAACCTGTCCAGCCCACTCCTCGAGCTATCAGCCGAAGACGGTCGGACCGGCTTTCGTCGGCGTGATCCGGATCAAGCAGCGGCGCTGTTTGATCATGGCGGTCCGGTAGTCGTCCCAGTCCGGATGCTCCCCAGAGATGGAGCGGTAGTACTCAACCAGCGGTTCCATCGCCTCGGGCAGGCTGACGACCTCGACGTCGCCACTGAGCTGCGCCCAGTCGCCGAAGAACCTGTCATTGAGCACACACAACCAGGCTCGGGGGTCGCGGCGGACGTTTGAGGTCTTCATTGCGGATTCGCGGGTACTGACGACCAGACGATCTTGCGAGTCGACGCCGACGAGTACCGGTGACAACTGAGGCGTGCCGTCACGTTTCATGGTTGCAAGAACGGCATGTGGGTTCTTACGGGCGAACGCGAGCGCTTCTGCGGCATCCATATCAGCGGCAAGTCAATCAGAATCGGCGACGGTGCCGCTAGCCGGCGAGTCGAACATTTGTTCGATACCCTAGAGACGTGTCCACTGCTGACCAACTGCTCTGACGGGACGCCCTCCATCACGGCCCCGGCCGGCGGCGGCAACGGCAAGCCACTGGACTATGGGGACCTTGAGCGCTGGACGCGGGTCGGGTTCGAGCGCGGGACGAGATCACGTCACGGGGAGCGATGACCGCCCGCTACCGTTCGTTCCTATGGTCAGCGAGGCAGAACACGGCACGTCGCCGCGCTGGCACGCTGGGTGCCGCTGCACCCAATGCCGGCGCGCACACAGCGACACACAGCGTGCCTGGGGACGAGCGAGAGCGCACAAGCGGTTACCACTCGAGGTGCGGCAACAGCTCCTGGACGCGATCTATGCGGGCCAGCCGTTCCGAACGGTGCTCCGTGACCTGGACCTGACCTCTAACCAGGTGTTTGGCCTCACCAGGACCGACGACGAGTGGTCGACCAAGCTGGAGGCCGCCCTGACGGCAAGCCGCCGCGAGGACTTGGAGCACGGCACCGACGCCGCATACATCACGGCTGTGTTTGCAGCGACTGCAGGACGCATCAGCAGGTTCGGATGAGCAGGAGCCGTGGCTGAGACGGCCCAGAGCACGCCCAAGTCGCTCACCGGCCCGAGTTCGATCGCCGACTGAGGGAGGAATTACTCAGTGATGTGGGATGTCGACAAGACCTCGCAGCAGATCACCGTGCCGAAGGCCACGCTGCGCTATTGGCGCCACATCGGCTACGGCTCCAAGTCGTTCAAGATCGGTCGCCGCGTCGTCTATAAACGCTCCGATGTCGAGCAGTGGATCGAAGAGCAGTACAACTGATGAGGGTCGGGGCGTGGATGCCGACCGCGATGCCGTTCGAGCTGGAGCGAAGCTTTCTTCTTGGACTGGGTGCGACTTGCGGACCAAGCCGGCTTCGACACACTGAGTTCGCTCCATCGTCCTAATTACGACATGTGGGATCCGCTCGCCTCGCTCGCCGCTGCCGCCGCGGTGACCCAGCGCATCCGCCTAGCCACCACCCTGCCACTGCCAAGTTGGGGAACTGAAAACGAAGAGGGTCCCTCGTTCCGTGCGCCAGCGTTCACCAACCCGCCGCCGTTCCAACACCACATGCTCACGTTCGCGCTTCCAGCACCGGCTCATCGCAAGGCCGGTCTGGCCACCCCCGATGGCGACGGTGTCATGGTGCTCTCGCATGTGCAGCTCCGCACCTGGGATGTGCGACATCGATTATGCGGTGACTGGGGCCTTCGCCCGGAGCACTGCGATGAATTCGCGCATCCACGCTGGATTGTCCGGCCACGCGCGAGCGGACACCATCTGCCCGTCCACGACCCCAGCGCCGTCCACGTATTCCGCGCCAGCGGCCTTCACATCGGCCTCAAGTGCCGGATATGCAGCAGTACGGCGGCCCTGCAACGTGCCGGCCGCAGCGAGCACCAGCGGCGCGTGGCATAGCTGTGCCACGGGAAGGTCGCCCTCCATGAAGTGTCGTACGATGCGCTGCACATCCGGGTCGTTGCGGATGTATTCGGGCGCGCGCCCGCCGGGAATTACAAGAGCGACATATTGCGACGGGTCAACATCAGCGAACGCCACGTCCGCCGGCCACGTGTAGCCAAGTTTCTCGGTGTACGTGTCGAATTCGTCGACAAAGTCGTGGATGACAAACTGCAATTTCTTAGCCGACGGTGCGGCGATGTCGACCTGGTACCCCTCCTCAATGAGGCGTTGATACGGATACATCACCTCGAGCGACTCCGCAGCATCTCCCGTCAACAACAACACTTTCGGCACGGCAACCTCCTCGTCGGGTCAAAAACCTTTCTCGTCCAGTCCAACTCCCAACGAACAGCACGTCAACCACGGATCGCAACCAATGTGACCTTCGGACGTCAGGCGGTCCAGCCGAGCCACGCCCCGCCGGCGCTCATGCCGCCCAGCCAGAGGGCGGCCGCAATGAGCGGCAGCGGTACCACTCACTCAGAGTGGCTCGCGTCTGATCTAGAAGCGGCCGAATCCAAAGAGCACAAGCCCAGACAACACGGAGATGGCAGGTCGCGCGCCATGCGGAACGCTAGGTTCAGGGAAACCACATTCAGATCAAGCTGAGATCTCGCCTCTGATCGCAGGTAGGCGGCCAGCTTGTGGGCAGGCTGCGCCGTGTTGGTCGGCGCCCTCGCCGGTGCCGCGTGAGAGGGACTGGGCATCGGAGCCAGCTTGCCAACACAACGACGCCAGGCGGATTCGCTGATAGCGGACACTGATTACGATCACCGACCGTGCGTAGGCACCTCTCCACTTCCAATTTATGGCTTCAAGCCCTGCTCGCTGGCGCTGATCGGCTTGGTCATGATGTGGTCCTTTCAGTTTGTTGATCTTGCTTCGCTTCCCGAGAACTCTCGAGGATCTGGACGAGCTAAAACGTCGCCCAAAGCAATCGCAAGGGCTGTCGATGTACTTCACGGTCCGATCCGAGAATCTTGATCTTGGTCGGAGGCTAGACCTTTCCTCCCATCTTTTGATCTTGAGCGCTTCGGCCGGCGATTATGCGGCAGCTTCGCGGCAACCGTCGCGCCGTCGATGCGGATCGTGCCGGCCACGGCCTGGGTCCGCTCCTCCGCCGCCGAGCCGAAGTCGTCCACCGACTCCATCTTGGCGTTTCAGGATTCTGATCTTGAGCGGAGTTCCTGAAGCATGGCCAGGACGGCTTCGCCGATGCCGATGGTTGCGTTGACCTGAGCGGCGGTGATCACGTGCGCCCGTCGTGCACCACGGCGGCACGGGTACGACGACGACGGCCGCCAGGGCCGGCGCGCCACAGGTGGTGGTGCCAGACCTCGCGCCGACGACGACAGCCGCGTGCGCCATTTGACGATCATCGGCTTGTTCAAGGCCGAATGCATTCGTACCACCGTCTTCCACAACGGGCCTTACAAGACCCTCGCCGACGTCGAGTACGCCACCGCCGGCTGGGTCGACTGGTACAACAACCGCAGACTCCACTCGACCCTTGGCATGGTCCCGCCCGTGGAGTACGAGCAAGCCCATTACGCTGCCCTCAAGCCCGAGATGCAGCCCACATGAAAGCGGCACGAAACCTGGGACGCTTCACTACTTCGGTTGATGGTTGACAGTTGCTTCGGCTGATCCTTGACACTCCCGTATGACTTGACGGAGCGGACAGCGGCTCTACCGGTGCGCAGCAGACGATGCGAGACTGGCTACGTATCGGCAGGAGGAGGATCGTGAGCGAGCCCATCGAGGCGATCATCAGCGAAGCCTTGCGTGACGTATACGACCCATGCTGCAAGGACAAGGGCATTTCGGTGGTCGACATGGGACTGCTGCACCACGCCGAACTCGATGGAGGGGTGGCGCGCGTCGAACTGCTGCTCACCTCGGGGTGGTGCCCGTTCGCGTCCCGCGTGCTCACCGATGTCGAGTCGGTGCTGCGCTCACTCCCCGGGGTAATAGAGGCTTCCGTGGAGATCGTCTGGTCCGAGGCCTGGAGCCCGGACCGGCTCAGCGACTCGGCCCGCAGCAAGCTGCGATTCCTGCCCGACCCGTCCACCGTCCCCGACCCCGCGGCGTACGTCTCACAACATCGACCGGCACCAGTAGGAGGAACATCATGATCGGTGACGCCTTCGTGTTCGACGGGGTGGCACACCCCTTCAACTTCGAGGCCGACAACGCCCGCGGTCCGGCCGGACAGATGTTCTCTAACCACATCTATGCCTTCCACAACGCCTTGACCCCTGAGGGCCAACCACTGTTGTCCGCAGACGAGTTCCTCCGCAAGTGGAGCGTCGAAGAGATCCATGAGATGGTCTACGGAAACTCCGATACTGACATGTTGGTCGCGATGCCGCTGCCTCTCACTGACCTCTACAAAGACGGCCTTGCCCCGTGGACGGAGTGCGCCAAGCTAGCCAAGCTCGATCCCGACCGGACCGTCATGTGGGGGACGGTCAACCCACTGGAGGGCAAGCAGGCGCTCGACGACGTCACTCGAGAGGTCGAGGAGTACGGCGCTAAGGCGTTCAAGTTCTACAACGTGCGGTATGAGGACGGCGGCCAGGTGCCGTGGCGGATGGATGACCCCGAGGTCGCTTTTCCGATCTTTGAGCGGATACAGGAGCTCGGCGTCAATCTCGTCGGTGTACACAAGGGCGTCCCGCTCGGACCACAGATGATCGAGTACACGCAGACCTGGGACATGGACGGCGCTGCCGACGCCTTCCCAGACATCAACTTCGTGATCTACCACGTGGGCGTGCCCTTCATCGACGAGACGTGCTGGCAGTTGATCCGGTTCCCGAACCTGTACGCCTCGTTGGCCGTCGGCATCAACTTCATCGTCCGGGCACCCCGTCAGTTCGCCGAGCTCCTTGGCAAGCTGCTGTTCTGGTGCGGCGAGGACAAGATCGTCTACGGGTCGGAGGCCCCGATCTGGCAGCCGCAGTGGGCACTGCAGGCATTCTGGGACTTCCAGATCCCCCAGGACCTGTGCGAGGGCTACGGCTACCCACAGCTCACCGACCAGGCCAAGCGCAAGATCCTCGGCGAGAACCTGCTCCGCCTGCACGGCATGGACGTCACCGACACGGTGGCGCGGCTCGGGCGCAAGCAGGCCGCCTGAGACCCGGCGCCAGATCGGTGCCGAGCTGGGTGTTCATTGGAGAGCACGGTGAGCCAACAGCTCCAGAGCGCCGGTATCACCATGCGTCGCGGCGTAGGTGAAATGCTCTGTGGACCATCGGCATTCGAAAGTGATCAATGGCTCGTTAGCGGTGAAGGCCGCTAGCGTTCGTGTGGTGAGCCGGCGCAAGCAGATTGAGAACGGCTCCCTGTTCTCGGTGCGTCAGATGGCTGCGGTCTGCGAGTGGCTCACAGCCATGACTGCTCGATACGTCCACCCGATAGCACCATGGGTTCGGCGAGATCGCCGACCTGCCACTACGTCATCGCCCCGTGCACCGACTCTGGCAACTCGGAGCCTACGCGGGCAGCCAGGCCGTCGAGCTCGGTACGGAGCGCGGCTGGGAGCCTCGGGCCCAACATGGCGAACCAGTCCTCGATCAACGCCAGCTCTGCCCGCCACTCCTCGGCATCTACGGTGAGCACGGCCTCCAGCGCCTCGGGCGGCAGGTTCAGGCCGTCGACATCGAGCGAGCCGGGCGCCGGTATGGACCCGACCAGCGTCTCGACGGTCTGCGCCCGCCCCTCCAGGCGCTCGACGATCCACTTGAGCACCCGGCTGTTCTCACCGAATCCCGGCCAGAGGAAGTTCCCATCGGCGGGTGACCGACGGAACCAGTTCACGTAAAAAATGGCCGGTACGCCTTCTCGGTACTCTGCGCCCAGCTGAAGCCAGTGCGCAAAGTAGTCGCCGGCCGCGTAGCCGAGGAATGGCAGCATGGCCATCGGGTCGCGCCGCACCACGCCGACCGCCCCGGTAGCGGCCGCGGTGGTCTCGCTGGACAGCGTCGCACCCAGGAACACCCCATGCGGCCAGTCGCGCGCCTGGCTGACTAGTGGCACCGTGTCCGCCCGACGCCCGCCGAAGATGATGGCGTCGATCGGGACTCCGGCCGGGTCGCCGTACTCGGGCGCGAGGATCGGGCACTGCGTCAAGGGTGTGCAGAACCGGCTGTTCGGGTGGGCCGCGGGGCCGGTGGCATCCTCGGGCGTCCAGCTTTGGCCGCGCCAGTCGGTCAGATGCGCGGGTGGTTCATCGGTCATGCCCTCCCACCACACGTCCCCGTCGTCGGTCAGCGCCACGTTGGTGAACAGGGAGTTGCCGCGGTCGATTGTCGCCATGGCGTTGGGGTTCGTCCGCCAGCTTGTGCCGGGTGCCACGCCGAACAGTCCGTATTCGGGATTGGTCGCGTACAGCCGGCCGTCGGGGCCGAACCGCATCCAGACGATGTCGTCGCCCAAGGTCTCCGCCGTCCAGCCCGGCAGCGTCGGACGCAGCATGGCCAGGTTCGTCTTCCCACAAGCGCTGGGAAAGGCGGCCGCGAGGTTATAGCTCCGCCCCTCTGGCGAGGTCAGTTTCATGAGCAACATGTGCTCGGCCAGCCACCCTTCGTCGCGAGCGATGACTGAGGCGATCCGCAGTGCGTAGCACTTCTTGCCGAGCAGCGAGTTGCCGCCGTAGCCGGAGCCGTACGACCAAATCGCCCGCTCCTCGGGGAAGTGGCTGATGTACTTCACCTCGTTGCACGGCCACGGGACGTCAACCTGCCCCGCTTGGAGCGGCGCACCCACCGAGTGCAGGCAGGCCACAAAGTCGGCCTCCCCGTATGCAGTCATGGCGTCCAGCGCGGAGCGGCCGATCCGGGTCATGATTCTCATACTGACCACTACGTACGGGGAGTCGGTGATCTCCACCCCGAAGCTTGGCTGCTCTGCGTCAAGCGGACCCATACAGAACGGCACCACGTACATAATCCGGCCGCGCATGCAGCCGCGATACAGATCGGTCATCACCTGCTTCATCTCGGTCGGCGCTACCCAGTTGTTGGTAGGTCCGGCGTCGTCGGGCTCGGCTGAACAGATGAAGGTGCGGTCCTCGACCCTGGCGACATCGTCAGGGTCGCTCCGGGCGAGGAAAGAGTTGGGCTTGGCGTCCGGGTTGAGTCGGATCAACGTGCCGGCCTCCACCAGGGTGTCGGTGAGCTGCGCCCACTCCGCGTCGGAGCCGTCGCACCAATAGATAGCCTCCGGCTTAGTGAGTTCGGCGACCTCGGCCACCCAGGCCAGCAGGCGGCGGTGACGGATCGGCGGGGTGGGGGTCGGCGGTGCAGGCCCCTCTGTTGGTCGACCGGGTTCGCTCATGACAGTCATGACGTCACCTCGTGAGTAGTACCAGTAGGAACAGTGGTCTGACAGTCTGAAGATAGGCCACGGTGCTGTCCGGTACGAAACTCAGCAAGCGCCAAGTTAGGCCATCCACCCTCACGGGGAGCAGCTCGGCAAGATTCACCGTCAAATGTGACTCACGCGCGAAAATCTAGTGTGGAGCTTCTGACTAGTTTCGACTTCGCTGATCTGTTCGTCGGTGAGCGTGGACAGGTCGGTGCCCTTCGGCCAGTACTGCCGCAGCACGCCGCGAAGCAGCCACCTCGGTCGTCCGGCATTGCAACCTGGACCCGGATGCGGGAACGGTCAGGATCTCGAGAAGGTTCGCCGAGCTCCAAGACGGGCGGTGGGTCGCAGCCCCGCCGAAGTCGGCGGCCGGCGTACGCGTTGTCGCCCTTCCGGCGATGCTCGTCGAGGTGTTCAAGCCACACGCTGACCGAGTTCCCGGCGGAATGTGAGGACTGAACTTCAGCGGTCCCTCCGTGCCCAGTTGCGCAACGACTCTCATCGATCGGTGCTGGCGAGCACTTGGGCTCGGTGGCGGGGTCGAGCAGCTGCACTGGCCCTAGCGGTTTAACCTGTCAGCCGGGCAGCCGACATAAGTCGGAAGGCATCATCGCATCCATGCCGAGCACGCCCGCCGGCGACTTTCATTCCGGTGAGCGTCCCGGAGGGTCATCGGCGGCGATCGGTTGAACAGGCTCGGCTGGTCCGGATCCCCGGTCATCGGTGGCCCGCTGGTCGCTGGTGCGACGCCGCCCGTGGCGTTCACGAGCACAGCGCGGTTTCGGCGGTAGTGTCGGCGATCCCGTGCCCGTCCGGACCCCCCCCGTTTACCAGACCAGAACGGCGGTTTTCCTCATCCTGGCCGCAATGGGCCTTCGTACTCGCCTAGGCCGCGCTGCTTGCGAACAAGCGTGTTTGGGTAGCCTCGAACGGCGACCCACTCGGTTCCAACCTGGTCTTCGTGATGTTTCTGTCCTGATCCCATCATCATCACGGCCGGGTGGTCGGCGACCAACGGCGCCTGACCTCTGCCTGAGGTTTCCACAGGTCCCTAGACGCGGTTTCCACAGATTTTGGTGACCCCGCACGATTCCGGACCTTCGTACGCATGCTTCGGTTCGGAGGTGGGTGATGGCAAGGACGGAGTCCAAGAAGCAGATCGGCGTACGTGGTGAGGATCTGGCCTGCGCGGAGTTGGAGCGGCAGGGCATGCAGGTGTTGGAGCGGAATTGGCGCTGTCGGCTGGGAGAGATCGACATTGTTGCGGCG
>Ga0307322_10000130_pt1 | contig 13675 bp, 17 predicted proteins | sample ER_DNA_380_FD_194494 | JGI IMG/M metagenome (GOLD analysis project Ga0307322, IMG submission 194494) | Bulk soil microbial communities from the East River watershed near Crested Butte, Colorado, United States - ER_DNA_380 | ecosystem: Environmental > Terrestrial > Soil > Floodplain | place... | reverse complement strand
CTAGTTGTGGATTCGCCTATTCAAGCCGGTTCCCGAATCGCCCGGAGACCCGCCGCACCTAGGCGGTGGTTCCAGATTGGTTCCACCCTCTTTCGTCCAGCCCCCCTCCATGCTTTTCTCCGGGCGGTTAGGCAACCGCGCTGGCGCCGGCGACTGGCGCACGCCGACCGGATGTTGGATTCTCTCCAAACGTGGATTGGGGATCGCTCCTGACGGGCGTAGCCGTGACGGTGGTGGGCGGCCTCATCCTCGCCGCGTGATTCGGAGGACCACGCTGGTACGTCAGGCGCCGCGAGAGACAAGCCAAAGAAGCGGCGGCTGAATTCAACCGCCGAATTCCGATTCGGGTCGGCGGTCACATCGTGGCGACCGAACTACGCTGGAACGCGGGCGTCCTAAAGCGCTGCGAAGAAGGGGGCGACGTCCCGGCAGAGCTACGAACGGTGCGCCTCGACGAATGGCGCGACCGGGAGAGCGAGATGGCCGGCCTGCAAGACGAGGCTCGCGACCTGTGGAAAGAGCTAGGCGGAACTTACGCCGATCTTGACCACATGCGGCATGGCCTGGCATCCCCGCCTCGATCAGATTACGTCTCGAGCCTCGCCGACCGCCTCGATGAGGCAGCGGAAGGGCGGTAGACGGCTCGTTGAGGCCGAGCGGCGAGCCGAACGCCTAGGACGCTTCCCCACGACCCGGCCCGCGGCCAGCCTATGGCGAGACGCGCGCTCTTAACTGGTAGCCGAAACAGCCCACGTCTGGCACGGACATTGCTGGGTTTCATCACGCCTCCGAAGGGAACGCGGTCGTCGTTAGGAATTTGCGTGTTTCCTAGGAGGGGTTGATGTCGATGTTTGAACGAACGCGAACTGGTTTACGGGAGATGCCGTCGAACGCCGCCTGGCTCCTGGCCCGGGCGCTGCAGCCGGCTGAGGCACTCGGAGACGTTGCGGCCGGCGCACGCGACCAGGGACGAAAGCTGACGGCCACCGTGGTCGACGCCGCGCCGGTCGGCGACTCCGTCGAGATCCGCGCGCGGCGCGCGCACGACGCGGCGGAGCGTGCCCGCGAGGCTGAGGAACGAGCAGTCGACGCCGCGCGGGCCTCCAAGGAGCTCGCCGACCGGGCGCGCGAGGTGAGTGAGCAGGGTCACGCCCACGTCAAGGAGATCGACCGCGAGGTCACTCGGCAGGCTAAACAGCGCGTCGCCGAGGCTCAGAAGGCCGCCGAGGAGTTCGTCAAGCGCGAGCGACAAGCCGCCGAGGCGGACGCCGAAGAGCAGCGTCAGGAAGTCGAGGAGGAAGTCGAGGAGGAGGTCGCGGAAGCCGAAAACGACGCAGAGGCCTCCCAGAGGCGAGCCGAGGAGCTCGTCGAGGACGCCGCGGAGGCGCTGGCGGAGGCAAGGCGGCTGGCCGACGAGGCCGCAATGGCAGCGCGCTCAGCCGCGCAGGAAGCGAACCGCCAGGCCGAGCAGCTCCAGAACGAGGCGAAGCAGAGAGCGAGCGAAGCCGAAGTGCGCGTGGAAGCCGCCGAGGCCCTGCGCGAACGGGCAGCGGGAACCGCGAAGCACACCGCGCGTGAGCTCGATCGGGAGACGACGAACGGCGGTCTCGATGCGTACAAGAAGCCCGAGCTCGTCGAGCTCGCGGCCAGCATCGGGATTGAGGAACGTACGAAAATGACGAAGGGCGAGCTCGTCGACGCCATCACAAAGGCCGCTCGTCGGCGGGCGAGCCAAGGAGCGAGCTCGTGAGACTTCTTCGCTCAAAGAGCGAACCGGACCGGCTTCTCGACGCGGTCGGAGATTCGCTTGCCGCTCTGAGCGGCGGCGTGAACAGGAGCAGGCTCCTGAAGGCGAGCTTGATTGCGGGCGGGGTGGCCGCACTCACTGCGGGGAGCGCTGCCATCTCCTCGATCCGGCGCCGCATGGAGGGGAACGACTCGTGAGGCAGCGTCGCGTGGCCAGAGGCGTCGGAACGCCGGCTCTGACCGCGGCGGTCGATCCCACCAGACGCCTCTCCGAGGGAGCACTTGTACAGGCCTCCGTCCGCGCACGCCTCCTGGGCATCCCGCTCTTGCGGCTGGACGCAAGCGTCGTACTGATGCCGGCAGCGATCACGGCGCCCTCCTCCGCACTCGCCGCGGGAAACGGCTTGGCAGAGGCAGTACGCAGCATCAACGACGGAGCAGAGGTGCTCGCCCAGGTGCGCCGGAACGGCCGGCACTGACGTTCACCCTGGCTAAGCGTCGAGGCGCGCGACACTGACTGGGGCCAGCTCCGCGATCTTCGTCGCCGATAGCCCGCTCGCCAAGGATGTATGGCCGGCATGGGTGGCTGCCCGTCGACAGCCGCCCACGCCACATGCTTGCTCAGGCAGCTCCCGGAGTTTGCTCCTGGGTTCGATCCTGCAGAGACGAGGTCAGCTCCTCGCCCTGCTCACGGCCTGACTCTTTCGCGGTGTCGACGGCTGCGCCCACAGCCTCCTCGGCAACCTGCTTGCCGCGGCCCACCGCCTCGCTTGCGGTCTCTTTGGCGGTGTCGATCAACCGGTCGGACATCTCGCCCATCTGTTCGTTTTCGACGCGTGTCTGCGGCAGCAACGTGCCGACGATAAAACCTACGGCAAGGCCGCCGACAGCGAGCCCAAGTGGGTTGCTCGCAGCGGTGTCCCGCATGTGCGTTGCACCCCGCTTGAGCCTGGTCCGGTCCGGCACGGCACCGGTGACGCTGTCCTTAGCGCCCGTGACCTTCGATTTGACCGCTTCTTTCTTGTCGTCCACGTAGTCACTCACGCGCGCACCGACGTCGGTCTTGTAGCTGATCGCGTCGACTTCGTCGCCGACGCGCTCCCGCGTCTGGTCTAGTTCCGCGCGGATGACGCCCGGGTCTTTGTCCATTCCACGTCCTCCTTCACCGTCTCAATGGTTTGTTCAGGGATCGGCTTGCCTGCCTCGGCTACCCGCTCCTTGCCCTGTCTGACGAGCGCGACGGCGACCGCCGCCAGCACAGCGCCGACAATCAGCGCTGCCGCCCACTCAGGCAGGAAAATCGAGAACACGAGTACCGCGAATGCCGTTAGTGCCCCGGCCGCGCAGAGCGCAACGATGCCGGCGCCGGCGAACATCCCGATAGCCGGCGCCGCTGTTCGACCTTTTTGCGCCATCTCGGCCTTCGCCAACTCGATCTCTTGGCGAACGAGAAGGGAGACATCGCGTGTCAGGTTCTTTGCGACCTCACCGAGCGGTCGGTCGCGCAGCTCGTTTTCGTTCTGCATCGTCATCGTCGCCTTATCTCGTGCCGGCGTTCGGGTCGCGCGCGACCTGGCCTGACACGTCTGCTCCGACAACTGCAGGCTCGTCTCGAAGGTGTGGGCTCCCGCTCTGGAGCTCCGCTTGCCGGTGGGCGCGACTTTCCGATGAACTCGTGGCGCCCGATCTCGCCGGCCATTCGGTCTCGCGGCTCTCGTCGTTCCGCTGCTCCGACGACGCCCTCACAAACCGCGCCGCCGCCACACCCGCCAACATCCCAAGACCGGCGAGCATCCAGGGCCGTCGCCGCGCGAGCCTCTCGACGTCGCGCATCAACTCGTCGCCGCTCTTCTGCTCCAGGTAGCTGCCCACTCTCTCGATGCGGTCCGCCGCCTGCGTTGTCAGCTGAGACGCATTGCCGTTGCCTTCGTTGCTGAGGTCATTTCCACTGCGCCGAAGCGCCGTCGCCAGCGACCGCACCTGCGACCCCACCTTGGTCGAGCGTTCGTCAAGCTGGTCCCGCAGTCGTGCCGAACCCTGATCGCGCAACTCCGACGCCCTTTCCTGCGCGAGTGAGGTGGCATCCTCTACCTTCGCCGACGCCTGGCTCGCGAGCCCCTCTTTCTGTCCAATCTCGTCCATCTGTACTCCTCCCCTCCTCGGATGTCTGATCACCGGGTGGGGCTGTGCCGGTAAGCCCGGCACAGCCCGAGCACCCGATTTGTCAGTTGCGGTTGAGCGGGTCTTCGCCGCCGACGTACTTGGTGCCGGACTTGGCGAGCCCGCGGCTGATCATGTAGCCGATCGCGACTGCCGCGACGAGCGTCCAGGCGCGGCGGTCGCCGAAGGTGTCGGAGACGGCCGAGGCGATCAGGATCGCCCCGATAACGCCGACCATCGCAAAGAACTCGGTCGTCTTGAGCGCGTGCTTGGTCTCGTCGGTCGTCCGACGAGTCTCGCTGGACGACGCATGCATGCGCCGCCGCTCAGCGGCTTCGGTTGCTGCCATGTGGAGCCTCCTCGTGGATCGATTACGGCGGAGGACTCAGACCCATCCCCTCGCAAACCACCGTGACCCGATACAGGCAGAACTGGGAAGCACTGCTCCGAACGCGGTCCGTGTAGTCAGACCGGTCTGTCCATATCTACAACACATAAACATCTCAGGCAGAACGGCTTCCTGAGCTAGCGTGCCGCTTTGGACGCCTGCGCTGCGAGCAAGCCGGGATCGAGCATCGCAGCGTCTATGCGTGCCGACACACCTTCGCCTCGTGGGCGATCAGTACCGACGTACAGCCGGGGCAGCGGATCGGTGCTCGTCCCACTACCTAGCAGGGAGTAACCCACGCCCCAGACGTTGAGCACGCAGTCGGAAGCGCCGGCCTGGCCGAGCTTGCGTCGCAGGCGCGAGGCGTGCGAGTCGAGCGTGCGCGTTCGCCCAAGCGATCTGAAGCCCCAGACGTCGCGCAACAGCTCCTCCTTCGTGAAGACGCGCGTCGGCTCGGTCGCGAGCTTGACCAGCAGCTCGTACTCCTTCGCCGCCAGCGCAACCGCGAAGCCGTGGACGGTGACTCGCCGCGTCGCGCGGTCGATCGCCAGCGGTCCGGCGGCCAGCCGTTCCCGCACGCCCGGTTGCGCCCGTCGCAGGACCGCGTGGATGCGCGCGACAAGCTCCTCGTAGTGGAACGGCCGCGGGACGAAGTCGTCGCAGCCGCGCTCGAAGGCGTGCACGCGATCCACCGGATCCGACGAGCGCGCCTCGCCGAGGACGATCAAGGGCACGTCGCGGTCCCAGGAGCGCCCCGGCTCGCCTTCGCGCAGGACGCGGCACACCTCGAGCGCGGGTGCGTCCGAGAGGCCGCCGACGAGCACGAGGTCGGGACGCTCGCGCTCGACCAACTCGAGCGCCTCGCGCCCCGCGTCCGTCCCCAAAACCGAGAAGCCGTCGCTCGCCAGGTGCCGCTCGAGGAACTCCCGCGTTCCCGGCTCGGCCTCGGCGAGGAGCAGCGCCTGCGACATGGAGACGAAGCTAGCGGTGCCTCTCCAGCCCCGCCAGATGTCCTTTCGCGCGGAACTGCGTCGAGATTTCTACAGCCGCCCGGAGCGGAGCACGCCCCACAGCAGCCAGAGGCCAAGCACGACCGAGAGGACGAACCCGATGAACGAGATGAAGTTCACGCCGGCAATCTGCGGGCCCTGCGTCGAGAAGATCCCGATCAGGCTCGAGCCGATCAGGCCGCCGACGACGACGAGCGCGATCACCAGCCGGTTGAAGGCGACGTCGAGCTTCCGCATGAACTCGTCGAGGCCCTTGTGGACGAAGCCGACCTCGATCTGGCCGTCGCGGGCCTGCTCGAGGAAGTCGCTCACCTGGTAGGGCATGTCGCGCGCGATGCGGGCGAGCTCGATCCCTTCGACCCGCGCCCGCTTGAGCACGCGCTGCGGGGTGTAGCGCTCGAGCATCAGGCTGCGCGCGTACGGCTTCGCGACCTCGAAGACGTTGAAGTCCGGATAGAGCTCGACGCCGACCGAGCCGAGCGTCGCGATCGCCTTGTCGAGCATCACGAAGCGCGTGGGCAGACGCAGGTTGAGCCGGTAGATCAGCTGGAACGCCTCGCGGATCACCTGCAGCGGGTCGATCTCCGACAGGCTCGCCCCGTAGTAGCGCGAGTACATCTCCTGCAGCTCGTGGACGAATTCGTCCTCGCGCTCCTTCGGGTAGCGGACACCGAGCTCCGCGAGCCGGCGCGGCAGCGCGTCGATGCGCTCGTTGGCGGCATCGATGAAAAGCCGGGTCAGCTTCGAGTGGTCCTCGTCGGTCAGCTTCCCGACCTGGCCGAAGTCGACGATCCCGATGTGCTCCGCGTCGCCGAGGACGAAGATGTTCGCCGGGTGCGGGTCGCCGTGGAAGAGCCCGTGCCGGAAGATCATGGTCATCCAGGTGTCGGCCATCAGGTACGCGAGGCGGCGGCGTTCCTCCATCTCCCACGCGTCGAGCGGCAGGTCGGCCAGCTGGATCCCCTCGAGCAGCTCGAGCGTGAGCACGCGCGTACGCGTGTAGCTCCAGTAGACGCTTGGAATGCGCACGTGTGGGTGGCCCGAGAAGCGGTGGTGGAAGGACTCGGCGTTACGCGCTTCGAGGCGGTAGTCGAGCTCCTGGCGGATCGAGCGCGCGAACTCGTCGACCAGCTGCCGCGGGTCGATGAACTCGAGGGCCCTGACGCGTTCCTTGATCAGGCGCGCGGCCTGGTAGAGGAGCGAGAGATCGGCCTCGATCTGGCGCGGCGCGTTGGGCCTTTGCACCTTGACGGCCACGCGCCGGCCGTTCGGCAGGGTCGCGCGGTGCACCTGGCCGATCGACGCGGCCGCGACCGGGGTCGGGTCGAACTCGGTGAAGAGCTGCTCGATGGAGAGCTCGAGGTCTTCGCGGATCACGCGCTCGACGTCCTCGTAGGGGAACGGCCGGACCGCGTCCTGCAGACCCTGCAGCTCGACGACGATGTCGGGCGGGACGACGTCGGGACGGGTCGAGAGGAGCTGCCCGAACTTGACGAAGGTCGGACCGAGCTCGTCCAGCATCTCGCGCAGGTGCTGACCACGCTGGGACGGCGTAACGCTCTCGTCGAGCTTCGGCCGGCCCGGGAGGAGATCGGTCAGGCGGTGGGTCTCGAAGAAGTAGCCGAAGCCGTGCTTGACCGCGACCTGGGCGATCTCGGAGATCCGCCCGAGGTTCCGGCTGGCCGTGCTCGCCATGGGCTCAGTGTGACAGCAGCGGCCGTCAGGGCTTCGGGTTGATCCCGCTGCGGCGAGAGCCGTCCGGTAGCGCCGGCGGCAGTCCCGCGGCCGAGGCTTCCACCGCCAGCCGCCACAAGCGGACGATCTCGGCGCCTACGCGCTCGGCTGCCTGCGCGTAGCCCTTGCGATTGCGCGGCAGGTCGTCGAGCCTCATCGGCTCGCCCCAGACGACGGCGCATTTGCGCCGGTTCAGCGGCGACCAGCCGAAGGTGTCGAGCCCGCACGGGATCACCGGCACGCCTTCTTGCATCGCGATCATCAGGCCGCCGGGCTGCATCACGCCCGGGTGGCCGAAGCGCTGCCGCGTGCCCTCGAGGTGAACGCCGACCAGATTCCCGTCGCGGGCGAGCTCGCGCGCCCGGCGCAGCGCGTCGCGATCGCCCTCCCCACGGCGGACGCCGAAGACGCCGAGCCACCCGAGCGCCGCGCCGACCACGGGAACCGCCATCAGCTCGGCCTTGGCGAGGAAGTAGATGATCCGCGGGCAGAAGCCACCGATCAGCGGGTGGTCGATGCCGGAGAAGTGGTTCGCCGCCACCACGCCGCCGCCCTCCAGCGGGATCCGCTCGACGCCGTAGCCGGCCGCGGGCGCAAGCAGCACCGCGATCCGCGGGACGAACAGGCGGCCGATCGCCCAGCCGCCCTCCGCAGTCTTCAGCCGCGCAAGCGGCTTCACGGGCTCTCGAGCAGCCGCAGCCGGTGCTCGAGCTGGGCGAGCCGGAGCTCGATCTCCTCGAGCTCGTCCCGCGTGACGAGGCCCAGCTCGTGGAAGACCCCGGCGAGCCCCGCGCCGGTCCGCTCGCCGAGACGCACCGTCTCGCTGCGCCAGCGGCCGACCAGCTCCTCGACGACCGCCCGGGCCTCCTCGCGGCCGATGCCGCCGCGCGCGGAGAGCTCCTCCGCAAGCGCATCCGCCCGTTCGGCGGTCAGCGCGACCGCGCCGACGCCCGCGAGGACGAGCTTCTCCGCGATCTCTCGGAGCTCAGCGGGCGCGGCCATGAGGGCGTGCACGCCGACGCTGGCGGCGCCGTTCCCGCTTTGCCTGGTCGGCGACGCGCTCGACGGCTCCGACCGGCGAGAGCTCGGGCGTCGGCTCTGCGGCCGCAGCCTCCTCGGCGGCATCGAGCATCGCCTGGCTATCGCCGCTCGGCTCCTGGCCGATTCGCCGCGCGTACTCAGGCTCGCGCTCCTTCGAGATCGTGAGCAGCGGCGCCGCGATGAAGATCGAGGAGTACGCTCCCGAGGCGATCCCGACGAGCAGCGCGAACGCGAAGTCCTGCAGCGTCGCGCCGCCAAAGATCAGCAGCGACATGACCGGCAGCAGCGTGATGAAGGTCGTCGCCAGCGAGCGGCGGATCGTCTCCCAGAGCGAGACGTTCGCGATCGTGGCGAACGGCGCGCGCCGCATCAGCGGGATGTTCTCCCTGATGCGGTCGAAGATGATGATCGTGTCGTAGATCGAGTAGCCGAGCACGGTCAGGACCGCGGCGACGGTGGAGTTCGAGACCTCCCGCCCGAGCAACGCATAGACGCCGATCGTGATCACGATGTCGTGGACCAGCGCGACGATCACCGGTACCGCGAACTTGAAGTCGAACCGGATCGCGATGTAGAGGATGATCAGGAGCAGCGAGAAGAGGATCGCGATGATCGCCCCTCGCGCGATCTGCCTCCCGAAGCTCGCCGAGACGGTCTGGATCTGGAGCGAGGCGCTGCTGAATTCCGTCTGGATGTCGCTCTTGAGCGCGCTTGTTTCCGGCCCGTTCAGCGAGCGCAGACGAATCTGGAAGCTCCGGTACTGGTCGCTGTTGAAGCTCTTGCCGCGGCCCTGGACGACCGGCTCTGCGGCGAACTTCGTTGCCTGCGTGCGAACGGACGCGAGCGAGACCGGCTTCGGCGTCGTGAACGTCACCTGCGTGCCGCCCTCGAAGTCGATGCCGAGGTTGAGGCCCCTGATCGCGAGGGCGCCGATCGCGATCACGACGATCGCGCCCGAGATCGCGAACCAGAGGTAGCGCCGGCGCATGAAGTCGATCTGCAGCCACTTCGCGCCCTGCTGGCCGGCCGCGCCCATGAAGCGCGGGTTCTCGAACCAGCGGAAGCCGGCGAGCAGGCCGAGCATCGCGCGCGTGGCCGCGACCGCGGTGACCAGCGAGATCACCGTTCCGATCATCAGCATCAGCGCGAAGCCCTTCACGCCGGCGGTCGCGACGGCGAAGAGCACCATCGCCGTGATCACGGTCACGACGTTGGCGTCGATGATCGTGTGGAAGCCCTTGGCGTAGCCGGCCTGGATCGCGGCGCGCACGGACTTCCCGGACCGCACTTCTTCCTTGATCCGTTCGAAGACGACGACGTTCGCGTCGGCCGCGACTCCGATCGTGAGGATCAGGCCGGCGAAGCCCGGCAGCGTCATCGTGACGTTGAAGAGGAGGATCGCCGCGTAGAGGAAGGCGGCGTAGATGCCGAGCCCGATCACAGCGACGACGCCGAGGAAGCGGTAGAGCACGAGCAGGAACACGGCCACGAGCAGCAGGCCGATCAGCGCGGCGAGCTTCGCCTCCTTGAGCGAGTCCTTGCCGAGCGTGGCGGAGACGTCGGTGCGCTCGAGCGGCGTGAAGTCGACCGGTAGCGCACCGGTCTGGAGGACGAGCGCCAGGTCCTTCGCCTCGCCGAAGCTCCCGATGTTCGAGATCTCGGCGCCGCCGCCGCCGACGGGGTCGATTCCGTCCGGGTTCTGCTTGTAGTCGATGTACGGCGTCGACTTGAGGTCGCCGTCGAGCACGATCGCGAAGTGCTGGGCGAACTGGAGGACCGTGTTCAGGTCGCTTCCGGTCTGGCCCGCGGCGTTTGCCGCGATCTGGCCACGCTGCGCCTCCGCGCGCGTGATGGCGTGGAACTTGCTCCTGCCCTCACCGGTGAAGTCGAGCCGCACGACGTTGCCCTGGCCCTGGGTGCTGATGTCGGCCTGGATGCCCGAGAGCTTCAGGTCCTTGCCGGTCGCCTCCGGCACCCGGGGTGGGTCGAACCTGAAGAGGTAGTAGACCGTCGGAGACGTCACGGTCTGCGGGGCGCCGACACAGCCCGTGGCCGTCTCGCACGTGATCACGGTCATCTTCTCCGGCACGGCGAGGACGGTGTAGCCCTTGGGCAGCTTGCCCTTCAGCCTGGGCGTGTCGAGCAGCTTCTTCTGCGTGTCCGCGGGGCCGTTGACGAGCTTCTTCTTCGGGTTGAAGAGGTAGTAGGCGGAAGGCGTCCCCTTCTTCGCGTCGCCCTGGACCTTCGTCAGCAGCTGGAAGAGGTTGGCCGTGGCGACGGGGTTGCCGCTGCCGTCGTTCGAGGGGCCGACGACGTCGTTCTCGAGGTCGTAGAACTGCAGCTGGGCGGTGCTGCCGATGATCTGTGCCGCCTTGTTGGCGTCGTGGACCCCGGCGAGCTGGATCACGATCTGGTTCTTGCCCTGCTTGCGGATCTCGGGCTCCGAGACGCCGAGCTTGTCGATGCGGCTGCGCATGATCGAGATCGAGCGCTCCATGCAGGCGTCGTCGCAGCTCTTCCCCTTCGGCGGGACCGCCTTCAGCACGACCTCGAGCCCGCCCTGCAGATCGAGGCCGAGGACGACCTTCTTGTGCACGGGCGAGCTGGGCACGGCCATGGCCATCACGCCCACGAGCGCGGCCACGATCAGGCCAACCAGGATCAGATGAGAACGTCGGTTCGACACGCCGAGAGTCGGGACAGATTAGCTTTCGCCGGTCGAGACCGGGCTCTCCGCCTCGGTTTCTCCTTCGGGCTCGGATTCCTCCGCGATCCCGGCGACCGCGCGGCGGTCGAGGCGGACGATCGTGCCGGGCGCGATCTCCAGGAGCACGATCTCGTCCTCGATCGACTGGACCGTCCCGTGGATGCCACCGGCGGTGAGGATCTCGGTGCCCGGCGTGAGGGTCTCCTGCATCTGGCTCTGCTCGTGCTGCCGCCGGCGCTGGGGCCGGATGAGCAGGAGGTACATCAGCCCGAACAGCGCGATAAGAGCGATCACATAGCCCACGTTGCCTCCTCGGAGCGCCGCAACCGCGCCAGCGCCTGCTCCTTGAACGATCCGAGCTCGCCTCGCTCGATCGCGGCACGCGCGCCGGCGACGAGGTCGAGCAGGAAGCGCAAATTATGCAGGCTCAGGAGGCGCAGCCCCAGGATCTCCTGCTGGTTGAGGAGGTGCCGCACGTACGCGCGCGAGAAGCGCGTGCAGGCGGGACAAGCGCAGTCCTCGTCGAGCGGGCGCGGGTCGCGGGCGAAGCGTGCGCCCTTGATGTTGAGCTGACCCTCCCAGGTCAGGGCGGAGCCGGTGCGCGCGTTGCGGGTCGGGAGCACGCAGTCGAACATGTCGATCCCGCGCTCGATCACTTCGAGGATGCCGACGGGGTCGCCGATGCCCATGAAGTAGCGCGGCCGGTCCCCGGGCAGGAGCTCGGTCGCCCAGGCGGTCGTGTCGAGCATCTCCTCGCGCGACTCGCCGATCGCCAGGCCGCCGAGGGCGTGGCCGTCGAAGCCGATCTGGCCGATCTCCTCGACGCTGCGACGGCGCAGCTCGCGGTCGGTGCCGCCCTGGGCGATTCCGAACAGGAGCTGGCTGGGCGCGCGCTTGGCCTGATGCTGGCGCTTGGCCCAGAGCGTCGTGCGGCGGACGGCCTCGGCGAGCTCGGCGCGCGGGACCTCCGGCGGCGGAACGACGTCCAGGCACATCGCAATGTCCGAGCCGAGCTGCGCCTGGACCTGCGCCGCGTGCTCGGGCGTGAAGCGCGCCTCGTCGCCGTCGTAGACCGAGCGGAAGGTGACGCCCTCGTCGTCCTGCCGCAGGATCGTGTGCCGGAGCGAGAAGACCTGGAAGCCGCCGGAGTCGGTGAGGATCGGGCCGTTCCAGGCCATGAACCGGTGCAGACCGCCGAGCTCGGCGATCAGGTCGGCGCCGGGGCGGAAGTGCAGGTGGTAGGTGTTGCAGAGCAGAATCTCGGCGCCGAGCTGCTCGAGCTCGTCCGGGTCGACAGCCTTGACCGTGGCCTTGGTGCCGACGGGCATGAAGGCCGGCGTGCGGAGCTCGCCGTGAGCGGTGCGGAGGAAGCCCGTGCGCGCGGCGCCGTCGGCCGCTTCCAGCTCGAAGGTGCTCATTCGGCGGCCACCGCTTCGAACCAGGCGGCGACCGTCGCGGCAGCCCGCGCGTCCTCCTCGGGCGCCTCGCCGAGCCTGAGCTCGCCACGGATGCGGCCGAGCTCCTCCGTGATTGCCGGGCTCGCCGCGCGGCTGCCGAGCAGCGACGCGATCCGAAAGGCGCATGCCTCCCGCTGCCGCGGCGTCCCGGCCCCGAGCGGGTCCCAGCACTCCGCGAGCAGGAGACGCAGCTCCCGCATCCCGCGCTCCTCCCAGAACCGCCGCCAGTCCTCCGCGGTCATCACGGCCATGGATTGACCACGAGGCAGCCCCCGCCCTTCAATTGGGTGGGGTTGTTGGACCACCCTCGCTCCCGCTGCGAGCGTATCGCCGAGACTCGCGCATGTCCGTGACGCGATCGTGCCGATGCCGTGCCGATCGTTCCAGCGCGCTGTGGCCGCTGCCCGCTCACAGCACCAGCATCGCGTCGCCGAACGAGTAGAAGCGGTACCCCTCCTCGATCGCGACCCGGTAGAGGCGCCGTGTCTCCTCCACTCCGGCGAAGGCCATCACGAGCGCGAGCAACGTCGAGCGCGGGAGATGGAAGTTCGTCAGCAAAGCGTCGACCCGGCGGAACTCGAAGCCGGGCGTCACGAACAGCTCCGTCCGTCCCGCGAGCGGCGCGCCGCGAGCGAGCGACTCGAGCACGCGCACCGTCGTCGTTCCGATCGCGAGCACTCGTTCGGCGGATTCGATCCGCGCCCAGGACTCGGCCGTGACCTCGTAACGCTCGCTGCGCAGCGCGTGCTCGGCCAGGTCTTCTGCGGCGACCGGCCGGAACGTGTCGAGGCCGACGTGCAGCGTCACGCGCTCGACGTCGAGCCGCGCCAGGAGCTCCGGCGTGAAGTGCAGCCCCGCGGTCGGCGCCGCCGCCGAGCCCTCGCGCTCCGCGTAGACCGTCTGGTAGCGCTCGGGATCGTCGAGCCGCTCGTGGATGTACGGCGGCAGCGGCGCCTCGCCGGCGGGCTCGCCCTCCAGCCGCAACCGCCAGCGCCCCTCGCCGAGCGGCTCGAGCAGCTCCACCGGCCCCAGTCGCTGGCCCGCCTTCAACTTGCGCGAGGGACGAGCGAGCCCCTCCCAGGTGCCGTTCTCGCCCAGGCGCTCGAGCAAGAGCACCTCGGCCTCGCCTCCGCCGGGGCGCTGCAGCCGCAGCCGCGCCGGCAGCACGCGTGTGTCATTGACGACGACCAGCGTGTCGTCGGCGAGCTCGTCCTGCAGCTCGTCGAAGCGGCGATGCCGCGTCTCGCCGGCCGCACGGTCGTGTACGAGGAGCCGCGACCCGTCGCGCCGCTCGAGCGGGTGTTGTGCGATCAGCTCCGGCGGAAGGGAGTAGTCCAGCTCAGAAGACTTCATCCGATGCGAACGCTACCGTTGGCGCCGATGACCGACGACGCGATCGAGAAAGCTCGAGAGCGGCTGCGCGAGGCCGCCG
>Ga0307322_10000089_pt1 | contig 15306 bp, 34 predicted proteins | sample ER_DNA_380_FD_194494 | JGI IMG/M metagenome (GOLD analysis project Ga0307322, IMG submission 194494) | Bulk soil microbial communities from the East River watershed near Crested Butte, Colorado, United States - ER_DNA_380 | ecosystem: Environmental > Terrestrial > Soil > Floodplain | place... | reverse complement strand
GGCCTGGAGTACACGGTTCGGGTTGATGGCCCGGAGGAGCTGGTCAACCTGCTCACGGGAGAAGCTCACGTCAGATCTCCCGTCAGGTTGAAGTCGCTGCCCGTGTCCCCGCCGTGGAGTAGCGCGTCCCATGTCACGGCCAAACCTGCGAGGGCAGCGAGGACAGCGGCTGCGATGGCGGCGAGGAGAGCACGCTTCACAGGGCACCGCCGGTGCGGACGCGGACGTAGCCGCGCGTGGCTGCCTCGTAGTACGCCCGTCGCGCCTGGTACTCGGGGCCGGGGACGTACACGGTCGCCCACAGGTGGTGGGCTTCCTCGGCGGTCATCTCGCGGGCCTGCGGGCACTGCTTGCCGGGGTCGGCAAGGCTGCCGCTCATTCGCTCGATGTGCCGGCCGTCGTCCAGGACGTAGGCGGCGGCGCAGTCTTCACTGGTCCAGTCGGGTCGGCGGACCCAGCCGGTGCAGCGGGTCATCAAGTCGGTCCACGTCTCGGTCACGCCGTACCGCCGAGGAAAACGCGGGCCACAGCGAGGGCGTGGTTGAAGCAGACACACGAATAGGCGCTACTCATCGCGGTGAACGCCTCGTCATTGACGACACTCTCCAGCCAGTCAGCGACGGCCAGGGCCACGGCGGGATCCCAAGCGGCGAAGTGCTCGGCCATCTCCCGGTGCAGCCCTTGGGCGACGAGCGACCCCTCGTCCAACGCCACAACCTCGGACCGTCCGCCCTCAAAGGTCGCGTGGTCCGCGAACCAGTGCATCCCTGGCAGTTCGTCGGTGCCGGTGATGACCGCCTCGGCCAGCTCGCGCATCTGTGCGGCCGCTGCCCGCAATTCCTCGGCCGACGTCATGCCGCACGCTCCTGTTGCCAGATCCGGCCGACGCACGCGCCGATCTCCCGGGCCAGCGGACGGTCAGTGCCGCGCAGGAGGCCGGCGTGGTGGATGGCCTGCCGGGTGGTGAGGATCAGCGGCGGGGCGTAGCCCTCACCGGACAGGTGGACGGTGCCGGCCTGAGGCCACACCGCTACGGCGCGGGTCACGGCTGGCTCCCGACGAACCGGCAGGTCCCGTCGCAGTACTGCGGGTCTTCCGGGTCGGAGCCGAGGTGCCCCGGGCAGGTCAGTTCCTGCACACCGGAGGCGATGACCACGACCTCGCGGACGGTCCGGCCGGTGATCTCCACCAGCGTCCCCTCCTGGGGACTCAGCGCGAGGTCCCAACCGGCGTAGACCGGCGCCGGGATGACGACCTTCACGGCGGCCGGGTCAGAGTCCTCGATCTCAGCGTTCCGGTCGACCAGGACCAGCTCGACGTACGCCGCTCCGGCCCGGTTGGCGCGGGCGTCGACGTGGTGGATGTAGCCGGTGACGGTGACGGGCTGGTCGTCGGGTGCCGCGTTGACGATGCCGGAGACCGTGGTGAGGTCGGACTGCGGCGGGGTATCCGCTGCACCTGCCAGCAGGCGGTACACGTCGTCCAGCGCGTGAGCCTTTCCCCGCTCGTACTCGTCCTCGATCGCGTGGGGCCGGTAGACGCACTGGTCGTGCCCGACTTTGGCAGCCTCCCGGACTCGCTGTACCGCAGCCTCAGCGGCGGCAGCGCGGGCCCGTAGGGAAGCGATGTCCGATCGGTATACCTCGATGGCAGCGGCCGCGCTGTCGTAGGCGTCGCGGAAGGTTGTGGCTGCACTGACGACGGCGAGCGCATCCGGGTTGTACGTAGCGTCAGGGGCGGTGATCAGTTGGCCGTGGTAGTCGAGGTCCGCGCGGGCTTCGTTGATCGCGACCATGAGGATCGGCGCGGTGGTCGGCTCAGGCATCGTCGCCCCCGTACGTAAGGTGATCCAGCGCCCACGCCAGACCGCTGTACCGGTCGGCGATCTCTTGGCGGACGCGCGGGGAGGCGGCCCACAGGTCGGCGACTCGGGCGGCGTCGTGCAGTCGCTGCACCGCGCCGTCCAGGTCGACTGGAGGCAGTTGCACGCGCTCGGCGGTCGGCTCAGGCATCGGGAGTACCGCCCTCGGTGTCCTCGTCGGTGAACACCTCGAAGTCGCCCGAGTAGCACTGGGCGCCGCAGTCCGGGCCGGTGCAGGTGAAGGTCTCCTGCGAGGCGGCCATGCCGAGGTCGATACGCAGTGGCTGGCCGGGCTCGTAGTCGGTGAACAGGGTGGTGCCGGCGGTCGCGGGCTCACCGCAGACCGGGCAGTCCACGACGAACTCGACTCGCTTGCCGGCCGCGGTCATGGCGTCGTAGGCGTTCAGTAACGCCAAGACCGTGGCGAGGTCGAACATCATCAGGTCGCTGGCGCCTTGCGGGGTCCAGCGGTTGACCTTCGTGCGAATCTCCTCGATGCGCGCTTGGTCCAGTTCGTCGGGGCCCGTGGCGTCCTGCGTGGTGCGGCTCATGGGTGCTCCTGGGGAAGTCATCGGGTGGCCAGGTAGATCACGGTGGCGAGGATGAACGCGCCGATCAGCGCCGCGTTGAGGACGGCACGCAGACCGTTGGGGGTCATCAGATGTCCCCTGCCGGTAGGCGACAGCAGGACCCGTCGCGGACGTGCTCACGGCGGACGGTCGCAGTGAAGGCGTCGCGGGCGACCTGCATGGCCCGCGCCATCGCTTCCGGGTTCGGGTCCGGGCCGGGCGGCAGCGGTGGGAGGTTGTACTCGTCGGCGTACCGCTGGATCTCGTCGGCGGTCAGTGGCTCCATCACGCCGCTCCCCTCCGGGTCACCGTTACCGGACGCGTGGCGGCAGCAGCGGCGGCCGCGCGCCGGAGGTCGGCGATCAGGTCGACCAGGGCGGCAGCCTCAGGCTTGGTGATGCCGTGTCCGCCGTGGGCTTGGTCATTCAGTACGACCTCGGCTTCGGTCTGCTCCTGCGCGGTGAAGGCGGCATAGTCAGCGAGGATGCGGGCGGCCTTGGTGGTCTTCGGTGTCGTGGCCATCACGCTGCCCCCGGTCCAGTCGGAGCGCCGAGCGCGGCGGCGAGGTTGCAGAACAGGTTCGCCTCAGCGGCGCCGCGGGCGTCGATGTTGAACTGCTCGTCGTTGCTGATGTCGAGGTCGCCGACGATCTCCGCCCACAGGTACGACTCCAGGTCGAGCGCGGGGGCGATGTAGGCGAGCAGGCGGCGCATCTCGTCGCGGCCCTGCTCGGTGGCGGTCCAGTCGGTGGCAAGTTTCGCCAGCGCCAGCAGCGCGCCCTCGCGGGTCCGGAAGGTGGCGCGGGGGGCGAGGGCGGCGCGGATGTCGGCCACGTCACCGGGGTCGACCGCGAGGGCGTCGCGGCGTGTCGGGTCGGTGGCCGCGTCGAGCATCAGGCGTAGGCCCATGACGAGGCGGGCGTCACCGGAGCGGATCCGCCGGCGCCGGGCCGGCTTGGTGTCCAGGATCGGGACGAGGTGGAGGGTCATGACGCCACTGCCAGCACGCTGTCGGCGGCCCGGTGCAGCGCAGCAACGACCTGCCCGGCCGGGTTCGGGCCGGCGAGCTGGTCGTTCCAGTCGAGGACCGCGTTGAACTCGCCGTTGAACTCGCCGTCGGGCTCGATGGTCAGTCCGACGCTGCGGGCGAACAGTGCCAGCGTGGCGTACTGCGCGTCACCGCGGACGCCGTTCCGGCCAGCGGCGGCGCAGATTGCGAGAGCGGCGCAGGTGCGGCCAGTGTCGGGCTCGTCCGGCGACACCCGGCCCTGCCACAGACCGACCTCGGTGATGCGGTCGGCGGCGGAGCGGAGGATGACGGCGGTCAGTTCCGGGTCGAGCACGGGGGCGGTCACATCGCACCACCCGTCGCGCGGTACTGGTCGGTGAGGGTGCCGCTGTTCAGGAGCAGGTTCGCGGTTGTCGCGTTGAGGCCGAAGCCGACGTCCTGGATGGCGGCGACCGCGTCCTCGTGGCTGGTGCGGCCGGCGACGTAGTCGGCGCGGGTGGCCTCGATGATGTGCAGCGCGGCGTTCACGAGGCACCACCGATCTGGTTCAGGTGCTCGGAGAGTTCGACGGGGGCCAGCGGGCCGCCGGGCGGGATGGGTGCGGCGTGCTCGGCGGCAGCGGCCAACTCGGCGGCGAGGATCGCGACCTGGCTGGCGATGAGGTACTGGACGCCCGCGGCACGGTCGCGTCGGCGGATGCGGTGGCGGGCGGTCATCGGGCACCCGCCGGGTGGTGCTTGCCAGCCAGCGCGGACAGCCACTCCGGGAACTCGGCCCGGCTGAGTGAGTCGTCAGTCCGCTGCTCGCCAGCCGAGCCGTCCTTGCGGCACAGCCATCCGTACAGGGAGGCACTGACCTGCCAGTCGTTGCCCGACAGCGGTCGCCGGTAGGCCAGGACGACGTGGAACGGCTGGAACATGCGGCCCGGCACCCGGCTGTAGCGCATCGGTACCGTCGGGGCGCCGGTCAGGTCGAGCGCGACCGTGTACGCGGTCGGGGTGGCTCTGATCGGCGTGCTCATGACGTCACCGCGAACAGCTTCGAGGCCCGCCCGGTGGCTGCCCGGAGTGCGGCCACGACGGCGTCCTGGGAGGCCTTGTCCTCCCACGCCGCGATGGCCGGCAGGCTCATCTCGTCGGGGTCGATGCCGAGGTGCTGCATCAGGGCGATCTCGGCGGCGCGCTCAACCGGTCGGGCGTAGCGCGGCGAGCAGATGGAGCGGGCGGACTGGGAGATCGCGGCGACGACGGAGATGCCGGTGTTGCGTCCGCGCCACAGGCCCTGGGTCTGGATGGCTTCGGCGGCGGAGGTGAGTACCTGCGGGATGGCGTCGAGCGGGTTGGTGTGGGACGGGTCCCGCGTGATGTTGTGACGCTTGTCCGTTAGAATCCTGTTCACTGAAGCTCCTTCAGCAGCTTCTAAGACGGCGCCTCGCGGGACTGGACCCCTGCGGGGCGCCGCACCATGTCTGGGGTCAGGCGGCGTTGTTGTTCTGGCGTGCCTGTGCCGCGAGCAGCGACAGGCGGGACATGTACGCACGGCGGGCGCTGTCGGCAGCTGCGGTTCGCTGCTCCGGAGTCATCACGCCGTCGGGGTCGACCTGCTGCTCGAAGCGGGCGAGCGATGCCCGGCGGGCTGGCTCGGTCCGCGCGGCACGGTCGGCGGTCTTGGCCCACGAGGAGTGGGCGCCGATGCGGCCCGCGAGGGAGCGTTGCTCTGGTGTCGCGGGCATCACGCGACTCGCTCGGGTTGAGATGCGTCGGTCAGCAACCGGTCGTACTCGACGTCCAGTGCCCGCGCGAGGCGGTAGAGGACCACTTCGGATGCCTGGGCCCGACCGCCCTCGATGTTGTTCAGGCTCTTGGCCGTTAGCTCCACCATGTCGGCAAGGCCGCCGAGGCGAAGGCCGCGCTCCTTGCGAAGCTGGCGGATCACCGCGCCGTTCTGTCGTGTGGACATGAGTGGAACTTAGTGGAACTTAGAGGTAACCGTCAACCCTGTTCACGCTGTGGTGTGAGGAAGATAAGGGAACTTAGGTCCGAGACGGTGTCTCGTGTGGACAAACCGGCCACAGAATCGTGATGCTTGGTCATCGTGAGATCAGGCGCTGTGGACGAAGGGCGCCGCGTGCAGGTTGGACAGTGGCTGCGGCAACGTCGCGACGAGCTTGGGGTCACGCGGGACAGGCTGGCCAAGGTCCTGGAGATCGACCCGACGTCGGTCACCAATGCGGAGACGGGCAAGCGGGTCCCGCGGTTCAAGACTCCTTGGGAAGATGCCCTCCGCCTGGTGCGTGGCAGCCTCGCGCGTGCATACCTGGACGGGACACCACTGCAACCGCTCGCCGAAGAGGCTGCCGACCATGTACCGCTGTCCAGTCACACGCGGATGATCGCGACACCTTCAGGCGCCGAAGTGTCGGTAACGGTTGTCGCTACAGCGCGGCCCTCGTGGATGGACGACCTGACGGACGACGAGCTGTTGCTCCTGCTGCGTGACGAGGTTCGGTCAGGCTCCGTCGACCGGCCGCAGGCCGAGAAGTAGCTCAGCGAGGGCCATCTGAAGTGCCTCTGCGACCTGCGTTGAACAGGAGTGATCGACCTCGATTACGACGATGCCGTGCTCGCTGTCTTGGATCAACGCGACTGGCCCGCCACCTAAGGGGACGGGCGTTCGCCTAACCTCGATCGGTCCCCGTGACCGCGCCATCTCTACCCGGGCCCCTCTCCCGTCGAACGTACGTTCGCGTGGCCCCCGATCCTGCCACCTGCGGACTCTATGGTGCACCCCGGACATAGATCATGTGGCGTTCGTGTTGCAGCCACCCTTGTGGGTTAGCCCGTTGTGGACTATGGCTACCTCTAGGTCATTACGCCCCGCTATTTCGTGGCAGGCCATTCGGCCGACGGACACCCAACCTGGGTAATCAGGTCAGCCGATCGAGGATTCCGAGCCGGTCTGCTTCATCACGTGCGCGGGCGGCCCTCGTAGAGTCGGCATAGCGGGTCACCATCGACCGTGACCGCCAGCCCGCGATAGCCATCAAGTGCCCCTCGCTGCCACCCTTGTCCAGCCACAGATGGGCGAACAGGTGCCGCAGCTGGTGTGGGTGCAGCCCGTCCAAGCCTGCGGCCTCACCACGGCGGCGGACCATCTGATAGATGCCGTTGGCCTTCATCGGTGGGCGGTTCTTGACGGCCAGCCATAACTCAGGCCGGCCGGCCATGCGGTGCTTCGCGCGGATCCGCAGGTACCGATCTAACGCGAGCGCGGTCTGCCGGCCGTACCGCAGCGTGCGGGCCCGCCGCCCTTTGCCGAGAACCTCGACCTCGCGATGATCCAAGTCCAGGTGTTCGACCTCGATACCGGCGATCTCGGCGCGTCTCATTCCGGTGTCGACCAATAGGGAAAAGATCGCCAGGTCCCGGCGGCTCTCGAAATCCGTGCCGGCGAGCCCGCGCACGAGCTTTGCAACAACGTCTGAGGCCGGTACGTCGACCGGCTGTTCAGGGACTTCGGGCGGGGCCACGCCGGTCATTGGGTCCCGTCTGATCTCACCCTCGGCCAGCAGCCATTTGAAGCCGCGGTACCGCTGGTGCGTGGTCGACGGGGCATGTGTGGTCAGCTGCTCCTGCAGAAACAGATGTACGTCTGCCGTTACAACGTGCTCCCACCCGTCGCCCCTACCTCGCGCACCGAGATGTGCGGCGAGCAGCCGGGCGGCGGTCCCATACGCCTCGATGGTCTTTGGCGCCTTGTTCGCGGCCGCGAGGTAGAGGGTCCAGGAGCGGATGAGCGGGTCGTAGGTGCTGTCCACAGTCGGACTGTAGGCCGACGATCTTCCTGAGGTTATGGTGTCGCTGACCGCTGTACGACGTAACTTGCTCGGCCCGTCCGGGTGACGCACGCGTGTATCCGCAGGTCAACGACGTGCTGGTGGGCGCGGCTGGGTTCGAACCAGCGACCCCCTGCTTGTAAGGCATCTCACTACTGACCGCTGTACGAACCAGCGTATGCGCAGGTGCCCCCGACCGCGTGTACGAAAAGTATGGTGTGGATAACGGATCATGCCCCAGGGTCACTCGTTCGGGCGGGGTGATGCCCGTATGCCGGTCGCGGCCAGCGTTTGCCCCCCACACTGCCCCCGGGTTTGCACAACGTCGAGGGGGCCCAAGCATGGCCATGCCACCACCACCCGGTTACGGGTGGCCACCACCACAGCCGCTGCAACCGAAGAAGCGGCACATCGTCCGGAACGTCTTGCTCAGTACGCTCGGCGTGTTTGTGTTGCTGATCGTGATCGCCGCGATCGTCGGCGGCGGCGAGACGAGAAACCCGGCCGCCGGCGGGCAGCCCGTGACCAACGTGCCAGCCGGGTCGCCAGCCACCACCAGCAAGGCCACCGCTGCAGCGCCGAAGAAGCCGACACCGGCCACCACGGTCGGCCGCGGCTACGGCTCGGAGGACGCCAGCGCGGACGTGAAGCTCACCAGCTGCGCCGACACGGGCGGCTACGGGCTGGTCTCCGGCAAGCTCGCGATCGTGAACCACAGCCCGGGCCGCAGCGACTACTTCATCGACGTGACGTTCCTCGACGCGGCCGGCACGAACATCGGTAGTGGCTTCGCGTCGGCTTCGGCGGTGGAGGGCGGCCAGCGCGCAACCGCCGACCTGGTCGGGTCGGTCTCCGGCAAGCTCGCCACCTGCAAGGTCATCACGGTCCAGCGCACAGCCAGCTAGCGCGCCTCACGCCAAAGCGGCCCCACCCTCCAAGCCTGAGGGTGGGGCCGCGTCCACGTGGGTGGGTCAGGCGCCGAGCGAGATCGCCACAATCCCTAGATCCACCTCGCGCTCCTTGACGATGCCGCGGTGGGAGACCTGCACCCCGTAGTACCCGCGCCCGGAAGGCACCTCTGACCGGAACTGGAACTCGCAGGAGAACTGGTCACCGGACCCAGGCTCCAGATGCGTGATGGCCAGCGTGGCACCGGAGTCGTCGGTGATGACGACCTGTGCGCCTTCGGTGATGTCGGAGTACCCGCCGCTGCCCTGGCAGCTACCGCCGCCGAGACTGTCCAGTTCGCCGCTGCCGTGGCCGGAGACCTTCAGGGTGCCGACCAGACTCACGGTCGCCGGCTTGGTGGAACTGGTGGGCGGCGGCTTGGCGCCGCCCTGGTGATGCGGCAGGAAGTAGCCGACGAGGCCGCCGGCGACGAGCGCTACCGCGACGGCGACCCCGGCGAGCCAGAGAGGACTGCGCGGCGGGATGGGTTGGGCGGGTGTCGGCCACGGGCGGGCCGGATCCGGTGGTGTGGCTGTGTGGTCGTAGTCCATCGGGACTCCCCCTTGATGTGCGGAGGGGATCATCCCGGGATCTGGGTGGTGCACGTGTCGTGTCGAGACCAGTTCGCCCGAACGAGTCAGACCATGTCGTCCTGCTGACGCTCAGCTTCCCACTGTGCCCGGCCGGCGTCACTGGCGATGGCTCGCAGGGGGCCGAACTGCTGGATCACGGCCTCTGACGAGATGCCTTCGGGCTTCTTGTCCGTGGTCAGTAGGCGACCGACAGACTCGCCGCTCATCTTCCCTATCAGCCGGGCTTGGTTGACGACGGCCTTGCGGGCGTCGGTGGCCTGCTTGACGGCCTCATGGGCAGCCGCGATCGCGGTGGTCCAGTCCTCTGCGTAAGCGGCGGCTTTCGCCTGCTCGATCAGCTCTCGCACGCGCTCAAGGCTCCTTACCCACTGTGGGGATCCCGGCGCGCTCATGCCGGAATCCTAGCGTCGCTTGACACCCTGCGGAAAAGTTAGCATGCTAAGCACAACTTAGTCACTACCGAGGGGCACCAGACATGCCACGCACCGCAGGCTGCATCACCGACATCGTCACCGCCTACCGCCTGCTCGCCGCCGCCCCCGGTGACGCAGTCCCCCTCACTGAGATCCGCAGCCACCGCAAGGTCAGCCGCTACACCCAGGACCAGGTGTCCGCGTCCCTGATCGAGCTGTGGAAGCAGTCGCCGGCGCACGTGTACCTCCTTCGCGAGATGAACCAGAAGACGCTCACGAAGGCCGACCACGCGGCAGCAGTGGTGCTCGGCGACACCCCGAAGCACAAGCTGGCGATCCAGTGACCCGGCAGACCTACGTCGCGTTCGACGGCGCCAGGCTGCACACCCGCATCAGCGCCGCAGACGCCAGCGCCTACGAGCGAGTCGGCTTCTACGGCGCCACCACCGAGCAGGTCGCCGCCGACTCCTCGCAGGGCTGGAACTGGCAGGTGCGCTCCGTGCTCGGCCCGTGGGTGCTGGTCACCAAGCCGATGGCCGACTGGGCGCGCGGCCAGGGCCAGCGCGTCCGCCAGGTCCGTCGGCGGGGACTACTCCGCCGCGCTGCCTGATCCACCCACCACACGACGAAGGAGGACACGGTGAGCAAAACCTGGGCCCAGATGACCCCGCGCGAACGGTCAGCCGCCGCAGCCGCAGACGCCCATCACCGCCGTAAGCGGCTCAAGGGCGGCCAGCACGCCACCACTCGTGGCCAGATGCGGGCCGTGATCCGGCAGGTCGCCGCCAAGCGCGGCCGATTCTCGCCCCGCTGACCTGCCACAACCACGACGTCGACAGGAGGAGGACACAGTGAGCCGCTGGACCACCGCCGGCCACTGGCTGCGAGCCAGCATCAAGCAGGCGCCCCTCGCCGCCGTGCTGGCCGCTGGCGCCGCGCTCACCGCCGTCGGCATGTACTCCGTCGCCGTCGCCTGCGGGTGGCCGCCCTACCTCGCGTGGCTCCACAGCCTCGCCGCTGACGGCCTCGGTGCTGTCGCCATCCGGGCCGCGATCAACCTCAAAGGCTGGTCCCGCACCTACGCCGTGCTGGTCTGCATCGCGAGCACCGGCATGTCCGCCGCCGTGCAGGCCATGCACCTACGGACCGGCGCCGGGTTGACCGGCCCGCCCAGCCCGAACCTGCGGACCGCCATCGGCTTCTGGCCGGCCCCGGCCGCGCTGCTGGGCGCGCACCTGCACCACCTGACCACCCGCTCGGCCAAGAAGCTCGCGGCTGTCGAGGATCCTGCCCTCGACACCGCTCCCGGGCAGGGGCAGCTGACGACAGTCGGGTCCCCGGCTGTCCCTGCCCCCCTCGAAGACGTCGACCGGGGTGTTGACTCCCCGCGCCCTGGTCGGCCCGAAACGGACACGGCTGTGACGGCCCCACCTCCGGCCGTGTCCACCGGGCGGGGGGCCGACGGCGCCCCGACAGTGCTCCCCGCCCGGGCCCTAGACCACGGCCATGGACCAGTGGGCCACACCAGTGGACCGGTGGACCACGAGGTGGGCCATGGCCCACCGGTGGACCGGACCATGGTGGACCACGTGGACCAGGGGCCACAGGGCCACGGTGGACCAGCCGGTGGACCACTGGACCAGGCCAAGGGGCCACGGCCCATGGGCCAGCCGGTGGACCTGGACCAGCTCACCGAGGACCAGTTGGTGGACCACTACCTCACCGGCGATGAGCCCGCGCTGACCCAGGACCAGTTGGCCCAGCGGCTCAAGGTGAGCCGGACCACGGCCAAGCGCCGGGTCCGCACCGCCCGGCAGGCCGCAGCCCACCAGAACCTGCGGGTGGTCCGGTGAACGTCCTGTTCGGGATCGCCGCGGTGGCCACTCCCCTGCTCGCGTCCCAGTACCTCGGCAACGGCGGCTTCATCGCCTTCCCGCTCGCCGCTCTCCTGCTTCTCGCGTGCGCGCTACGCGCCCGCAGGCGCACCCGCGCACAGGCACGTGACGAGCGCGTGCCGCAGGCGTACGAGCGCGTGGCGGACATGGGAGCGCCCGCCCGTCCACGCGACGAGCGCGGGAGCGGGCGAGCGCGAACGTGGGCACTGTGCGTGATGGGCGTGGCCGCTGGCCTGGGTGCGCTGGTGTGGGCGCTGGGCCTGCTGGTGACCGGGCTCGGGCTGGGCCTGCTGATTGCCGCCTCGATCTTCTTCCTACACACCCGGCGACGCGTCGCCGAGTTCAGAGTAATCCCTTTGTCAACCCCCCTGGATCGGAACGTCTGGCTGGACGAGTTGCCCGGTCGGGTTGCGGATGCTGTGGACGCTGCTCGCCTCGTGCGTGGGCACGCGGACGCGGCGGGCGCATACGCAGCGGAGTCGGGGGAGGGGGCGGCATGAGCCGCTTCACGCGCCCGCCCGCGGCCGGGCAGACACGTTCCCGCGCGCGCGGGGGGACAGGGGAGTCACCGTGGCCGGACCGCGTACGGCTCGTGGGCGCGCCCGTGCCCGCGGGGGAGTCCGGCGCGACGCTGACGCTCGACCTCACCGACGCCCGCGTCCGCCCGCAGGACGTGATCAAGTCGGAGGAGACGTGGCTGCGGCAGCTGGGCGCGGACACGATCGCGTGGGAGCCGATCGACACCCGGACCCTGAAGGCCCACGTGTACCTGACCCATCCACTGGCCCGGGTCATTGACTGGCGTGAACTGGCCCCGGTCCAGGGGGTCAAGGACCACGCCCCGATGGGGGTCACCGCGATACCGGGCCAGCAGGCCACCTTCTGGTGGAGGGGGTCGCAGCTGGTCACGGGGGCCAGTGGGTCAGGTAAGACGATGACCCTGCGGTCCATGCTCCGTGGCCTAGTGGTCCAGCAGGTCCCGGTCCGGGTGACCCTCGCCGACAACAAGGGCGACTTCGTGGACTGGTCCACGTCCCTGGGGGTGGACCAGTACGCGAGGGACCACGGCGACTGCGTGGACCTCGTGGACCACTTCGGGGACCGCATGGACCAGCGGTACGCCGACCGCGAGTCGTGGCCCATCGAGGACTACGCGTTGACCCCCCGGCCGTGGGAGCCGCTGGAAGTCCTGATCGTCGGCGAGGGTCTGACCCTGCTCGGTCGGGGGACGCAGGCGCAGCAGCGGACGGCTACCCGGCGCGTGAAGGAAGTCGCGCAGACCGGCCGGGAGGCGGCGTGCGTGCTGTGGCTGGTGACGCAGACCTCCACCAAGGACGAGTCGGCGGCGTTGGCCGCGGTCCGCGACTTCTTCCCGGGCCGCATCCTGCACCGCGTCCCGAACGCGTCAATGATCACGCCCGCGCTGGGGGTGGGCGCCGATGCCGGCGCCGCCGCGCACCGCATCCCGATGGCGCTGGAAGGGGTCGGCTACTACCTCGACCCGCTGACCGGCTGGCCGGTGATGTTCCGGGGCGCGTACCTGCCCCGGTCCGAGCAAGCCCACCTGAGCGCCCAGCTGGGGCTGACGTACAGCCAAGACCTGGTGCGCCAACACGAATACGACCGCGCCCTGCGACTGGGCGCGGATCCGGACCGGACCGCCTGGTCCGCGAACAGGGGAGGAACCCCATGAACACCATCACCGCCATGCCCCCGCAGGAGCGCCGCGACTTCTGGCGGCCCAGTTCCCCGGCGCAGTGGGCGTACGCCGCCGGCTCCGCCATCCTGGCCGCGGGCTTCGTCCTGGCCACTCCGGGTATCCCGTCCCAGGGTCTCGGCCTGTACGTGATCACCCTGGCCGCCGCCGCGTTCGTGATCGGCGGACTCATCGAGAGCGACAGCCGCGCCGTACTCACCGCGTTCATCGGCGCCATCGCCGGCTGCTACGTGGTGACCTCCAGCGTCCACCAGACCGCCACTCACGAGCGGCTGACCTTCCAGTTCCTCGCCATCGCCGGCGTGGTCCTGCTGGTCGGCTCGGTGTTCAGCCGACGCCAGGCCCGGGCCGGCCGGTGAGGCGTCGCCGGCGGAGGGCTGGCATCTCGTGACCAAGGCGGTCAAGAAGGTGGCCAAGGCCGCCGGGGTCCTGCTGGTCGGCCTGTTCATCGCATACGCCGCGGTCGAACGTCCGGACAGCTTCAAGGGCGCCGTCGTCGGGTTCGTCGCAGATGTCGGTGGGGCCGCCGTGAACGTGTGGCATTGGGTCGGTCAGTACTTCTGATGACAGGGAAGGGGGAGTCATGACGGTCGGAGAACTGGACGCCAGCACCCGCAAGGCCGGGATCATCGTGCTGCGTGTCGCGGCGATCGGCTCGGCGGTGGCTGTGGTCGCCGCGGTCCGGCCGCTGAACGTCAGCATCCAGAAGATGTGGGCGGCTCTGCACAACTGGGCTGGGCCGCTCGCCGACAAGCTCGGGCATACCCGTCACGCGGGTAAGCCGATCCGGGTCCGTGACGCGGGCGCCGGGTGGATGGTCAGCAACCAGCATGTCCAGTTGGGTGCCGCGATCGCGGGTGCCGTGCTGGTGGTGTGGGTGGTGTTGGCGGTGAACAAGGTCCGCCGGCGGGACCCGCTGGCTGTGGTCGAGGGCCGTCGTAACTGGGCGGGGATCTCGGCGGCCATCGTGGTTGTGGCGGCGCTGGTGGTGTTCGGCGCGCTGCAGGTCGAGCCGGGCCGGGCGGCCGTGGCGTTGTTGTTGCGCGGACTGGCTGGGCTCGGTGATTGGGCGCAGCGGTTCACGGCGTACCTGATGACCGGCAAGCCGGGCATGCTGTCGCGGCTGGTCGGCTGATGAACCGGCTACGCGAGGGCATCCGTCGTCTCGCCGGGCTGACCGGCGGCCTCAACTACAAGAAGCTCGGGCTGTTCGCCGCCATCGCCGTGGTCATGTACTACGTGGTCACGGAACCGAACGAGTCAGCGAATCTCGTTCAGGACGCTTTCGGTGGCGTCGGTGATGCTGCCGGCGCACTGGCCGAGTTCCTGCGGAGCCTGGTCCGATGAGGTACCGCGCCGTGGCCGGGCTGGCGGTGGCGTCCCTGCTGGTCACCACCCCAGCCGGCCGCGACGCCGTGGCCTCCGTCATCCACAGCACCCGGACGGTCTCCGGCCTCCAGGACTGCACCGCCTGTCACAGCACCGGCAGCCAGGACCAGCGGGTCGTCACCGTAGCCCGCCGGTACCTCGGGGTGCCGTACGTGTGGGGCGGGGAGACCCGGGCCGGCATGGACTGCTCCGGGTTCACCCAGCGCGTGTACCGGGACCTCGGGGTGCAGCTGCCGCGTACGGCCGCCGAGCAGCAGCACGCCGGCACAGCAGTCCACGGCGGGATCAAGAACGCGCGGCCGGGGGACCTGCTGTTCTGGGTGTACCCGGACGGCGGGCACCACGTCGCGATCTACGAGGGCGGCGGCCGGCTGATCGAAGCACCGCAGGCCGGCGTGCCTGTGTCTGAACGCAAGGTGTACAGCGGCGTGATAGCCATCCGCCGCATACCGATCAAGGGGGAGAAGTGAGAAAGATCCTGCTGGCCGTGCTCGCCGGACTCGGTGTGCTGATAGCCGGCTGCACAGCGACGACGACCGCCGAGCAGAGTTCGTCCGGCCCATCAACCAGCACGAACCCGCCTCTGGCCTCACCAACGTTGATCGATGGGCCAGCATCCAGGGTGCTGTTCTCCATGGAGCCCGGAGAGACCGCCTGGTTCGGTCCGGAGGTCTTCTATCAGACGATCGACCAGGGCAAGACCGTGTGTCGATTGGACAGCTCCGCTGGGATCGTGGCGACCGGCCCGAGCAACCCGGGCCTCTTGGGCAGCGCGGGGGCACACCCAGTGCGCGTCCGCCTTCTCCCGAGTAGGGGTTGGCCGGTATGGATGGTGTCCGGGCGGTTTGAACTGGCAGACGGGCACGAGCTGCTAGCGGGGCACGAACTGCGGTTCGTGAGCCTGAGTGCCGACGACGAGCCTCACTACCCGCACGGCTGTCCGCGATGAGTACCCGCCTACTGCTGGCCACGGTCGCCACATTCGGCGTACTGGCGGCTGGCTGCACGAACGCGGCGGCGGATGCGGCGGGGCAAGCGAGCCCGGCGCTGGCCTCACCGACACCATCATCACCGTCAT
>Ga0307322_10000088_pt1 | contig 15405 bp, 24 predicted proteins | sample ER_DNA_380_FD_194494 | JGI IMG/M metagenome (GOLD analysis project Ga0307322, IMG submission 194494) | Bulk soil microbial communities from the East River watershed near Crested Butte, Colorado, United States - ER_DNA_380 | ecosystem: Environmental > Terrestrial > Soil > Floodplain | place... | reverse complement strand
TCCGAATGATCAGGGAGAGGATGAACCACCATGGCCATCGACAGAAAGTACGGCAGAGTCACGACCGAGCGCGGCGACATCGGTGAGGACGAGCCGGTGGTGGTGTTCCGGGCGCAGGATCAGCTGCTGCCTGAGCTGCTCGCCGCCTACCGCCGGATGTGTGAGGACGCCGGGTCGCCGCGGCATCACCTGGACGGGATCACCGAGACCCAGGGCGTGGTGCTGGGGTGGCAGGCGACCCACCGGACGCAGGTGCCGCAGAGCGCCGCTCAGGCGCCGTGAGTCAGGGCTCGTCGTCCCCGGTGTGGTCGCCGGAGTAGCAGCTGGTGCAGTTCGCCTTCGACGTCGGTTCTGCGTCGTCCGGCCACAGCTCCGGGTCCACCCGGTAGCCGGCGGCCGCCATCAGCTTGGCGGTGTCGGCGGGCCGGATCAGCGCCCGCCCGCCGATGGTGGGCGGCGGGTTGGCGGGGTCGGCGATCGGGGTGTGGTGGATGTAGCGGCCGAAGCTCGCCTCGCACCATCTGGTGTAGATGATGCTGTGCAGCACGAGGTCGTCCCACGCCTTGTCCACCTCCGGCGAGGGCGAGTAGGCGTTGCCGGGGTTCTGTGCGGCGAAGTGCACGAAGCCGAGCGCCTGGTCGAGCATCGCGCCGGCCCGCGCCCGGCCGACGCCGCGAGTGCGGGCGATGTGGTCGGCGACGGTGTTGAACTGCTCGAGGGGCGGGCCGAGCATGGAGCCGGTTTTGAGGCCGAGATGGGAGCGCCAGTCTGTGGTGGTCATGGGCGGGACCATAGCCCGGCGGATCGCAAGCTTGCCATCGGCTATACGAAACGCTGGCCGAACGGCGACACGGGGTGATCTGAGCTAGGCTAGGCGTGAGACAGGTGAACGCCCCCGAGCCTTTACGGGCCCGGGGGCGTCCTTGTTGTCAGCGGAGGCTTATCGGCTTACAGGTCGTGCCGTCCGGCCTTCACGGCCGTGACCGCACGCCGCCACTCTGCGGGCCCGAACACGAGCGCGCCGGCAGCGGGGTTCTTGGAGTCACGGATCGCGACGATGCCGGGCAGACCGGCGACTTCCACGCAGTTGTTGTTGCTGCCTGAGCGGCGGGACTTACGCCAGGCAGCGCGAGACAGGTCAGTCATTGAGACAGGTCACTCCTTGGCGAGGGTGGCGATCAACGCCACGGTTTCCTCTGCGGACAGGGCTTTGCCCGCTATGCGATTCCAGGCCATCGTAACTCTCTGCACCTGATCAGCGGACTCGACATAGTTTTCACCAGTCATCCCCACGGTGTAGGCCACATCCGGGAAGTCGTCCTCGCCGAAGGACAAGATCACGCAGGGTCCGTCGAGGCCAGCATGCGCCCCGGCCGACATTGGCAACGCTCTGATCTCGACGTTGGGGCGCTCAGCTGCTTCCAGCAGCGCCCGCAGCTGGGCACGCATCACAGCCGGCCCGCCGATCGGCCACCGCAGTGCCGGCTCGGCGATGATCGTGGTCAGGCGAGGCGCGTTCGGTCTGGTCAAGAGGACCTTGCGTGCCATCCGGGCGCGGACCCGCCGGTCGATGTCCGCCGGGTCGTCCGGCCGCCCGGCTTCGATGACAGCCCTGGCATAGTCCTCGGTCTGCAGCAGGCCGGGGATCAGCTGCGCCTCGAAGACTCTGATCTCTTCCGCCTCGTCCTCCGATGCGATGTAGGAGTCGGTGAAGACGTCGCCGTACTCGGTCCACCAGCCACGCTGCTGGGCTTCGTGGGCGAGGTGGATCAAGGCGGCACGCGTCTCGGACGAGACGCCGTACAGGTCGAGCAGGTTGGAGACGTCGGCGGGGGCGACCTTCGAGAAGGCGGTTTCGATGCGGGTGACCTTGGACGCTGACCAGCCCATCTGAGCGGCGACGCTATCGGAGGACAGGCCGCGGTCCTCGCGCAATTGACGTAGGTCGCGGCCGAGCCTGCGCTGGCGGACGGTCGGTACTGAACGTGGCATGGCGCCACCTTAGAGCCATGACCGTGTAGGCAACTGGGCAATTCGATGTGCGTCATGCATTGACAGTGTGCATGGCGCACGGCACCGTGGAAGGCACCTGTCTCTCTGCCAGTCAAACACGCTGGCACCTATCGCGGGGAGCGACTAACCCGTGACAAGCTGTAAAACCGTTCAGAAGGCCGCATCGAGCGCCTGTAACGGTCCCCGAGCCTGGCCCTGTGGCGCCCTCGACGCCTGCCAGCGCATCGAAGCCGAACATCCCGGCTGGCACGCCTGGTGGGGCGACGGCGACCACGGCCCCGGCTACTACGCCCACCCTCTCGTCTGCACCGCGGCCGGGACGCTGTACGCCGACAACGCCTACGTCCTGTACTCCCTGATCCAACTCGTCGAGGTGGGCGCGCCATGAGGGCACTGTGGCCGCCGCCGGTCCCGATGGACCCCGAAGATGCCGAGCGGGCGCTGAAGAAGCTCCGCACCGAATACAAGGGCCGCTGGCGCGTCTGGCGCAGCCAGTCCGCCGGGCAGCCCTGGTGGTGGTACGCGACGCGGCTCGACCCAGCGGCGGGCATCGACAAGACCACGTGGGCCGCCGGCCCCGACGAGCTGCGCGCCGAGCTGAAACGGCAGCTCCGCGAGCGGCAACGCGACCGGTTATGAAGACTTCCCTCCGCCTCTGTGGCGGGCGCCCGGAAATCGCCGTGGGGGTGCATGCCCGGGCGCCCTGCGGGGGCGGGGGGAGGCGGGACACCTCGGGCCGTTCTCCCCCGGACGGCCCGGGTGTCCCGTGACAAGGCGGCTGCGCGGCCCTCGTCCCCTCCAGGTACGGCCGCGGGCTACGAGAACCCTCGCCTGTGGCCGCCGGGCCGCGCAGCCCTCATCATCCGCACATCACCCCGAGGAGGACAGAGCCATCTGCTCACACTGCGACCCGCACAACCGACCGCCACCGCCTCCGCCGCCACCGCCACCCAGCAAATAGCGGCCGAGCAGAAGCTGCCCTGGCACAAGCGCTGACCTGACCCGAACGTAAGGCGGCCCCCGGCGCGGTGACTTCAACACCGGCCGGGGGCCTTGATCAGACCCAGGAGTCTGACCCGTGAGCAACCATATGGACACACCGCGCACCACCACCAGCCGCCTCGGCCAACTCGGCGGCGTCTATGCCGCGCTGCACGCCGCGCACACCGTCGCCGACCACATCATCCAGACCGGCGACGACGCCCAGGCCAAAGCCGGCCACGGCTGGCCCGCCCGCGCCGCATGCGCCCGGCACGTCACCGAACTGACCGCCGCCCAGGTCCTCGCCCTCGCCGCCGTCTCGGCCGCCACCGGCGAACGCCTGAACCCGCGCCGCGTCGTGGCCGGACTGGCGTTCAACGCCGCCACCCACTACCTGCTCGACCGGCGCCCCATCGCCCGCCGCCTCAACCACGCCCTCGGCCTTGCCGACTTCTACGACAAGTTCAAGGTCCACCGCGACACGTGGGTCGACCCGCACGGACCCGGCTCCGGCCCGTACGCGCTCGACCAGGCGTGGCACACCGGGTTCCTGGCCGTCACCGCCGCCATCATCGCCGGGGGCGGCCGATGAACTGGCTGCTCGCCTCCACCCCGGTCCCCAACGCGGGGATCGTCACCCTCCTGCTAGCGGCCGGGCTGGCCGTGGCCTTCCTCGGCTACCAGACGTGGCAGTGCCGCCGCTGGCACTGCGGCATCGCCGCCGAGGGCGAGTTCACGGCGTGGGACGACCAGCGCGCCGAGGAGATCCCGGCCGCGGAACGCACACGAGAGACGGCTTGAACGTGATCACCACCTCGCTCACCTGGACCCCCAACGCGCTGATCCTCTTCGGCGCCCTCTGCCTGATCGTCCGCGACAGCAAGGCGGTGGCGTACGGGTTCGCCGCCATCGGCGGCTGGGCGGGGCTCCTGGGCGGCGCCCTCGAGCGGCTGCCGAGCGTGGCGGCCCTGTTCGGGCTGTTCGCCGTCTACGCCACATGGCTGTGGTGGCGGAACGCCCGGCGCGGCCGTTGGAAGCGCGGCCACGGCACCGAGAAGGCGGCGAGCTGACCATGACTGAGCGCACCCTCTGGACACAGATCCGCCGCCGCATCAAGGCCTCACGGCTGGCGCCGCGCGCCACCTACGCCGCCACCGCCGCCAACCCGGCCGGGGACCGGCTCATCCGGTGCACCTCCATCGCCTCCGTCGTCGTCGTCGCCCTCATCGCCGCCTACATCTCCTACGGCCATGCCCTCGAGCTGGTCCGCACCCACGGGGAGGCGGGCGCTGCGGCGCGACTGGTTCCGCTCACGGTCGACGGACTCATCTACGCCTCATCAATGGTGTTGCTTCAGGCCGCCCGCGGTCGACAGCGGGCGCCGTGGCTGGCGCACCCGGCGCTGTGGGCGGGGATCGCGGCGACAGGTGGCGCTAACGCCGCGCACGGCATGGGCCACGGATGGCTAGGCGCGCTGGTAAGCGTGTGGCCCGCCGTAGCGCTGATCGTGTCGTACGAGCTGCTGATGAAGATGATCCGTTCAGGTGGCGCCACATCCACGGCCCGACACGTCATCTGCGCGGGCTCCTCGGGGGCGCTGACGCTACGGCGTCCGCTACCCCGGCGGGACCTGGTGCTGGCGGCAACCGCCGGGACACGTGTGTATCTGCCGGACGTTCTGTCGGGCGCGCACCCGCCGGTCGTCTACTTCATCCGCAACGGCAGCCGGGTGAAGATCGGCACGACCGGGAACCTGCGTCGCCGCATCAGTCAGCTCAGCCTGCGCCCTGAGGATGTCGTGCTCGTGCTCCACGGCGACGGCGAATACGAGGCAGAACTCCACGAAAGGTTCACTGACCTGCGCGTCGGCGGCACTGAGTGGTTCAAGCTGTCGGGCGAGCTGACCGAGTTCGTGTCGGCAGGTGGTGACCAGGAAGATAGCCGCGACGATGACGCCGAGATAGCCGACGACACGGAAGGGCCGGACGACGAAGGCGACGGTGACGCGGCGGCATCCCGACGGCGTTCAGGCGGCAGGCCCCGCAAGCGAGTGGTTCGTCATTCGCTGGACACGTGGGCGGATCTGACCGAGTCGATCTGGCGGCAGGAGTCCGACCGGTTGGAGCGACAGCCCACCGGTGACGAGTTCGCTGCTGCGATCCGCCGGTCACGTCGCGGTCCGGTGTCGGTGACGACGGCGAAGAAGATCCGCTCGGAGATCCTGCGGCGTGCCGAGGTGGCGCCAGCTGACGAGCCTCTGGACCCGTCCAGCGCGGAGCCGACCGAGCCGGACCCGGCCATGAACGGGGCGGGTGGCCGCTGATGGTCCAACACGACGCCGGGCACGGGCGGAGCGCGAAGGACGCACCGCCGCTGCGCATCGTCGGCGACGACGAGCGGACGCCGAACCTGCCCGCCGTCCGCACACCCGCCGAACCGGACGCACCGCTCGAAGGCACCGTCGTCCCCCGCGGCAAGGCGGTCCGGCCACGGGTCATCGCCGGCCGGGCCGTGCACGTCATCACCGACGTCGCCACCCATCAGCGCACCAGGACAGCGGCCCGGCACGTCGGCTATGTCGCCGTAGGGGCGCACGCAGCGGCGAAGAAGGTCTTCCGCTCGCGCACCGCTGACTACGACGCGTGGATGGTCGCCAACCGCGCCACCGGCGACCAGGACCACGCCCTCGAATGGGAGGCCCGCCGGACGGCCTACCTGAAAGACCGCGACAAGCGGTGGAACGACCGCGTCGAACTCGCCGCCAAAATCCTCGGGAAACTGCACTGGATCCTCGGCGGGATCTTCGTGTTTCTGCTGGTGATAGGCGTCTTCCTGGCCATCGGTGAGCACCGGCCCGAAGCGATCCGCGACCCGTTCTACGCGATCGCCGGCACCGTCCGGTTCATCGTGATCGTGGCGACCGTGAGCTGGCTGTGGACGCTCGCGGTCGCCACGACCCTCGGCGTGCTCGCCTTGTGGAACGCCGGCCGCACCGCCACCGCCGCCGGGACCGGCTGGGTTCTCGGCGACCGCGCCGACAAGGAGGACGCCGGCCTCGTCGTCACCGCCGACGGCATAGTGCTCGCCCTGCAGCACCTACCCATCCCCGCCATCAAGAAGGCGATGAAAGACGGCTGGATCCCCGTCTTCCACCAGCCGCCCCGCAAAGACGGCCGCGGCTACTGGGTCGTCGTCGGGCTGCCGCTTGGCGTCACTGCCGAGATGGTCGCCGACCAGCGGCCCATCCTCGCCCGGAACCTCAACCGCGCCGAGATCGAAACCTGGCCGTCCGACGCCGAGAAGAACGGCACCGGCCCACCCGGCTACCTCGACCTGTGGATCGCCGACCCCGGCGCCCTGTCCAAACCCGCCCCCGAATACCCGCTGCTGCACGAAGGTGCGGCCGACGTGTTCGAAGGCGTCCCGGCCGGTGTTTCCCCACGTGGCGACGCCATCATGGTCCCGATCGTTAGTAACAACGCCGTGGCCGGCGGGCAGATGGGGCAGGGCAAGTCGAACGCGTGCCGGGTGGTCCTGCTCGGCTGCGCCCTCGACCCGCTGTGCGTCATCGACGCGTTCGTGTTCGCCAACAACGGCGACTTCGACGCCTACCGCCCGCGGCTCAACATCTACCGACGCGGCATCGACGACGAAACCGCGTATGCGGCGCTGCAACGCCTGCGCTGGTACTACGAGGAGGTCGGCCGCCGGGAGGGCCGCCTCGCCGAGTTGGGCGCCAAGAAGGTCACCCGCAGGCTCGCCGAGCAGCACCCGGACCTGCGGCCCATCGTCGGCCTGATGAGTGAGTGCCACGAACTGTTCGATCACGCCGAGTTCGGCGAAGAGGCCGGCGAGCTGGCCACCAAGACCGCGAAGCGTGCCCGGAAAACCGCCATCACGCTGGTGTTCGACACGCAGTCCTCCCGCAAGGAGGCGATCCCGCCGAAGCTCGTCGAGCTGGTCAGCGTCAACATCTGCTTCTACGTCAAAACCTGGCGCAGCAATGACGGGTTCCTCGGCGACGGGTGCTTCCAGGCCGGGATCCGGGCGACCGAACTGCGGCCCGGCCGGGACCGCGGCACCAGCCTCATCATCGGCGTCTCGGACGCGCCGTTCGAGCTGCTCAAGTGGTACTTCGTCGCGGTCGACGACGACACCGGCTGGGATGCCGCCACCGACGTCATCGCCCGCGCCGTCGCGAACATGGCGCCCGGTACACCGACCGGCGATCGGCTGCCCGAGGTCGAGCCGGAACAGCGAGATCTGCTCGACGACCTCGACGAGGTGATGCCCGGCCGGGAGCGGGTCAGGCTCGCCGACTTGCCCGCCCGGCTCCGCGAGCTCGCACCGCACTGGGAACCGTACCGGCGGACGAAAGGCACCGACCTGGAGCGGGACCTCAACGCCGCCCGAGTGCGGGTCCTGAAGCCCAAGAACGTGGCGCAGCTCGACCCGAAAGATCTGCGCGAAGCGCTCGCCCGGCGAGCCGCCGAGTCCGCCGATGAGGACGGGTGAGTTAAGCCATGCCGATCGTCGCCGGAGCGTCCCCGGGCGGGCCCCCAGCCGCCCCGATTAACCCACCGAACCCACTTAACCCGTTAACAACCGCAGGTCACAGGCCTGCAGAACGAGGAGGCCGGGCTGTGCAAAATTCATCCCCCCAGCGGCGTCGTAACCCGCCGCTTAACCCGCCACGACGCCGGTTGAGGATGTCTGCGGTCGCGCTGACGGCGGTGCTGCTGGCCTCGGGCGGCCCCGACGCGCAGTGCAGCCCCGGGCACGACGCCGGCTACGGCGGCAGCTACTCCTGCCCGGACGGGTACAAACGCAAGACGCACCTGTTCGGCGAGCCGACATGCGAGAAGCAGCGGCCGCCAGGCCCGCGCCCGGTCCCCCGGGAAACCCTGTGAGAGCGCTGGCTGACCGGCTCACCCCGCCGGCGATGTCGGTGCGGTACGGCCCGGACGCCGTCGCCCGGCTCCTCGGCTATGCCCACTCGTGGGGCTGCAAGAGGTGCACCCGCCGAGGCAGCCACGCCGCCCACAGCGGATTCACCGCCACCCTCGACGAGGCGCGCACCGGGGCCAAGCGGCACGCCCGCGGGCATCTCGGTATGCGCGCCGTCTTCGACCCGGAGGGGTGAGCCGTGGCCAAACCAACCACGATTAGCGACGACGACTGGCGGCGCCTGCAGAAGGCCGCGGCCGACGCGGCCGGCGGCCTGGTGAAGACCAGCGAGCAGACGGCCAAGGCGAAGACTTGGGATCGTCAGCGCGGCCGGGCCGGTGACAGCTGATGCTCGCGGTCGCGCACTTCACCCCCTCGCCCGGCATAGGCCTGCTGCTCCTCATCGCCGCCGTCGTCGTCGTCCTGGCCTATCTGGCGCGGGACGTCCGGCGGCACCCGGACGTGGTGTGGTGCCGCAAATGCCGGGGCAGCGGCCGAAGCCGATCGACGTGGAACCCGTGGGCGTCCGGGCCGTGCCGCAGATGCGGCGGGAAGCCGACCAGGCGCCGGCGCGGAGCGCCCCCCCAATAGACCCCCGAGAGAAACAGGAGGGAGCACGATGAACGAATGGCTGCCGCGCCCATCGCGGCGCACCCGCAAGAAAACCCTGCGCAGGACGATCAACGATGTGCTCGACCTGCCCGCGAAACTCCGCGCGACCGCGGCTCATTGCAGGCAGCTCGCCGAGGCCGCCGAAGACAGATTGCACGACGCCGCCTACGATCTGTGCGCGGCCGCCCAGGATCTGGCCCCCGAGGACCTGTCGATGTTCGGGGCCGGCATGCCGGGTGCGGTGGATTTCCTGCGGAACGCCTGCGCCCGGGACCATACGGGGATCGAACCCGCGGCCCGGGTCGTGGACATGGCGTTCGTTCCCAGCCCGGCGGAGGCGCTTCCCCTGCAGGTGGCGAAGTTCGAGGGGCACCTGCTGGTGCTGCGGTCGTACGTGCGGGGCCTGGACGAGGCCACCCGCGTCGCCGAAGGCGGCGACCGGTGAGCCGCTCCGAGCCGTGCAAGCGGCTCGCCGCCGCCCGGCTCGCGCTGCTCGACATCGCCGGGGAGTGCTGCAGCCGGGGGGCCGACCTCACAACCGGCCAGCTGCTGGCGTTCGGGCCGGGCGTCCCCGACGCGCTCGGCCGGCTCACCACCGAGATACGCGAAGGCGACCAGGCGTCGATCGAGGCGGCAGCCCGCGCTTTCGCGAAAGCGGTGACCCTGCGGGTGGAGGAGCTGCCACGCGAGGGGCTGGATGACCCGTCGCTGGTGCTCCTCGGCGCGGTGCTGACGTTGCGGGGCAGGCTGGTCGTCGCCGACAACGCAGACGCGGATGTGCGGGCCGCCGAGAAGAAGGCTGGAGCGGACGGCTGATGCACAGCCGTCTGTGCCCCGCCAAGCTGGCCGACCGGGTAGCGGTCGCCCGCCTCCTCGACGTGGTGACCCCGGACCTTGTCGAGGAGGCGATCAGCCGCAGCAACGCACGGGAGCAGCGCTCCCGCCAGATGCCCTCCTGGCTGTCCCTCTACTTCTGTCTCGCGGCCTGGCTGTGGGCAGGGGACGGGTACGCGAACGTGTACGGGAAACTCGCCGACGGGCTCGTGTGGTGCGGCCGGAACGTCCCCGGAGATCCACCCAACGTGCCGTCGATCTCGCGGGCCCTCGACCGGCTGGGACCCGAGCCGCTGTCGGCCCTGTTCCAGCGACTCGCCGCCGCGGACACCGGGCAGTCCTTGACGCTGGACATCACGCATGTCGGTGTGAGCCGTCCGTGTGACTTCCCTCGCGCGCGGATCGCGGTCCTCACCGGCGACCGCGGGGTGGTGGACGCCACGTGGGCGCCGGCGTCGGTGGCCGAGGATGATCTGCCGGGCCGGCTGGCGTACCTGCGCGGGCGGCCGGGCGCGGTGACCGCCGAGTCGTCCGGGGAGCTGCTGCGGTGGGTCACCGGCGACGCGGGGGCGAGGGCGATGCTGCGGTCGAGGACGGTGTCCGGCGTCGACCAGGAGATTTGGGCGCTCCTGTGCGTGCGCCAGGCGTTCGGTTGACGCCCAGTGATCGTCGCGGCCCCGGGCTAATGCTGGTGCGCATGGAGGCCCGAGGGCACGCCCTAACCCGATCACTTCCATGACGACCTCGCCGCTGCCGACGTACCGGTGGATCGCCACCGTGTACCCGGCGTCCCTCCAGGCGGTGGCGGTCAGCTGGATCGGCCCCCACTCGTTCGGCAGCTCAACGTAGACACGCATCCGGACATCATGCGCCACACCTGCACAAAGCGAAACAGCCCGCCTCCGAAGAGGCGGGCTGTTGTTCGGCGTCCGGAGTCGAACCGGAGTCCACGCGGGGTATGAGCCCGCCGCTCTGCCGTACTGAGCTACGCCGTGCCCTTAAGAATGCCCGTGAAAATATCACGCCCATTCTTAAGGTTTTGAGCGCTTGCTTGGTTACCGCCGATAGCCGGAGTGGTCCGCCAGCGCGGCGGTCGCCTCACGGCGCACCTGCCGCTGCTCAACACGCTTCCGCCGCCGGGTGTCCCGCCCGTGCCCGGCACAGTCCGGGCCCGGCACCAGGCAGCCGCAGCCGCCCGTACGCCACTTGCCTAACATCCGGCCGGTCACATGCCGGCGCGGTACGGGCGCTCCGTCTGGTCGCTGGGCGGCGGCGGCAGACGCGGCCGAGCCAGCGGCGTGACCTTCATCCGCGTCCACAGGCCCCACACAGCGGTCAGCGCCGCGACGAGCAGGTCCATGTCCAGCACCCCGTCATGAGCGACGTACGCGCGGTACAGCATCGCTGCGGCCCCGTACACGAGACCGGCCACGGTGGCGACGAGAGCCGGTTCGATCTTGAAGAAACGGCCGATCATGTCAGCTCTCCAGTCTGCTCACGAGGTCGTCGGCGACCTGCTTGGCCAGGTCCGCCGGGAGCGCGTCCGCGACCAGCGCCGCGATCCGCTCCGGTGCCAGCGACACCAACAGCGCCGCGGCGAGAGCCTCCTCGTCGATGTCCACCGACTGCGACGCGATCTTCGTCACCAGCGGCAGGATCTTCGCCGCGAGGGTGTAGGTCTCCCGCATGACGTTGACGTAGGCGTAGGTCTTGTTCGTCGCGGCGTCCGGCGCGCCCGTGGGCGTCTTCGCGGCGTCCTTGTCCCACACGATCTTGCGGATCGCCTCCAGGTCGGTGGCGTTGAGCGGCATGTCGTCCTCCTTCTGCGGGCTGACGCCCGCCTTCCATTGCCCGTAGTCGTCGTGCACGGCGCGGTCGTAGTCGACGCCGACGCCGTTCAGCCGGTGGCCGTTGGAGTACTGCTGGAGCTGCGCGCGGGAATCCCAATGCCCGCCGGACCAGGCGTAGGTCTGCCAGCCGTAAGTGATCTTCTTCGCGTCGAACGCGCGCTTGATCGGCCCATAACCCGCGTACAGCCCGACCCGGTCCCGGCCGAGCACCGAGGCGGCGCCGTCGAGGTAGGCGTTGATCGTGGCCTGCTGCCCGGCCGAGGCGTCCCAGTCCACGGCGAAGTAGATCGGCCGATCGGCCGGCATGCCGCACGCCGCCGCCTGAGACCGCGCCGTCTTCGCGTCGGCGACGCCGCCGGCCTTGCCGGACAGGGCGCGGTTCGCGGTGGTCTCCCACACCACCACGAGCCATAGGCCGGCGTCCGACAACAGCTCCGCTTCGGCCTTCGTCAGGTTCTTGCTGTCGGTGTTGTGCGAGAGGTAGCGGCACACGAAGTGCGCGCCGGCCTTCTTGAGTGCGGCGGGCCCGGGGCGGCCCCATGCGTGATCGATGCCGAAGGTGCTCACGACAGGACCTGATAGGTCTCGGCCGGCTCAATCAGTTCGGTCATCGCTCCCCCTGGTTCCTGCTCATCTAACGGTTCGCGTAGATCGCGAGGACCACCCCCACAACCGCGACAACCGCCGACACAACCACGGCGACCCTGGCGACAGGTGTCCAGGACCGTTCGGACTTGTCCCGCCGCGCCTCCTCCGCGTCCTTCAAGGCGGCTGCCGTCGCGACCACGGTGTCGTTGTCCGCGAGCCGCTGATCCGCCAGCCGCTGCAACGACAGGTTGACCTGCCTCAACTCGGCAGCCACGTTCTCGATGGACCCGTTAATCCGCCGGAAATGCTCATCATGCTCGGCGAGCCGCGCGTCGATCCCGCCCGCGATGTGCCCACGGTCGTAGTCGCTGCCTGGACTCTCCGGCACGACGCACCCCTTTCCTCAGCTCAGATAGTTGGCGGTGAACTGCGCCAGGTTGATGAACAGGTCCGGGCCGGTCAGATTCCAGTAGGTGATCTCGACACGCAGCCGGTGGCCGGCGTTGATGTTCGCCATCACCGGGTACCGCTGGTGCGTCGACTTGGGGAACAGCGGTTCGCCGGTGTCGGGGTCGGTCGGGATCGGCTTGTCGGACAGGTAGAACTCGTGCTGCTTCGCGGTCTCCACTCGCGCTCCGGAACCGTCGATCTCGTACTGCCGGATCTGGCATTCCCGGCCGAGGTCCCCGCCGATCAGCTGATAGTCCAGCACCCCGTGGCAGTACCGCGCCCCGGTGCCGACCGACGCGGGGTCGCTGGAGCTGTGCTGGTTCGCCGTGTCGGAGATGTCGTGGTCGAACAGGAACGTTGTCCAGTTCCCCGGCAGGTGCAGCCGGTCGGAGCGGCCCACCAGGATCGGGTCGCCGAGCCACTCGGTGTTCAGGTAGTCCATACGCCGGATGTTACTCGCGGTAACACCCTGTGGCCTGGTCATCTTGGCCTGCGCCCAGGCAGACGTCCCGGCGCGGCCGAGGTCTCCGGCTTCCTCGGCTCCGGCACCGGGTCGCCCTTCTCATCCAGCTCGACGATGGCGACCTTGCTTCCGATGATGTGCCACGGCGTGAACTCCTGGACCTTCCCGTCGCGGGTGTACAGGCCCTGCGCGCTCACCTCGGCCAGCTCATGCCGCTCGACGGCCTTCTTCCCGTCCGTGGTGGTGTACTCGATCTCGAACATCAGGAGATCCTCTTCACGTGCAGCGATGAGTCCGCGGCCAGCGTGGTGCCGGTGCCGCCCGAGGTGCCCTGCGCCCACCGCAGCGCCAACGTCCCCGCCGAGGTGGTGGCGATGATCGCGGACTCATGCACCGGCATCTGGTTCGACGAGCTGTTCCGGACACCGCCGTACACCACGTCGGTGGCGAACCCCGCCGTGCGGTGCACCGTCAGGTTCGACTTCCCATCAGTGTCGGTCGTGACGGTCTCGGCTGCGCCGAGGCAGTCCCGGTTCCCGGACGCGCCGGAGGGCACCGTCCAGTCGGTCATGAAGTCCTCGGCGTTGACGCACGCCACCCGCAGCCGGAAGTCCACGTGGTAGACCGCGTTCGCCTCCAGAGTCGTCGTCAGGTCCGGGTCGTCGGCCAGCACGATGGTGGAGGTGCGGGTGGTGTTCGACGGTTTGATGATCCAGTCGCCCTGGGTGGCGTTCAGCCCGGACGCGGTGATCGGGTCCCCGGCCGCCCAGCTCGGATAGTTGACCATGTCACACCAGCCCCACATAGGCCGGGTCGGCGACCACGATGTCCGACCCGGACGGGATCGTCTTGATGACCCCGTTGACCGGGGTCTGCGTAATCGTCAGCGTCTGCGGCGAGGTGCCGCCCGCCACGGCGGTGACCTGCAGGACCACCCCGGACACCCGGATGTTGAACGGCCACGACGCGGTCTTCGTGGTCCACAACGGCCCCGACGCGGTGACCGCGGTCATCGTGGTGTCGGTGCCGGAGACGAACGCGCCGGACGTGGCCGAGCCGTCCGTGTCGGCCCGGCCCAGCGCCGCGTCGGCGACCGCCCACTCCCACGGCGATTCGGGGATGCAGTTCAGCGTGATCGTGTGCAGGAACTGGTCGAACGTCTCCGAATACCCGTGCACGATCACCGAGATGTCGTCCGGCGGGAGGTGGCCCGGCAGGTCCGTCACCACCACCCGGTCCCCGATGTCCAACGCCAAAGCGGCGGCCAGCAGATCCGGATTGTCGGTGAACGTGGGGTGATGCAGGTTGATGACGATCTGCGGGTAGCGGGCCTCATCGACCGTGCCGACCCGCAACCGGAAACCCGCCTGGTCGGCGACCTGCTGGTCGTAGGTGACGGAGATGACCTTCTCATCCGGGTAGCGGCCGACCCCGCCGGCCTTCGGCTTCAGAACCGACAGCTTCCCCTGGTTCTTCGACCGGTACGCCTTGACGCCCTGCTCACGGATCACGTACTGCTCGTTGACCGTCCGCTGGTCATCATCGACGGGCTTCAGCGTGTCCCCGAGCTCGTGCCCGCCGTGCGACAGGGTCAGCTTCGGGGCCTGGTTCGCCAGCGACAGGCGGGTGCGGTACCGCAACGCGAACCGGTCCCGCGACTCGGCCAGCAACCCCAGATCGGTGGTCTCGACCTCGGTGAGGATCTCGGCCTGGGTTTTGATGGTCTGATCCCCCATCGTGACGGAGTTGCCCGGCGACACCCCCCCGTCCGAGGCGACGTCGATGGGGACCTGGTCCTCACCGCAGATCCGCAGCAGCCGCGTCGCCGGGTTCTCGCCGTTGTAGGCGTTGACCGCGTCGCCCACGTCGTACAGCCGGGTCGTGACCTCATCCGACACCGTGAGGTGACCCAGGATCACCTGGTCCAGCCCGCCGTCTTTACCGACCGTCACCGACGTGATCGTCTTGAACGTCTTGGAGGTGATCGTGCCGGTGAAGTACAGCGCGTCGATCCCGCCCAAGGCGAGGTCGGTGTTGGTGAAGTCGTTGATGGTCAGGAACCATTTGATGCCGGTCCCGATCTGCAGCAGATGCAGCCCGGCCATCATGAAGCCGCGGCCGTTGACGGCCAACCCCAGCTCCGAGTCCAGGTTCCCGGCGCCGTCGTCGATCGCGGCGTCGTCGTCGTCGTAGGCCTTCAACCGCATGTTGCCGTTCGCGAGGAGCCGCACGTCGAACGTTTTCGCGGTGCCGGACGTCTTGAGGTGCAGCAGCGACTTCTCGGCGGCGACGGCGGTGTCGACGAAGCAGAACATGTACACCGACGCCGTCCCGGTCGCGGTGTAGTTCCGGACCCGGCCGGTGAACGACGCGCCGTTCATCGTCGGCATCGCGTCTGAGGCGGTCCATTCGGAGTAGCTGGCCAGGGTCGGTGTCCCGGAGATCCGCATCGGGAACCCGATCACCTGCGTCGCGTTCGAGGCGATCTCGGTGGCCTCGGCGCCGTCCTCCAACGACCAGTACGCCTTCACCCGCGTCAGGCTCGGGTGGGTGTGCGCCCGGAACATCGCCGAGTTGATGGGCCGTTCGTTCTGCGACAGGCGCCGCCAGATCCCCGCCGCCTCGATCGAGACGGTCACCATGTTCCCGGTGACGTCGGACAGCACC
>Ga0307322_10000072_pt1 | contig 17683 bp, 28 predicted proteins | sample ER_DNA_380_FD_194494 | JGI IMG/M metagenome (GOLD analysis project Ga0307322, IMG submission 194494) | Bulk soil microbial communities from the East River watershed near Crested Butte, Colorado, United States - ER_DNA_380 | ecosystem: Environmental > Terrestrial > Soil > Floodplain | place... | reverse complement strand
TGTGCGTCTCAATGCCGTCAAGCTGTAGGGAGCCGAACACGCGTGACGCGTCAATGCCTCTGGCGTTATCCCAACCACGCGGGAACTCACCCCTCAGGTCAGGTATGCCAAAGGTGGTGGTGCCGTCACCCGCGCCAAAGACGGTGCCTATGGCCGCAAACAGAATGGCGTAGGTGGTGCGGTTGAGCAAAGCGCCATTGGCCGCAATCCACCCCGTGGGGGCGGTGCTGCGCGCAAAGAAGCCTATCAGGCCGGGCGGCGCGGTGTAGGTGGCAAACGCCGTGGTGGCTAGGGTGTTGTCGTTGCTGGTCACCGCAGGCGTAGGCGCGGTGGGCACGCCCGTGAAGGCCGGGCTGGCCAGCGGGGCCTTCAGCACATCCACAGCGGTGACAAAGGCCGTGTTGGCCGCGTAGCCTGTGGCGTCACCGGCCGGGCGGGTGGGGATGATAGCGCCCGGCATGGTGACCACGCCCGTGCTGCGCGCAATGCTCAGGGCGTTGGCTACGACGGCGGTGCCTGCATCGTCATAAGCTTGCAGCACAAAGTTTGAGCCAGCGTTGCTGCCAGCCTCAGCGGTGGCCTCACCCAAGATCATGCGCCAGCGCACTTTGCCTGCGTACCGCCCGTCTATGTAGCTATACGCACCAACAATGCCCTTATCCAATACCAGATAAGAATGGCTGTCAGCGCTGCTACAGGAGACCCCGGCCATGCCGTTGGCGGGGTCTATGGTGAGGTTGCCGGTCAGCGTGCCGCCCGTCAGCGGCAGCTTGGTGGCGTCAAGGTTCAACCTGTTCCACGGTGACCAGACGCCGCCGTACAGGCCGCGCACGTAGATGCCCAGACTGATGGTGGCTTGCGTGCTGTAGGGGTATGCCACCTGCGTCAGCGCGCCTGCCGCATAGACCAGCGTCTGGACGTAGAAGTAATTGCCACTCACCGGCAGGTGGGCGTTGGCGCTGCCCAGCAGCTTGTCAAACCAGCCTGCGGTCTGGATGGTATCCAGATCAGTGCTGCCGTCAGCAGCCCCCACCATCAGCGGCAGATCACCGGCCAAGGCCATGGCGGCCTGCACAAACGCCGTGGTGGCCAGTTGCGTGGTGTTGGTGGCCAGCGCCGCCGTGGGCGCTGTGGGCACGCCCGTGAGCGCCGGGTTGGCCAGCGGGGCCTTCAGCGCCAGATCACTGACCAGATTGGTGACATCCGCCTGCGCATGGCCGTGCACGGTGGGGGCTTTGCCCGCCAGATCACTGACCAGATTGGTGACATCCGCCTGCGGGTGCGTGTGAAACGCATTGGCCTTGGTGGCCAGATCACCCGTATCTACGAACGGCCCCTTGGTGACGCCAATGGCGCGCCCGTAGAAACCCCCGGTGGTCGCCCAGAAATCACCAGTGACAGGCGCGGTGGGCGCAACGCCGGGTATCAGGTTCAAGCCCGCTTCAGTGGCGCTGCTGGCCTTGGTGTTGAGCCTGCCGGTCAGGGTGCCGCCCGTCAGCGGCAGGTACAGCGCCACCAGCGCGTCTACGGCGGCCTTGGTGTAGCCCAGCACCCACGCGCCCAGCGTGCGCACATAGTTCTGGCCGTCAGCAACTTCCTTCACAGGCACGGCAGCAATGGCACGGGCATCGGTAAAGTATTTGTTGATGCTGCCCTCAGGCACCGCATCTGTGCTGCCCGGTGAAGGGCTGATTTCAACGTAAGCGGTGCCTGACCAGCGGTAGGTCTTGTTGGTATCCAGCGTCACGTAGATAACGCCCGCCGCGCCCGTGGCGGGCAGCGCCGCAAAGCTGGCCGCCTCAATCACGTCATCCACATAGGCGGGCAGATAACCGGCAGGCACCTTGGCGCTGCCGTCAAGCGGCGCGTAGCCGTTGGCTACGCCCCTGTTGGCAGTATTCTCCTTTGTATTCAGCGCGGTCTGGGTGGCTGTGCTGATGGGCTTGTTGGCGTCACTGGTATCGTCAGCATTGCCAAGACCAACGGCGGCCTTGTCCAAGGTCAGCCAAGACTTGAGTCCTGACCAATACTGGGTGGCGGTGCCCGCCGCTATGACAGGCTCCTTGCCGCTCATCAGCGCCGCAATGGCCGCGTCTTGCGCCGCCTGATCCTCAACCAAGCCCGCAATATCTGTCTGCGCGTGCGCATGCTCAGCGGGCGGGAACTCACTGGGCACATTGGTCAGGTCATCGTAATCGGTGGTGCCTACAGGCCCCACAGGCCCCTGCACGCCGGTAGGCCCCTGCGGCCCCTGTGAGCCGGGCGGGCCTTGCTCACCATTTGAACCGGGCGCGCCCTGCGGCCCGGCCGCGCCGTCAACACCGGCAGGCCCCTGCGCGCCTTGGTCACCCTGCAAGCCCTGATTGCCCTGAATGCCTTGCGGGCCGGGGTTGCCCTGCGGCCCGGCATTGCCCTGCGGCCCCATGGGACCAACCGGCCCCTGAATGATGCCCACGTTGATCCACGCCCCGCCCGTCCACACCCACGTGTAGCCGGTGTCAAGCGTGACATAGCCGTCATTGGCTGCGGCCCCTGCGGGCAGCATGCTGGCGTTGGGCACGGTGCCCTTGAAGTTGACGCCCAGACCAGACGCGCCCTGCGGGCCGATAGGCCCCTGATAGCCCACCTCACCCTGTTCACCCGGAGGCCCCTGCGGCCCCTCATGGCCGGTAGGCCCAGCAGGCCCAGCCGGGCCAAGCGGCCCCTCAAGGCCGGTCTGGCCAGTGTTGCCCTGCGCGCCGGTAGGTCCGGGGGGACCGCTCAGGTCACCGCAGTCAACCCACTCATAGCCGTTCCACACCCACAGGTGGTCAGTGTCATCAGTGACCCAGCCATCGTAGGGGTTGGGCGCGGGCGCTACCGGCAGCGCGTCATAGGTGGGCACGCTGCCCTTGATGATGAACCCGGTGCCCGGCAGGCCCTGCAAGCCCTGCGGGCCGGGTATGCCCTGCGGCCCCTGCGGCCCAACAGGCCCGCCTATGTCACCAATTTCCACATAGATGGCCGGGGGCTGCACAATCTCCACCAGCGGCCCCGGCTGCACCGTGATGTCAACGGTGGTGGCGGTACTTTCAATCACCACCAAATCGGTAATGATCTTGTTCATCTGCGCGGTGCCCTCACCAACTGGGGCTGCATCACCTTCACCGTGCCGCCGCTGCGCGCTGCGCCGGGGTCAACAGCGTCAGTGACATCCTGCGTGACCTTGACCTTGCCTGACAGCAACGTGTTCACGCTACCGTCTGGAAAGGTTATCTGAATATCCCACACCATGTCAGAGGCAATGGGCAGCGTGTCACTCAGGCTGGCCGGTAGAATGGCCTCAATGATGTTGGGCAGGCTCACCTCACAGTCTAGGGGAAAGATGGCCAGCCCGGCAGGCTTGTCACGGATTTCAGCCTTGACCACCGCGCCCGTCAGGTCAAGCGCCTGCGTCTTGGCCTCATCAATCCACAGCTTGAACTGCCAGTGATAGCTGTCACCGTGGTAGATTTCCAGCGGGTAGTCACCGGGCATGCTCATGGCTGCACTCCCCCTTCAGGCTCAGGCTCAGGCTCAGGCGGCGTAATCTCTTCAGGCGCAAACAGTTCATCAATCTCAGCTTGGCTTACCGGGCCGTACTCATCTGTGCCGGTGCCCTCTGACAGGTCCACAGCCAACGGCACTTCAGTTCCCCCGCTAGTTGCCACATCACCTTCGGGTACTGCCGCAGATTCCTCTTCAGCCACCAACTCTTGCTCCTCCTCTGCGGTTCGCTCCTCCGATGCAATGCGGCCACGCTGAAGATTGTTGTACAGGGTTTCATAGCTGATGACCTTGTTCATCCACAGTTCTGTCATCTTGTTGGCCTCTTCAGCGGTCATGTCACTGTCAAGGAAGCCAAGGTTGGGTTTTACTATTACCTCTTCCGGGTCTTCACCCACCAAGAGCGCGCAGTAGCGCAGCGCCTTCTCAAGCGCCGCCGCTGATGTCTGCGCCACGCTGATAAGGGTGGCGCTGCCAGCCCGCGCCCGTATGCGCAGGGCCTCACCGCTTTCAGCCGCCTTCTTGTCACCCACCGCAAACATGCGGCTGCCTGCCTCAGCGGCATTGGCCCGCTCATCCTCAATGGCTGTCTTGTGGGCGGCAATGCCGCTGCCGCTGGGGCCTACGTACTTGGCATCGCCGCCCTCAGGTATGGCTATACCCACGCCAGCGCCCACGTAGTCAGGCACGTCAGCTTTATCCAGCCCAATATAGAACAAGGTCTCCTGCCCGCTCATGAAAAGCTGGTGTCGGTAGTCTGCGTCAAGCCGGTAGATGGCGCTGGCGCTGCGCACCACGCCTATGAGCGGTATCTGGTCAGGGGGCAGGCTCAGGTCGCGGCTGCCAGCAATCACCAGCGGTATCTCACCCAACTGGTCACCGCCCCGCGCCTGCGGCACCACCACGCTGGTGGCAACGCCCTCAGCCACGTCTTGGTCAGTGGTGTCATCATTTTCAGTCAGCGGCGTGCCGTCTTCAGCCAGCACCTGCACCTGATAGGTATCATCCACCAGTTCAAGCACCCGGTAGCGTTGCTTGCCTTCCCAAGAATAGCCGTTGCGTACTCGGTAATCTTCTTCCAGCACAAAGAAGTTCCGGCTTTCAGACCAGTTGATCAGGCTTTCTGCCCGGTAGAAGGCAATCCACGGCAGTTCACCGCCCTCAGGCGGCAGGTCAACCAGCAGCGCCACCCGGCCCACCGTCAAAATCTCCTCAGTGATCTTGCGGTGCAGCGCCTCAAGCGTCAGGCCGTCAGGCGTGGCGTTTTCCCACATGTCAGCCAGCGCGGTGCCCTCATCAAGGCCCTCAATCTGCGCCTCTGACTGGTGGATGATGCCCAGCATGCCCTGAATGGTGGGTGCCACCATGTCAGGGAACTGCGCCCGCTTCTTGTAGGCGTCATACATGACCTGCGGCGCGGTGCTACCCTTGAAGCCGCTGGGCATGGGCAGGTAGGCCTCGCCCCTGCTCTTGATGGTAGTGGCCCCGGCCACCGTGTCACGGCATTCTTGCCAGTCCTCCCAGATCATGGCCAGATCAGGGTGCTTTTCCTTGACGTTGCCCTTGATAGGCTCCGGCTCAGGCTTGACCACCTTCAGCGTTGACTTGGCCATCAGTGGTGCCCTCCGCGCAGCGCCACGGTGCCGCCTCTGGCGCTCTTGCCAAACATCAGGTCAGTGATGGCCCACACCGCCGCGTCAAGCCTGTCAGGACTGCCCGCACCCTCATAGCCGCGCTGGGTCATGTAGATCATCTGGTCCTCTAGCTTGCTCAGGGGCTTGCCATAGACGTGGCGCACGCGGCCCTGTTCATACAACGCCGCAATGGGTTCTGCACGCACTGCCTTGCCCCGGCTTGCATGCACGGCGCGGTACGGCACCCTGCGGTCAACAGTGCGGATGGTATGCTCAACCATGGCCCCGCCAAAGTTGGCCTCACCCACGATCATGTCTGCCTCATGGTTCTTGTAGGTCTGCACCACGCGGCGCGCCCAGTCAGCAGGCCCCCAGTTCACCGTGGCGTCATCCAGCACGTAGATCATGCCGTCATCACCAAGGCCCGCCGCCACAATGCCGATGTCATCACCGGCCTCATCCTCATGGTCACCACCGCGCACCTCAGTGCGGCGCATGCTGATTTCACCTGACGTACCAGACGGGTCAACGCCCACCGTCACCCGCACCATGTCTGGCAGGTCCTCGCCCTTGCGCATGCCCGCCCCGTTGGGGTTGGTGGCGCTGCGCGTCTCAAGCATGCGGCGGGTCCAGAGCGCGCCCGGCACGTCATCAAGCACCTCAGCGTGCAGTTCCTGCCTGCCCAGCCGCGTGCCCTCATAGCGCGTCTCCATCTTTTTGATGAAGGCCGGGCTTAGGTTCTCATAGTTTTCGTAGGTGCTGCCCCGCGTGATGTAGGTGTCGGGGGCCTCAAGCAGTTCCTTGATCAGGGGTATGGGGCGCGGGGTCGTGGTGACAAGCTGCTTGGGGTTATCACCCACCCGCAGGCCAAATTGCAGCATGTCCCACGTTTCTTGGGCATAGCGCCACTTGGCCAACTCATCTGACCAAGCGGCCTCATGCTCAGGCCCGCGCAACTGCTCAGGGTCATCCGCGCTATAGGTGTGCGCCGTGGCCCCGTTGGGCCACTCCAGACGCCGCAGGCTGGGCTTGTAGATGGGCCTGAACTCAGGTGGGTGGCACTTCAGTATGCCGCCAGCGCTCTGCACCATGACATCACGGGCATCGGCGGCTGTCTCAGCCACCAGCGCCATGTGCCCGCAGCGACCACGCGCCATGGGCGTAGGCCCACACATCATGGCCCGCACCCACTCACTGCCCATGCGTGTCTTGCCGTAGCCCCGGCCCGCCAGCGCGGCCCAGACGGCCCAGTCACCGGGCGGCTCCTGCTGACTTGGGCGGCCCCAAAAGGACCAATCATACAGCAGATAGTCAGCCTCTTCAGGTGAAAGGCCCATAAAAAAGATTTCCCGCTCATGAGCGGGCATTTCAGCAAGCAACGACGCCACGGCTACGTTGGCGTTCAAAGTATATGATCCTTTACCCCCTCAGAAAGGTAAATGATGATAATAACAGCCACCCCCGCGTCAACCTCTGGATAGGAGTACAATGCCACGGGGGCGGCTGGAGGCTGTTAAGCCTCTGGGCCATTACAGCCCTGCGCACAAGCTACATTCCAACGCGCCTGATTGCAACTGACGTGTGATCATTTACGTTACGTAGCCCGGTGGGTCGCTTTACATTTATGCAAACGGGAGGTTATTACTCTGACTTGAAGGAGTATACTTACCGTGCGCAAGAAACTCTCGCTGATGCTATACCGCATGCCAGACCAGCCCGGCACCACCCCAACCGGGGAGGCCACATTGCTGGTCAGCTTTGTGCTGGTGCTGGATGGTGGCAACGGCCCCGTGCCGCTCATCAAAAGCACAGAGGCGCGGCCCTACACGCCATGGTCACCTGATGACGTGGCGTGCCCCGATGACGTGAACAGCCTTGTGCTGTCACTGGAGAAAGCCTTGGGCATCTACTGCGGCTGGGCTGATATCAGGGAGGCGCGCAAGCGCACCCGCATCAAGGTGCCCGGCCTCAACCTGCGCCACTGATGGGTGCCCGGCCTTGCAGCCGGGCTGGGCCAGAAGCTTGCCTTTAGCGCCATCACCCACAGGGCTTGCTCATTCGCTGTTGCCTGAACCAGCCTCAGGGTGATCTGGTGTAGACCGCTGCCGCACCCAGCGCACCTCAATGCGGCAATGGTCTAGGTCTGCACGTTCCTTATTCACCGCAATCAGGTTGTTGCACAAGTCACCGATTGTCTCAGGCCCCGACCATGGCCGCTCAAGGCAACCCAGCAGCCTGCCCTTGGGCGTGAGAATGGCCACCTTGACCACGTAGACCGGCTGCGGCGGCTGTGCTGGCGGCTCAGGCGCTGCATCAACCGCCCGCAGGTTCACCAAGTTCACCAAGCGCCCACCACCGTGAACGCCTGCGCCGTCGGTATGGTGACGCCCGGTATGGAACCCGTGCCAAGGTTCTTGCAGGTGATGCTCAGCCCGGCAATGGCCGTGATCTCATACTTGCCGCCTGAGCCGATTGTCACGTTCTGACCCACCACCAGCCCGGCCGCGCTGGTCACCAGAACAGGCACCGTGGCCCCTATGGCAGGCTGCACAAAGCTGGCCGTGGTGGTTGTGGGCGCAATGGTGCCCGGCCGCACCACGCCATAGTCAGACTGGCACCACGCCAGCGCCGCCGCCTTGGTGGGGTGATCTGCCTGCTTGGCGCTCATGCCGGTGTACCGGCTGCTGTTCATGCGGTAGGCGCGGTAGACATTGCCGATGCGCTTGATGCCGTAGGCGTGCTTGCCCTTGCCGTGGTAGACCGGCTCAAAGCGCTGGATGGCGCGGTTGGTGGTGCGCAGGGTGACTGGCATTAGCTGGCTTCCTCTGTCTTGCGTTTACGGGCATTCATGCGGTCAACCATCTGATTGACCTTGGCCCTGACGCTGGCCGCCGCGTCAGTCTTGGGCTGGTCTGGCTCAGGCGCTGGCATGTTGAACACCATGGCCTTTGGCCCGTAGCGGGCGGGGTCAGTCTTTTCCACGTAGGCTTTGCCTGCCTGCATGCGCACGTTGGCATCCCACGTACCGGCCTTGCCGTCTTCCAGCATGCCGTCAACCAGCAACTCAGTCTGAATGGCCTTGGCCCTGCGGTAGCGGGCGTTGATGTCAGGCTCTTGCTCAAGCCACAACAGGAACGTGCCGGGTAGCGGGTAATCACGATTATTGCTGCAAACCGCGTTGAGCGTTTCACCGTTCATGATGCGCTCAATGATGGCCAGCGCTATGCCGGGATCAAAGTCCTTGGGCCTGTGCATGTAATCATCATCACCCCACCGGGGCTGGTAGATCATCACTTGCGGTGGGCGGCGCGGCATGGCGGCAGCATAGGCGCAGAGCCGGGGTCTTGGCAACAGCGGACTTTAGCCTCAACCGGGGGATACCAACCCCCTATAATGCGTATGTGTGTGAAGTGTGAAGTGAATGTGAAAAACCTAACCCCTGCGCCCGCATGATTATTTATGTCCTTGTTCACACTGTTCACACTGTTTACACTGAAATGAAAATTTTTGTGCTCTGACAAAAAGGCTTCTCACGTATACGCATTATAGTGTTACAATTCGGTTTGAGGCCCCTTGACCTGCATATCCCTTTGAGCTAAAAGCGACCTTCATTGGGGGTGCCCCCGGCAGCCCGCAACACCAACCAACACAAGGTCTGAACCAATGAAAACCGCTTTTACCACCTACGCTGAACGTGCCACCACCAACGGCCACCATGATCTGGCCAAGCGTCTGCTCAGTGAGCAGCAGGCTTGCAGCTACCTTGTGGTTGAATGCCTGCGCCGCAACCTCAACGTCAGCGTGCATGACGGTGGTGAGTGGTGCCTGAAGGGCAGCCAAGACCGCCACGCCATCATGTGCGCGCTGGCCAGCACTGACCAAGACACCCTGCGCGCCCGCACCGCTGACGGCACCGCCAGCGCCAGCTTCATGCTGGTCTACGGCAATGACGGCTATGACGTGATTGCGGATTACACTGACAACGCTCTGGCCAACAGCATCTATGATGCCATCAAGCCCAAGCTTGACGTGCTTGAGGCCCGCTGCGCATAAACTCGCTTTACACCGGCACGATAGTCGTGCTAGAACACTGAGGCGCGGCCACCCGGCTGCGCCTTTTTCAACCTCTGGAGAACTGATATGGCCTTCAAGACCCCTATTGCCCGCATACGCGTGCTGGTGCCCAACCCCAAGAAGGTGGGCAGCAAGGCATGGCACCGCTTCAACCTCTACAAAGACGGCATGACGCCGGGCGAATACCTGCGTGCCGGTGGCACGCGTGAAGACCTGCACTGGGACGAAAAGCGCGGCTTCATCGCCATACCGGCCGGTGAAAGCAGCTTCAGCGCCGCCACCGCCGCAGCGCCCACCGCCAACCGCAGCGCCGCCGTCAACCGCATCAGGGCCTTGCTCAACAAGACCATTGAGAACGGCTGTACCGAAGAGGAGGCCATGGCCGCCGCTGCCAAGGCCGGTGAACTCATGGACAAGTACGGCATTGAGCAGTCTGAAACCCAGATCAAGGCCGAACAGTGTGAAAGCGGCATTCACGGCGCGCACCGCGCCCGGCCGCACCCCAGCCAGTGGTGCGCCAAGGCCATTGCCGATTACTGCGCCTGCATTGTCTACCACAAGACCGGCACAGGGCAGATCATCTTCTTCGGCCTCCCGGCTGACGTTGAAGTGGCCACCTACCTGATGCGGGTCATTGAGGGCGCGGCTGACCGTGGCTATGACGCCTTCAAGGCCACCCGTGCCGTCAACCACCGCCGCACCCGCAATGACTTCATGCTGGCCTACACGGCGCGTGTCAGCGCCCGTATCAGGGAAATGCTGAAGGCGCGGCATACGGAAACGCTGGTCACCACCACCGGCCAGAGCCTGATGGTGGTCAAGAACGCCGTGGTGGCTGAGCAGTGGGGTGACCACAAGCTGCGCAAGGCCAAGACCACCACCGTGGCCACCAGCGGCAGCCTGAGCGCCCGTGAGGCGGGCATGGCGGCGGGCAACAAGGTGCACCTTGGCACCGCCGTGGGCACCAGCGCCACCAAGCTGCGGCTGTCATGACGTGGGTCATCGTCATTCTCACCATCTGTGGCAATGGCGGTGAGTGCGTGGGTGAGCGGGCCAGTGACCGCTCATTCACCACCTACCACGCCTGCCAGCGCGCCGCCGCCAAGCTTGAGAACACCCAAGACTGGGCGCTGGTCTGCGTGCCCCAGAAATGACTTGCGCCGGGGCAAATCCCGGTACAAGCTTGCAACCGTTGGATAGGAGAACCGATATGATTGAAGCTGCCGCATTTGCGCGCCTGTGCGCCACTGACCAACAGGCCGTCTGCAAGACCCTGAGCCTGCCGCTGCCCACGCCTGACGTGCCGCTTGACCTGATACTCATTCAGCACAAGCTGCCGCCGCAGGCCGCCCTGTCACGGCTTGAGCGCAGTACCGATCTGCGCACCATGATAGCCACGGCGTGCCTGAAGGGCATATTGACCAAGTGCCCTGACAGCGCCCAGTTGAAGCCCAAGCCCTACCCCAAGGTGCAGCCCAAGCCAGCCCAGCCCAGCCCACGCAGCCCCGTTGCACGGGCCGCCAAGGCCGCCCGCGTGCTGGTCAGCCACGTGCCCAACCCCAAGCAGAAGGGCAGCAAGGCGTATGGCCGCTACGCGCTCTACCAAGACGGCCTTACCGAAGCTGAGTTGCTGGCCCGTGGCATTACCCGTGAGGACCTGCGTTGGGACGCCGCACGCCAGTACCTGACATGGCGTGACGCATAGGCTATGCTGCCGCATGGCCGCCACCTTCACGCATGACCCTGCCCGCCTTCACCCGCCACAGAGCGCGCCCCTGATGACGCGTGACGTTCAACCGCCTGCGGTAAGCCCAAGGGCGGCTGAGCCGTCAGGCCCCCGCACCCAGCAGACCTATCAGGTTGACCCGGCGCTGGTCAGCATGGCGCTGGGCGCGGTGGGTGAGGCCCACCGCATTGTCTACGTCAACGTCAACGACCGGCTGAAGCGCGGCCAAGGCCACATGCGCGCCCTGCTGGCCGTGGTGACGGCTGATCTTGACGCTGACGGCATGGAATGCACCACCATCATCCGCAACTATGAGCCTGATTGTGACCCGCAGCGGCTGACCGGCCTGTTTGAAGACTTTGGCTTTGTTGTGGAAGCTACTGACCCCGAGATTGAACTGCGCCGGGTGCCGGTGGCCAAGGTCGCTTTACAAGCCCCCACAGAGGATGCTATGGTGCCCCTGTCAACTGGATAGGAGTACCTGATGTCTACCGTAGAAGTCTACCACGGCCCCGTGCACGTGGCCTCTGTTGAAACCCCCTACGCCACCCCCGAAGACGCGCTTGAGTTTGCATGGCGCTGCACCCAGAACATCAGCGGTTCTTGGTCACGGCCGGGCAACCCTGACTGGCATGACGCCGTGACCGTGCGCGCCCCGCTGCCGGTCATTGAAGGCAAGGAATACGGCCTGCGCTCCAGCATGATGGGCGACCGCTTCATCTTTGAGGGCGTCACCTACAGCGTGGCCATGTGCGGCTTTGAGGAGCAGAAGGTGGTGGCGGCATGACCGCCGCCATCTACCCCACGCAGGCCAGCGCCACCGCCGCCGCGCTGCGGCTGGGCCTGCCCAACACCATACCCAGCGCCGCCAAGCTTGAAGGCGGCTGGGTGGCCGTGGTCAAGCTGCGCCCTGACCAGATGTGGATGACACCCACCGTGCTGACCAACGGCTGTTGCGTGGGTGAGGCACCATGACCCGCGCCCTTGACCACCACGAATGGTTTGACCTGCTTGACGGGGCCAAGAATGACCTGCCCGTCATTCACACCCTGCTGAGCAACCTGCACGGCTACAAGACCCAAGGTTATGACCCCGCTGACCTGAATGCGGATGTCAAGCAGATAGTGCACCTGATGCTGGCCCTGCGCCTGCACCAGATGAAGGTGCTGCGTAAGCGCGCAGATGAAAAGGCGCTCGCTTTCAAAGATACTTAGGGGATGCTATAACAAGGGCATGAATGAGAACATGCCCTTGTTGCCCCAGCGTGAAGCCGCTGAGGTTGTCAGCCTGCTGTTTCAGCACCTGCCCGATTGGCCAATCAAGAGCGCTGAGGCGTTCCGCAACGCCGTGCTTGGTGGTGCCATGCTGGCCATCAACCCCCTGCTTGCCATCACTGAAGAGCGTGACGTGACCTACCTGCGCAACGCCATCAAAGACGTGGTGGCTTCTGGCCGCATGATTGACTTTGGCTTCATCCCCAACGCGGTGATCAAGCGTGAAAGCATTGCCAGCCGCCACATGTATGAGGCTGGCGAACTGCCGCACCCGTTTGAAAGCTGGCTGGGCGTCACCAGTTGGGAGGGTGGCTTCAACGGCTACCTTGTGGCCCCGCACCCCAACCGCCCTGAAGACACGCTGGTTGTGGAACTGTACGGCGTCAGCATTGCTGAACCCAAGCTGGGTGATGCCGTGCTGATCTACGATATGGTCAGCATCAACGCCAAGCCCGGCAACACGCTGGTCAGCCCGGCCCACATGCGCTACCCCGCTGGCCACGTTGAGAGTGAACTGGAACAGCGCAACCGTGGCAGCAACAGCCTTGACCCGCTGGTCACCATGCTGCGGCTGCTTGCGGATGCCGCCATACCCATCACCCACGTGGCCGCCCCGGCCAAGCTGAACGCCGCCCGCGCCAAGAAGGGCAGGCACCTGATACCCAGCCACAACGTGGTGCAGACCAGAGATTACGTCAGCGCCTTTCAGAGCCGCGCCTACGTCAAGGCCGCCGCCAGAGGCGGCACGCACGCCAGCCCGGTGGCCCACTGGCGGCGCGGCCACATGCGCCACCTCAGCAACGGCAAGCTGGTGCCGGTCAAGGCCAGCAAGGTCAACTGGCGCACCGAGGAAGAACTGCACCGTCTGTTTTACAAACTCTGAGGATGATACTGTGAACTTACACCCTGTTGTGGAATGTATACTGTGGGGCGCGGCCATAGGTGCCATGCTCATGCTGATCATGTGGAAGGCATACCAATGACAACACCCACCCGCACGCCCCTTGAGCGGCAGCACGCCGCCGCCTGCGTCTACGCCAAGCTGGCCATGGCCGAGCATGGCAAGATCACCAACCCGGTGATGCTGCTGCCTGACGGTGATGACTTGGTGCCGTGGCCAGCGCCAGCGTGGCGCAACAACACCGAAAAGATGTTCTGGGTGGCTGTCATCAAGGAAGTGTTCAGGGGCAACTCTATCAACAGCTACAGCTACGTCAGTGAGGCGTGGGTGGCGCGCATCAACCCGCGCCTTCAGCCTGAGATGCTGAAGGTGCCCGTGCGCGAACACAGCCAGCGCCAAGACGTGCTGATGATCATCAGCCGCAACCGTGACGGTGAAGCTCTCAGCACCACCTACCCGGTCATCTACGGTGCTGCCGGGGAGTCCCCGGTTCTGGGGGCGGCTGAGCATCTTGACGCCAGCCGTGACAGCGGCCTGATGGCCAATTTCTTTGAGGCGGCGTGACATGACCCGTGCTGATATGAGCGCAATCATTGAGACGGCATTGCGCGGCTACGGCTGGACGCAGGTGCGGCGCATATCCCTGCCTGACTTCATAGCCAATGCCATTGCTGACAGTGAGCCGGTGGTTGATGAAATCAGGCGGCTGCGCAGCAAGCTGAAACAGGCTGAGGCTGAGATTGACGGGCTGCGCCGTATCGAGCAGGCGAATACCGAAAATCTGGCCCATCTGCGCAGCAAGTTGGCTGAAGCCGATGCTGAGGTGGCCCGGCTGAACGCCAACGCGGATGCCGAAAAGAACTACCGTGACAAGCTTGACGCTGAGATTGTGCGCACAACCAAGCTGCTGGGTGAAGCCCGCGCCGTGGCCCCGCACTTCTACGCGCCCAGCGCCCAGCACATGGGTGACTGCGCCGTCTGCGGCAACACGGCCAACGCGCCGCAGCATGACGTTGGCCAGTGGCGGGTGCGCGCCATCAAGGCTGAGGATGAATTTGCCGCGCTCAAGGCCAAGGTGGCCCGCACGCTGACCGCCGTCAGAAACGCCACGCTGGAGTAAGAAAGTCGCTTTACAAGCAGGCGACCCTGAGGTAAAAGGACCGGGCAACCAACCTGTGAGAGAAGGGGGAGACCCTATGATGAAGCTGCCCAACCGCCTGAACCTGAACTACCTCAAGACCCTGACGCCAAAGCGCCTGCGCATGATGCTGACGCTGCTGGTTGACCGGCCCAATGGTGACGGCATGAATGCCGCCATGGTGCGCGGCATCAAGGCCGAACTCAAGAGCCGGGGGCTGTGATGACCATGTACGGCGTCTACCGTGTGCTGCGTAGCGGTGATCACCGCTACGTCAGCCGCTCTGCGACCCACAGCCAGAAGCTGGCTGAGGAGATTGCGCGTGACCTGACCAGCGGTGAGGTGGTGATGCCTGACGGCAGCACCAAGCGTGTGCCTGCCCACCCACACGTGGCCAAGGAGTTGCCGTGATGGCCAGCCGCATGCAGACACTGATGCAGGTGGCGCTTGAACTGGCTGACGCCGTGGCGTTTGACATGCACGGTGAACTGATCGGCGGCAGGCTGGTGGGCGGCAATGGCGGCCTGCTGTCTGACAAGACGCTGGCCAAGGCTGATGAAGTGCGCCGGGCGGTAGACGCCGTGCGCACGGTGAGGCGCGTATGACCATCAAGGTGGATGACGCCAAGCAGCGCGCCGCTAATGCCGAACGCGCCAAGCACGCCCTTGCCGCCACGCTGGCCGCTGCCCGCAAGAAGACCAACGTCAGCCTGCCGCCCATCACCATGTGGCTCAGGTTTCTTGAGGAGCGTGACCGTGGGCAAGCGTGACGCCCAAATAGTGGCCAGCCTGATCTACCCGCCCATACCCATACGCCAGTTTGACTGGATGGCCTGCCGTGACGGGTATGAGGAAGACGGCAACTATGGCTACGGTGAAACCAAGGAAAAGGCCATAGCGGACCTGCTGGCCATTGAGAGTGATGAAGATGACAACGCCTGAATTTCTGTACCACGGCACCGCCGCCGCCTGCCTGCCCCTTATCAGGGAACAGGGCCTGAAGCCGCGTGGCAAGCGCAAGGGCAACTGGTCACACAGCGTTGAAAGCTGCCCCACTGCCGTCTACCTGACTGATGCCTACGCCCTGCACTATGCCGCCAGCGCCGCCAAGCCCCATGAGCAACTGGCGGTGCTTGAGATTGACGTGGGCCTGCTGGCCCCGTGGTGGCTGGCACCGGATGAGGATTGGCTTGAGCAGACCAGCCGCAAGCAAGAGGGGCACGCCCCGCTTGACGGCAGCATGCACGCCCGCACGCGCTGGTACAGACGGCGGCTGATGAACTACGCGGGCCACTGGCAGAACAGCCTGAGCGGCCTTGGCAACTGCACCTACCACGGCACCATACCGCCCATGGCCATCAAGCGCGTGGCCATGGTTGACCGGCAGACCAACGCCGCGCTGGTCATGGCGGCCGGGCTTGACCCCATCATCAACCTGATCAACTACCGCCTCTGCGGCCCCAAATACCGCAACGGGATGCGCAAGCTGTTCGGCGGGGCCGCCACAGAACATGACGATCTGGAGAGCCGCATGCGCAACCCTGAGCATGAGGCTGCCCGCGCCGCCTATCTGGCAGAAATATGGAGCCGGGTGCAGATTTCTCCTTTACAGCCGTAAGCGATCAGGCGTATAGGGATTGCCAAGGCGCTTTTGCCTCTGGAGCCACCACGCCATGTCTACCCGCAAGACCCACCTGCGCGCCAACAAGGGCCTCAACGGCCAGCGCATCATGGCGCGCTGCGCCGTGCAGCCTGCCGGTAAGGGCATGGTGCGCAGCAACAGCCGCGCCACCTACCGCTTCATGGCCAGTGAGATCGTTGATTGGGCCACGTTCAAGGCCACCGCCGCCGCTGACCGCTGCGCCCACTGCGTTGACACGGGCCTGATTGCCTACAACCGCCAGCGCCGTGAGCGCGGCCTTGCCCCGGTGGCCAGCCTGTTTGAGGTGGCGGCATGACCCGCAAGATTGAGATGCTTGACGGCCGGGTCTACACCAGCACCGATAACTGGGCCACCGTCTGGCGCGGCAGCCGCCGCGTCACCGGCCGTGAGGCTGATCTGGTGCGGTTCCTGCACGCCATGGGGGCGTCATCATGATGACCGTGCACCGCTTTCACCACGGCACCACCGTCATGGATGGCAAGCGCGTGGTTGCCGTTGCCCGCCCGCGTGGGCGCGGCAGCAACAGCGTCTGGATGCTGACCCTGACCGGCGCAAGCTGGCTTGACCACCGCGCCCGCAAGCCCAGCCCGGTCACCGGCAAGGTCAACGCCAGCATCCTGATGGTGCCACACCGCGTTGAGGCTGACATTCTGATGCTCAAGCTGGTGGCCACCGGCCGCAACCCTGACTGATCAGGCTGCTCTAGGGCGCGCCTGAGGGGCTTGGGTGGCCTCAGACACCACCCGGCCCCACAAAACGCTCTGGCGGGGCTGCCTGACGGCCCAGCGGGCATTGCCAAGCACCGCCCCACCCCCTAAATTGGCACCTCACCCCAATCTCTGGCCGCTGCAACCGTACCAACCTGTGCAGCGGCCCTTTTTGTGTCTGGCGTCAGGGGGATCATCTGCTGGGCAATGATGCGGGTGTGCGGGTAAACGGTGCGGATCAGGCACAACAGGTCAAGGCTGCTGATCTGCGCCGCGTTCAGCACAAGGTAGCCGCCACCGGGCGGCGCTGCGGGCAGGAACACGGGCACCCCCTTGAGAAAACGGGCAGGCTTGGTGTTCGCCGTTGACGCGTCCGCCACACAAGCAGGCCCTGCCAGACCTTTCATCGGCGGGTTGACATCCGCTAAAAGGCACCCGCCTTGGGGCCGCTCCGTCAACGCCACCGATAAACCAACGCCCCTGCCGTGGGCTTCACGGGTGATCAAGCCCGGTACACCGCTCGCTTACCAGACCGCCGCTATGCACACTTGCGGGCGGCCCAGAGGCCACCGTCCGGCAGAACCGGGTAGGTGGGCAGGGTCAGGGTCACCATAGCATCCGCCGTCAGGCGTTGTCAGCCCGCTTGACCGTGACCCGCACCATGTTGTCATAGACATCCACATTACGGCGCACCACCGTGTAGGTGGCCTCACCCCACGTCACGTCATCCCCCGTGACGGGCGGGTTGTACATCAGGTACTCACCCAGCGCCTGACCGCCACTCTCAAAGAACACCACCTTGGTTGCACCGTTGGCCATCAGTCTCTCCCGTTCCTTCTTTGCAAACTCTACCTCAAACGCCACCGTGGCGGCAAGATAGGCCACCTGAGCGGGCGTGAACTTGGTCATTGGTGATAGCGCCCCGTCAGCAGGCCCTGCACGTTGGCCCAGTTCCACTTGTACGGATCACCGCACCAGCGGCCCAGCACCATGCTGCCGGGCAGTTCATTCAGGCCCTTCTCGGCCAGCAGCTTGATGGCGT
>Ga0307322_10000070_pt1 | contig 17737 bp, 23 predicted proteins | sample ER_DNA_380_FD_194494 | JGI IMG/M metagenome (GOLD analysis project Ga0307322, IMG submission 194494) | Bulk soil microbial communities from the East River watershed near Crested Butte, Colorado, United States - ER_DNA_380 | ecosystem: Environmental > Terrestrial > Soil > Floodplain | place... | reverse complement strand
AGCCGGTGAGACGGCAGATTGAACTTGGTCTTGGCGCGGTCCTTGGCCTCTTGCGCGGCGCGCCGGGTGAAGCTGACAAAGCCTATGCTCTCGGGCCGCACGCCCCGGTCAAGTTCACCCTCCATCTGCTCAAGCAGGTAAGTGGTCTTGCCAGTGCCGGGCGGCCCAAGAACAATTTCCATGTCACTGCCCGTCGGTTACAAGCTGCATGTTCTTCAGGCCAGTGTCCACCTGAGCCTGACCGTATTTCTGGTTCAATTCAACCATCTTCAGCAGCTTACCGCCAGCGTTGCAGGTGGCATTGCCTATGCCGGGCGTGACTGAGCCGTTGAGAAGATCGGTCATCAGTGCAGACATCAGGCTGGCAAATTGCTGCGCGGTGTTGATGCCCCGCTCAGCAATCGCTAGGCTTTTGGGGGCGGGTTGCTGCCTTCTTTCAGAAGACGCTTGATCTTTGTCAGTTCGTGTTTGCTTTTTATGAGCCATTGTCTTTCTCCTTGTGGGTTGGTTAAAGCTTGATTGCGGTAGTCTCGGGCATTTCTTAGTTTGCGGTTATGTGTCTGTATTCTATGACATTCCGGTGAGCATGTGTTTTTCTTTGATTTTTCCCCTTCAAATATTTCATCACAAATTATGCAAACTCGCGATACTTTATGACGCGGCCAATTTTCACCACGCGGCTGTCTTAAGTTTTGGCCCGCTAAGCAACCGCACGATTTTTGTTTACCTATCCGGCTGGCAACCATCCATTTTTGATTTCCACAATCACACTGACAAAGCCACCACATAATGGCTACCCCAGATTTCTTACGACGTGCCTCACTTCTGATAGCAACAAGGTTATGAAATCGCAGACCAGTATGATCACGCCGCTTAGAGAGGGCTGGTCTAGAGTTGGCGCATTTTCTTGAGCAAAATTGAGAACCGTAGCCTACAAAATCTTTGCCGCATGTCTTGCACGCCTGCCGGTATTGCACTCTCTGTGGGTTTTTATAATCCCGCCCACATTTTTCTGAACAATATTTGGTTTTACGTGTACCTGCTCTTATCCACGGTAGATGATAGCCGGTGCTACTGCGCCCAAACATTACGGCTCTGGTATCTTTAGTTGGCAGCGCTTTGCCGCAATGCAGGCAAGTGGTCGTTGTCATTTGAGCAAGTCTGCGCTCCCTTTCATTTTGACACTACTATCCCATCACTCAGATTAAAATAATGGATTTGATCACAAAATGATCACGTTAAAAGTGTGCTAGCGCAGGCTAATGTGGGCTACCGCAGGCCACCACAAGCACCGTTAAGCCCCTAGATCATGTGGGTATATTAACGTCCTGAAATACAATGTGATCAATTGACGCTCACCCCAAACATTGTGATTTCCACCCTGACGTAGGGCAGGCCACCGGGCAACGAGGCCCATTTGTCACGCGGCGCGCAGAACGTGACCAGCCCGCTGGCCAAGCCCAGCGCCACCAGCTTCTCAATGTCAGTCAGATCAGTTGACCACACGTTGCCGTCACCACGCGTCACCATGGCCCCCACGCTGCCGCCCTGACCTTCATCAGAGCGGAAGCCGGGGTGCAGGCTCAGCAGCATGCGTATGATAGTCTCCCGTGAGCGTTGCAGGCGCATGATGCTGAAGGTGTGGCGCACCAGCCAGCCCTCAACCTCAACGTTGTGCGCCGGGGCGCTGCCCTCAGGCCGCCAGCACTGCTGGTACACCTCAAGCACGCGGGCGCTGGTCAGATAGCCGTCAGGGCTGGTGTTCATGCAGCAACCTCCATTGTGATGATGACGCGCACCACCTTGGGCATGCGCCAGCCGTGCGGGTCACGGCGCAGATCGGGGCGGTGGCGTATGTAGCCATACTTCTGGCTGACGTAGGCGCGGGCCTCACGGCGGGTGTTGAAGACCACGCCGTGCATCAGGCGCTGCGTGTCACCGTCAAGCTGGTTGCGTGACCGCCACAGCACGCTCCACCGCCAGACCACGCTCTTGGTCACGGTCATACATCCACTTGTGCGCCGCACTCACGGCATTCGTAGAACCCGTCTTCATTCTGAAACCAGTGCCAGTCCTGACAGGGGCAGGCGCGGCGCAACATGTCATGCTGCGCCTGTTCACGCAGCGCAACGTCAAACATATCGTCAGCCGCGTCACCCATCAGTTCACGCGGCCAATTTCAAAGCTGCCGTCAGGCTGAATGATGGCCAGATACTCATGCTCATAGAGGATGATCAGTTCATCACGCAGGTAGGCTCTGGCCAGCGGCAAGAACACCGGGTCACCGGGGTACTGCATGGTGAAGGTGTGCTGGTTGAAGTTGAAGCCCGGCTGGGGCCGCCAGCCGCCGCCGTGGGCATAGGCGGTGTCTATCTGCTCACGCGCCGGGCGTTGGTCACGCTCACTGAAGAACGTGGGCAAGAAGCCCACCACGTCAGGGTCAACGCGGGGGTGTAACAATGCAAATTCAATCATATCAGACCTTCCTTTTGAGCCAGCCACTCGGCCACGCTGAACTCAAATATAGGCTCCTTTTTGCTGCGGCGCTCGCCCCGTTCAGCAAATCTTTTTGGTAGCCAGACGGCATCGGCCTCGGTGCCGTCTTCAGACACCAGCACGGCGTCAGGCGTCTCATGGTGCAGGTACAGCAACAGATCAACGTCAGCCATCAGATCGGCTCCGGGGGTACGGGTGGCGGCACGGGGGTGGGCGTGATCTGGCTGAAACTCTTGGGCAGCCACCAGACGCGCACGTTCTTGCGCTCCTTGGCGTTCTTGCCCTTCAGCGCAAGAACGTGGTTGTCACCACCCAGCGCCCGCAGGCGCGTTACTATCTGCCCACGGCTGTAGACCTTGAAGTTGGCGTCACTCAGGCTGTTCTCAAGGTGCTTCAGCCTGAAGTAATAGCGATGATCATCAGCGTTCTTGGCCTCATCGTCAAGCCACGGTTTGCCCAGCAGTATTTCATCACGCGTCTCAGCCTGCGGCTGGTTGCAGACAAAGTCCTCAAGTATCTCATGAAACTGGCCGCCAAGACCTACTTCCTCAGTGACTTCAATCTTGTTGATGTCACGCATGGCAACGGCCAGCACCTCATCCCACGCCTTCTGCGTCATGCCCTGAAAGCGCACAAACAGCCGCTCACTGCACGCGTTCTGGAATGCCTTGTAGTTGGTCAGGTTGGCGGTGGTCAGTTCAAGGCGGTGTTCACCCACGTCTAGAAACCACAGGGGCGGCTCTGTGGGCAGCACTGACATGCCCCCTATGATGGGCAGCATGTCAGTTGTGCCTGACGCCACGCCGTGCCTGCGCGTGCGGCACAGGGCACTCTGGCAATGCGCCACAATGGGCTGCTTCTTGCAGGGGTAGTAGTAGTCCTTCTGGCGCAGCCGCTTGATGATGTCAGCTATCTCGCTGGGTGGCAGCGGCTTGGGCTTGCAGTAGGCGGCGTTCCAGCGCACCAGAGCCTCTTCCCAATCATTGGGGTATTTCTTCTTGGCAAAAACGCCAAAGGCCATCATGCCCTCATTGCGCGCACCCTCACCAATGCCGGTCACGCTCAGGCGCTGCATGCAGGGCGGGCCATCCTTGAACTCAGCCTCACCGGCTTGCTGCTCACCGTCTTTGCTACTGCTCATGTACCGCTCAAGCAGCCACGGGGGCCGGGCGGCCATGGCCTCAACAAGGTCCATGAACTTGTCAGGCGGTATGCGGTTGCCTTCACGGTCAACGGCCCAGCGGGTGTCACCAAAGTAGGGCATGTTGATCCAACTGCCCAAGTCACCGCGCTCAAGCGCCACCTGCCGCTGTTTGGGGAATACCTCTGAGCCGCCGTAGCCTATCATGGCAGCGGTCTCCTGCAAGTACAGTTGCAGCGGCGTGGCGCTCACCGCCGTGCCAAAGAATACCCAGCCGTGCGCGGCGTCTGACTTGCTCCTGCTGATGATGACGGGGGCGTCTTCCTTGTCATACCGCTGGTACAGCGTCAATTCGCCACCGGGCAGGGGCTGGGGTGACCCTATGATGACGCCATACTCATCAATGTCATTGACGCCAAAGTAGCAGGTGTTGTTGTCCCTGATCGGTATGACACCCAGCGGCTCTACGCCGTTCAGGTGGTTGAGCCACAGCTTGAGCCAGTCAAGCGGTGGCTCATAGCGCCCCCTGCGCCGGGTAACGGCAGAACTCCTGATTTCTACCTTGCCACCTATGACTTCTGCCGTGGCCTTGTCTTTGTTGTATGTTCCGTAAGCGTCTGCATACCCTTCAAACCGCACCATGAACCGGCGCGCCAGTGCTTCATCTATGGGCATTTGCCTTCTCTTGAGAAACTGGAGTGTGGGGTGGCCCGCCACCAATGGGGCGGCGGGCTGGGGTCACGCAGCCTCAGAAGGCTCAGATTTCGTCAGAGGCGGCCTCACGCCCGCCGCCACCGTCTTCATCAGTACCGGCCTTGACCAGCCCGGCCTTGGCACCGTCATGCAGGGTCTTGCCAGCCGCCCTCAGGCCGGGGTCTTTGATGATGCCGCCGTCTGCCACCATGGTGACAAAGAAGCTGCCCTTGTTGTTCTCCTTGGGGGTGGTGCCCACAATGTAGCGCCTGAACCACGCGGGCATGGTCAGCACCTGCCCGTTGTGCAGCATGGGCCGCTGCGTCTTGGGGTCCACAATCTTGAAGCCCAGCATCATGGTGTTCCATTGCTTGCTGGCGGTGTGGCCGGTTGACTTGAAGGCAATGACGGCGGGCTGGGGTATGTCGTCATTGATGATGTTGCCAAAGTGGTAGCGCGTCTCAATCAGGTCATGCGCGCCGTCTGCGGTCTTCCAGATGACCTTGTTGGGGTCTTGCGGGTCAGCCATCTGCTTGGCACCCAGCCGCTTCATGCTGTCTTCAACCGTGCCCTTCAGTTCATGCCGGGCCACAAAGCCGCCGCCGTCATTGCGGGGCACCCACTCAACAATTTCCTTGGTCAGCACGCAGTGTTGAAACTCAAGCTGCGGCTTGCCGGTGCGCTCAGCCATGGCCCGGTCACCAGCGTAAAGCTGCTTGGTGGCCCGGTTGAGATACATGCCAGCCTCAGCGCCCTCAACGTAGGCCGGGTCACGCTTCTTGACTTCAGGGTTGAGGTCCTGAAGCAAGACCACGAATGGTAGAACATTGTCATCAGACGCCGTGCTGACGCCAGCACCGGCATTGGCAATCATTTCGTCAAGCAGATCAGCCGGTATCAGGTCACTGCCGTTCCCGTTCTTGGTTGTAGTCACGTTTGTTTTTGCCATTCTCTCATTCCTTTGCTTTGGTTATCTTCACAACGCGGCCAACCGTGCCGCCAATCACATCAAGCGGTGGCATGGTATGCCCACCTTCATGTGTCTCCTTCAGCCACTTGGTCAATGTGCCCCAGTGCACCGCACGCTTGCGGCTCACATCAGCCTGTTGAAAACGCTTGCGGCACAGGTCTTCAGCCAGCTTGGCGTCATCTTCAGCCCCGCGTGGGAACTCAAGCACCACCTGATTTTTGATCAGGTCACCGGCATCATTGGCCTCAAGCCACGCATAGCCGGGGTGGTTCTGGTCCTCAACAGGTATGGCCGCCTTGTAGTACGGCCCCGCCTTGAACACCCAGCCGCCCACCTCAAGCTTGCCCACCTGAGCGTCATCCATCAATTCAACAAGGTCTTTGAACACAATGGCATTGCGGCGGTCAGCCAGTTCTTTGATGCGGGCCTCATTCTTGGCGATGCGGTCATCTATGTCTGCCACCTCAGCCGCAAGCTGTTGCATGCGCTCTAGGGTGGGCGGTGCCCCCGGTAGACCGGGGGAGGCCGCTTGGGCTTCAGCCGCCAGCGTGGCGGCCAGATCATCATCTGTCATTGGGGGTGCCTATCCGTTGGGTTGACAAGAAGCATGGTACGCTCCCACCCAGCGGATTTGAAGCCCTTTAATACGTGGGCGCACGTTTTAGGGGTAAGCACCAAAAAAGATTTAGGTGTAAACAGTGTGAACAGTGTGAAAAAATCACGCGGGCGCATATCATATAAGGCTTTCAGCTTTCACACTTACCTATACGCTACACACACTTATAGGGGTTCAATTCCCCGGTTGACCCGCTTACCCCCCGTTTACAGTAACCGCAGGGGAGGTTACCGTAACATGATGCACCTAGATGTCCCCGCCAGCTACAGCCCCACCACCACCCCGCTCAACCACCAGCATGAAGCCCTGAGCATTGGCTGGCGGCGCGACTTCTTTGCCTACTTCCTTGAGATGGGGCTGGGCAAGAGCCGCATTGCGCTTGATGACTTCTTGCTGAATTACGAAGACCACCGCGTTGACGGTCTGGTCATCATAGCCCCAAAGGGCGTTTACACCAACTGGGCGCGCCAAGACCATGACAACCCCGGTGAGATACAGCGTTGGATGTGGGAAAAGCACCGTGACGCCGCACGAGTCTACATGTACCGCTCAGGGCGGCGGCGGGCTGACTATGACGTGCGCAGGTGGCTGCTTGACACCAGCCAGCCCAGCCCCCGCATTCTGGTGGTCAACACCGAGGCCCTCATCAGCACCAATGACGCGGCTGAACTGATCATGCAGTTCTGCAAGGCGCACCGCACCATGATGATTGTTGACGAATCAACCACCATCAAGAACCCCAAGGCCAAGCGCACCAAGTTGCTGCACAAGCTGGCGCAGCGCGCCGCCATGCGGCGCATACTGACCGGCAGCCCCAGCACCGGCTCACAGTCTGACCTGTGGGCGCAGTTTGAGTTTCTGCGGCCGGGCGTCAACCCGCTGGGCTACAGCAAGTTCGTGCTGTTTCAGGCTCACTTCAACAAGCTGGCGCTGCTGAACATTGGCCCGCGCATCATCAAGAAGGAAGTTGGCCCCGCCAACACTGAGGAGTTGCAGAAGCTGGTTGCCCTGCACAGCTTCAGGCGGCGCAAGGTTGACTGCCTTGACCTACCGCCCAAGGTCTACCGCTATTGGGAAGTTGAACTGTCTGATGAACAGGAGACGGTCTATAAGGAGTTGCGGGTATCTGCTTTGGCCAAGGTGGAAATCAAGCACCTCAAGACCTTTGCTGAGGTGTCAACCGAATTGGTTGTCACCCAGCTTATGCGCATGCACAGCGTGATCTGCGGCCACGTCAAGACCGATGACGGCATAGTGCGCCTGCTCAAGAGCAACCGCTTGGCCGCCGTCAAGCAGATCATTGAAGGCTCAGGTGAACAGGTGGTCATCTGGTGCCACTGGCGGCCTGACGCGGCGCTGGTGGCGCAGGGGCTGGCTGACACCTACGGGGCTGACAGCGTGGCTGAATGGCACGGCGGCGTCACGCCCAGCCTGCGTGAGATTTACGAAAATGACTTTCAGGCCGGGCGGCGGCGCTTCATGGTGGCCACTGACCAGTCAGGTGCCCGTGGCCGCACGTGGACTGCGGGCACCTTGGTCATCTACTACAGCAACGGCTATGACTGGGAAATACGTGAACAGTCAGAAGACCGCACCCACCGCATTGGCACCGTGGGCACGGTCACCTATGTTGACCTTGTGACGCCCGGTACGGTGGATGAGAAGATCATCAGGGCGCTGCGCGCCAAGCGCAACGTGGCCCATGCCGTGGTGCAAGACGGCCTTGAGGCATGGATTTGAATACCTGCGCTACCAACAGCCCCGAAGCCCCCCCGCTCAGGCGGTGGCGTCAGGTGTGGGTGGGGCGGCTCTTAACCGGGCCGCCCCTACTCAACGCGGATGCGCACCAGCAGCGGCATGCCGCCAACGTCACAATCCCAGCTACGGGCGGTCACCTTGTACATCTGACCGTCAACCACCACGGTGTCACCCACGGCCGGGTGTGAACTCATGCTGATTGACTTCACGAACCCATCTTCAGTGTAGAAATCTGTGGGTATGGCTACAGGTGCCTCTTCAGACATTTTTCAAAACCCTCACAGTTGACCGCACAGGGGCTTCAGGGCCTCTGGGGGTAGTCAGATGCCACCCAACCCCACAAACGCGTCTGGCGGGGCTGCCTGACGCCCCAGCGGGGCGTTTAAGAGGCGCTGGTGATCAGGTGTATGGTTGGTATGCCAAAAAGCAGCGCCACCAGCATGTATAGAGCGATCAACGCCGCCACCACCAGATAGACCTTCTGCACGTTGGCTGGCACCGGCAGGCTCACTGACGCCAGACCCCACACAATGATGGCCCCTATCAGGATGATAATTGCCACCACAATGGCAATGTTGATCAGGCCAAGCAGAAGACCAACTAGGGTCATTTGACCACCACCTCTCCCTCACTCCACGTGAGCACCTTGGTATTGTCATCAGATGAAATGTAGAAGGCCAGCAGCCCGCCGTCATCAGGCACCAGCACGCTGCGTGACATGGTGTAGCGCGCAGCCGCGCCGCCCAGCGCTATGCGGCCAAACTCAACAGGCGGCTCACCATCCCAACCGTACCCAAAGATGGCGTAGTTGTTGCCCTTCTGCTCAACGGTGACCTGAAACTCAACCGTGGCTGGCCCCGCCAGATCAACCCTCAGGTCACGGTTTTCAACCGTGGCCCACGGCCCCATGGCGCTGCTGAACCGCAACTGAAGATAGTCAGGGAGCATCACGCTGGTGGTGCCGTCAGTGAAGCCGCAGACCGTAGTGACATCCATCAGTTCACTGCTTTCACCGTGCCAGATGGCAAGGTGCGCCTGCGGCACGTTGGGGTAGCGGTGCAGGCACTCAAACTTGCCGTCCTTGATGGGCTGCGGGGCCACCAGATACAGGGTGCCCGCCGCATAGTCATGCGCCATCACCTCACACTGCTGGGCGTAGCAGTACACCAGACTGCCAATGGCGGGCAGCATAGGGCGCACGCGTGGGGCCAGTTCAGCCTCTGTGTACCAGTCAGCCATCTCAACGTCTTTGCCATCCACGTGATAGTAGGTCAGGCCCTCAGGGCCACCCCGGTCACCTATCACCCAGCCCTTCTGGCCGGTGGCCACCACCAGCACCGGGTCGTACAGCGCAATCATGGCAGCACCTGCATGGGCGGGCCGCCGTTGACCGTGATGACAAGCGCCTGCCCATCAGCCAGCGTGAAGGCGGCATGCACCGGGGGCGGTAGGTCAGCCTCTACCGGGGGAGGCCCCAGCGCTTCTGCTGAGATGGTCAGCGCGTGCAGGAACTTCTTGTGGTAGCCCGCAATCAGGTTGCCTATGCTGACGCCGTTTGACCATGACGGCACCTTGTGCTTGTCACCGTTGATGATTTCACGCGCCCCGTAGGGGTCATCGGTATCTGCATCAAAGTAGCGGGCCAGCGTCTGCGGCCCCTTGTCATCCTTTCTGAACATGCCGCGCTCCATGCCCTCAAACATGACGGCGGCGGCCAGTTCAGGCACCAGCGCCTGTGAAGCGGTCTTGGCAAAATCTACCGGGTGGCTGGGGAACAGCGGGTCAACCAGCGGCGTCATCTTGACGTAGTTGTCCTTCCACGTCAGTTGAACAAAGCCCCGCCCGTAGTATGTTTCCCCGGTCTGCGCGTCAGGCACGCCGTAGGGCATGCCTTTACCTTTGCCGTACTCCTCAATGGGCAGCATTGTACTGGCCGTCTCATGGATTGTAGTTGCCAGTTCATATGCAAGATAGCGGAAGTCTTGGGTGTGGCGCGTGTCTTCCCATGTATCAATGATGAACTCTTGGCCGTCCACCTGCCCTTGGTTCATCTTGCCGTAGAACAGCGTGTCACGCACCTCATCAAAGTAGGTCTTGCGCTCAAACCTCAGCATGGGGCGGGTCCTCCGGCTTGGCTACTTCCCTGAAGTGCACAGACAGAAAATAGAACAGCGCCACGCCCAGCGTGCTTTGACCCAGCCCCAGCACCAGATCAAGCCAGCGCCCGTCTTCAAACGCCGCCATGGCCAGCACCGTCAGGGCTGAGCCTATCAGGCCCAGCACAATGGTCAGTGAGTGGTTGCGCCAGATGGCCGTCATTGCGGTTTCTTCAGGTACTGGTCAACAAGGCGCTCAAGCCGGGCCGCGTTTGCCTCAGCCTGCTGTTCAAGGATGGTGATGCGCTCTTCCATCTTGCCCATTCTGGCCACGCTGTACTCTGCGCCGCGTGTTTCCATTATTGCCACGCGTGTCTCAAGCCTGACCATGTAGGCCAGAATGCTGGCACCACCCGCGCCTATGGCAACCACCTGCGCAACCAGAAAATAGATTAAGGTTGAATTTTCCCTCAGCCAAGACTGCGCACCCTCAGGTGCCGGGTTCTGAGGCGCGGCCACGGCGTATCTCCGACGCAGCGTTCTTTACATCCTCTGCATGGTGCGCTGCCTCATCAGCAATGCGCCGCATCTGCACCAGTTGGCCCTCAGCCGCACCAAAGGCCGCGCTGCGCATGGCCCAGATGTCTTGCAGGGCAGCTTCAATGTCAGCGTCTTGCACGGCGTCTGCGCCGCCACTCTCAAGCGCCGCGCTGATGGTGTCACTGGCGGCCACCACATGAAGGGTCAGCAGCACTGCCTTTTCACCACCCCTGAAGATGTGTTCGGCATAAGCCATGTAGGTCAGGTCTTCCGGGGTTTCTTTGGCCGCCTTGTGCGCTGCCCGCATGGCCAAGAACGCCACGCGCTGGCAGAAGACCTTGTTGGCAGCTTGCTCGATGATGTTAGCGGTTGGCATTGAACAGGTCTCCTATAGTCAAATCTTCATTGACAAGATCAGGCGCTGCCGTCGCAGGCGGGGGCAGCTTCTCAGGCACCCATTCATCAGCCTCACGGTCAAACCGCACGCTGTAGCCCGGCTCAGCCTGCGGCGGGGCCTTTGGCGTGGCGTGGGCGGGTATGATCCATTTGTCTGGCTCAAGCGGGCTGACATCAGCCCACTCAGCGCTGATATACGCCCCGGTTGCCCAGTTGTAATTGTAAATCTTCAGGCCCGCCATGGGTTCTCTCCCTTAATACTTGATGCAGGCCAACAGAGCGATGTTCTTGGGGCGCGTCTCATTGGCGGCACCGGGGTTGTTGCCCACGGTGACGGCGTGGTCGTGGGTGGCTGACGTGCTGATGGTGCCGTGCGGCACGTGGGTGTGCGCGCCCGCATAGTTGGTGGGCATGCTGATCTGGTTCACGTCATAGCTGGTGGCAACTGGTATGACGCCCGCCCCCACGTTGCTGTTGCGCTGGTCAACGTTATGGAAGTGGCTGCCCGCCGAGTCGGTATAGCCGTTGGTGAAGCTGTGGGCGTGCGCGCCGCCCGGCGTCACGTCAACGGTGTGGGCGTGGGTTTCAATGCCGTCAGCCTGACTGGAGCCGATGACGCGGCTGGGGTCAAGGTTGCGTGAATTATCCCACGCACGCATGAAGTTGCCGCGCAGATCAGGCAGCCTGAACGTGGTGCTGCCGTCACCGGGTGAGAACTTGCCCTCAGTCCACGCCGCGTCAGTGGTGCTGATATTGCTGCTCAACTGGGCAAAGCCCCACAGGCCCGCGTAGGTCACGCGGCTGATCAGGCCGCCATTCAGCCTGAGGAAGCCACCGGGCGGGTTGATGCCCGGCACCATCACCACGCCACCAATGGGAAAGTCAGTGAGGCCGCCGCCGCCCTGATCGGTAAACAGTGAGGTGCCGTCAAAGAACACCGTGGTGCTGCTACCTGCGGGCAACAGCTTGTTGATTGCGCCGTCAAGCGTCTCAGCGCCATACGGGTCAATGGTCACGGCAATGTTGCGCGCCACCACGCGTATCCACCAGCCCGGCAGAAGCGTGCTGATGGGGTCTATGGCCACCGTCTGCGCCGCCAAGCCGGTCATGTTGAACAGGGTGCCCCAGTCAGACAGGTGCGCCACCGCGCCGCCGCTGGCGTAGCTTTTGGCAAAGTTGCCCGCCGTGCTGTAGCGGTTGGTGGTGGGGTCTATGAAGCCACGCAGAATGTTGGCGTTGCCATCCCAGATGTAGTCTTCCCACGGTATGTTGACGTTGTTGAGCCATGACAGGCCAGCTATCTTGTAGGTGGGCGTGGCGCTGCCCATGTGCTGGCTGTGCAGGGCGTCACGCCAAGCGTTCAGGTCAGACGCCAGACCGGCACCAGACTTGCTGCTGGCTACGATTGTGCCAAAGTTGAACTGCGTCATATTACCAATCCCCAGCCTTTGGCCATCCAGTCAAATTTTCTGGCCACGCCTGTGGTGCTGTCTTTCAAGAAGAACTGCACCTTGAATGAACTTGTCGTCTTGTTGGTGATGGTAAAATACTCCCCGGTATTCATACCCTGCCCGGTGACTACCACGGCGGGCACCACACGGTAACGCCCACGGGGGAACGTTATTGTGGTGCCAGCCGCCGCTGACATGATGTCTTCACCCTTCTCAATGCGGTCCTGCATGTCAACATTCACGGTCAGCAGCTTGACGCTGGGCGTGGTCACAGACCTGATCACGTCACTGCCGGTGTCAACCACCTTCTTGCCGGTCAGTATCAGCCTGAACTCCATGGCCCATGCCTGCACGTCACTCAGCCTGACCACCTGCCACGGCCCCCACACATACGGCGCGCCCACCAAGCTGACCCTGAACTCTGACGTGATGCCCCACTCTGAGGCGTCAGTCTGATCAAGCGGATTGATCTGTGACAGGCTTGGCCACTTGGCCATGCTGCTGCCGGGGTTGTAGCCGTAGGCGTACAGGATGATGCTGAGGCGGCTTGTTATCTTTTCCCCAAGATCAATGCGGTTCTTGAAGTAGTAAGTGCCGGTTGTGGGGTAGTAGGTGTTGGTGGGGTCAGGCGTCAGGCGCAGTTCATCAACATCCTGTACGCTGACGCCTTCTTTGACGCCCTGAAACAGTGGATGCTCAACAATGCCCTCCACAAAATTCATTTGCGTGAAGCTGCCCACCAGACTGCTGATCATCTTGGCGTTCAGGCTGCTCAGGCCCCAAGGCTTCTTGGCCTTGATGAAGAACGTGCCGGTGCGCGTGGCAATGGTGGCATTGTCAGTCAGGCTGGTGGTCAGGCCAATGGCCGCATTCCACGCGGGTATGGGCACACTCTCAGATGCCCAGCGTATCTCGTAAATGATGCCTATGCCCGCCACGGGTGACCAGCGCAGAATAGAGGTATCACCCGTGATATTGATGCGGAAATCAGTCACGTCTGCCGGGGGCATGCTGTATTCATCAGTGGCCTTGGCCGCCGCGTAGCCCCACGTTGAGAACGTGCCGTCATCAAAGATGCAGCGGCAGCGCACGGTGTAGACGCCGCTGTCCAGCCGCCTGATTTCACCGTTGGTGACGTTGGGGCCAAACGCCCCGCCAGACACCCACGGCTCATCATCATCAGCGCCCTCACGGTACTGTAGCTGGAACTGACTGACCCTGCCGTAGGCGGGTGGCTCCCAACTGACTGACAGGTAGGCCCAGTAGACACCGCCGCCGTCAGCGTAGACGCCATCGCTGACCTTCAGGTTGCGCGGCGGCAGCGTGAACGGGTTGATGGGTATGCTGATGCCTTCAGAGTAGTCAGGGATTTGCCCGGTGTCTGCCTCAGCTATCTCAGGCGCGTCAGCCACCAGCATCAGGCGGTGCACAAAATTGTCTTCAGGCTCAATGCCCAGAACCCTGAAGATTTCGCTGTCTAGCGTGGCGTAGCCAAGGCTGAACAGGTCACCCACGGCGGGCATGGGCATGCCGGTGCCCACCAGCCCTATGGTGCTGTACTCACCCACGTAGCCGGGGTCTATAGTGCGCTCAAGGAAGCTGCCGCTGGCCAGCCTGAACCTGAACATGTAGTTGGTGGCACCGGCAAGCAGCGCGTTGATGTCTATGGTGACGGTCTGGGCGGCGGCGTTGATGGCCGTCACGCGCCCGCTGTACAGCCCGTACCTGAAGCTGTCATGGTTGACCCGCACCCGGTCACCCCGGATCAGCGGCAGGGCGTCCCACCCGGCATAGATGCTGAAAATGCCGGGGCGCAGAATGCGCTGGGCAAGGTGAAAGCGCCCGTGCTTCCAGATGCTGTCAACGTTAGTGACGCCCGGCATCTCAAAGCCTTCAAGCAGCGTGGCGTTGTCCTTGTTGTAGCCATCGTTGTAGACCACCCGCTCATCTTCACGCCAGCCCTTGGTTTCACTGGGGAAGCGCATGCGGTAGCCATGCGGGATTGGCTCAAGATCACGCTGCTCTTCAAAGTTCCATGAATTGCGTGGCGTGAACAACTGGCTGATGGGCACAGACTGCTCATCCCAGACAACTGACCATTTGCCGTCTTTGAACACAGGCATGGCGCGCCCGGCCGCGCAGATTTCAATGATCAGGTCATAGACGCTCATCTGGCTGCGCAGCACGCGGTCGTAATGCCACTTCTGCGCAACGCAGTATGACCACCATTTCTGAAGCTGCGGCAGATCAATCTGGGTGACCGCGTAGGGCCGCCTGTTGGCCTTGCACGTCAGCACGTGCCTGAACAGGTCAGCCGGGTTGCGTGACGGCACGTCATTCACCCAAGCGGTGCCGTTGAAGGCCACCACCCGTGACTGCACAACGCAGTTGTAGGTGTCCACAATCTGGTTAAGCTGGCCGCTGGCCCTGATACGCAGGGCGGTGACGCTCAGCGGCGCGTCAGCAAACCGCAGCGGTGCCCCGGTTCTGAAGCTGCGCAGCGCCGTGAACAGCAGCATATCAAGAGCGGTCCAGTTGGCGTCTACCCAATACTTGGTTATCTCAGGGCTTTCCTTATGCACGCGCACGTCATACTGCGCCGCTACCGGAAAGCTGATGTTGAACGTGCGCCTGACAGCCTTTTGTGTGGATGCGCTCACCTTCAGCACAAGGTTGCCTGACCATGCGCCAGCGGGCGCTGGGGGTATCTCGGTGGCTGCCTTGCGCCACTGAATATAGATGATGGCCTCACGGCTGCTGCGCTGACCCTCATCTGAAATGACGCCAAGGCCCTGCGGCCATGAGAAATCAAGGCCGCAACTGATGGTGTTGGTGGCGGTTCTCTTTTCAGTCCAAGGCGTCACCGTAGCGGTGGGGTAGCCCTCAGCATCCTTTGTATTTTTCAACAGGTCTATCTGAAACGGCTGCTCAAGAACATCTTTGGGGTACAGCGTTGTTGCCGTGTCGCTGGCGTAGCCGTAGCGGTGTTCAAGTGTAGCTTCAGGATAACTGCTGACCAGCGTCTCACCAATCTTGATGCTGTTGGCCTCAATGGCCAGCGCGCCGTAGCCGTTGCAGAACAACTGCCGCAGATACTGCTCGTCACCTACCGTCTCAGTATACGGGCTGGCAGCCAGCGGCGGCGTGATGCGGTGCCTGCCCAAGACCAGCGGCACAGGTTCCCACTGGGTGATTTCATTGCGACTGCCGATGATTGAGTAGATTTCTTTGCGGTCACTGGGGGTAGGGGTCTTGGGCTTGGGCGCGAACAGCTTGTTCAGCAAGAACTTCAGGCCAATGGTGATGCCCGCCAGCAGCAACTGGCCAAAAATGCCCATGCCCGTGAACAGGCCGCCCAGCACGGTGGGCAACAGCGCCGGTATGATGGCCAAGAACGGCCCCTCAGCCACCGGGCGGGCTACGCAGGCCGTGCCGGGCTTCAGCCGCACGCGGTCCCACATATGCTCAGGCACCTTGCTGCCATCCTGCAAGAAGATGGTGAAGCTGTGCCGGTAGCGCTCACGCCAGCCGCTGTCTTCAATGCTCAGGTCAAGCGCCTCAGTGATGCTCAGGCCCGCTGGCACCTCACAGACATGGCGTTCACCCTGAAGCGCGTGCTTGAACAGGAAGAACCTGACTGTGGTGTCAGGCCCGTAGATTTCTCCTGTGCGCGGCTCAAGGGGTTTCATGGTAGCGGTAGAACCCCTCCAACTGGGTGCTGAAGCGCAGGCCGTCGTAGCTTTCAATCACCGCGCCGAAGCGTTCAGTGTGTAGCATGCGCCCGGCCCCCACCACCACGCCAATGTGCGGGCGGCTGCCCATGTTTATGAGCGCGCCGTCACCGGGCACCGGGTCAGCCACCCTGACCCAGTAGTCGGGCCTGCCCTCAATCAGCCGCTTGATGATGATCTTGTCCAGAGCGCTGCCGTAGGCCCCGTCATAGCTTGGCAGCGGTATGCCCAGCAGTTCTGCGTAGACAAGCCTGAAAAGTCCCCAGCAGTCGGCCCCTGCCCGCGTGCGGCCCCCGTCTTGCCACGGTATGCCAACGTAGCCCTCAAAGTCACGCGGGGTGAGGCAGGGCTTCACGCAAACATGCCCGGAAAACCTGCCGGGGTGAACAGCCCAGCCGGTATTGGCTCATCTTCAGCCGCGTCAAGGCCAATCTCAAACGTCACGATGTCAGAGTTGCGGGTGTAGCCCCTGATGTCCATGATGGGGAACGGTATCTGCACAATGTCAGGCTGGCTGGCCGTCACGATGTCAATGTCACAGGTGCCGCGCTGTATCATGCTGGCGCAGAACGCCACCATGGCCCCGGTCACGTTTTCCACCATCAGGTGCATCCGGGGAGGCCGGTCTGCAACGTCTGTGGGCAGCCGCAGGCTCAGGGGGCGGTAGGTGTACGTCTTCCCCCGGCTGACCGTGCCCCAGACCAATTCAGGCTCAGTGTCAAGCAGCACGGTGTTATCGCCTGAGATGTACAGCACGTCATTGGTGTCAGGGTGCCGCATGAGTATCAGCGCCACGGGCACCTCAGCGCTTTCCTGTGAGTACATCTGGGTTCTGAAGTTGAGGCTGATGGTGGTCTTGCTCATTTCTCAAATATCTCCAGTTCCATGTTCACCGCCCAAGTGTTGCCGCCCAAGAAGCTGGGCTGCGGCGGCGCGCCACCGGCCGCAAAGCGGGCAATGGGGTTGGCCTCATTGGGGGTCAGCATGAAGGCTGTGGCGTGGTCGTAGCGCTCAAGCTGCGGGGCGGCCAGCCTGATGGTCAGGTCAATGGCGTGGCCAACGGTGGCGTAGATTTGAAAGCGCATAAACGTGCCGTTGACGCCCGCCGCAGGCATCTTCATTGACTGCTCGTAGCGCTGGCTGGTCAGCGGGTCATCGTCAAGCTGGTCAACGAAATTGACACCAACACCAGTGGTGTACGGATTGTCATACTGCAACAGCCTGACGTGGGTCACGTTGGTAAGTGACCCGGCCATCAGCCGGGCGTACAGGCTGGCGGTCCACCACTGGTTGCTGGCCGCCGGGATGGCAGTGCCGGTGGGGTGAAAGTATATTTCGGCTGAGTTGATGGTGCCTGACGCGGGCTGCGTGGGCACGCCCTGAAAGCGCACGTCAACGTAGCTGTAGCCCTCAACGCCAATGCCGGTGACGCTCTTGTTGACGCCATTCTGCACGCCCACGCCAGACCAGCTTGTGGGCAGCACGCCGGGGCTGCCAATCACCGCGCCGCCGTTGCCGCTGTTGGGCAGCCAGTTGCGCCGCCAGCCGTAGCCGAACACCGGGTCAGGGAACTCAAACGGCAGCTTGCCGTCAAGCGTCATGGTGCGCCAGAAGTAGCGAAAATAGTCAAGCTGCGCCTTGGTCATCTTCATGACGCCACCAACCCTGCGCGGCATGTTGCTGACGCGTGACCTGATCAGCGCCGGGCCAAGTTCAGGGTTGGTGGCCAGACGGTTGTCAGCAAAGCTGTCTTGGTAGCCGTCCTTGTCAAACTGCTGTGGCAGGTTGGTCGGCCAGATTTGGGGCATGTGGTCACCTCATCTTCATGCGCTCTTGCATGCCGAACTTG
>Ga0307322_10000063_pt1 | contig 18838 bp, 15 predicted proteins | sample ER_DNA_380_FD_194494 | JGI IMG/M metagenome (GOLD analysis project Ga0307322, IMG submission 194494) | Bulk soil microbial communities from the East River watershed near Crested Butte, Colorado, United States - ER_DNA_380 | ecosystem: Environmental > Terrestrial > Soil > Floodplain | place... | reverse complement strand
TGAGCACCAAATATGGTGCTCAGATTCTGACAACTCGGTGTTAGGAGAGCAGAGGGAGGGCTGGAGCGAGGTTGGCCCGCAATCCGGAGGCGTGGACGGTGCCGTTGGCAACGGCATCGGCCCAGGTGATCCGGCCCGTCGCGAGCCGCAGGAAGGTCAGCGGGTCGGTCTCCACCACGTTCGGCGGGGTGCCGCGTGTATGTGTTGGGCCTGGATCGGTGATCGCGCATTGTATTGCGGCGTACGGCGGCACCCTCACCTCGATGGATCGGCCGGGATGTTGCCCGGCGAGGATGCCGGCGAGTGTACGGGTACACCTCGAGAGCGCACTGCGATGCAGCTCTGCTGGCGCCGCCTCGGGAAGTGAGCGATTGAGATCGTCGGTATGGACGACCAGCTCGACAATGCGGGTCGCAAGATAGTCCTCGATTGTCGTCGGCCCGCGTCGCGTGATGATCACGTGTGACATCTCGAAGCCCGCGTCGAGCCTGGCAGAAAGATCATCAATGGCTGTCCCGAGGCGCGCCACGACCTCAGGACCTGAAAGCCCTGCGGATGCCTCGAGGGTTGACGTCATGATCATCTCGACATCGCGCCGATAGCGGGTCACGAACTCATGAATGGGTAGGGCGACTTCTTTGCTCGGCTGATTCAACGACTGCGCTAAGCCGGCGTGCACGAAAACCAGGTGACCCGCGAGCTGGCGTACGCTCCAGCCCGGCAGCACGGTGGGGCGTTCGAAGACCTCTGGAGCTTGGCCGTGCAGCCACCCCAGGACCGTTCGTGACTGCTCGAGCAAGGCCTGCTGCGGGCGCAGCCGGGGCGTTGCCATCATTCACGACCTCCGCCGCGACGCTACCAAAGATCACGCAGACCAAATGCTGCGCGCCCACCTCTGCGAGCCTCGGTTGAGGCTTCCGGGGCGCCGCGCGAGCAGAGAAGAATAGCATCGAGCTCATGATCCGGATCGAGACGATGCAAGGCACGCTGGCGCGCCGAGGCTTCGTCGACGCGGTGGCGGCAGGACGCGTCATCGATCACTGGGCCGATGAGTATGAGCCATTGCTTGATGTGCTTGCCAAGTCCGCCGATCCAGACCTGGCGCTCGCGGGCCTTGATCGGCTTTGTGAGCGGGTCCCGGACTTGCTCGCCCGGTTGACAGCGGCTCCCGTTCTGGCCCGTCAGCTGATCATGGTCCTGGGCGGCAGCAGCCAGCTCAGCCAACATCTGATCGCTCATCCGGAACATCTTGAGCTGCTCGAGACCGAACTGGTCAAGGTTCCTGCGGCCTCGCTGCGTCGGGAGCTGCTGGAGGCGACAGGCGCTGACCCGGAATCGCCGACGCCCATCGCGACCGATCCCACTGGCGACCAGTTACGGATTGCATATCGCGGAGTGCTACTACGTATCGCCGCCCGGGACCTCGGTGCGCCGGAGCCAATCGAGACGGTTGTGGACATTGCCGACGAGCTGTCCGACCTGGCGGACGCCACCCTTGAAGCCGCCCTGTCGATTGCTCGACTCAAGCTCGGCGAAAACGCTCTGAAGACGCGGCTAGCGGTGGTTGCACTCGGCAAATGTGGCGCCCAGGAGCTTAACTACGTCAGCGACGTCGACGTCCTCTTCGTCGCAGAGCCAGTGGAAGACGACGGAACGCCGCTGGTCAGCAACGACCAGGCTGTGCAGATTGCCACGCGGATAGCGGCTGAGATGACCCGGATCTGCTCGGCGCATACCTCGGCCGGGACCATCTGGGAGGTGGATGCCGCCCTGAGGCCGGAGGGCAAGGCCGGCCAGCTAGTACGGACGCTGTCCAGCCATCGCATCTATTACGAAAAGTGGGCCAAAACCTGGGAGTTCCAGGCCATGCTCAAGGCTCGACCTGCTGCCGGTGATCTTGAGCTTGGACAAGCCTTTGTTGACCTCGTAACGCCGATGGTGTGGCGCGCAGCTGAGCGGGAAAACTTCGTTGCCGACACCCAGGCGATGCGCAAGCGCGTGGTGGCTCACATTCCGGCACGGGACCAGGGTCGCGAGCTCAAGCTCGGTGAGGGTGGGTTGCGCGACGTCGAGTTCTCGGTTCAGCTGTTGCAGCTGGTGCACGGACGGGTCGACGAACGACTGCGGTCGCGCGCGACGTTGCCAGCGCTCAAGGCCTTGATCGACAACGGCTACGTGGGCCGCGAAGATGGCAAACGGTTCGCGTTGGCCTATCGGTTCCTGCGAACACTCGAGCATCGCATCCAGCTCTTCAACCTGCGGCGTACCCATCTACTGCCTAACAATGATCATGATCTTCGTCGGCTGGGCCGTTCGTTTGGCTACAAGGACCCGGTAAAGGAGCTGCTCAGCACCTGGCGCCACACGGCCCAGAGGGTACGGCGGCTGCACGAGAGGCTCTTCTACTCCCCGCTGCTTGACACGGTGGCGAAGATTCCGTCTACGGAGCTCAGGCTGACCACCGATGCGGCCCTCGATCGGCTGAGGGCGCTCGGCTATGCCGATCCGAAGGCCGCGCTGCGCCACATAGCGGCGCTCAGCCAGGGCGTCACCAGGCAGGCTGAGATTCAGCGCCAGCTGTTGCCGGCGATGCTCGGCTGGTTCGCGCAAGCGCCCAATCCTGATCACGGCCTGCTGGCGTTCCGCCAGGTGTCGGAAGCGCTGGGCACCACCCCCTGGTACCTACGAGCCCTTCGCGACGAGGGCACGATGGCCGAGCGGCTAGCCCGGATCCTCGCTTCCAGCCGGTACGCCGTGGAGCTGCTCAAGCGGGCTCCGCAGACCGTGCAGATGCTCGCCGATGATCAAGAACTGCGGCCTCGGTCGCTGGCCGAGCTGAAGGCGGAGATGCACGCCGCCGCCGGCAGGCAGAGCAGCAGCGTGGCTGCGGTCGAGGCGATCCGGGCGATCCGGCGGCGGGAGCTGTTTCGGGTGTCAGCCGGTGATCTGCTCGGAAACAACGATGTCCTCAGTGTGGGAGCGGCCCTCACCGACCTAGCATCGGCGACGATCGAGGCAGCACTGGCTGTGGCGAGCGAGGCCTCTGAGAGCGGACCGATGCCGCGGATCGCCGTCATCGCGATGGGCCGCTGGGGCGGCCGGGAGATGTCGTACGCCTCGGACGCCGATGCCATGTTCGTGATGGAAGACAGCGCTGATCAGGACAGCGACCCCACCAAAGTTGCTGCCGCTGTGGTGACGGAGCTGCGGACGCTCCTCACCCGGCCCGCCGCCGACCCCCCCTTGAGCATCGATACCGACCTCCGGCCCGAGGGCAAGGGCGGTGCCCTGATCCGCTCACTCAGCGCGTATCGCAACTACTACAGTCGGTGGTCCTCCACCTGGGAGCTGCAGGCGTTGGTGCGCGCCGATGCCCTCGCGGGTGATGAGGAGCTTGGCAAGGCCTTGATGGCCGAGATCGATGCCCACCGCTGGCCGGAAGGCGGATTGAATACGGCGCAACTAACCGAGATCCGCAAGCTGAAGGCCCGAGTGGAGGCCGAACGACTACCGCGGGGCGCCAACCCCGCCAAACACACCAAGCTGGGGCCTGGCGGGATCGCAGATGTTGAGTGGACGGTTCAGCTTCTCCAGCTGCAGCATGCCTATGAAACGCCCGCTCTCCGCTCCTCGCGGACAATCGTGGCGCTGCGCGCCGCCCGCGATGCCGGCATCATTGACGCGATGGACGCCGGACATCTCGAGGCGGCCTGGATGTTGGCCAGCCGGATCCGCAACCAGATCATGCTGATGCGGGGCCGCGGCTCTGATTCGTTGCCGAGCGACAACCGGGAGCTGGCCAGCCTGGCCGAGCTCCTCGGATACGGGCCGGGGGAGTCCTCTCACCTACTCGCCGACTACCGCCGGGTGACGCGCCGAGCCAGGGCTGTCGTGGAGAGGGTCTTCTGGGGCTCGTCGTAGTGTGAGGAGCACGGGCTGCGCCTCAGCGCGGGCCCGAATCTCCGACGACCACCTGCGCCTGGAGCACCTTGTGCTGTCACAATCGTAGGTTCGATGTCTGAGGCGCGCTTAAGCCTGCCGATACGGGCTTGGGCATGTCGGACTTCGACATCGGGCTTGGCTGGTGCGGTGTATGTGGCCGGAGGCTGCCTGGGCGCACTCGTCTTCGGTCAGCTCACCGACCGCTTCGGCCGCAAGAAGCTGTTTCTGATCACACTTGCTCTACACCTTCGCAACCGTGCTTACCGCCTTCTCACCGGACCCGCTCTGGTACTTCGCATGCCGCTTCTTGACCGGTGCCGGGATCGGTGGAGAGTACGCCGCCATCAACTCCGCGATCGACGAGCTGATCCCCCGGAGCAGGTGCGCGCCGAAGATGGCGAACTGCCGGAGCCGTCGGGCACGATCACCGTACGGCAGCGGCGCTCGATCGGCATTGCGCTGATCGCCCGCTCAGTCTTCACGCTGTACCCGCGGCGTACGCTGCTGTGCTTCGCGCTCTTCATCGGCCAGGCGTTCCTGTACAACGCTTTCTTTCCTCACCTACGGCGATACGCTGACCACGTTCCTCGGCGTCAAACAGACCGGCTGGTACATCGCCGCCTTCGCAGCCAGCAACTTCCTGGGTGCGTTGTTACTCAGTCCGCTATTCGACACAGTCAGGCGTGTCCGAATGATCGCGGGTACCTACATCGTCGCCGGCATCTTGCTTGCCATAACCGGCGTGATCTTGGGCTCGCTGACCGCTGTGACGCTGACATTGTGCGGCGCCATCATCTTCTTCTTCGCCTCGGCGGGGCGCGAGCTCGGCCTACCTCACGGTCAGCGAGATCTTCCCGCTCGAGACCCGAGCGCTGTGCATCGCCTTCTTCTATGCGATCGGTACCGCTGCTGGTGGCATTGCGGGGCCGCTGCTTTTCGGCGCCTCGATCGAGAATGCCTCCGGTTCGGGGGACATCACCAAGATCGCCTTCGGCTATTTCATCGGTGCCGCACTCATGATCGCCGGCGGGATCGTCGAGGCAATCTTCGGCGTCAAGGCCGAGCGGCAAACTCTGGAGCATATCGCGACGCCACTGACCGTCGAGGACGCTGGGGAGACCGAAAGCCAGACAGGCAGCAGGGCCTAAGTTGCCAGCGAGCGCTTGGATCCGTCGGCAGTTGCACTTAAGGCAGACTGCGCAGGTGTTCGGACAGTCACAGCGTCGGGAAAGAGGCCCTCATGGCCGTCCGGTACGCCTGTAGCGTGGCAGCCGCCGTATTGTCCCAGCTGAACGTCGCGGCGTGTGCTGCCGCGTTGGTTCCCATTCTGATCATCTCGTCATGATCATCGAGGATCGCGGCGAGAGCATCAGCCCATTCACCCTCGTCGTGCCCCTTTACCAGTAGCCCGCTGTAATGATCACGGACGGCGTGCCGGAGGCCCCCGACGTCCGCTGCGACAACTGGTCGTCCGCATGCTTGCGCCTCGAGCGCCACGAGTCCAAAGGACTCGTTGTAGGAGGGCACAGCGACGACGTCAGAGACGCAGTACCAGCGGAACAGTTCGGAGCGGGGCGAATGTGGGCGGAAGTCCACCATGTCCGCGATGCCCTGATCGATCGCCAGCGTGCCGAGCGTTTGCGACCACTCGGCGTTGGTGCCGCTGGGACCACCGATGATGATCAACTGCAGTCGCTCATGGCGTCCGGCGTCGCGTCGCGCCAGCTCGGCAACGGCCTTGATCAACACATCGGGCGCCTTCAGCGGCTGAATACGGCCGACGAACAAGATCACCTGAATGTCCTGGGGCACACCGAACTGGGCTCGTGACTTGGGCTGGTCGCAGGGGTGGAAGATCCGCAGGTCGACCCCCGGCGGCACGATCATGATCTGGCCGGCCTTGGCGCAGTACTGATCTTGGAGTTCGGCCGCCTCGTCGGTAGTGCTAGCGGTGAGCACGTCGGCCGCTCGAACGATGGCGGACTCGCCGTGCTCGCGTACGTGGGGCTCGACGAGCTGGTCCTCACCGAGACTGGAGTTCTTCACCCGGGCCATGGTGTGCATGGTGTGCACCAGCGGGATGCCGTGCCGAGCTTTGAGCTGCACCCCGACCAGCCCGGAGAGCCAGTAGTGGGTGTGAATCAGGTCATGGTCGTCAAGGCGGGCCTCAAGCGCAGCGCAGAACTCCTCCGTCAGCGAGGGCAGCGCCTCCTTCGCGACATACGCTTCAGGCCCCGCCTTGAGGTGGATCACTCTGGTGTGCTCGTGGATCTCGACAATGTCGGGCAGGTCAGGTGCGTCACGTCGGGTAAAGACATCCACCTTCAGGCCACGCTCGCCGAGCCGCCGCATCAGCTCGGCGACATAGACGTTTAGACCGCCGGCGTCTCCCACGCCCGGCGTAGCGAGTGGCGACGTGTGCATGCTGATCATTGCCACTCGATGCGGATATTCAACGTTTATGCCCACCTTGACCTCCGCTGAGAGGCTACAGGTGAGCCGGAGGACTTCGGCCGAGAAAAGGTGATCTGGTTAGCCGCTGACGAGCACAAGGGCTGCCACAGCGAAGGCAAGCCCGGCGACCTGAATGCCGCGCAGCCGTTCCTGGTCAATGATGAGAGCCAAGATCACTGTTGTCACTGGGTAGAGTGCGGCGAGCGGAGCGACAACGCTGAGGTCGCCATGGCGAGTGGCGACCAGATAGAGGGCATTCGCTGTCATGTCGCACGGGCCGGCCACCATCGTCCAGACCAAACCAGCTTGGTGGGGCCAGGGTGCAGGTCGAGTCATCATCAGTAGCAGGCCACCGATGATCAAAGCGCTGAGCTGAGAACCGGCGATCGGCCACAGCCCTGGCGATCCGCCGGCTGCGTCACCCGCTACCGCGATCAAGATGAAAAACAGAGCGAAACCGATGCCAGCGCCGACCGCCACCGCAACCAGTCTCCAGGTGACCGCGCGGCGATTCCCTGATGGATGCGGCGAGATGCTCACGAGGGCGATCGCCAGCAGCGCGCAGGCCACGCCAACAAGCTGCAGACCCGAAGGACGCTCGCCCGCGAGAAGGCCAACGCTGACGGGAATGGCAGCCGAGGTGACGCCGGTGACCGGTGCCACGACTGTCATGGCGCCGGCCGAAAGGGCGCGGTAGAACAGCACCAGGCCGATGACACCGGCAACCCCGGCCAGGCCGCCCCACGCGAGGCCAATCGATGAGATTGGCACATATGTCGCAAGCAGGTAGATCGCGAGCAGCGGCAAGCTCGCCAGCTTCGATAGCCACACGACCGGCAGCGCAGCTGCGCGCTGGGTCGCCTTGCCACCCGCGAAGTCGCCGACGCCCCAGACGAGTCCCGAGGCGAGTGCGATCACGACGTACAGCACCCAGGCACCTTAATGCCGCTGGCAGCTGGTCTCGCTAGCAGGTAACGGCACGATGGTGCTTTGATCGTCGTGGGTCGCAGGGTCTTCAGGCGGTCCACCATGTACGGGCCCAAACGGCGACTGACCTCGGGCACGAAGCCCAAGGTCAGCCGTCGTTAAGTTTCGCTCTGCTGAAATCAGAGACCTGTATCAGACGTCGTAGTAGAGCTCAAACTCCCCAGGTGTCGTTGGCGGTGGTTGGAGGGGGGCTGAAATTGCAGATTCTGAGCGTGAAACGGAGTTGGCGGACGTTGGTCGTGAACGACCTCTAGCGAACCTCCTGCGGAATCCCTGCGGAATCGCGCCCACCACCCGCCCGCTGGGCTCCCCCTCGCCGCCACCGCTGGACCTCCTGGAGGGCCTACGAGTCACCGGTTGTCCGGCAGCTGATCCGCTTCCAGGGTGTGACAAAGGTCCCGCGGAAAGGTGTCCCGCTGGCCGGTGGCGAACCGGATGGACGTGTTCGAGATGGTGCATCGTGACCGTGGGCGCGGAGTGGTGCTGGCTCACGGCTGTTTGGGTGTCGCCAGAGCGTCGGCCGGGTCGTGGGTGGCGGCCCAGCTGGCGAGGAGTTTCAGGCCGTCATCGTCGGTGGAGCCTGTTCGGGCGCTGAAGGCGGTTAGGGCCAGGCCAGGGTCGGCGAGTAATTCCATGACCTCGTAGGACAGGTGCAGGTCACCGACGACCGGGTGGTGGATGTGTTTGAGCCCGGTGCGGTGCAGGCGGACGTCGTGGGCGGCCCAGCGGACGCGGAAGTCATCGCTGCGGGTGCACAGCTCCCCGACCAGGTCGGTCAGTGCCTTGTCGTAGGGGTCGCGGCCGGCTTCGGCGCGCAGGATGGCGACGGTCTCATCGGCGGTTGCTTCCCAGTTAAGCCAGAAGTCGCGGGCGCGGGAATCAAGGAAGTTGAACCGGGCATGGTTCGCCGGTCGGCTGGCGGACACCGAGGGATCGGCGAACATCGGCGCGAACAGCGCCCGGGCGAGGCGGTTGGCGGCGACGACGTCGAGACGCCCGTTGTTGACCAGCGCCGGAACTTCGGTCATCCCGTCGAGGATGCGCGCCACGGTGGGCCGGACCTGCCGGGCGGGCGGCGTGCGGCGGCGGGTGATGCGGGCGGCGCGGCCGGCGGTACGGGCGAGTTCGGCCAGGTGTGCCCGCTCGGCCTCGTCCAACTGCAATGCTCGAGCCAGGGCGTCCAGCACGCTATCGGAGACACCGGCCAGGTTGCCCCGTTCGAGTTGGGCGTAGTACTCGACGCTGACGCCGGCCAGGTCGGCGACCTCGCTGCGGCGCAGTCCCGGCACCCGCCGGTTGCGGTTGTAGCTGTGCAGACCGGCCTGCTCAGGGGTGATCTTGGCGCGACGGGAGCTGAGGAATGCCTTGACCTCGTCACGGTTGTCCACCCGTCCAGGCTAGGCCGGAATTCCAGGACGAGGGGTGGGCTGCCAATACACCTGCCAGCAGCAACTTCTCCGCGCCCTCGGCAGCCGGTTATCTGGTATTGCCGCTGCAGACCGGAAGCGTGCAAGACCCAGGTGACCGGCCACCGACGCGGGGTTTCGACTCGTGATAATCCCAAAGGAGTACCTGATGAAGCATGTATCGCTGGGCGGGCTTGATGTCTCCCGCATCGGTCTGGGAGCCATGACCATGGCTGGCGTCTACACCACCGGCGGGGGGCTCGATGACGCCGAGTCGATCCGCACCATTCACCGGGCGCTGGACCTCGGGGTCACCCACATCGACACCGCCGAGATCTACGGCCCCTTCCACAGCGAGGAAATTGTCGGCAAGGCCATCAAGGGCCGGCGCGACGACGTCGTCGTGGCGACGAAGTTCGGTCTCGTCTCCCACTCCGGCGGCGGCCCCGGCGTCATCGACAGCAGCGCCGACAATGTGAAGGCCGCGGTCGAAGGCTCGCTCAAGCGGCTCGGCACCGACCACATCGACCTCTACTACCAGCACCGCGTCGACCCGAACACGCCCATCGAAGAGACGGTCGGCGCGCTGGCCGAGCTGGTCGCCGAAGGCAAGGTACGCCACATCGGACTGTCCGAGGCCGGCGCCGAGACGATCCGCCGGGCGCACGCCGTGCATCCGGTGGCCGCGCTGCAGACCGAATACTCTCTCTGGACTCGCGACGTCGAGGTGGAAATCCTGCCGCTGCTGCGCGGGCTCGGGATCGGGTTCGTTCCCTACTCTCCGCTCGGCCACGGCCTGCTGACTGGGCGGATCCGCACCGTGGACGACTTCGCCGATGACGACTGGCGCAAGACCAACCCGCGGTTCACCGGCGAGAACTTCCAGCGCAACCTGCGCATCGTCGACGAAGTGCAAGCGATCGGCGCCGAGATCGGAGCCACGCCGGCCCAGGCCGCACTGGCGTGGCTGCTGACCCGCGGCGACGACATCGCTCCCATCCCCGGAACCCGGCGGGTTTCCCGCGTCGAGGAAAACACCGCTGCCGACGGCATCGAACTCAGCGCCGCCCAGCTCGACCGCTTGAACAATCTCACGCCGGCCTCGGGCGAGCGCCACGACGATGCGAACATGGCCAGCATCGACCGCTGACCGGCGGCTGTTATGCACGGCGGTCATGGAGCAGGTCGACGCGTCGCTCGCTCGTCCCGAAACCGACTACGTCCCTCGGCTCGCCGCTATGATCTGCGCGCCGTCGGGCAAGCTGCGGCATGGTCGCTCCCGAACCCACCCCCACAGCAGTCCGGCCAGGGAGATGACGGTCGCGGCGGCAACCGGTAGCCAACGGCTGGATGGCCGGCGATCAGCGCCGCCATCCCGTGCTGCCGGTGCATGCAGGCACGCTTCGCGAGCCCAGATGCAACCGCACACTTCGCGGTCGAGTTAGCTATCACCAGACAGTCACCGTGTGCGCGTCGAGCTCCTGCTCGCTGCCGTCGGCCGCGGAGAGGGTGTACGCCTCGACGGTGTACTCGCGCGGCGGCATGGGCGGCAAGGTCAGCCCTCCTTGCCCCTGACCGGCGCGCCGGCGCGCACTGCCGCTTCGCTCGCGGCGACCTTCAATGACTCACCTCTGATTGCTGCGCCTGACAGACCGAATGTCACGATCGCGATCCATCTCCTTGGGCCTAGCTATCACTCGCCTCCGAATAAGAACCGTGTCCGGGGTTCAGACCGCCGGCATCTCCCGTCCTATGTACCCCGACCGATTCCCAGAATCCGATGTGGAACACACCTCATGCACGCCGGAAGTAGCTCGAGTCGTCCTGACCGCCCCGGCGGCTTGTACCCCTTCGGGTGGGTGTGACGATGAGCCTGCACAAGCTCACAGCCGGGGCTGGGTATGACTATTTGACCCGGCAGGTGGCGGCCTTGGACGCAACCGAGAAAGGTCACACCGGCCTGGCGTCTTATTACGCCGAACGCGGTGAATCGCCTGGGGTGTGGATCGGGTCCGGGCTGGACGGGATCGACGGCCTGGCAGCCGGCGACCCGGTGTCCGCGGAGCAGATGCGGGCGTTGTTCGGCTGCGGTTTGCACCCGCTAGCGGAGCTGCGGCAGCAGCAGCTGGAGGGTCCCGACCTCACCCTGCGGGACTTTCAGAGTGTGGCGCGGCTGGGGGTGCCGTTCAAGATCGTCGACAACGATTTGATCCCGTTCCGGGTCGAGGTGGCCAAGCGCATTTCGGGGCTCAACGCCGCCATCGGATGGCCGGCCGACGCCTCGATCGCGGCGGCTGACCGGGCGCGGGTGCGGACTCAGGTGGCCCGTGAATTCTTCGTCGCTGAGCATGGTCGGGAGCCGTTGGATGCTCGGGAGCTGGCCGGGCAGATCGCCAAGGACTCGCGGCCGCGAACACAGACGGTGGCGGGCTATGACCTGACCTTCTCGCCGGTGAAGTCGGTGTCCGCCTTGTGGGCAGTCGCCGACCCGCCGGTGGCCGCTGTGATCGAACGGGCCCATCAGGCCGCGGTCAAGGACGCCTTGGCGTTCATCGAGAGGCATGCTTTGTTCACCCGAACCGGGCCGCAAGGCATCCGGCAGGTCAACGTCCAAGGCTTGGTTGCGACCGCCTTCACGCACCGGGACAGTCGGGCCGGCGACCCGGATTTGCACACTCACGTCGCGGTGGCGAACAAGGTGCAGACTCTTGATAGGCGGTGGCTGTCGATCGATGGGCGTGTGTTGTTCAAGGCCAACGTGGCCGCGTCGGAGACCTACAACACCGCGCTCGAGCAGCACCTCCGCGACAGCTTGGGCGTGCGGTTCGCTGAACGGCTCGGCACAGACGCGACGAAGCGGCCGATCCGGGAGATCGTCGGGGTTGACCCTCGCCTGAACCAGCGCTGGTCGACCCGCCGTGTCCACATCGACACCCGCCGCCGCGAGCTAGCCGTCCAATTCCAAAACGATCATGGCCGATCGCCGACCCCAGTTGAAGCATTGCACCTATCGCAACAGGCGACGTTGGAAACCCGCGACGCCAAACACGAACCCCGATCCCTCACTGAGCAACGTGCCACCTGGCTCAGCGAAGCTGCAGCCGTGCTAGGCAGCCCGGAGGCCGTCGCCTCAATGGTGCGAGCGGTGCTAACGCCGCGCGCCGAGACCGCTCGGATCACCGACTCACGCTGGATCGCAGACACGGCTGATCACATTCTGACCGCTATGGAGGGGAGCCGCTCGACCTGGGAGGTGTGGCATGTCCGGGCCGAAGCGCAACGACAGGTCCGCACCGTCGACGTGGGCGGGGAGAACGCCCCGGCGCTCGTCGATCTGTTGGTCGATGAGGTGCTCGATCGCCGGTGTATTGCCCTGGCCGCGCCGGGTGACAACATCGAGGAGCCGGATGCGTTGCGGCGGGTCGACGGGTCGTCGGTCTACACCGTGGCCGGGGCGGATCTCTACACGTCGCAACGGATCCTCGACGCCGAACAGCGGCTCGTCGCCACCGCGGGACGCCGCGACCGGACAGCCGTCGAGGAGTCGGCGGTGGACCTGGCTTTGCTGGAGATGGCGGCGAACGGCACTGCACTCGATGCTGGGCAGGCCGCATTGGTCCGCCAGATGTGCAGCCCCGGGCACGGCTTCAGCTGGCGATCGCCCCGGCCGGTGCTGGGAAAACGACCGCCATGCGCGCCCTCACCCTGGCCTGGACCCAAGACGGCGGCCAGGTGCTCGGCCTGGCCCCGTCGGCTGCCGCGGCCGCCGTCCTCGCCGGGGAAACCGGAATCCGTACCGACACACTCGCCAAACTCACCTGGTCACTTGATCATGGCGAGCTGCAAGAATGGGCGGCCGCGGTCGGACCGGCGACATTGGTCATCATCGACGAAGCGGGCATGGCCGACACGCTCACCCTCGACATCGCAGTCCAGTTCGCCGTCAGTCGCGGTGCGAGTGTCCGACTGGTCGGTGATGATCAACAACTCGCCGCCATCGGCGCCGGCGGCGTGCTCCGTGACATTCAGCAGAGCCACGGCGCCCTCCGCTTGACAGAGCTGCATCGCTTCACCGATCCGGCCGAAGCGGCGGCATCGCTCACCCTCCGAGAAGGCAACCCTCAAGCACTCGACTTCTACCTTGATCACGGCCGTGTCCATGTCGGCGACATCGCGACCACGACCGAGGATGCGTTCAGCGCTTGGGTTTCCGATCGGGCGGCCGGCCTCGACGCGATCATGATCGCCCCCACCCGGCAGCTGGTCGCCCAACTCAACCGCCGGGCCAGGGCCCATCGTCTCGATCACTGCGCTGCCACGCCCGAGGTGCCGTTGGCCGATGGCAATCAGGCGAGTGTCGGAGATGTGATTATCACCCGCCGCAACGACCGCCGGCTCCGCCTCACCGCCACCGACTGGGTGAAAAACGGGGACCGCTGGATGATTACCCACATCGGCAAACACGGTGACCTGACCGTGCGACACACCCGCAGCCACCTGACCGTCCGGCTGCCTATCGACTATGTGCGCGAGTCGACCGGTCTCGGCTATGCCACCACGATCCATGCGGCCCAGGGCGTCTCCGCCGACACGATGCACGGCCTGTTGACCGGGCAGGAGTCCCGGCAGCAGCTCTATACCATGCTCACCCGCGGCCGGCACGTCAACCACCTCTACCTTCAAGTCGTCGGCGACGGCGACCCCCACACTGTTATCCGACCACAGGCCATCTCACCGCGCACGCCGACCGAGACGCTGCAGCAGATCATCGCCCGCGATGAAGCGCCGGTCTCCGCCAGCACCGTGCTGCGCGAACTGAACGATCCAGCGGCCCGGCTTTTCCAGGCGGTCCAGCGCTACAGCGATGGCCTCCACGTCGCAGCCGAACAGCTCGTCGGACCGAAGGCCGTCGCAGAGCTCGACCGAGCCGACCAATACATCCCAGGACTTACCACTGAACCTGCCTGGCCAACCCTCCGAGCCCACCTGCTCGCGTTGGCGGCAGAGACTGGTAAGCACCCGCTCCGCCACCTGCTGACAGCCGCCAGCGGACGCGACCTCGAAACCGCAGGCCATGTGGCCGCGGTCCTGGGTTGGCGCCTCACAGCGCTGGCACCTACGGACCCAGGGCCGCTGCCCTGGCGGCCGGGCATTCCACCAAGGGTTCATGCCGATCCCGTCTGGGGGCCCTATCTGGCGAGGAGATCCCAATTTGTCGCCGACCTCGCTGACCAGGTCCAAGATCACGTCTGCCAAGGTGACGGCCCGCCATCCTGGGCTACAGCGCGAGATCTTCCCACCGCCCTGGTTCGCGAAATCGCAGTGTGGCGGGCCGCCAACGGCATCAATCCTCAGGACCCGCGACCGACCGGCGGAGGAGGCGAGCTCGATACAGCCGCCGCCCTGTGGAAACAGCGGCTCGACCGGCAGATCGCCCCTTCCACCGATTCATCAGGCAACGACATATTCGGACGACCGCCCGCACTTAGGCGCTCGCACTACCACAGCCGGCGGCCGTACCAAACGCCCGGTCAGCGTCCGAACGGGCCAGCGGCACCCGGCCGCTAACCCCCGGTCGAACTGCTGAGAAGAGGCTGTTGTTCGCCCAATGCAGTGATGTCAGGCAGCTACGGCAGCCGACAGCCGAATCGAGCTCTATCAGGGTCAAGGCGCCGCGTGTCCTCCTCCGTGCGGGCCTTGCGCCGGCCTTCTGTGGACGGGGCGACGTCACGCAGGGGCGCCGAGCGGCGGGTGCTCGAGCACGCGGGGCTTGTACTCGACCAGCTGGATGCGGCCGTCGAAGGTCCGGTGCTCGATCATTTCGAGGGCGACGTCCGGGTAGCCGTCGTAGATGCGTTCTGCGCCCGTGGCCCCGGTGATCACCGGGAACATCCCGACCCGGAAGCGGTCGACGAGTCCGGCCCGTAGCAGTGACCGGCACAGGCTGAGGCTGCCGATCGTGCTGAGGAGCCCCGAGCCGTTCTCCTTCATGGCGCGGACCGCCTCGACGGCGTCGTCGCGGACGAGCGTGGAGTTGGCCCACGTCAGTGGCTCCTCGAGCGAGGAGGAGAACACCACCTTGGACGCTTGCGTGAGCTCGTCGACGGATGCCTCTTCTTCGGCCCTGAACTCGTCTTGGCCCTCCGGGACCTCGCCGGCGGCGAAGCCCGACATGAGGCGGTAGGTGTTCGCTCCCATGAGGTAAGTGACCTCGGGCTGCTCGCCGAGCCAAGCGAGGTACTCCGGGCCCTCGAGGCCCCAGAACCCGGGCCATCCCTTTCCCGATGCGTAGCCGTCGAGCGAGGTGATGAAGTCGACGAGAAGCTCTGACATGGCGGTGTCCTTTCCTAGGGTGTCACGAGCTTGGACCAGCCGCGGGCCACGAACTCATCGGGTCCGTTCCGTTGTTTCCGATGAGTTCGCGGTTCTGGACCATGTATCAGTTCACCGCCCCGTTTCGGGGGGCCCGCCGCGTCCCCTCTCCGGACCCGTCTCCGACCTCCACTCCGTGCGTCAAGGGCGCCTTCGGCGTCCTACGGATTCCGCTTCGCTCCACCCTTGACCCACTCCGCTCCGGCCTGAGATTGGCGCCTACGAGGGGACGCGGCTGGTGTGGGCCATGACACTCCGGTGAGTGACCAAGTGAGTGACAACGGGACCGAACACAGCGGGATATCGGTACCTGGTCCAGGACGCTTGGCGACCGGCAAGATCATCAAGCGACGCCCGTCCGAGGTGCTTCGGGACGAAGAGGTCCGCAGCTTCCAGCTATGTCAGGGCAGCCACCCGGGCACCAATCTGCCGCAGCACGCCGAAGACGTCGGCGGTTCCCCACCACTCGCTGGCCATACCGTCGGCGAACCTGAGGATCTGAACAGACTGCATGGTAACCCGTGTGCCGGTGCCCGGGACGCCGACGAAGTCCCCTCGGTGGATTCCATGCCAGGTCACTCGGGCCGCTATCTTGTCGCCTTCCACCACCGTGTCCTCGACAACGCCCGTAAGATCGGCGAACACGTCATGCATCATGGTCATCCAGTACTTGATTCCGACGCGTCCCGGAGCCTGTCCCGGCACTGCATTGTGGTCAACCATGTCTTCGGCGATCAGGCGATCAAGCGCGTCCTCATCGGCCGCGGCGACCGCCCGGATGATCGCGTGGTAGGACTGTCGGAGACTCCGCTCGCTCATCCCAACATGCTCCTCCCATTGGCCACGGCTCACCAGAGCCGTCCTCGAACCGCCGCCGATCTGCCCCCGCCGTGCCCCCGCCCATTCAACACCAACCGTCGCCAACCATCGCCAGCCACGTCAGTAGGGCAGTGCCTCAGCCCTAGACGACACCAGCCGTCGACCACCATCAAAGACTGGACTATCTCGTAATGCGTAGGTCTGAGGTTCGATTCCCTAAGGCGGCTCTCTATCCGGCCTAGTCAGGGCATGTACCCCAAAGTGGACAGTGATGGTTGACCCTCCCGGTCGGGTGCACTGGCTGTTGTCGAGATGCAGCCAGCTCGACCAAACCGGACCTCGGTCAAGATCTAGCTAACGACTAGACAGTCGTCGACGGCGGTGGCGTCGGCAGGCAATCTCCAGGCTTGCTTCTTACGCCGGGGTCGCGGGTGCGCACCGTAGGCTTACGGCGGGCGCATGCGGAAGGATGGTTAACCGTGATCCTCCCTAAAGTCCGGGACCCTCGCTTCGTAACGATCCGCCGTGGTGGGACTCTCACGGATTCGGATCACCAGCTCGTCACTCTCTGGGCCGCCACATGCGCGGAGCACGTCCTAGACCTCTTCGAGTCGGCTCAGCCCGGGGACCCACGACCGCGTCGGGCGATCGAGCATGCGCGCGCCTGGGTGCGCGGTGAGGTCAAGATGATGGAAGCTCGCGCAGCGGGAGGCCACGCGATGGGCGCGGCCAGAGACCTGCATGGTGCAGCGCGGCATGCCGCATACGCCGCTGGCCAAGCCGGGGCCGTCGCCCATGTTGCCGCGCACGAGCTTGGCGCGGCCGCCTATGCGATCAAGGCCGCACGTGCTGCTGCATCCGATGGCGAGAGCGAGGCTGCAAGGCGACTCGAGTGCCAATGGCAGCGTGATCAACTGCCGGAGGCTATTCGCGCGCTCGTGCTTGATGACCAGAGGTTGCGGAACGACATCTGCTGGTCGGTGTTTGAGTGCTGAGCGCGCATCCTGGCGCGAACCTTGACCGACTGGCATCCGGCGCCCGGATTGGACAAAGTTGCCCGTAGGGCACCGGGGAATTTTTCACGCAACTCGACGAGCATCGACCATGGGTCGCCGAGCACCTCGATGGCGTCGTTGATCGCGCATCCCGACCTGGGCGGCCGATGAGAATCTTTGGTCACCCTGGTCAGTCTCCACAGAACCGATTACAGAGCGCAGTCACCAATTGAGGAGCGCGCGGATGTCACTCGCACGGATTCACAACTTGTCCATCTCCCTCGACGGCTTCGCCACCGGCGAGCCGCAGTCCGCCGATGCACCGTTCGGCCATGCGGGCGAGCGTTTGCACGAGTGGATGTTTGGTACCCGGTTCTGGGACGCGGGCGGAACCGCCGGAGTCGACGACGCCTTCGCTGAGCGCCATAGTTACGGCATCGGCGCCGAGATCATGGGCGCCAACAAATTCGGCCCGCCCGGCTGGCGGGACGACCTGGACTGGAAGGGCTGGTGGGGCCCGAACCCGCCGTTCCACACACCCACCTTCGTGCTCACTCACCGCCCGCGGCCCTCGATCGAGATGGAAGGCGGCACCACGTTCCACTTCCTCGACACCGCCCCGGCCGAGGCGCTCGAGACCGCCCGCGAAGCAGCCGATGACCAGGACGTCCGGATCGGCGGCGGCCCAACCGTAGTACGTGACTTCCTCGCCGCCGGGCTCGTCGACCACATGCATCTCGTCCAGGTTCCGATCGTGCTCGGCCGCGGCGTCCGCATCTGGGACGGCCTGGAGGCCCTCGAGGATGCCTACGACGTCGAGGCGGTCTCCTCGCCCAGCGGCGTCACACACCTCACGTTCACGCGGAAGGTCGTCTCGTGAATGCCGACACCGAACCGCAGGTCGTGGCTGGGCGGGCTGAACGTCGAACGCGAGGGTAGAAGCTGCCCGGGCAGCCGAGCTTGACGAACAAGGCGTTCACTAACCTGTTCATTCAAGGTTGCCCGCAGGGGATTCGCCAAACTTTCCTGCATCTCGACATCACGTCCTGGTCGGGACTGTCCGGAAAACGATGCAGGTGGCCCAACGCGCTGAGCCTGCTCAGCGGAAAGGTGGTCTGGCTCGGTCCTGCTCGTTGGCTGCCAATGTGCCTGCCGGGGCTCGGCGTCTTCTACCTATGGCTTCGGCCGTGGTGACTCTGATCGTCAAGGAAGGCCGTTCGGCTATAAGTGACGTCGCCCGTCTCGATCTCCTGCCACACCTCAACGAAGAGGTTGTCGATACGGTCTGTGTAGATCGTGCACCGCTCAACACGACCTCGGTCATAGTTCCACTTGTCGACCGCTGTCACCGTTCGGGCTGGCTTCCGATCCGGTCCGGACGAACTCGAGTGCGGATCTCGACTCGGCTCGGAGGCGGCGCCTGCCGCTGTCTCACTCCGCCCTCGATCCACGTGCTTATCGGGCCGCTCATCTTTCACCGTGGCGCTTTGCCGCACCGTATCAACGGGCGCACAGTCCCCGCAGAACAACAGGCCCCGGCGTCGGCTCCGCATCGCGCACACCGATAGTCGTTCCCATGGTCCTACGGTAATCGGACCCTCGGATTCGAACAGGGACCGCTTTCGGTGTGAACCAGGCTCGGTGCGCCGAGGGAGTCAACGGTTGAGCGTGGGGCCGGTCCGCCGACGTGCGCTGAGTAGTGCGCTCTAGTGGGCCCGTAGTCACTCCACTTCGTCACTCAGTACCGGGGAGATCTGAGGGGATTTGGCGAGCCGCGATGAGTTCTGCGGTGTCCTGCGGTCGTACTGTCGAACCCGTTACCGAGGAGGACTTCTGTTGCGCAGCGTGACTTATTCGATGAGC
>Ga0307322_10000047_pt1 | contig 20561 bp, 17 predicted proteins | sample ER_DNA_380_FD_194494 | JGI IMG/M metagenome (GOLD analysis project Ga0307322, IMG submission 194494) | Bulk soil microbial communities from the East River watershed near Crested Butte, Colorado, United States - ER_DNA_380 | ecosystem: Environmental > Terrestrial > Soil > Floodplain | place... | reverse complement strand
GATGAACTCCACGAGCTTGGAGTCCGGGGAGGTGCCGCTGATCACCAGCCCGGCATCCTCGAGGCGCTCACGGTAGGCGTTGTTGACCTCGTAGCGATGCCGGTGCCGCTCCTCGACATGGGCTTGCCCGTAACGCTTGGCGACAATCGAGCCGGGCAGCAGTTCGGCCGGGTAGGAGCCCAGCCGCATCGAGCCACCGAGGTCGCCGCCGCCCTCAACGATCGCGACCTGCTCGGCCATCGTCGCGATCACCGGGTGCGGCGTCTCGGGTGCGAACTCGCTGCTGTCGGCTCCCTCCAGGCCTGCCATGTGCCGAGCGACCTCGATCACCATGCACTGCAAGCCGAGGCAGAGTCCCAAAATCGGGATCTGATTCTCTCGGGCGTAGCGAATCGCGCCGACTTTTCCCTCCACCCCACGTATACCGAAGCCGCCTGGGATGACGATGCCATCAACCTCGCCCAGCACTCGGGCCGCGCCCTCCCGAGTCTGGCAGTCGTCGGATGGCACCCAGCGAATCACGACCCTGGCGTGGTTCGCGAAGCCGCCGGCCCGCAGCGCCTCGCAGACCGAGAGGTATGCGTCATGAAGATCGACATACTTGCCGACCAGCGCGATCGTCACCTCCTCCTTGGGGTGGTGCACGCGATCGAGCAGGTCATTCCAGCGTGTCCAGTCCACGTCGCGGAAGCGCAGGTCGAGCCGCCGCACTACGTACGCGTCCAGTCCCTCGGAGTGCAACACCTTCGGGATGTCGTAGATGCTCGGCGCGTCGATCGCGGCCACGACGGCGGATTCATCGACGTCACACATGAGAGAGATCTTGCGCTTCACCGAGTCGGGGATGTCACGATCGGAGCGGCAGACGACGGCATCAGGCTGGATACCGACCTGCCGCAGCGCAGCAACCGAGTGCTGGGTCGGCTTCGTCTTCAGCTCGCCGCTGGGACCGATGTAGGGCACCAACGAAACGTGCAGGAAGAAGACATTCTCGCGCCCCACGTCGTGCCGCACCTGCCGCGCCGCCTCAAGGAATGGCAACGACTCGATGTCGCCGACAGTGCCGCCAATCTCGTGGATCACGACGTCGATGTCGGGCCCTCCCATGGCCATCATCGATTCCTTGATCTCGTTCGTGATGTGCGGGATCACCTGGACCGTGTCACCGAGGTAGTCGCCGCGCCGCTCCTTGGCGATCACCGAGGAGTAGACCTTGCCGGTGGTGATGTTCGCCTCGCCCGACAGGTTGACGTTCAGGAAGCGCTCGTAGTGACCGACGTCGAGATCGGTTTCGGCGCCATCCTCGGTGACGAACACCTCGCCGTGCTGAAACGGGTTCATCGTCCCGGGATCGACATTGAGATATGGGTCGAGCTTTTGCATGGAGACCCGGAGCCTGCGGGCAACGAGAAGGTTGCCGAGACTTGAAGCTGTGAGGCCTTTGCCGAGTGAGGAGGCGACGCCCCCGGTCACGAACAGGTGCTTGGTCAATGTCCCGCGGTATCCCACGGGCCTCCAGCTTACGTCGTGGGAGCGCTAGCGCGCGGTGAACCCGCCGGACTTGTTCCAGAAGCCCTTATAGCGTCGATCTCGAGTGACGTCGGCGTACGCTCGCACCAGGTCATCGACGACATCGTCTTCGTCCGGCCAGGTAGCGGCCTGACGCAGGCCCGCTTCCGTAAGACGGCGACGCCCGTCCGGGTTGTCAGCAAGAAAGACAATCTGCCGCGCCGCCTCCTCGACATCGCCGAGCGGGACCAGCACTGCCGCCGAACCGACCAGCTCCTCGATCCCACCCACCCGCGTGCTGACCAGCGGCAGGCCGGCCAGCAGAGCCTCCTGGGCCACCAGCGCACGCGCTTCCCAGGTGGAGGTCAGCAGCGCCAGGTCAGCAGCAGCGAGCAACGAACCGATGTCATCGCTCCGTCCCAGCAAGGACACCTGCAGTCGCTCCTCGCGAATGCGGAGCTGCAACGCCTCTCGCTCCGGCCCATCGCCGACGATGACAAACCGAAGATCAGGCCTGTCGTACACCGCCGCGGCAATGTCGAGCACCATGCCCAGATTCTTTTGGGGAGCCAGCCGGCTGACCGTCAAGATGACCGTGTCATCAGTCGCAGCACCAAGAGCGCGTCGCTGATCGTCGCGGCTGATCTTTGCGGCCGGCAGCGCCGGTGCCGCGACCGGAGACAGCCGCGCGTTCCGAGCTCCGAGTCGGGTGGCCTGGGCGACGAGATCGCGGCTGGCTCCGAGCGTCAGGTCCGCCCCCATCGCGACCGCCCGTAGCGTCTGTCGCACCGCTGCCGGCGCGAGGCCATCGCCCAGTACCGCGTTATGCCACGTCACGACGAGCGGTACGCGGAACATCCAGGCGATCGGGAGCCCCAACCAACCTGCCTTCAGCCCGTGTGCATGGACCAGATCGGCGCCAATGAACCGGCGCAGGCTGGCCAGCGACCAGACATCAAGGCCGAGCTCCTTGAAACCCTGGGCGTCCGCCGTGACCTCGGGGCAGAACACCCGTATCTGGTGACCGCGCTGCTCTAGCCTTGGGGCGATGCTCGCTACGTGACGCCCGATGCCGCCGGTGCTGGCGGTCAACAACTGCGCGATCTTCACGATGAGCCCACTTCGGCCGACGGTGTACGGCGCCGCAGCGCCCAGAGCGTGGCGAGCAGCGCAGGGGCAAGAAGTCGTAGCATCGCCACGAACACCAGGACACACAGCAGCGCAGCGGCGACGGCACCCAGCACCGCTGCCAACACGCCGACATTTGCAAACAGTCGGGAACCGGCCGCGGCCACCCCGCCCGCCAGTACAGCGGCGACCAGTCCGACCACCATCGGCCTCGTCAACCCGACGCCGGGCATTCCGGAGCGTCGTAGCAGCAGCCACCCGGCTGCCGCACCGACGACCATTCCCAGCGACACGCTCCCCGCCAGTGCCGGCACGAGCCACTCGGCAGGAACGACGAGGCGGAGGACGGCCACGCTGATGATCACCGCACCCCAACCGCTCGCATTGGCGATGCCAGACGCTGTCCCCAGATGCTGGGCAAGCAGGGTGCGCGACGCCAGGCCGAGCAACGTGAAGCCAACAATCGCCGGCGCGAAGGCGACAATGGGCCACGCCAGTGCCTCCGTCCGTCCAGAGCCGGGTCCGAGTACGAACACCCGCGCCACAGGAATAGCCGTCGCCACCAGCAAAGCCGCGGCTAGCCATGCCATCACAACTGTGGCCGGGCCGGTTTCGGTGAGCACGTGACCGACGTCGGTTCGGCCGTGTTCGGCGGCGGCGGCCAGTCTCGGGAAGCTCAGCTGCAGCAGCGGGGCCGCCAGTACGGCGTACGGGAGCAGGTAGATGGCGTTTGCCCAGGTGAACCGCGTCAAGGCACCTTGATCACCGGTCTGCTGAGCCGACCAGTTGATCAACAACACACTGAGCTGCTGGAGCACCAGGCCGACGATCCCCGCGGCAGCGATTGTCATGATCACCGAGCGGTCACCCTCAGCAAACCGCAGCCGGGGTCTGAGCCGCAGCCCAAGCCGACCAAGAGGCACCAGTGTGCAAGCGGCCAGGGCCAGCACACCTAATGTCGTACCCCAGCCGAGAGCGGCGAGTGCCTGTTCGGTCAGCTGCGCCGGCTCGTCGTTGGCTGAAGGAACCGCAAGGGCGGCGTAGCTGAGGTAGGCGATGATCACTACCACGCTCGAGATCAGCGGCGCCGCTGCGGCAGCGAGAAACCGATGATGAGCTTGGAGTACGCCTGCGCTGACCACCGCTAAGCCGTACAGCCAAACCTGCGGCGCGAACATGACCACGAGTGCAGCCAGAACGTCCGCGCTGCCGGCACAATCCGCCTTGGCGAAGATCGTGGCGAACAGTCGCGCGCCGGCGAGCACGGCGAGCCCGGCCGGGGTCAGCACAAGCAAGGTCCAGGTGATCAGCGCCGATGCGGTCCGCGAGGCATGCTCGCCCCGTCCTGCGCCTACATGCCGCGCGACGACCGGCACCACCACCCCGGCCAGAACGCCCCCGGCCACAATCTCAAAGAGCACGTTAGGCAGGCTGTTTGCGGCGTTGTAGGTGTCGCCGAGACAGGTGTCTCCAACGGTCTTGGAAAAGACCACTGACCGGCCGAAGCCGACGAGGCGCGATGCGAGGGTGAGGCCTGCAACACCTGCGGCGACGGAAGCGAAGCTGGCTCTCACGGGCGCCTACCGACGCTCGCGGATGTTGGTCGACATAGACGCTACGGGAGCCGGGCGGCCGAGCTGGTCCAGGCGGCGAAGTAACGGCGTGCGCTCGATCACGGCTGTGAAGCTCACTCGCTCACTAGCCAGGTTGAGCGCGGTGACCGCGCCGCAGGCGAGCAGCCGGAATCGCCGCGGTAAGGCTTGGGCGGCAGCAGTGCCAACCGCCGCACCGAGTGCGTTAGCGCCGCAGTCACCCAGCATGGATCGGGCTGCCAGGTCGCTTGGCAAGCTGCCCATAGCAGCCCCGACTGCCGGACCGGCGCCGAAACCGACCAGGCCAGAACCCAGCAGGATGATCGCTTTTGCAGCTCGGCCCGGCCGCAGGTCGAGCAGATTGGTGAGGTTGGCCGTCCCCGCAACGAGTGCTGTGTCAAGCAGCCAGTCCACAGCACGGCATACCGGCTTCGAACAGCCAGGCCGGGCGCGCTGGACCAGGGCTGCGGCGGCGGCAGCGCTCAGGCCCACCCCGAGAACTTTGATCATCCCGCTGGTCACCTGACCGGAACCCAGCGCCCGCAGGTGCCCGCGGAAACCCTTGGCCTGGGTCGTTCCGTAAAGGTCGTCGTACGCCCCGACCGCTCCTGATCCGACAGAGGCGACGACTACTGCAAGGCTTCGCCGACCCGAACTGTCAAGCAGCCGGTCCACCCCTGCGCCGACCACCAGTGCGACGACTGCGATCGGTCCCTCTGCGAGGGTGACGCTCCCCCCCGCGTGGTTGGTCCGGATCCACCGCGACACCGGCCCGGTGCTGCCCGGAGCATGGGCGGGAATGTCTTGCCGGGTCTGCACAGCTCGCTGGTTGGCGATCGCCGCCACCGAGGCCGCAGCAACCCCTGAGGCCGCGCAGGCCAGCAGCCGGCGCCGCACTATCGCACCGGCAGCTCGGGCAACGGCGCGTCGGCCTTGGCAAGCGCACCGTAGTGCTGAGCTGGACGGCCGAGCAGTCGCTCCTTGCCTGCCAGAACCACGGTGGTCACGCCACTGCTGAGATCGGCCACATCCACAGTGCTGAGGCTATCGACCGCAGTCGGATCCGACCGGGCTGCCAGCACATCGGTGCCCTCAATGTCCTCGCTGTTCGGGCCGGCCAGGACCACGCCCGCCCGCGTCGTCAGCCCGACCTGAAACTGCACGTGTGCTGTGAGCTCTTCTGGGGTCGGTCGGGGATCCGAAGCCGGAGCAGTGACCACGACGATCAGCTGCGCTTGGGCCGCCGATTCCTTGCTGATGGTGACCAAGCCGCGTTTTTCCAGCGACTCCCCGACGGCGATCGCGAGCGCGTCGCGATCTTCCATCTCCTTGGATCCGACGGACCTGCCGACGGCGACGCCAAGCCTGGTCGCTGGGGACATGGTGTCGTTCAGGCCGAGCGGACCGAAGTAGTCCGCCAGTGCGTCGGTGACATCCTCGGCTCGTCCGGCGTCGAAGGCGTCGGCATTGACCTTGACGTCGCGCACGACAGTGCCGCCGGCTCCGACAACAGCATTCGAAATGTCCCGCAGCACGCTCGTCGGGGCTTCTGGCATGGCCACCATCGCAACTCGCTGCCCGTTCAGTACGCCCGCAGTGACAACCTCCCCGACCTGCTCGTCGTAGGCGTTGCGGTAGTTGTCGAGGGCCTTGCGCCGATCGAGCTCTGCGCGCAGATCCGTTACCTGCTTGCGATCCTGCGCTGCCTGCTGAAGGAGGCCTTGGTCGACCGACGGGCTGAGTGACACACCAACTGCAATGCCTACGGACAAAGCAATGAAGACCGCCATCAACGACACGATGTGGTAGCGGAAGTTGATCAAGTGATGAGTTCCTTTATCCAGTAGAGCAGGTCGCGGATCCGCGCCACGATGACATTGCCGAAGGCCCAGCCCACGTCGGTGAACAGCAGCGCTGTGATGAGCGCCAGAATGCCGGACAGTACGAACAGCATCAAATGCCAGGTCTTGATCTGGCTGCGGTAGATCCGGGACACGCCCTTGGCGTCAACCAGCTTCGGGCCAACGCGGAGCCGGGTCAGGAAGGTAGAGGCCATCCCGGCTCGACCCTTGTCCAAGAACTCCACCAGCGAGGCATGGGTGCCCACAGCGACGATCAAGCTGGCTCCCTTGGAGTCGGCGAGCAGCATCGCAGCGTCCTCGCTGGTACCCAGAGCCGGAAACACGACTGCCCGCAGCCCGAGTTTCTCGATCCGCTCGAGCCCAGGCGCGCGACCGTCATGGTAGGCATGCACGACTAGTTCGGCGCCGGACCGCAGGGTTTCGTCAGAACATGAATCCATGTCGCCGATGATCATGTCCGGCTTGTAGCCGGCCTCGATCAGCGCATCGGCCCCACCGTCGACCCCCATCAGCAGAGGTCGGTACTCCGTGATGTAGGGCCGCAACGCAGCCAGATCACCGCGATAGTCGTAGCCGCGGACCACGATCAAGACGTGCCGGCCCTCGATCACGGTAGCCACGTCGGGCACGCCGACACCTTCGAGCAGCAGCTCCTTCTCCACCCGCAGGTACGTCATGGTGTTCTCGGCAAATGCCTCGATCTGATCGGACAGGCCGGTCCGTGCGTACTCGAGATGGTCCTCCAGGATCTCGGTGGTGAAGAGGGTGCCCTCAGCGATCACACTGCCGGACGGATTGACCAACTTCCCGCCCTCCACGGTCAGCAAGTCGCCTTCGTGAACGCGGCTGAAGACGTGGTCGCCCACATTGTCGATGAGCGGGATCCCGGCCTCCATCAGGATGCCGGGCCCGAGGTTGGGATAGCGACCCGAGACCGAGGACACCGCATTGACCACTGCCGCAGCACCAACCTCCACCAGGGCCTCGGCACTCACTCGATCCAAGTCGCTGTGATGGATGATCGCGATCTCACCAGGGCGCAGCCGTTGGGTGAGATTCTTGGTACGCCGATCGAGCCGGGCAACACCGCCGATCTGGGCCGGTGTTCCACGCTTACGCAGCAATGTGGGAAGTCGCATGTCGGAGTCCATCCTTCCACCCGTGCTACATAGGGCGAGCTGCGAGCGTCGGATCGCGCCCCGCCGTGCTGAGGAGGAGGGAGCAGACACGCTTCATCGTCTGCGAGCGACGACGAAGTAGGCGGGTTCGCAGCGCGAGCCGCGCTGAGCAAAGCGAAGCAATTGAATACGAATTGCGCGCCGCCGCACGGAGCCAGGCTGGTGCGCCGCTGTCCTGGACGAGCGAGCGAGCAGACACGTTCTTCGTCTGCGAGCGAACGAGGAAGGCAGCGGCAAACAAGCGCCAGCCTCAGCGAGCGGAGCGAGCAACATACAAGGTACGAACGGAGGCGTTCTTCCCTCTGCGAGCGACGACGGCGGCGGCGGATTTCTTGATGTTCGCGCCGCCGATCTGCAGGAGGAGCTGGCGGAACAACGCTTTTCCGTTCGCCAGCTCCGACGAAGACGGCGGCAACCCAGCGAACATCGCAGCGAGCGGAGCGAGCAATGAAATACAGCGCGATGCGCGAGCAACTCAAATATCAGAGAAGGACAGATCAGCCGCCGCCGTCGCGCCGAAGCCGGTAACCCAGTCCACGTACGGTCTCCAGCGACCGAACGCCGAACGGGCGGTCGATCTTTTCTCGGAGATAGCGGATGTAGACCTCGATCACGTTGGATCGGTACTCGTGCCCGATGTCCCAGGCCGCATCCAGGAGCTGACTGTGACCGAGTACCTGTCCGGGACTTCGCATGAACGCCTCAAGCAACGCGAACTCGCGGGTGGATAGTCGAATCTCCTGATCGCCTCGCCAGACCTGCGCCGAAGCCGGGTCAAGTCGCAGCGGGCCGACCGTGATCGGTACCGGCCGCTCAGCCGAGTCGCGACGCGCAAGAGCACGCAGCCGAGCGAGCAATTCTCCGAAGGCGAATGGCTTCGTGAGGTAGTCGTCGGCCCCTGCATCCAGCCCTCGAATCCGGTCATCGGTCGCGGCGTGCGGGGTGAGCATGATGATCGGCGTCCAGTCACCCGCGCTACGAAGCCGGCGACAGGTTGCGAACCCGTCCGAATCCGGCAGCATCACGTCGAGCACGACGACGTCGTACGGCGTGTCGGCAAGCATGGCGCAGGCCCCGCTTGACGTGCGTGCAATGTCCCCGATCACGTTGACGCCGCGCAGCGCGCGCCTGATTGCGGCCGCCATGCGTACGTCATCCTCAACGACTAGCACGCGCATGTATGGACGCTAGGCATCCACACATGAGAGCCCTATGAGATTGCCCTGGAGGACGCGGCCAGCTCCACGAGTTCGCCGGCGTGGGCCAGGGCCGAGTCTGTGGTGTCCAAACCAGCCATCATCCGAGCAAGCTCAACTGCCCGGTCCTCGTCAGCCACCGGGACCACTCCGCTGGTGGTGACCTGCCCATCGTCGGCCTTCACCACCACGTAGTGCCGATCCGCGAAAGCGGCGACCTGCGCGAGGTGAGTGACGACAACGACCTGAGTGTGCTGTGACAGCCGGGCGAGCCGCCGTCCCACCTCGACGGCTACCTTGCCCCCCACGCCCGCATCGATCTCGTCGAAGACCAGCGTGACGGCTTCCCGATCAGCCGCAAGCACGACCTCCAAAGCCAGCCGGACTCGCGACAGCTCCCCTCCCGATGCCACTCGTCCCAGACTGCGCAGCTCGTTGCCCGGGTTGGCGGCAAACACCAGATCAACCCGGTCGGCGCCCGAAGGGCCGAGGTCGGCGCCGGCGACTTCGAAGCTCAGGCGGGCGTGCGGCATCGCAAGTGCAGCAAGCTCCACCAGCACCAATTCGCTGAACCTGGCTGCCGCCTCGCGTCGAGCAAGACCGATCTCCCCGGCGAGGGAGGTCAGCTCGGCGGTCAGCTGCTCGACCCGCTCGGTCAAGGTGGCGATCCGCTCGTCACTCTGCTCGAGATGGCTGAGTCGGACGGCGGACTCGGCAGCCCACCGCAAGACCTCGTCACACGTAGTGCCGTATTTTCGAGTGAGCGTGCTCAGTTGAGCCCGGCGTTCAGCGATCTGTTCCAGGCGCCCGGGCTGGCTGTCCAAGCCCTCCAGATAGTGCACCAGATCAGCCGTCAGATCGGTGAGCTGATAGGTCGCATCGGCCAGCCGATCGCCCAGTGGAGCCGCTGCAGCGTCTCGCGAGACTGCCCATTCAAACGCCTTGCGCGCCGCGTACAGAATCGCCAGCGCACCACCAGCCTCATCCTCAGGGCCTGCGAGAGCCTGAACAGCCGAATGCGCCGAATCCCGCAGATCGTCTGCAGACTGCAACCGCAAGGCCTCTGCCGCTAGGGCGACATCCTCCGCCGGGGTGGGTCCGACTCGCTCGATCTCTTCCAGGCCGAAGCGCAGCAGATCGATCTCGCGGGCCCGGCTCTGGGCCTCGGCACGGAGCTGAGCGAGCTGCACCCGTGCGGCGCGATCCTCAGACCAGAGATCGGAGTACCTGGAAAGCGGTCCGAGCACGGCAGCGCCGGCGAAACGATCCAAGAGCTGCAGCTGTCGTCCGGCCTCCGTCAGTCGTTCCTGCTCCGACTGGCCATAGATTCTGACCAGCTCCGCAGTTAGCTCCGCACAGACACCAGCCGGAACCTGGGCACCGCCCAGGTAGGCACGGGAGCGCCCGGCTGCTGTGACATGGCGCGCCACGATCAGTTCGTCGTCGTCCAGCTCGCCGCCGGCCTGGCTCGCCCGCTGCAGCAGCTCCGGGTTCTCGATCTTGAACCGGCCTTCCACCCGCGCGCGTTCCGATCCCCCGCGAACCGAGCGCGGGTCTGCCCGGCCACCGAGCAGCAAACCGAGCCCGCTGACGACCATCGTCTTTCCCGCACCGGTCTCACCGGTGACGACGGTCAGGCCCGGATGAAGCCCGATCGTCGCATCCTTGATCACACCCAGGTCGGCGATGCGAAGTTCGGTGATCATGCAGGAGTGTCGATCATGGTGATGGCCGGATCGGCCGACCCTCGCCAGCCCTCCACCCTGAGACCGAACTTGTGGACCAACCGGTCGGTGAAGGGTGCCTGCGACAGCCGGGCCAAACGCAGCCGCTGTTTTCCACGGGTCACTTCGATCTCCATGCCTGCATGCAATTCGACCGAACGGCGTCCGTCACACCAGACCACGCCGTGCGTCGGAGAGACGTCGAGAACCTCGACCACCACGGTCGAGGTAGGGCTGAGCACCAGTGGCCGCGCGAAGAGTGCGTGCGCGCTGAGCGGTACCACCAGCAGTGCATCGACGCCCGGCCAGATCACCGGGCCGCCGGCGGAGAAGGCGTACGCGGTCGAACCCGTAGGGGTCGAGACGAGCATCCCGTCGCAGGCCCATCGAGACAGCGGCCGGCCATCCACCTCAACCATCACCTCGAGCATTCGCTCCCGCGCAGCTTTCTCGATCGACACCTCGTTGATCGCGTACGAAGACCACTCCGACTTGAGGGTCTTGCAATCGCGCAGCGTCACGTCGATCGTGAAACGCTCCTCGACGGTGTAGGAGCGGTCAACAACGTGGGCGACGATGGTGTCGATTTCTGACGACTCGGCCTCGGCCAGAAATCCGACGTGTCCCAGGTTGACTCCGAGAAGCGGAATCTCACTGGCCACCACCCATTCGGCACCGCGCAGGATCGTGCCATCGCCGCCCAGCACCACCATCAGCTCAATCCCGTCCTCGAGCGTGACTGGCCTTCTGAGTGGAATCATGGCGTGCGCAAGCTTGGGGTCGAGCGCGGCTAGGTCACTGGCAGGTAGAGCCGAGACAATGCCTGCGGCATTGAGTCCCTCGACCAACCGAGTTGCCGCGGCTACCGCGGCAGGCCGGCCCATGTGGGTCAGCACCGCAACACGGCGGACGGTAGCTGCATGCGGGTCGATCGGCTGGCCATCCCTTTCGGCTGACGCCTTGGTCACCTGCCACAGCATATTCAGTATCTGATTGCTCGCTCCGCTCGCTGCGGATCGCGCTTTGGGAGCCCGCCTACTTCGTCGTCACTCGGGGACGAAAAGCATGTCCCCTCACTCCTCGTACATTGCTCGCTCCGCTCGCCGAGGCTGGCGCTTGTGAGCCGCTGCCTTCCTCACTCGCTTCGCAGACGAAGAACGTGTCTGCTCGCTCGCTCGTCCAGGACAGCGGCGCGCCAGCCTGGCTCAGCACAGCGGCGCGCGATCCGGGATCTGATTGCTCGCTCCGCTCGCTGCGGTCCTATGTCTCGCAGTTGTTCTATGTTCCGACGAGGACGGTTAGATCGAGATGCGGTGGCGACTCGGTTTGTCTCAGCAGGACAAAGAACTCGCGGTTGCCGGACGCACCCGGCAGTCGGCTTGGAACCGCGGCGACGGCGTGCCAGCCATACTCCCCTGCGGCTTTGATCACGCTCGAGATCGCCTGGACTTGATGCGCCGGCGCGCGGACCACCCCGCCCTTGCCCAGCAGCTCACGCCCCACCTCGAACTGCGGCTTGACCAGCAGCAGCAGCCAGCCGTCATGACGGGTCACCGAGACCAATGGTCCCAGCAGCAACCGCAGTGAGATGAAAGAGACATCGGCGACGACCAGATCGACTGGAACTCCTCCGACATCGTCCAGCCGGAGCTCCCGGAGGTTGGTTCGTTCCCGCAACCGAACCCGAGGGTCGCCCCGCAGCGCTGGTGCCAGCTGATCGCTGCCGACGTCCACGGCGAACACCTCCTGGCAGCCGCGTGCTAACAGGACCTGGGTAAAGCCTCCCGTCGAGGCGCCGGCATCGAGTGCTCGCCCAGCCACGCCGAGTTGGAGGTCATCGAGCGCACCAATGAGCTTGTGCGCGGCGCGCGAGACATAGCGATCATCCGGGGCATGGATAGCGGCCGATGCGGCTACCTGCTCCCCGGGCCGTTCGACAACCGAGCCGTCGACCACAATCTGACCTGCGTTGATCAAGGCCTGGGCGTGGGAACGGGACCGCGCCAGCCCCCGCCTGACCAACTCGCGATCAAGGCGCTCAGTCACGGTTCAGCGTGACTCCGCATTCCCAAGTTGATCTTCGGCGCGATCGAGTGCCACATGCAGCACTTCATGGGCTTTCGCGAGCCGATCGTGATGATCAGAAAGCGGGGCCGAGGCCAAGTCGGCCAGCCCATGCAGGGCGTGATCGATGTCGGTGTGGCCCGTCTGCGGCGGGCCGCTCGCCAGGTGAGGCTCTAGATCATCGAGCCGCCCCTGGTTAGGCTCGCTCACTTCTCGCCTGACTGCGAGGGATTCCCCGCGCTCGCTGCCGCCTTTCGCGGCGGCTTCGGAGTTGGAGATCTGGTCGCTGTTGTGTTCTTGCTGGCGGTCCTGGTCGCCGTTGTCTTCTTGGTTGGCGTCATCGTGGCGGCGGCCTTCTTGGCTGGTGCCCTCTTTGTCGCGGCTTTCTTGGCTGGTGCAGATTTCGCCGTACGCGCCGTAGCTTCCTTGAGTCGTGTCCGCAAGCTGGCGATTTCATCGCGCAGCGCCTCGACCTCGTCGGCTCGGGCGAAGCCGAGTCGCGCCGCTGTCTTGTCGACCTCCGCGGCCACGAAGTGCTGCCACAGCTCCCGGTTAGTGCGACTTGCATTCATGATCTCTTCGGCGAGCTTCGTGACTCGCTCGCTGGCCTCTGTTGCTACGTCTTCCAGGCCGGCCTGCTTCAGCAGCGCCCGGGCGGTGGCTACCGCCTTCGCCTGGGTGCTCTTGGTGACGCCAGTCACCATTTTGATGTAGGTCTGAAATGCCTCGGCCACGCTTACGCCTTTCTGCCGCCTCATGGAGGCGCTGATGCCGACGTGTGGACACGGGGAGCGCCGCACTGCCACGTTACCGCAGCGGCTGCTAGAGCTGTTTCAGCGCATCGCGCCAGTCCAGCGCCAATCCATGATCAACAGCCCACCATGTCGCATGCGCCGCAGCCCAGATCGCTTCGATGCGGCTCGAACCATTGCTGTGGACCCTCAGCCGGCCGTCCACTGCAGAGGCGGCCGCCTGACCGCAGCGGAATTCACCGTTGGTCTGAGTCACCACCAGTGCAGGCGATAGCAGCGCCCGGAGATCTTCTCCCACATGGGTGGGTCGTTGCCCAGGCGCAGCGGCGAGCAGTTCTTCGGCGCGATGAGATCCGGAGAATACGAGCATGCTGTCCAGACCCGCGTTGACCGCGCCAGCGATGTCGGTGTCGAGGCGATCACCCACGAACAACGGGTGGTGCGCACCGATCCGCTCGACCGTGTCGTCCAGCAGCGGCCGATAGGGCTTGCCGGCCACTTCTGGCTCGACCAGCACGGCCATCTTGACTGCAATCACCGCAGCGCCGTTCCCCGGAACCAGGCCACGATCAGTCGGCCGTGTCGGATCGATGTTGGTCGCTACCCAATGGGCGCCCCGGTGGATGGCGATCGCGGCCTCGTTGAGCTCCTGCCATTTGAGGTCGAAACCATAACCTTGCATGACAGCCACCGGACCGTCATCGGCGGAGTGCACTGCCTCCAGCCCTGCCTCCCCCAGTGCGGCCGTCACCCCATCTCCACCGACGGCGAGGATTCTGGCGCCAGCACCGAAACGGTTGACGAGCAGATGGGCACCGGCCTGGGCCGAGGTGACCACATCCGCCGCGGTTGCGGGGATCCCAAGCTCGACCAGGTGGTCGGCGACGACAGTCGGCGGGCGAGCCGCGTTGTTGGTCACGAAGCCGATCTTGGTGCCACGATCATGCAGCTGCGCAATACCTTCTGCGGCGCCGGGCACAGCGACCGGACCCAAATAGATGACCCCATCAAGATCGAACAACACCGCATCGTAGGAGTCGATGACTGCTGTCGCCGCATTCATTCGTGACTGCCTCACCGCGGCTCGTTCGATGACTGGTTGCCTGCCTCGTCGTCTTCGTCGTAATCGATCATGAACCCATCGAGTTCGTCGACTCGTTGCTGAGCGTCGGTCTCATGATCAGGATCAAGTGTCGCGGCTGCCGCAAACCACTGACGCGCCTCAGATTCCTTGCCCGCGTCGAGCAGCGCGTCGGCGTACGCGTAACGCAGCCTGGCAACGGCAATCGGTGAGATGTCTTCAGGTCGTGCCAGGGCAACGGCGCGCTCCAGAATCCGCCGCGCCTCGTGATCTTGGCCCAGATCGCGCCGCGCACCTGCTTCAACGATGATCATCTCGATCCGCAGCGCCGGATCCAGCCCGACCCGATCGGCCTCGCGTGCCAGCTTGATGGCGTTATGCGGGCGACCTAGAGCGCGTTCGCAATCAGCCATCACCGGCAAGTAGTCCTGGCTCCCGGTCATGCGCCGGAGCGCGCGGAACTCGCTCAGCGCGACGTCGTACCGGCCGGCCGCGTAGGCCGTCTCGGCGGCTGCCTCACGGACGATTGGCAGCCGGGCGGCACGCCGGCGCGCGGCCTCGGCATGGGCATACGCCAGCTCCGGGTCATCGTCGACAAGCTGGCCCGCCACGACCAAGTGAGCCGCCACGATCTCGGCCAACTCCTTGGGCAGGCTGCGCAACTCTGCCCGCACAGCCGCATGCAAAGAGCGCGAGTCGACACCCTCGGGAAGGGGCGGCTCGTTCTTCCGACGCGCCAAACCAGGTCGAGCGCTCTCAGCTGGGCGACTGGTCCGATCGGAGGCCTCCCTGCGTTGCCGATCACCGCGACGCTCCAGCCGGTTGTTCTCTGGGCGCCCCGCAGAATCCCGGCGCTGCCGATCGTCGTGGCGCTCCGGACCGCGGCCACGCTGCTGCCGGAAGCGCTGATCAGAACCCTTCGCCGGCGGCTGCTTCGCCCCACCAGCTCGTGGCCGCGAGGCTCCGGCCCGCTCTGACCCTCCGCGTCGTGGACGATCCGACCGCCCCTGCTCTGCCACTCGCCAATCCTGTCTGGATTCCCAGTTAGACGCAACGCGCTACAGATGGAGCCCCGTCTGAGACCGCGGTGAGTTACTGCGCGATGACGACGTCAGGGCCGGCGGCGGCCAGCTCGCTCACAATCTCGGTATTCGCCGCGGCATCAGTGATCACCAGATCCACCTCGTTGACCGCAGCGAAGGAGCAGAACGAGTTGCGCCCGATCCTGCCGGAGATCACCGGTACGATCCGGCGCCGAGCAGAGAGCAGCATGGCTCGCTTGGTCGCCGCCTCCTCAGGATTTGTCGTCGTCAGGCCGTGGGTCGGCGTCATGCCATTGACGCCGATGATCGCCAAATCAACAGTCAACGTGCTCAGACGCTGGCTGGTCCAGGCATCGACCGCAGCCGAGGTCAGGCCCCTGATCGTCCCCGGAAGCGTGAAGATCCGGAGGTTGTCGTAGTCAGCCAGATACTGAGCCGCTGGGAGGTTGTTGGTCACCACGGCAAGGGCGCGGTCCTTCGGCATCGCTTGAGCGCACAGCAAAGTGAGAGAACCGGAATCAAGCACCACGACACCGTCCTGAGGAAGTTCCTCAGCGACCCGGCGTGCGATCACGAGCTTGTCCTCGAACTGCTCGGCATGTCGCGCGGCGAGCGCCTGTTCGAACGGTGTGGAATCCATGAGTTCGGCGCCACCGCGGATCCTGCGCAGCACGCCGCGGCGCTCCAGTACGTCAAGATCACGGCGCACCGTCTCGGTGGTGACTCTCAGCTGCTCACTAATTTGCGTCACGGTGGCACGTCGGCCGTCGTGTTGGATCAAGAGGTCGGTGATCGCCCGCTGCCGTTCGGGCGGATACATCGTCATGGCTGCCTTTCTGGCACCGATTTTCCCACGGATGACCGAATGGGCGCCACGAAGGTCGGCGACATGGAAACGGGCAGACCGGTCCGTTTGGCCGGAGAACTCGGACCCTAGACCTCCAACCAGAGCTGCGCTAGCCTCCGTTGGAGAAGCGATTCAAAAATCTTTTGCAGAGATTCGGTCAACGCCTACAAGGGTGTACCTGTGACATTCGCACGCCGCACAATACGGACGCGGTAGTGCGCGCCATCGTCTTCCCAATGCCGGGTGAGTTCTCGCTAACCGAGGTACGGATCAGACCGCATGCAAGAGAATCAGTGGAACCGTGGTAGCCGGACGACGCTACGAGCCAGAGGGCATCATGACCGTCCAGCGGGCACCGGCTGCGGCTCGCTACCAGGCGATCACCGATCTGTTGGCCGCCGCGGGGCGCGTGGACGTTGTCGACATCGCAAACCGACTGGGCGTTGCGCAGGAGACCATCCGTCGCGACCTGCGTGCCATGGAGAGTGCCGGAAAGCTGCAACGCGTGCACGGCGGTGCGGTGGGCATCCTCACCGGTCCGCCGGTGCTCCGCAACAGCCAGCCCCAGATCGCGCAGGATGACCTCCAGCTCTCCGGCCGGGTCTGGGAAGAACTACCGCGCCACGGCAGCATCCTGCTCGGCACCGGCAAGCTGACGCTCGCTCTCGCGCATGTCATCGTCGGCGCCCCGCCCGAGATACGCGGGCTCACGATCGTCACCAACTCCCTCGACGCAGCCATCGTATTGTCGCGGGCCAGTCGCCTCGAGGTCTACAACATCGGTGGAACCGTGTCACCGATCACTCGGGCACAAGAGGGCGATTGGGCCGTACGCGAGATGGAGCGGTTGCACGTAGACGTGAGCGTGGTATGCCCGGCGGGAATAAGTGTCGAGCGCGGCCTCACTCAGGCGACTCCAGCCGCCGCCGCCGTGTCGCAGGTCGAGGTGGCCTCGGGCGATCGGGTGATCGCGCTAGCCGGTGCCGACAGCTTCGGCGTCTCAGCCTTCGTGCAGTTCGCCTCGCTTGAACAGATCGACTCGATTGCCGTCGCCGGCGCTCCCAGCCAGGCCGCCTTGCAGCCGTTTTTGGAACGCGGCATCACCATCACCGTCGGAGGGATCTCATGACACTTGTCGCCGGAGTCGACTCGTCGACCCAATCAGTCAAGATCGTGATTTGCGATCTCGAGACCGGCTCGATCGTCCGCAGCGCACGCGCCGCACACCCGGATGGCACGGAGGTGCCGGCGTCTGCATGGCTGGCGGCCTACCAAGAGGCGACAGCCGATCCGGCCCTCCTTGACGGAGTGTCCGCGCTAGCCGTCGGCGGCCAACAACACGGCATGGTGACCCTCGACGAAGATGGTGAGCTCGTCCGCGATGCCCTGCTATGGAACGACAACAGATCCGCCCGTGACGCCCAAGACCTGATCGCCGAGCTTGGGGGCGCCACGGTGTGGGCTGATGCGGTGGGCTCCGTCCCGGTCGCCTCCATGACCGTGGCGAAGGTCAGGTGGCTGGCCCGAGCAGAGCCAGACAATGCCGCGAGGACTACAGCAGTCGTCCTGCCGCATGACTGGTTGAGCTGGCAGATCGGAGATCGCGGTTTTGCGCCAACGACGGACCGCGGAGATGCATCAGGAACCTGCTACTTCGACGCAACGGCCAACCGCTACCGCAACGATCTCGTGCAGCTCGCCCTTGGTCATGATCTTGAGCTCCCTCGCGTCGCCGCTCCGAACGAGGTGGTCGGCTACACAGCAGGCGGCATTGCCATCGCGCCGGGCACTGGCGACAACATGGCAGGTGGGCTGGGCCTCGACGTGACCGTCGGCGACGCCGTCGTCTCGGTGGGCACCAGCGGCACGGCGTTCACCAAGAGCCTCCAGCAAACCCACGAGCCGACCGGAACCGTTGCCGGCTTCGCTGACGCCACCGGCGAGTTTCTCCCCCTCGTGTGCACCCTCAACGGTGCCCGGAATCTGGTCGCGACCGCGGAGGTGCTGGGCGTGACGCTGGCCGAGCTGAGCCAGCTCGCGCTGAGCGCCGAGCCAGGTAGTCAAGGGGTCACCGTTGTGCCCTACCTGGAGGGCGAGCGAACCCCTCCCTTGCCCGATGCGCGCGGCCAGATTCTCGGGCTCACCTTGGCGAACATGACTCCGGCGAACATTGCGCGGGCCACCATCGAGGGCGTGTTGTGGAGCCTCGCCTATGGTGTCGAGGTGCTGCGGGAGCAGACCGGGGAGATCTCCTCGATCACTCTGACCGGCGGTGCCTCCCAGTCCGAGGCTGTACGCAAGATCGCGACGGCGGTCTTCGGTCTGCCCATCGTGGTTACCGACACCTTCGAGAGTGTCGCTGTCGGCTCCGCTCGGCAAGCCGCATGGGCGCTGACCGGCGCGCTTCCGGATTGGCCCGTACCGGTGATCAGCAAGCACGAGCCGACAGAGGCTGACCAGCGCGCAGCCGCTGAGATCATGGAGCGCTACCGTTCGGTGCTCGCCACCAATTTTGGCGTGTGACCCATGTGGGCCATCCGTGGTCGTCTCGTGCCGCTGTCATCCGATCTCACGGTGGCGCCGAACGAGGCCGCAGTCTTTACCGGCCGGGTCTGGGTAGGCGACGACGGGACCATCGCAGCAGTCACCAAAGGCTCCAAGGCCGGGCCACCCGGCTCAGCCGATGCACAGGTCATTGACGTCGGCAGCTCGCTGGTGCTGCCGGGACTGATCGACCTCCACAACCATCTCGCCTACAACACCCTGCCGCTGTGGGCCGAACCAGGACTGCAGACGCCATTTGCGCATCACAACTCCTGGACCAGAGCCGAGACGTACGCGGCCAGCACTACCTGGCCCGCATACGCGCTGATCACTGCATGTCCGCAGGAACTACTGGCATATGTCGAGGCCAAAGCGATCGTCGGTGGCACGACGGCGATCCAGGGGTCTCCCCCTAAGAACCGACCGCGCGATGGCTGGCTGGTCCGCAACATCGAGGACGAAACCTTCGGTTCGCACAATGCGAATCTGATCTACGCTTCGGTACTCACCTCGAAGCCGGCCGCCCTCGCCGAGCGCGCCAACAAGATGCGCACCGGTTCGGCTTTCATCTATCACTGCTCCGAGGGCCAGCGTGGCAGCATCGTGGCACGCGAGTTCACCGATGCCGAGGCCGCCGGCTGCCTGCAAGCACGGTTCATCGCCGTCCATGCCAATGCCGTTGATCCGGCTGTCTTTACACACTGGCAGTCACCCGGGGCAATTGCCTGGTCACCGTTCTCGAACCTGTGGCTCTACGGCCAGACGACCGAGGTACCGGCCGCCATGGCTGCAGGGATCAACGTATGTCTCGGCTCGGACTGGGCGCCGTCGGGCACCAAGAACATACTCGGCGAACTGAAGTCGGCGCGGCTCATCGTCGACCACCTGGGCTGGCCGCTAGGCGACCAGGACCTGGTGAGGATGGCAACCTGCCTGCCTGGGGACACTCTCGCTCGGGCCTGGGGACGCCAGGTCGGCCGCCTGCAACCTGGGGCACAGGCGGACGTCCTCGTGATCAATGCCAAACGCGGAGCCGACGCCTTCCGCACCACCGTCAAAGCCACCGAGGACAATGTCGACCTGGTGGTGATCGACGGGCAGCGCCGTTACGGCACCCCGGAACTGATGTCCGGGGCCAGCACGGTGACCACGCTCACCGTGGGGGGCCGCCCAATGCAGCTCTCGCTGACCCAGCCAAGCGATGCCACCAAAGCCTGGGAGTGGTCAGAGGTCATCGACAGGATGGAGGAGGTCAGAGCGCACCCGAAGCGGGAGGTGGAGGCCGCCAATGCGATGTTCGCGCGGTGGGCGGGCCGCCTCGACGATCGGGAAGCCCCGCTTCGCCTAGCCCTCGACATGCCAACCGGCCTGGCACCAATTGGGGGGCTGCCGAAGGACCTCAATGAACTGGTCATCCCACCTCTGCAGTCTCTGACACACGACCGGGACTGGATTGATTCGCTGGTCGGACGCGGGTTCCACGCCGGCGTCCTGGATGGCCTCGCAGATTACTACCGACGGTAGCAAGGAAATGATCATGAACGCTGCATCGCGGTCTGCTGAGATGGTCAAGCGTGCCCGACGTGGCGTCTTGCTCTCTGAAGCGTTGGCCGAGTCACGAACCGACCGGCGCGTGGATCTCGACGGCGGCCAGCGGCTCCAGGTCTTGGACAACCTGATCGCCTCGCTGGGCGGCGCGTACGCGCACCTCCCCGCGAAGCGGGCGGCGTACGCGACCGATCCAGTCCAGGCTCTGATTTTGCTGCGGCGCAGGGCCGCCGATCTCTCCGACATCGAGTTCAATCGCGCGGTGAGCGCAATCATCACGGGGCTCCGCGACGCGCACACCCGCTACATCGGACCCTCGACGTTGCGTGATCAGGTCGCCGTGCTGCCGTTCCTTGTCGAACAGTATGGACCTGACTCGCGCCCCCAGTACCTGGTTAGCAAGATCAACACTGACGCCATCGACGACCCGGACTTTGAGCCCGGCGTCGAACTCGAGGCGTGGAACGGTGCGCCGTTCGCCCGCGCGGTCGAC
>Ga0307322_10000043_pt1 | contig 21288 bp, 19 predicted proteins | sample ER_DNA_380_FD_194494 | JGI IMG/M metagenome (GOLD analysis project Ga0307322, IMG submission 194494) | Bulk soil microbial communities from the East River watershed near Crested Butte, Colorado, United States - ER_DNA_380 | ecosystem: Environmental > Terrestrial > Soil > Floodplain | place... | reverse complement strand
GCCCGGCCGTTTCGGCCAGCACCAGCGCCTCGCTAACAGCGACGTTCAGCGAGTGAACCAGAGAGTTCACGACCAGCTTCATGATCGCGCCGGCCCCGATGTCGCCGAGATGGAAGATCGACTTTGCAAACGCCTCGAGCACCGGCCGGGCCCGATCGAGCGCCGTCTCGTCTCCGCCCACCATCACCGTCAAGGTCCCAGACTCGACGACCGAAACACTTCCTGAGACTGGGGTGTCCAACAAAGTGGCACCATTCTGCGCGACCAGCGGTGCGAGGCTGCGGACCGTTGCCGGGGCGACCGTACTGGTGTCGCACACCACTGCATCTGGCTGCACACCCGCGATGAGCCCGTCCTCATCATCCAGGTATGTCATCGTCACCGCGACGTCGTCGGCGAGGGAGACCAGGCAGATCTCGGCAGACTCCGCTGCCTCGCGGGCGGTGTCTGCCACGTGCGCACCGGTGCGCCGAGCGACCTCCTCAGCGCGCGACCGCGTGCGATTGAACACCACAAGATCATGACCGGCGCCCGCGACCCGGCCTCCCATTGCGCTTCCCATTCGGCCGGCACCGATCAGTGCCACCCTCATTGCAACAACCAGCCGCCGTCGACGTACAGGTCGATGCCGTTCACCGAGCCGTTGCGCATCAAGAAGTCGACCCCGTCGACAATGTCCTCCATCGCCACATTGCGGCCGGTCGGCGTCGCCTCTCGGATATCTGCGATGTAGTCCTCTTTCTCCGACCAATAGGGACTGTCGCCGACGATGCCTGGATGGATCGCGTTCACTCGGCGCGGTGCTAGCTGCAGGGCAAGCGTGCGCACCATGCCGGAGATGCCGCCATTGACGCTCGAGACGGTCGTCGAACCTGGGTAGGGACGGTCCTTCGCCCTGCCGCCGAACAGCACGACGGAGCCGTCCTCAGCCAGCCGCTCTCGCAGCGCGCTGACCACCGCGGTATAGCCGACCAGTTTCATGATCGCGAGGTAGCGCGCGGCGGCGATGTCGTAGTTCTCAATCGTGTTGGTGTCGCGGATGATCGCCGACAGCACAATGTGATCGACCGCGTCAACGTCAGCCAGGGCGTCCACGACTTGCTCCGGCTCGGACAGATCCAGGGCAATGCCCCGCGTGTCGCCGCCTATTTCCGCAGCCATGGACTTGGCGTGCGAACCGTCCCGGCCGGCCACGACGACCGACCAGCCCTGCCCGGCGTAGCGGCGGGCAATCTCCAAGCCGATGCCATGAGTGCCGCCAACGATCAGCAGTGCCGTCATCCGAGCACCTCCCGTAGATAGTCCCAGTCGCGTGCGAATCGATACGAGTACCGCCGCGGAGGCTGCGGGGCTTGGGTTTCCAGCCATCGCAGCGTGCCGCCTCCGATGTTGCGGAAAGAGTGCGCGGCCCCCACGCCTGCCCACGCGATGTCACCAGCACCGAGCACGACCCGCTTACCGTCGAAGGTCGCCTCAGCTTGTCCTTCGAGGAAGTAATACGTCTCCTCGAACGGATGATCATGCGGGCCGGTCGCACCGTCCGGATCGTACTGCACCATGAACATCGTGGACAGCTGGGCACCGAGGTCGGAGTCGACCATCATCTTGACGTTGATCCCTCCGTAAACGAGCAGGGCGGTGCGCATGCTCGCTGTGACCTCGAGCTGGTCCTGGCTCTGCCGGGTGGGGTCCATCTGCGACGCGGTGATCTTGCCTAAGTAGCGGTTACGAGGGTCGCGCACATCGATGTCGGCCGCCTCGTCGTACGTGGTGCCCGGCACCACGAAAGTGTCGTCCTGGTAGGCAGATCGCGGCGCCGGCGCCTGCATCTCGGCCCAGCGTGCCGTGAGCTCGCCAACGTTGCGCCACCGATGCGGCATCGCGATCGGGACCACTCCGTAACCGCCCTCGGAGACGCGGAACGACCCCTCCGCGGTGTCGATCACCGCCGAACCTTCGACGAGGTAGAAGCTCTCCTCAAAGGAGTGCACATGCCAGGGGATCGAGCCGCCGGCGTCGAGTTCGCTGATCATGAACCCGGTGTGCACGGCATGATCATCTTCGCTTACTGCCATGCCGCGCCGGTAGCCCGTCGCTGTGCTGGCCCAGCCAGTGGTTGGAGCGACGAGCTCCACCGCACCGGCCGGACGTACCAGGTGGCCTCCGCTCACTGGCGTTTCTCAGCCGTGGCTGCGAGGAGGTAATCCCGGGAAGCTTCGATGTCGGCTCGGGCCTTGTCGACATCGGCAAGCAGCTTGCCGTCGCGCTTCTTAACCTGTCCTGCAACGAGCACGGTGTCCACATTTGACACGTCGGCGCTCAGCACCACCGCGGCGACCGGGTCGATCACCGGGACCATGTTCAGCGACTTTGCCTCGATGATCACGATGTCGGCTTGCTTGCCCGGTGTCAGTGAGCCGGTGCGATCCTCGAGCCCCGCGGTGTACGCGCCGTCGATGGTTGCTGCCTGGAGCATTTCGCGCGCGGTCAGCACGTCCTTGGGCACCTGCTCATTCGGCTCGTACTTCTCAGCGTGCACTCGCGCGCGGTCGGCACCGAACCCTGCCCGCATTTCGGTGAACATGTCGCCCGGAACCGTCGTGACCACGTCAATGGACAGGCTGGGCCGCAGCCCCAGCCGCAGGGAGTGCAGCAGTGGCGGCCAGCCGTGGCCCATCTGCATCTCCACCTGAGGTGAAACTGAGATCTTGCCCCCGCTGTCCTTGACGAGCCGCCATTCCTCGTCGCTGAAGTGGCAGCAGTGGATGTAGGTCGTGTCAGGACCCAGAAGCCCGTAGTCGTCGAGGGTCTTGATCATCGCGAACCGTCCGGCGAGCCGGCCCATCGAGACGTGCACAGTGATCGGGATGCCCAGTTCACGCGCAAGTTTCCACTCCGCCCGAACGACTTCCTCCATGCAGAAGCCGGTGCCGCGGGTGGCTAGGGCCAAGGTAAGCAACCCGTCGTCGGAACTGAAGTAGGTGTCCCGTACGCGTCGGACGTCGTCGCCAGGAATCGTGATCGAGCTGTTGAACCAGTACTCGGCCAGCGAGAGGTTGGCGCTGCCGTACGCGTACTGCGCCCGGATGCCGGTCTGCTGCAGCGCGGTGACGGCGGCGTCGGCATGGTCAGGCGTGTTGTTGATGTGCGACCAGTCGACCAGCGTGGTGATACCGGCGTTGAGGCACTCCAGGGAGCCGGCGATGTTGCTCGCGTAGACGTCCTCTGCGCGGTAGGCCGGGGCGAACGTGTCCAGGACCTCGACGAAGTAGTCATCGAGCGTGGCATTGGGCGCGCATCCGCGGACCGCGGCTTCCCAGGTATGCCTGTGTGTGTCGACGAAGCCCGGAATGACGATGCTGGCACTCGCGTCGATCACCTCGGCGTCAGCGCTGATGTTCGGCTCGACGGCGACGATCTTGTCGTCTTCGATGAGTACGTCGCCGGTGAGATCCCCGACCTGGGGATCCATGCTCACAACCGTCCCCCCGCGGATCAGCGTCTTAGTTGTCATCTGCCCCTGCTCCTTTGCATCTGGCGTGGTTTCCTTGGTCCGCCTCAGAAGGCGGCGAGTCGTCGTACGGCGTCGACGACTTTGTCGACGGTGGGGATCACCTCGTGCTCGAGCGCGTCTGCGAACGGAAGCGGCACGCATTCTGCGGCCACCCGCCGGATCGGCGCGTCAAGTGACTCGAATCCCTCGTCGACGACGATTGATGCGACCGTGGCGCCCCAGCCGCCCTGATAGGGGTTCTCCTCGACCAGGACGAGGTGCGAGGTACGCGCCACCGACGACAGCACGGTCTTCGCATCGAGCGGGACCAGGCAGCGCAGATCGATCACCTCGACGGAGATGTCCTCACCGGCCAGCTGCTCGGCCGCCGATAGTGCGGTCGGCACCGTTGACGCGAGCGCAACAATCGTCACGTCATCGCCCGGGCGAACCACCGCGGCCTCACCCAGCGGTACGACGTGCTCGGGCGGCGCGGGCTCCCCCTTGCTTGCCAGCAAACCCTTGTGCTCAAAGAAAATCACCGGGTCGTCGCTGCGAATCGCGGATGCCATCATGCCCACGACGTCGGCCGGCGTGGACGGTGCGGCGATCTTGAGGCCGGGCACGGTGAAGACCCAGTTCTCAACTGCCTGAGAGTGCTGCGCACCGAAGCCGAGGCCGCCACCGTTGGCGGTACGAATCACGAGCGGGACAGTGACCTGGCCGCCGGTCATGTAGCGCATCTTGGGAATCTCGTTGGCAAGGTAGTCGTAGCAGCAGGCGAAGAAGTCGGAGAACATGATCTCCGCGACCGGACGCATCCCGGTCATGGCGGCGCCCAGCGCGGCACCGACGATCGCCTGCTCCGAGATCGGGGTGTCCCAGATACGCTTCGGACCGAATTCGGTGAAAAGGCCCGTTGTTGTCTTGAAGACCCCCTCAGCTGCACCGATGTCCTCGCCGAGACAGACCACGTGTGGGTCGCGACGCATCTCACGGGCGATCCCCTCGGACACGGCCTGGCGATAGGTGATCAGTTCCGCCATGCCGACCCACCGTCTGCCCACACATCGGTAAATGCCGTGACCGGATCGGGGAAGGGGGCGTCCTTGGCCTCCTGCACGGCGGCCTCGACAACCTGCGCCACCCGGGCGTCGGCCGCGTCGATGTCCGCTTCGTCGACGCCGGTGCTGGTAAGCCTCTCCCGTGCGACGAGCAGCGGGTCGCGCTGCATCCAGCGCTCGACCTCATCGGCCGGACGGTACTTCGCAGGATCGGCCCGGCTGTGCCCATAGTGGCGGTAGGTCAGCGCCTCGATCACCGTGGGCCCATCGCCTGCCCGTGCCCGGTCCACGGCCACCTTCATGGTGTCGTGGACCTTGACCACGTCATTGCCGTCGATGATCTCCGCCGGCAGGCCGTACGCGACAGCTCGGTCTGCCGCCGGGTTGGCGACCGAGGTCACCGCTGAGATCGGGGTGTATTCCATGTAGAGGTTGTTCTCGCAGACGAACAGCACGGGGAGCTTCCAGACGGCGGCCAAGTTCAGGGCCTCATGGAAGGCCCCGATGTTTGTGGCGCCGTCGCCGAAGAACGCAACCGCAACCTGCTCCGTGCCGCGCAGCTGTGCCGACCACGCGGCGCCAGCGGCAATCGGCAGGTGGGACCCGACGATCGCGTACGAGCCGAGCATGCCCTTGTCGGCCTTGGTGAGGTGCATCGAACCACCCTTGGCCTTGCACAGGCCGGTGGCCTTGCTCATCAGCTCCGCCAGGCACTCGGCCGGCGTGGCGCCCCGCGCAATCGCATGGTGGTGCCCGCGGTAGGTGGCGAACACGTAGTCGTCCTCGCGCAAGGCCGCACTCGTCCCAACGGCAACCGCCTCATGTCCGGCCGCCAGGTGGGTGGTGCCCTTCACCTCGCCGGACATGAACAGGTCGTAGGCCGCTTTCTCGGTCCGCCGAATCAGCGCCATCTGCTCGTACCATTCGAGCAACCGGCTGGCATCGACGGCGACGGACGTCTCGGCGGAGACCGTCACCGCTCGCCCCTGCCCGCCGTCGTGTTCAGATGGGACTGCGCTTCCCGTAGGGTCGGCAGCTCACCACCCACAGTCCAGTAGCGCTGCCCGGCGATCAGCAGCTCCTCCGCCGGAAACTTGGTGATCACCTCGCAGCCGTCAGCGGTGACCACGACTTCCTCCTCGATCCGGGCCGCCGACCAGCCATCGGAGCCGGGCCAATACGTCTCGAGTGCGAACACCATGCCTTCCTCGAGCACCTCGGGATGATCAAGAGAGACCAGCCGGCTGAAGATCGGCTTCTCCCAGATGGCTAGGCCCACACCGTGGCCGTATTGCAGTGCGAAAGCAGCTTCCTCGTTGGCGAAGCCGAACTCCTCGGCGGTCGGCCAGAGCGACACGATGTCGGCTGTCGTCGCGCCCGGTTTGACCGCCGCGATGGCCATGTCCATGTACTCGCGGCAGCGGACGTACGCGTCACGCATCGCCGGCGATGCGCTGCCGACGGCAAAGCAGCGGTAGTAGCAGGTCCGATAGCCGAGGTGGCTGTGCAGGATGTCGAAGAACGCCGGATCACCCGGCCGAACGATGCGGTCGCTGTAGACATGCGGGTGCGGTGAGCAGCGCTCGCCGGAGATCGCGTTGACGCCCTCGACATACTCGCTGCCGAGGTCGTAGAGCACCTTGCTGACCAGGCCGACGCACTCGTTCTCGCGTACGCCCGGCCGCAGGAAGGCATATAACTCCTCGTACGCCGCGTCGACCATCGAGCACGCCTGAGCGAGCAGCGCGATCTCGTCGACGGTCTTGATGCGGCGCGCCTCCAGGAACAGCTGCTGGCCGTCGACGACCGTGAGCCCCTCCTCCTGAAGCGCGGACAGGATCGGCATTTCGATCACATCGACCCCGATCGGCTCGGTGGTCAGTCCGTGCTCGTGCATGACGGTCGCCACTTTTCGAGCCACCTCTTGGGCGATGCCGGCGTCGGGATGGAACGCGCCGCGTAATGTGGAAATCCCGGCGCGGGCTCCGGATCGGCCGGCCCTCGCTGCTTCGGAAATCTCGCGGTCGCCAGGCTTTCGGTCGTAGTCCAGCCAGGGGTTGTAGAGCTGGTGATGCTTGGCTGCCGAGCCGAAGTCCCAGATCACCGGGTCGCCACCTCGAGGCAGCAGCGCGAAGCGGATCAGCTTGTCCATGGCCCAGGTGCCGATGTGCGTCGCCGTCATATAGCGGATATTGGAGAAGTCGAACGTCAACAGCGCTCCGAGTTCGGAGGCGTCCAGATGCTGCCTCAGCCGCTGCAACCGATCAGTCCGCAGCCGGTCGACGTCGACGCGCGCCTCCCAGTCGACTGCATTCGGCCCGTACGTTCGGATCGCCATGTATCGCCACCCCGCGTGTCTATGGTGTTCAATAAAAGTTACGCCTGTTCAGTGGCACTGACTAGGGTGTCGCGCGCAGGGGGCTGCGAGCGTCGGGAATTGCGCGCCGCCGCATGGGGGAGGAGGCAGCAGGGGCGTTTTCCTCTGCGAGCGACGACGACAGTGGCGGATCCACCGCGCGATGCGCGAGCAGCCCAAACGTGTGAGGAGGGCACATGAGTGATCCGAAAGTGCCGCCGATCGGGCCGCGGATCCGTGCCGAGCGCGCCCGCCGCGAGGTGACCATCCGCGCACTGGCGCGTGTTGTCGGGGTGTCCCCCAGCCTCATTTCCCAGATCGAGACCGGCAAGAGCCAGCCTTCGGTGAGCACCCTGTACGGGATCACCTCGACACTCGGACTGTCGCTTGAGGACCTGTTCGACGCGAGCGATACAGAGGCATCGGCAGCCTCGCCGCCGACAGCCGACCAGTCGGTTTTTAGCTATCTGCGTGCGGACCGGACCAAGGGCGTCGGGCCACACGTGTCTCCTGACGACCGGGAACTGCTGACCCTGGAGTCAGGAGTCACCTGGGAGCGGTTGGGTCAGCTACCGCATCACCACGTGGACTTCTTGCTCGTCACTTACCAGCCCGGAAGCGCGTCGTCCTCCGAGGGGCGGCTGATGCGGCACAGCGGGACGGAGTACGCCTACCTGATCAGCGGCGAGTTGGAGCTGTCCTTGGGGTTTGACAAGTACGTGCTGGTCCCGGGGGACTCTGTCTGCTTCGAGTCCACGAGACCGCACGCCTACTGCAATCGCGGGGACGTTCCGGCGGTGGGCGTGTGGTTCGTGGTTGAGCCGAGCTAGCCGCGCTGGTCCCCACTTTTTCGCTGACCATGTGAGGCGCCCCGCTGACTTGACCTGGCAGCAGACAATGGGTAGCCACGGCGTGACCACCGCAGGTCGATGCAGTCAATCGGCGGACCGCCAAGACTCGGCACGAGAGGGCACGATGGCCCAGGCAAAGGCACAACAGCAGTCTCACGATCCGTATGCTCAGCGCGGTAAGACATTGGCATCGTTGGTGCAGCGGCTGCGCGGCTGGGTCGGGTCCGATCCCTCGCGTGCGCCTGAGCTGGCCGACGCGCTGGTCCAGCTCACAAGACACCGGCTGCTGGGGCACGGCTACACGGCCGCCGCCGCGGACGCTCAGGATTCCGTACGTCGTGCGGGAGAAATACTCACCGCGAACGGACCGATCGGTCCCTACACCTCGATCAGGGACGCGGCCCGGTATGTCACCGCGGTGGTACACATGGCCGCGATTCAGGCTGGGCTCGGCCTGTCGGATGCCGCCGGCCGGACGATCGAATCCCTGCAGGACATGCGGGAGCAACTCCGGGGAAAGGGGCTCGAACAGCAGTTGGAGCCGCAGACGGCCATCTGGGCACTCTCGTGCGGCGCGCGGGCCGCACTGGCGTCTGGCGACATCGCGGCAGCGAACGCGTACGCCGATGCGGCCCTAGCTCGGCTGGCCGAATCTGATCTTCGGGACGATCCTGAGACTGCCTACCTCGTGATGGACGTCGACCGTCTTGCCTCCGACTGCCGGTGGGCGGCGGGCCGGGCCGATGAGGCGCTGTCCTATCTGCACGCAGCCAAGTCGCGATATGACGATGTGGTCGGCGGGCGTCTCGAGGAGCCGGCGCGGCTGAGTCCGGCTCTCGTGGAACGCCTGGCCGAGCCGCTCTTCGGTCTGTATCGGGACATGGCAGACCGGTTGGCCGGGTGCGGCGAGGCGGAGCTGGGGCTCGTCACCCGGCGGAGGCTGATTGAGCTGCTGCGCGGGCTCACCGGGCGTTTGAGTGATCCGGTACGCGTTCAGCTGGCGTCGGCGCTGTCCGATCTCGCCGGGGACCTCAAGGCTGCAGACCGGGTTGACGAGGCGGACGCAGTGGCGGCCGAGGCCGCCGCGACAGTGCCGGCCGGGTCGGATACGGCGGTTGAGGATCTGAACCGCGGAGTGGTCAGTCGCGGTGCGCAAGTAGCCACCTGGACCTCGCTCCCCTCGACTGCTTCGTACGCGGCAACGACTGCTTCGGTTGCTGCCACCAAGATCATTAGTCGTTCGGCCCTCGATGCGGATCAGCAGCAAAAGTTGGCCGCCTGGCTCCAGATTGCGCGACCCGAAGCGCACCGGCTGGAACAGCAGCGGATGGAGCAAGCGCAGATCGATTCCCTACGCCGTGAGGCCAAACGGCGCGCAGCCGAGCGCGACGCGGCCGACAAGCTTGCTGCCGAACGCGCCCAAGCTGCCGACGCCGAACGTCTCGAGGCCGAGCGCCGGGCCGCCGCGGCGGAGGTAGAGCGGCTGGAGCGGAAGCGCCGCCGCGAGGAGCGCATCGAGGCGCACCGGCTGGATGTCGAGCGACGCGAAACCGAACGGCGTGAGGCGGAGCGGCTGGAGGCTGAGCGACGGGCTGCAGAACAGCTGGCGGCGGACCCAGCTGAGGCGGAGCGACTGGAACTCGAACGGCTGCAGGCCCAGATCGACGAACTCGAGCGCGCTGAGAAGCGAGCCCGAGAACAATGAGCTCTTGAAGCGCGACGGCCTGAGCGTACTGATTTCAGGGGCCGGGATCGCCGGTGCAACGCTCGCGGCGCTACTCGGTCGGGCTGGACACGGCGTAACAGTCGTGGAACGCGATCAAGGTGTCCGATCGAGCGGCAATCCTGTCGATGTCCGCAAGGGTGCGTATCAGGTCGCGGAGCGGTTGGGTGTTCTCTCCCGCCTGCAGGACGCCGCGACGAGGGTGCGCGAGTTGATCTTTGTTGACGATGATGGCCGACGTGTGGCGAGCATGCGGACTCGTCGGTCGGATCGCGAGGTGGAGGTTCCGAGGGCAGACCTCAGTGCGATCTTGATCGAGGCAGGTCGCGCGGACGCTGAGTTCCTGTTCGACGAGATGATCACCGAGCTGCACCCCGACGACGGTGGTGTCGAGGTGATCTTCGACCGGGCGGCGGCCCCGCGACGGTTTGATCTGGTCGTCGGCGCGGATGGCATCTACTCCGGGGTCCGCCGCTTGGCCTTCGGACCGGAAGCCGACTTCGTCGAACCTCTCGGAATGTATGTCGCCACAGCGACACTTGGTGTTCCCCTGGAGCGCGATGACCTGGTGATCATGCACAACGAGCCGGGCACGGCGGTAGCGTTGCATCCGGGAACGGGAGTCTCGGGGGTCGCCTTCATGTTCCGATCTGAAGTCAGAATTGATCATCGCGATCCCGACGCGCGCCGGCAGCTGCTTCAGCAGGTATATGCCAACGTCGGCTGGCGTGCGCAGGAGCTGCTGATCGCCTACCTTGCGACAAAGGACGTCTACTTCGACAGCGTCAGCAGGATCCGCGTGCCCTCCTGGTCACGCGGCCATATCACCTTGCTGGGTGACGCCGCGTCATGCGTCTCCCTGTTCGGGGACGGCTCCAGCTCGGCCATGGAGGGCGCGGCAACGCTCGCCGCATCTCTGGGCGCGTCGCCGCATGACATGCCAACGGCCCTGGCTCGGTACGAGTCGGCTCACCGTGCGGTCACGCATCCGCGACAGCGTGGGGTCTGGATCGCCTCGCATCTGCTGATCCCAAGATCACGAGTGGGTATAGCACTGCGCAACCAGGCCCTCCGACTCGTCGGCCGGCGATAGCGCAGTGCTTGCGTTCCACGTGGGGCCTGGCCACTCGCGACCGCTCCTGTCTAGCCTCTGCTGGCCGCGTACCGCCAGAAGCTACGCATCCATTCCGGCGCAGTCGGGCTGTCCGCCGCCACCTGGGTCAGCAGGATGGCGATCGTGCCTGTGGACGGCGTGATGTGTGCGGAGGTCCCGGTCCCCCCAACCCACCCGTAGCGTCCTAGCACGTTCCACGGATCGATCGTCTCGATGTCAACCGAGCCGCCGAAGCCCCAACCCTGCCCTTCCAGGAACAGATCGCTGATCATGCGCTGTGCGGGTGTGGTGTGGTTGTTGATCATGAGCTGAACTGAATCGGCTGACAGCAGCCGGCGGCCGTCGGCGCTGGTGCCGCCTGCCAGCAGCATGTGAGCAAACGCAAACCAGTCGTCTACCGTGCCGACCAGCCCGGCGTTCCCCAGCGGGAGAGGTGGCGGCGTACTCCACTGCCCGTCCGGTCCGTCGGCCAGCTCCAAGCTGCCGGTGGGGTCGATTCGGTAGTGGCTGGTCAATCGAGCGAGCTTGTCGGTTGTCACATAGAAACCGGTGTCCAGCATCCCTAGCGGCTGGAACACCCGCTCGGCCAAGAATTCCGGCAGCGAGTTGCCGGACGCCCTGCTGATGAGCACGCCCTGCAGGGTGGAGCACGTGTCGTACAACCAGGCCTCGCCTGGGTGATACAGCATCGGAACCTCGGAGAGATCAGCCATCCATTTGTCTGCTGGCGGGAAGCGTTGCGGCTCCCGGCCGTCCTGCTGCACTGGAAACAACCGCTGAACCGCTGGCAGCGTGAAGTCCGACGGAAAGCCGTATCCCGCCCGGGAGGTGAGTAGATCAAATACGGTGATCGGCCGGGCCGCCGGGACTACGTCCTCCACTGGGCTCGCGGGTGTCCGGACCACGGTTGGATTCGCGAGTTCCGGCAGCCACTGGTCCACCGGGTCGTCCAACGCGATCCGGCCATCCTTGACCAGCATCATGACGGCTGTTGCGGTGATGGGCTTAGTGATCGAAGCGAAGCGGAAGATCGAGTCCCTGGCCATCGGCGCATCGTCGATAGTCTTTGAGCCCACGGCTGCCACCTCGGTCTCGTCACCGTGGGCCACCAGGCCCACCGCTCCAGGCAGCGAGCCGTCGTTGACGTACCGCAGCAGAAGGTCGTGTAGGTCAGTCATCGATTCACCTATCTGTCGTATGCGGCAAGGGCTGGGGTCGTTGCCGACGTAAGGGCTCTCATGATCTGCTTCCATGTGATCATGGTCCGGGTGATCTTTCTGCTTCCGGCTGATCTTTTCTGGTCAGGGTGATCTTTTCTGCTCCCGGTGGTCTTTCTGATTCCGGCTTGGTTCATGACCTGCTTCCGGCTGAGGTAGCGCCGGAAGCAGGTCCGGGGTACAAGAGCAAGAGAGCCGGGGAAATGTTGAGGGTAGGGGTTTTGTCCTGGGTTGGTTTGGGCGGTTCGGTGCAGGTTCTTGACCGTTCCTTTTCCTTATTTTCTTGGAAAACCGCTTGTGATCGAACACAGATTCGAATATAATGAATATATGGAACTCGGGGACCACAACACGGCTGAGCGCGACCAGTGGCCCCCAGTTGATGTGGCCCTGGATGCGTTCGACACCGCTCTGAATGGTTTGATCGAAACCGTCGAAGCCGGCGGTCTTGATCAACTCACCGCTCATCAGAAGGTGGCGGTATGGCGACGGTTCGAAACCTTCCGCAACCGGCTCCCACTCATCGACCACACTCTGATCGCTGACGCTGAAGCCACCGATCTAGCTGGCAGCTACTGCGCCTCCACCCTCAACATGTTCTTGGTGCAGGTGTTGCAACTCTCCCCCGGTGAAGCGGCCTCCCGGGTCCGGGCCGCAGCAGCCGTGGGTCCCCGCACCTCCATGCTCGGTGAGAAGTTGGAGCCGGTACTACCGCGTCTGGCTGCGCTGCAACGCGAAGGCGAAGTGTCGGTGGAGAAGGTGCAGATTGTGGAACGGGCCATGCAGAAACTCTCCGGTCCTGACCTCCACCCCCAAGATGTGGAGACGGCGGAGCAGCTGCTCACTGACCATGCACCCATCCTGGGGCCCACCGATCTGCGCCGCTATGCCCTACACGTGGTGAATGCTGCTGATCCGGACGGGCCGGCACCTATCGATGACCAACTACAACAAGACCGGCGGTATCTGGAGTTGAAGCAGCGCCGCGATGGCATGTGGCATATGCAAGGCAAACTCACCACCACCGTCGGCGCCCAACTGACTGCGATCTTGGATCCTTTGACCAAACCGCGCACCACAAACTTGGAAGACGAGAACGGGCAGACCACGCAGATTCCGGATGAGCGGCCCCACGGACAACGCCTCCACGACGCCGTAGATGAGGCCTGCGGACGGTTGCTGAAAATGAAAGACCAGCCCTCGGTCGGCGGTGCCCCCGCCTCAGTGATCGTCACGGTGCAACTGGAGGAGCTGCTCACCAAAGCCGGGTTGGCCGAAACCAGCAACGGCTCCCAACTAACTTCTGATCAGTTGCTGAGGATTGCTGATGAGGCTGAAATCTGGCCCACGATCATTGACCAGAACAATGTCCCCCTAGCACTGGGGAGAAGCCAGCGGTTGGCCTCGCGGGGTCAGACCATGGCCTTGATCGCTCGAGACGGTGGATGCTCCTTTCCCGGCTGTACTCATCCACCCAGTTGGTGCGACCGACACCACATTCTCGATTGGATTCTCGGTGGGCTTACTGACTTAGACAATCTGAGCTTGCTCTGCCGATACCACCACACCCACTTCCTGCAGAAGGGTTGGACCTGTCGGATGAACGCCGACGGTTTGCCCGAATGGATACCGCCCTGGTGGATCGACCAACAACAACGACCCCAAATCAACACCCGCATCCGACGCCTCCACGCCCAACGCCAACAGCACCGCGGGCGCCGCCGGCGAACACCCGCCGCCGCATGACGGACGCGATTGGAGACCGGCCCCCAAGCCGTTTCTCGGATCTGATCATCTGCCTGACACTGCGGCCGTTCCTGCACCTAGGCACGTCTGGCAGCCGCGCACGAAGCGCCGTTTGCTGCTCATAGGAGGAGCTGCTGGTACCGGCAAGTCAACCGTTGCACGCACGCTCGCAGCCCGACTCAGTGCAACTTGGCTGCAACTCGACACACTCTGGATCGCGATGCGCGACGCGGCTCCGCAGAACAGCAAGGAACGGGCCCTGCTGGATATTGATCAACGAATTCGCGCCCAGGCCGAGCCTGCTGAGGTGCTCCTTGATCATCACATCGCAGCCTCCGAAGCGGTCTGCGCTGCTCTTCCGCACGCTCTGGCGTTCGAGCTCCAGACCCATCGCCTGACGTGTGGATTCGTCGTCGCCGGACCCGGTTACGCTGACCTGATGGCGGACGCGGACGAGGCAGCCGGCCGGCAGTCCGCAGCCACCGAGCCGCCTAGCAGCGAACTCGTCGAGCAGCGCCACGGGCCGGATGCTGAAGACGACCTCGCACTCATCCAGCACGAGATGGAGTTCGCGTCCGCTGAGCGGCTGGCGTTCTTCTCAGACGCTGTGGTCGCGATCGCTTTGACGCTGCTTGCACTGGAGCTTCCAGTTCCCGGCGGCATCGAGAACCCCGATTCCGCGTCCGTCTCAGACATGATCCGCGACGCCGCTCGGCACATTGATGACTACCTGGCGTTCCTCATCAGCTTCCTGGTGATCAGTGCGCATTGGCGGCTCCACCATCGCGTCTTCCGCTACGTCCGCCACGCCACTAGGGCGATCATCAGGTTGAACCTGTACTGGCTCCTGCTCATCGTCATCACACCGTTTACGACCAAGACGCTGAGCATCGGTCACCAAAACATTTTGCGCTTTGGCCTCTACGCCTTTACTCAGGCGATGCAATTCGCCATCTTCGCTGTCATCGTTGTGCTGATCATCCGTACCCAACACGTCCCGGCAGCTGCTGACCTGCAACGCCTGCAATCAGCCCTCTGGCAGACGGTGGCGATGGCAATCGGCTTCGCGGTCTCAATCCCGCTCTATCTCCTCATTGGACAGCGCGCGTTCGCTGTTTGGGCGCTGGCGCCGCTGGTGATCAATCTCATTCTTCGGCCACGGCTACGCCGCCGGCATCCTAGAGCGACCTAGATGGCGGTCGTCTCGGCGGCAGGCGGCAGGCGGCAGGCGGCATACCGCGAGCGTGGCACCGCACTAGGTCAGTGATGTGACGAACGCAATAAATTGCTGCGGAATTGGCTGGGCCGCGTCGAGCTTATACATATCGTGACTATGGATGTGATAACTGCGGACCAGCCGACCGTCTTTACCACCCGTTGGTGCGGCTACTGTGTACGGCTCAAGTCACAACTCTCGCGCGCGGGAATCGGCTTCCGCGAGATCGACATCGAAGATCATGCCGATGGCGCTGCACTCGTCGCTCAGGTCAATGACGGCAATCTCACCGTGCCAACAGTTCTCTTCCGCGATGGGTCTGCACTGACGAATCCGTCAGTTGCCCAAGTCGGCAGCCGCCTCGCCTAACGCAGCTAATCGCTGCCACTCCGCATCGCTCACGTGGACCTGGCGTCGTCTGCAGATAGTGCGGAGTCCAAGCAACTGCTGCTAAGTGGGGTCGTGCGGAAGTCTGCCGGCTGTGCTCCGTGCCTAGAGTGAATGTGTGGCCACAAGGATTGTGTTAGGCCGCCGGTCGGCCGCGCTGTGGACATCACCGGCGCTGGTCGACGGCCTGCTCGGCTACGCGGTGGCCATGGCCGTCGGCGTGGCGGTATTCACCAGCTCAAGCGACCGCCTAACCGATCCGTGGCCGGCGTACGCCTTCGCGCTTGGCTTTGGCCTGCTGCTGCTCATCCGCCGACGGCACCCGGTGCTCGTCTTGCTGCTCACCTCGCTCGGCATTTGTGTGTACTACGCGCTGCAGTACCCGCCGATCGGTCTGGCTCTGCCAATTGCGGCCGCGCTCTTCTCGGCCGCTGAGGCTGGACACCTTCGTATCGGCATCATTGTTTCGGTTGTGCTGGTCGCGCTGTCGCTGTACTTCCAGATCGTGAGCGGCCAGGATGCGGGTCAGCTTCTCGGCTACGAGCTGCCGCCGGTGATCGCGCTGATGGGAGCATCGCTAGCGCTCGGCGATGGGGTGCGGTCCCGCCGCCTGCTCAAGGAATCGCAGCGGGAACGGGAACGCCAGGCCCGGCTGGAGCTGGAGCGCCGAACGACCGAGCAGCGAAACGAGGAGCGGCTTCGTCTCGCCCGCGACCTGCACGACGCGCTCGGTCACAGCGTGGCGATGATCTCCCTGCAGTCTGCGGTGGCGGCTGAGGCGTTACCTGCGCGGGTGTCAGAAGCGCAGCGTGCGGTGGCGGAGATCCGTGACATCAGCGTCGCCACGATGGCGGAGTTGCGAACTACGGTCCGCCGGCTGCGCTCGCTGGACTCGGGGGTGGAGCTCCCGGCCGGCCTCGACGAGATGCCGGCACTCGCGCAGCAGGCTCGCGGCAACGGCTTGGACGTCCGGATCGTCGAGGTCGGTGATCAGCGGCACGCGCCTGACGCGCTCGGCCGCGCCGCGTACCGAATCGTGCAGGAAGCGCTGACCAATGTCATCCGGCACGCGAACGCCACCATGGTGACCGTGACGCTCGACCGAGGGCCGGATGCGCTCACTGTGACCGTCCGTGACGACGGCCAGGGCGCTGCGGAAGTCGTCGAAGGCAACGGCGTACGCGGCATGCGGGAGCGTGCGGCAGAGCTGGGCGGTCAGCTTCAGGTCACGAGTCCCGGTCGCGGTGCTGGAACGGTCGTCACCGCGGTGCTGCCCTGGCCAGAGCGCGGAGAAGCACGGTCCGAGACATGATCCGGGTCGTGGTCGCCGACGACCAGGCGCTGGTACGCAGCGGGCTGCGCGCGCTGTTGGGCAACAGCGATGATCTTGAGGTGGTTGGCGAGGCTCGTGACGGACGTGACGCAGTCGCTGTGGTGACCCGGACCCGACCCGACGTGGTACTGATGGACGTCCGGATGCCGGGAGTCGACGGCATCGCCGCGACCCGAACGATCACTGCGGATCCCCGATTGTCTGAAGTGGCGATCATCATGCTCACCACGTTCGACGAGGACAACGACATCTTCGCAGCGATACGCGCGGGCGCGTCCGGCTACCTGCTCAAGGACGCTGAACCGGACGACCTGCGGGACGCCATCCGTGTCGTGGCTGCTGGAGACGCCCTGCTGTCGGCCTCAGTGACCCGGAAAGTGATGGAGGGCATTGTCTCTGGCCCGGCTGGCGTCGCCGATCATGCCCGGCTGAACGAGCTGACCGAACGGGAACGCGAGGTGCTGGCGGGAGTCGGCCGCGGCCTGTCGAACGACGAGATCGCGGCGGAAATCCACATCAGCCCGGCCACAGCACGCACGTACGTGAGCCGGATGCTCACCAAGCTCGGTGCTCGCGACCGGGCCCAGCTCGTCGTGATCGCGTACGAGACAGGCCTCGTGACACCCGGCCGACACCTGGAGATACCCGGTCGCCCCTGACCCGGCGTACGTCGAAAAGCGATCACATCTGTCGCCTGCAGGGAGTGGGTACCAGAGCGCGTGATTCCTACCGTGATGAGCGTCCTACTGCCACCACGGAAAAAGTCTCATGCCTACCCGATTCACCCGCCGCAGCCTCCTCGCCGGGATGGCGGCGCTGCCAGCCCTCGCGCTTGTCGGCTGCGAATCCGACCGCACTACCGCTGATCCGATCAGCACTGTCGGCACTCTCGACTTTGCCAACCGGCTTCGGATACCGGCACTGGCCAGCTCCTCGGTGGACGAGGACGGTGTCCGGGTGTTCCGGCTGAGCGCCGTTGCCGCTACGGCCGAATTCCTCCCCAGCACGTCAACCCCGACTTGGGGCTACACCGACGGCTCATACAACGCCGGCTATCTCGGTCCCACCTTGCGCGCGGCGCGAGGCGAACGCGTTCGAGTCATGGTGGAGAACCGCCTGTCGGAAACCACCACGGTGCACTGGCACGGCATGCACCTCCCGGCCCGGAATGACGGCGGCCCGCACCAGCCGATCGCCGCTGGTGAGCAATGGCAGCCTGAGTGGTCGATCGATCAGCCGGCGGCCACTTTGTGGTATCACCCGCACCCGCACGGGGAGACCGAGTTCCAGGTCACGCGCGGGCTGGCCGGGCTGTTCTACCTCGACGACGGGACGAATCCAGGCCTGCCGCACCGGTACGGCATCGACGACATCCCGATCATCCTGCAGGACCGCACCTTCGGCTCGGGAGGACAGTTCGTCCTGCGCGGCCGAGCCGTGACCGGCCTGCTGGGAGACACAATCTTGGTGAACGGGACCTACAACCCCTACCAGCTGGCGTTCGCCGACGATCGCCCGTTCGCGATCATCGCAACCGACGCAGGCTTCCTGCCTTCCCTCCAACAGACCCGCCGGCTCCTGCTCTCCCCCGCCGAACGGGCTGAGATCGTGGTGGATCTGAAGCCTGGCGAGCGGCCCGTACTCCGCTCGGTGCCGTGGGATCTGGGCATGATAGTCCCGCTGGCCGACGGGGCGGGCGGTAATGATCATCTTGATCTGTTGCAACTGCGGGCGGCGGCCCCACTTGCTGAAGGGGTCCGCCTTCCGGACGGGTTGGAGACTCAATCGGCAGTCGCACTCAACAACGTGACGGCCAGCCGGACGTTCCAGCTCGAGAGTCGCACCATCAATGGTCAGCACATGGACATGGCTCGCGTGGACACCGTGGTCGGCGCTGGCACCACCGAGCTGTGGACCGTACGGAACACGCACAACCAGCCACACAACTTCCACGTCCACGGCGTGGCGTTCCAGATCCTTCCGCCTGGGGCAGCCAGACCAGATCCGCAATTGGGTTGGAAGGACACCGTGCTGCTGGCAGCCGACGAGACGGTTCAGTTGGCGATCACGTTCCCGCCTTACTCGGATCCAATGACTCCCTACATGTATCACTGCCACCTGATGTGGCACGAGGACGAGGGAATGATGGCGCAGTTCACCGTGGTCGATCCCGATCAAGTGGACTCCGCGCCGCGGACCCTTGGAGTCGATCATGATCATATGGCAGCCGATCATGATCACGGATGATCTTGGAAATTTCCAGCGTCCATTCCAACAAAGGAGGCGAAACCCAGCATGTCCACCAGCAACCCGCCATCAAAGTTGCCAACCACTAGAAAGCAGCGACCCGGAATGATCATCGCCATGGTTCCCGTCGGAGCGATTCTCGGTTTCCTCGGCGGTCTCCTGATCGAGATCATCGTCGGACTCATCGCGCGGGCGGTCTTCAGCGCGGAACATCCGGCGGCCTTCTCGTGGCACTTTCTCGGCTCACTGCCCGGTCTCGGCGCATTGATCGGCGCCATCTTGGTGCCAATCCTGTACGCCCGCAGCGGCCGCAATCCGGCCAGCTGACGATGATCGCCGCCCTCAGCGGTGGTTAGGCCAACCGGCGCTCGGCACCGAGACCGTCGTAGTGAGCAGCTGACCGGTACGCGGGCCGGTGGTGAGCCGGTCCAGGTTGTCCATGAAGTCCTCGTCCATGTGCCAGTCGGCGGTCAGCATGAAGAGGGTCCGACCGTCGGCACCGCCGAGGGCGCAGGCGAATCCGGCTTGTCCGAGGGGGATCCGATTGAGGACCTTTCCGCCCTCGGCCACCCTTAGGCAGCAGGACTCGTTCTCATACCAACTGGGCGTCCACACGGCCCCCTCGGCGTCGAGACAGATGCCGTCGGCCAGCACGTCGGCGAAGGTCCTGCGATCAGTGAGCCCACCGTCATCGGTGATCTCGAACGCTGTCAGCTTGCTGGCGAAGGACTCCGCGATGATCAAGGTCGAGTTGTCTTCGGTTACTGCCATCCCGTTGGGGAAGGCGATTCCGTCAGCGACCTGACGCACGACGCCGTCCGGGCTGATCGTTGCGATGAAGCCGGGCGCGACGCCCTCGTCGGGGTAGAAGTCGGCGCCGCCGTTGACGTAAATGGTGCCGCGGCCGTCGACCACGATCTCGTTCAGCCCGCCGGGCAGGCCGGTCAGATCGGCATAGTCGACCAACGATCCGTCCGGCTCCTGCCGCAGCAACCGCTGCTCCGGGCCCGCTACGACCAGCAGCTGACCGTCGGGCAGCCAATCGATGGAGAACGGAATCGTGGTGGGCACGCGTGTGATGACCTCGCGATGCCCTTCCGGGTCGTAGGCCAGGATCTCCTGGGCGCCCCAGTTCGACAGCCACATGCGGCCGTCGTGCCAGCGGGCGGACTCGCCGATGACCAGGTCGGTGGCCAGGAGCTGCGGTTGATACATGTCGATTCCTCTGTCATGTCCATACGAGCCCGAGAATGCCTACGGCGATCAAGGTATCCATACCGCGCACCACTGGGCCAGGGACGGTGCCACGATGGCCCGTGCGCGGAGGTGAATGACATCCCAAGCGGTGTGCGCCAGCAGACCCACCGCAACAAGCGTGCGGCCGAGCTGTGAACCGGCCGCGATGGCAATGAAGGCGAGAGTCCCGAAGATGAGAGTGACCGGTGCCTAGAGCGCAGGCAACCAGAGGGCTGGCCGCATGTTCGTCGTATCCCACGCAGCGTGGGATGTTCACGCTGTACCTGGCGTGCAGGCCATGCACAGCGTGCACGGCTTGGGTACAGCCCGTTCCCACCGGGCGGCCGGGCCTAGCCTCACCTCGACCGCGGATCGCTGACGTGAGCGATCGTGTCGGCACTGGCACCGGCCGCCTCGGCCGGTGTTGGGGTGCTTCGCCATGTTCCGAGTACCGAACCAAGGATCACGAAGGGGAAGCCGATTGCCAAGCCGATGGTGAGCGGTTCATTCAGGACGATCGCCCCGAGAAGGATGGCCACCGCCGGGTTGACATAGGTGATCAAGGTCATTCGGGCAGGTCCAGCCTCCGCCACGAGAGCGAACATGACCAGGAACGCTATAGCCGTGCAGACCACCGCAAGCACTACCACCGAGCCAACGGCCGGCGCGGTCCAGCGGTCCGGCCAGACGAGGGGGGTGAACGGGGCATATGCCGCCGCAGCGACGAGCAATGACGCCGTGACCACGCCCAGCGATGGCAAATGTGCCAGCTTGCGACTGATGATGATCGGACCTATCGCGTAGCCGACTACGACCAAAAGCAGCTGACCAATCGATATGAAGTCGCTGACCTCCACGTCAACGCCGACCAAGAATGCGACACCTATCAGCCCGAGCACCAGGCCGGAGATCCGCCGGGGACCTAGCCGATCGTGTCCCATCACAGTCAGAATGATTGCCGCCACGATCGGAACGACGGCGATGATTAGGCCGGTGGTCGAGCTGTTGAGGCGAGTTTCAGCGTGGCCGAGCAGCCACCACGGTCCAATGATCTCGACCGCGGTATAGATCAACAGGATCTTCCAGTACGGCAGCACCGGCTTCAGCGCCCCCGCGCGTAAGGCCATCGGAAGCAGCAGCAGCGCACCGAGAGAGGTCCGGCCGAATGCGACAATCAGCGGATCAAGATCAGCTACGGCGATGCGGATGAACAGGTACGGGATCCCCCAGCACACACTGAGGGTGGCGAAGAGTAGCCACCCGCGACGCGTCACAGTTCATCACCTTACGATCTGCCTTTCCGGC
>Ga0307322_10000039_pt1 | contig 21438 bp, 19 predicted proteins | sample ER_DNA_380_FD_194494 | JGI IMG/M metagenome (GOLD analysis project Ga0307322, IMG submission 194494) | Bulk soil microbial communities from the East River watershed near Crested Butte, Colorado, United States - ER_DNA_380 | ecosystem: Environmental > Terrestrial > Soil > Floodplain | place... | reverse complement strand
GCTCAGCCAGGAAGACCCGGTTCGCTAAGTTCCGAGGTGGCGCGTTGGCAACAGATTTGCAACACCAGAACCGAAAACGGCCCCACTCGGCTAGCAACGACCAACCACTCAAAGTGGGTCTGACCTGCAGTCGTCTTCTGGCTCTCCGGAGGCGGGAGCGCGAGTTCGAATCTTGCCTGGGGGCGCCAGTCGCGCAGATGGCCAGGGAACTCATTGCCGTCATCCTCGACATTCGACTGCGCGAGGTTGCTGTCGACCTTTCCTGCGGCGCGATGGATGGCATAGATGTTGCGGCGGCGTAGTTGCAGCGCTGCACCACTGGGCCCTGAATCTGCATCACCAGCGGTGAAGAAGGCGCCGCTGATGGGCACTTGGGTCGCGTTCGTGATGCAAATCCAGGGAGCAGCCTTTGGTAGGTTCGCAGCGTTCCGTCCTCGACCAAGGTCCTCCCAAGTCCGATGCGCCCTCCCCTGCCAGCCGAATGTCTGGGTCCTGAATGAGCCGACTCGCTGCCTGGTATGACGCCCACCGTGGCCCTCGAACGATCGTCATCGGCTGGCTATCCACCCGCTTGCTGATCTTGGTCATACTGGCGGCTTTTGAGCGTTTCGTGGTGGGCGATGTCTTCTATTACTACCGCAAGATCAACGCCCTCTTCACTGCTGGCCTGGACCGCACTCTCTATGAGTACCCCACGCCCGTGGTCTGGATCCTCTGGCTCCCTTACGGCGCCTCCTTTGGCAGCCGCGTCGGCTATCTCGTAGCCTTCGTCGTCTTCATGCTCGCCCTGGATGCCGTCTTCTGCTACGCCCTCTGGCGCGCGAGCGGGCGGCGACACGACAGCGCCGTCGACTTCTGGCTGATCTTCGTTCCCCTGATCGGTCCGCTCGCGTATCTGCGCTTCGACATGCTGCCGGCGGTGCTCGCCGGCGGAGCGCTCCTCGCAGCACGGCGCAAGCCATGGGTCACAGGAGCCCTGACAGGTCTGGGTGCGGCCATCAAACTCTGGCCTGCGCTGCTCATTGGTGCTTTCCTGTCCTACCGATCCGACAGGCGACCGGCAGGCATCGCCTTCATTGTCGTGGGCTTCGGCCTCGCCTTGATCAGCCTGATCTTTGGTGGCTGGTCACGACTGATTTCGCCACTGACCTGGCAGTCGGATCGCGGGCTGCAAATCGAGTCGATCTGGGCAACGCCATTGATGCTGGCACGGGCTGCGAGGCCTAACCAGTGGATTATCAACATCTCCCGATACCAGGCGTACGAGATCTTCGGCCCGGGCGTGGATGCCTGGGTGATGATCAGCAGCATCGCGACGGTGTTGGGTCTATCGGTGATCATTTTGCTGACTGTTCGCGCCTTCCGTCATGACGGATCGACTCCCGCGGCGATCGGCTTAGTCGTCATCGCGACGGTGGCGATCATGACGATCACCAACAAGACCTTGAGTCCGCAGTATCTGCTCTGGGTGGGTGGCCCGATGGCGGCACTATTGGCGTTCCGGCCCCAAGCCACACCCGAGGAGCAGCCGGCGATCAGCCGGATCGCCCGACAGGCTCTGGTCCTAGCACTCCTGACTCAACTTGTCTATCCGCTGTTCTATTACAGCTACCTTGGTCATCATGGTCACGCGATGATCATCGTCTCGACTATTGTCACCGCCCTTCGCAACCTTGCTTTGGTGGTCTTCACAGTCGAGGTCTGCCGGCTGGCCTGGCGCATGCTGGGCGCTGGGGTCACGGAGAGAACAGCCCTGACGCGCCGGGATTGATGGTCGACGGCCGAGGTCACGCTGACGAAATGAGTCGCGCCCCGACCAGTGATTGGCTGGTCTCAAGCTTGGGTAGCCTAGGTAACGCCTGCCAGGAGCGTGCCGGGAGCAGGCCGGGAGCAGGCCAAAGGCGGATGAGATCCGCGAACAGTACGTATCAGGAAGAAGGCGACCGTGGCCATCCTGCCCGACGAATCACCTAGTAGCGCGCCCGAAGCCGACTTTGGTGCCAACGACTGGCTGCTGGAGGAGATGTACGAGCAGTACACCGCAGATCCCAGCTCGGTCGACGAGACGTGGGTGGAGTACTTCAAGGTGCACGGTGCGCCAACGACCGACGCAGGTAACGGCGGCGCGGCCGAGAAACCCGAACCTGAGCCCCGACGTGATGCGGAGCCACCAACCACTGGTGACGAGCCGGCCCCAACGGCAGCAGCTTCTGCGCCGGCCCCCGCGCAGACCTCCCCCACCACGCAGCCGCCGGCTGAGCCCGCTGCGTCGCGTCGCACGCCGACAGTCGAGAAGCCCGCGCCAACCAAGGAGATCCGGCCGAGCGCTCCAGGAGCGCGCGGCGGCGTCCCTGCTGATCCCCCTAGCGCTCAAGACCGGCCAAAAGTCGCACTCGAAGGGCCAGTCAGAACCACCATGCGCGGGACTCTGGCACGTACTGCCAAGAACATGGACGTCTCTTTGACAGTGCCAACCGCGACCAGCGTTCGATCCCTTCCGGTCAAGCTGCTCATCGACCAGCGCGTGGTGATCAACAACCATCTCCGACGGGCGCGCGGCGGCAAGGTCTCCTACACCCACATCATTGGCTACGCCATGGTGAAGGCCCTGAAGACTGTGCCCGCCATGAACAACGGCTACGACGTCGTCGACGGCAAGCCGACGTTGGTCGTACCAGCTCATATCAGTCTCGGCCTGGCCATCGACCTTCCCAAGGAAGATGGCACCCGCCAGCTGCTCGTGCCGAGCATCAAGAAATGCGAGGAGCTGGACTTCGCCCAGTTCTGGTCTGCGTACGAGCAAATGGTCAAGAAGGCGCGAGCAGGCCAACTCACGGTCGAGGACTTCGCTGGCACCACCATTACCCTGACCAACCCGGGCACCATCGGAACAAACCATTCGGTTCCCCGCTTGATGCAGGGCCAGGGCGCGATCATCGGTGTTGGTTCCATGGAGTATCCGCCAGAGTTCCAGGGATCCGACCCTGATCGGCTCAGCGACATGAGCGTCTCCAAGATCATGACGCTGACCTCGACCTATGACCATCGGGTCATCCAGGGAGCGCAATCTGGTCAGTACCTGGCTCGCCTGCATGCGTTGTTGCTTGGCGAGGACGGCTTCTACGACGACATCTTCGGTGCGCTGCGCATCCCGTACGAGCCAATCCGCTGGGCACAAGACATCAGCAGCCTCCACGAGGACCAGATCCCCAAGCAAGCCCGGATCATGGAGATGATCAACGCCTATCGGGTGCGCGGCCATCTGATGGCCGACACGGATCCGCTGGAATACCGCCAGCGGCGCCATCATGATCTTGACGTGCAGTCGCACGGCCTGACGCTGTGGGATCTGGACCGTGAGTTTGCGACGGGATCCTTCGCCGGTGGAGATGGCCGGATGAAGATGCGGAAGATCTTGGGCATCCTGCGCGACTCCTACTGCCGGACTACCGGCATCGAGTACATGCACATCCAAGAGCCCGTGCAGCGCAAGTGGATCCAGGATCGGGTCGAGCGGCCGCACGAGTCACTCCCCCGCGAGGAACACTTGCGGATTCTGGACAAGCTCAATGAGGCCGAGATCTTCGAGACGTTCTTGCAAACCAAGTTCGTCGGACAGAAGCGATTCTCCCTGGAAGGGGGCGAGTCGGCAATCGTCTTGTTAGATGAGGTGTGCGAGCAGGCGGCCGAAGCCAGCCTGGAGGAAGTCTGCATCGGCATGCCGCACCGCGGCCGGCTCAACGTGCTGTCCAACATCGTCGGCAAGTCGTACGAGCAGATCTTCCGGGAGTTCGAAGGCAATCTGGATCCTCGTACCGTCCAGGGCTCCGGCGATGTCAAGTATCACCTCGGCTCGGAGGGAAAGTTCACTGCGCTTAGCGGTGCGACGATCAAGACGTCCGTGGCGGCCAACCCGAGCCATCTCGAGGCGGTGAACCCGGTGCTGGAAGGCATCGCCCGAGCCAAGCAGGACATTCTTGACCGCGGAGCGGAGTTCCCCGTGCTACCCGTGCTGATGCATGGGGACGCGGCATTCGCGGGTCAGGGTGTCGTCGCCGAAACCCTCAACCTCAGCCAGCTACGCGGCTACCGTACGGGCGGCACGATTCACATCGTCGTGAACAATCAGGTTGGCTTCACCACCTCGCCGACCGAGTTGCGGTCCTCCATGTACTGCACCGATGTGGCCCGGATGATCCAGGCCCCGATCTTCCACGTGAATGGCGACGATCCAGAGGCCTGCATCCGCGTAGCTCGGCTGGCGTTCGCCTTTCGACAGGCGTTCAACAAGGATGTGGTCATCGACCTCATCTGCTACCGCCGGCGCGGTCACAACGAGGGCGATGACCCGAGCTTCACCCAACCTCGGATGTATGACCTGATCGAGAAGAAACGGTCGGTCCGCAAGCTGTACACCGAGGCTCTGATCGGCCGTGGCGACATCACGGTCGAGGACGCCGAGACGGTTCTGACCCGCTTCCAGCAACGGCTAGAGACTGTCTTCAAGGAGGTCCGGGGTACGACTCAGCCGCCCAGGGACATGGAGTACAGCCGGGTGCCGGCGTATCCCAAGAAGTCTGCCGCAAGGCAAGGGACCGCCATCACCATGGAGACACTCAAGAAGATTGCCGACGCCCATACGATTTTTCCCAGCGGATTCACGGTCCATGCGAAGGTGATGCCCCAGCTGCAGCGCCGGGCTGCGGCGATCACCCAAGGGCCAATTGACTGGGCGACTGCGGAAATCCTCGCTCTTGGCTCCTTGCTGTTAGAGGGACGCACGGTCCGGCTCACCGGGCAAGACACCCGTCGTGGGACTTTCGTGCAGCGCTTCGCTGCCATTGTTGACCGCAAGACAGGCGAGTCCTGGGTCCCGCTGAAGCACGTCGACGACGACCAAGGCAAGTTCCACGTCTTCGACTCGCTGCTGAGCGAGTACGCCGCCATGGGCTTCGAATACGGCTACTCGGTGGCGAGCCCTGAGGCGCTGGTGGCCTGGGAGGCCCAGTTCGGTGATTTCGGCAATGGCGCTCAGACAATCATCGATGAGTTCATCACGTCAGGTCAGGCCAAGTGGACCCAACAGTCTGGCGTGGTGCTCCTCTTGCCACACGGCTATGAGGGCCAGGGTCCGGACCACTCCTCGGCGCGCCTCGAGCGCTTTCTTCAGCTCGCCGCGGAAGACGCCATTACGATTGCGCAGCCGTCAACTCCGGCCAGCCACTTCCACATGCTCCGGCAACAAGCGTTGGGCGAGCTCCATCGACCGCTGATCGTGATGACACCGAAGTCGATGCTCCGGAACAAGCTCGCCGTATCCGAACCGTCGGACTTCACCCAAGGATCGTGGAAGCCGATCCTCGGCGATCCGACGATCGAAGACCCAAGCAAGGTCACCTCGGTGCTGCTGTGCTCTGGCAAGATCCGCTGGGATCTGATGACCGCTCGGAGCCAGGCCGGAAAGGATGGGCAAGTCGCGATCATCGCTATGGAACGGCTCTATCCAGTTCCAGCGAAGGACCTCGCCAAGCAGCTGAGGCGTTTCGAGCGGGTCGACGAGGTGCGGTGGGTGCAAGACGAGCCCGTCAACCAAGGGGCGTGGCCCTTCATGGCACTGAACTTGCCGCAGCGCCTGGCTGAAGTCGAACCCAGTCGGACATGGCAGCTGACCAAGGTGACTCGACCGGAGTCATCGGCGCCTTCAGTCGGATCGGCGAGCGTCCATCTGCAGCAGCAGCGTGCGCTGATGGAAGCCGCCTTCGCACAAGAACGGTAAAGAGGTGCGACGCGGCGAGTATCGGAGGCGCCTGCTGTTGATCGGAAGGGACATGTATTTCACTGATCGGGGCATCGAAGAGCTCCAGGCACGCCGGGGTGAGGATGAGGTCACCTTGGCCTGGCTCGCTGATCAACTACGCACCTTCGTCGATCTGCATCCGGAGTTCGAGACTCCGGTGGAGCGGCTGGCGACCTGGCTGGCCCGCCTTGACGAGGAGGATGGGTAGGCTCCGCAACCCTCCGGGGTGCCGCACTTAGAAAAGTGGTCAGAGACGACACCAATCTCGGCGAGGCGCGTGCCGGCTCTGACCCCTTTCGGCGCAGTGAGTTAGCGGCCCAGAAGTCGGTGACGAATCATGCGGATCTCGAGCGGGCCGAAGAAGTCCTCGACCTGTTCCGCACCGTCGGGTACGAAGCCGTTGCGGACATAGAACGCGCGGGCCCGAGGGTTGTCGCGGAACACCCAGAGGAATGCATCGCGATCGCCGATCGCTGCGTCCAGCAGCCGTTGCCCGACACCGGTACCCCAGTAGGCCCGGCGGACATTGATGGCGTTCAACTGAAGAGCGATATCCACGCCCGGCTCGGTCGCAGGACCGGCAGTTGCGAAGCCGGCAACCAGGTCGCCGTCCATCGCCAGGATCATGGTCCGGTCCGAGGTAGGCGCCTTCTGCCACCAGCCGATCGCCCGTTCAAGATCACCCGTGATCTCTGCCAGCCGGTCGGCGTCAACCAGCCCTAAGTACGCCTCTTGCCAGCACGCGAGCTGACAGCGGGCGGCCGACTCGACGTCGGCCGAGGTCAGCGGCCGAAGAACTATGTGATCGGCACTGCGGCTCATGGCTCGAAGATGATCTTGCCGAAATGATCACCGTCGATCATTGCCGCAAATCCCGCGGCGGCATCCGCTAGCGGCAGGACGCGGTCGATGTACGGCCGTATGCCGGTGCTGACCAGCATCTTGGTCAAGGCGATCAACTCATCTCGGGTGCCCATCGTCGAGCCGTGCACTCGAAGCGGTTTGAAAAAGATCTTCGTCAACTCGGCCTTGGCCGGATTATCGCCGGACGTCGTGCCACAGATCACCAGCGTGCCGCCCGGTTTCAGTGCATTGATCGAATGTGACCAGGTGGCAGCACCGACAGTCTCCATCACCGCATCCACCCGCTCCGGGAGCCGCGCGCCGATCGGAAAGGCCTGGTGTGCTCCGATGCTGACCGCTCGGGCACCCCGCGCCTCGTCACGCGAGGTGACCCAGATGCGCATCCCGGCATTCCTGCCGAGCGCCGTCAGTGCTGTGGCCACTCCCCCGCCGGCGCCCTGGATCAGTACGGTATCGCCGGGCCTGGCTCCCGACTGGCTGAAGAGCATCCGGTACGCCGTCAGCCAGGCCGTCGGCAGGCAGGCCGCTTCGGCAAAGCTCAACTCAGGCGGCTTGTCCACCAGATTGGCCGGCGGCACCCACACCTGCGTCGCAAACGTGCCGGGATAGCGCTCCGAGAGCAGTGACCGTTTGGGATCGTAGGTGGCATCGGAGCCAACGAAGTCCGAGGCATTGATCACCGCGTGCACGATGACCTCCCGACGATCTTCGGTGACACCAGCAGCGTCACAGCCAAGGATCATGGGGAGCCGGTCGGCCGCAAGCCCCACGCCGCGCAGTGACCAAACGTCGTGGTGATTGAGAGCAGCAGCCTTGACCCGCACCCGGACCCAGCCGGACGGCACTCCCGGGGGCTCAATTTCGCCTACGACCAAGGCGTTCAAGGGCGCATCCGCATCCGCCCGGACCGCATAGGCCGCCATCATGCCCTTCACCCTATGAGCGCGGACCGGGGCTTGACATCGTCAGGTGGCCTCGCCTGACACAGTGCGTCTACAGTGCGTCGCGTGAGCAATGACGCCGCCACCCTGGTCGAGGCCTTCCGTGCTCGGACTCAGCGGCAGCCAGCGGGAGTCTGGGCGGCGCCTGGTCGGGTCAACCTGATCGGCGAACACACCGACTACAACGACGGCTATGTCATGCCGTTCGCCCTCGCACAGCGGGTATTGATCGCCGCCGCTATTGGGCACGATGGCACCTGGAGCGTCACGTCGCTCAACAATCACTCGACCGCGACATTTCAGGGTGCCGACCTGCAACCAGGCATGACCGGCTGGCAGGCGTATGTCGCCGGCGTGGTGTGGGCTCTCAAGGAAGCCGGATACGGAATTGGCGGAGCTGACCTCGTACTTTCATCTGACGTTCCCGTAGGCGCGGGTCTATCGTCATCGGCGGCATTGGAGTGCGCCGTGCTCACTGCGCTGGCCGATCTCAACGATCTCGACATCGCCGGGCTGGAGCGTGCCAAGCTCGCGAGGCGCGCCGAGAACGCCTTCGTGGGCGCCCCGACCGGCTTGATGGACCAAGCCGCGTCCACCCTGTGCACCCTGGGCCACGCGCTGTTCTTCGACTGCCGAACCGCTGAAGCCGAGCAGGTTCGATTCGACACGACCAGCGCCGGCGTGGAAATCCTGGTTCTGGACACCAAGACACCACATGCGCTTGTCGACAGTGAATACGCTGCCCGCCAGGCCAGCTGTGAAGAGGCCGCACGGCTCCTCGGGGTGGCGGCGTTGCGGGACGTCACCAACTTGGACGCCGCGCTGGAGCAGCTTTCTGATCCGGTCATCCAGCACCGGGTACGCCATGTAGTCAGCGAGAACGCTCGCGTCCTGGAGGCCGTCGAGGTGCTGCGAGCGGGCCGCATCACCGATCTGGCGCCCCTCCTCGACGCCTCACATGCCTCGATGCGGGACGACTTTGAGATCACGGTGCCGCAAGTTGATCTCGCTGTTGAGACGGCCCGCGCCTCGGGAGCGCTCGGCGCTCGAATGACCGGAGGCGGCTTCGGGGGCTGCATCATTGCCCTGGTCTCGGCCGGGGAAGCGAAGCGGGTCGCAGACGAGATCGCTCGGAAGTTCGCAGCCGCCGGATACGGCCCTCCAGCGCACTTCACGGCGGCTCCATCAGCGGGCGCTCAGCGCCTGCAGTGAGCGGCCTTCAAATCGTTTCGATCGGATTCCAAACCCCCCGCCATCGATCAAACTTCCCCATCGCATGCGAGGATTCACACTGTCTTCAGGACCCATTCCGCCGCTGACAAGAGCGGTGAACACGCGCAATCAGGCCAGGTTAAGCAGGACCTGGATTGGAAGGGAGCAGCACACATGAATGTCCGGATCAAGCTCGGGGTCGTTGCAGCCTCGGTCGCCGCATTGGCTTTGAGCGCATGTGGCTCGAGCTCGTTGAGCGGGGAGCCTGGCGGCGGCGCTAGTGCTCCCTCGGTCTCGGTCAGCCAAAACGTGGACCTTGCGAGCAAATTGCCCGAGAGCATCAAGAGCGCGGGAGTGATCAAGATCGGCACCGACCCGACGTACGCACCCAGCGAGTTCCTGGCCGCCGACGGCAAGACAGTCGAGGGCTTTGACGTCGATCTCTTCAACCAGGTCGCCGCCAAGTTCGGCGTCAAGACCGAGTGGCAGCCCTCGAAGTTCGGCAGCATCATCACTGGTGTCAACGGCAAGAAGTACGACATGGGCATCTCATCGTTCACGATCAACCCGGATCGCTTGAAGCAGGTCGATATGGTCAAGTACTTCAACGCCGGTACTCAATGGGCTACCCAGAAGGGCAACCCCAAGGGCGTCGACCCTGATAATGCCTGCGGTAAGAACATTGCCGTGCAGACCGGAACGGTGCAGGAGAATCCGGACCTTTCGACTCGGCAGAAGAAGTGCGGCAGTAACAAGATCAACGTCCTGTCTTATGACAGCCAGGCCCAGGCCACAAGCGCGGTGGTAACTGGCAAGGCGGACGCCATGCTGGCCGACTCGCCCGTCGTGGCGTACGCGGTGTTGCAAACCGGCGGCAAGCTTGAGGCGCTGGGTGACATCTACGACGCGGCGCCATACGGCTATGTGCTACCCAAGGGCGAGACCGAGTTCGGTCAGGCAATCGTGGAAGCGCTGAAGCAGCTGGAGCAAGAGGGCGCCTACAAGGCTGCGCTTGAGAAGTGGGGTGTCCAGCAGGGCGCCATCTCCGACTTCACCGTAAACCCGACGTCATGACAACCACAACGGAAGCCCGGCCGGCGGTCAGCGATGACCGCCCCGGGCTGATACACGCAACACCGGTTCGCCACCCGGCTCGCTGGGTCGCCATCGCAGTGATCGCCGTGCTGGCAGTCATGTTCCTCAACATGTTGATCTTCAACCCGGCGTTCAACTGGCCGTTTGTCCTTGAGGCGATGGTCCAGAACCCGGTGATCGAGGGCTTCTGGAAGGGCACCATCCTCGTCACGATCCTGGCGATGGTTTTCGGCGTCACCTTGGGGGTGATCTTGGCGGTCATGCGGCTGTCGGACAACCCCATTCTCAAGGGTGTTTCGTGGTTGTACACCTGGTTCTTCCGCGCCATCCCTCGGTATGTGCTACTCATCATCATGGGCCAGCTTGGACTCCTCTTCGCAGAAGGCATCGCTCTTGGTGTGCCTTTCGACTGGAAGATCATCGAATGGCTCGGTCTAAGCGGTGACTGGCGCATCGGACCCTTCGATGCCAATGCGATCTTCGTCGGCCTCGCCGGCGGCGTGATCGGTCTAGGTGTGTCAGAGGCTGCCTATATGGCCGAGATCGCACGCGCGGGAATTCTGAGTGTTGACAAGGGCCAGATGGAAGCCGCCCAGGCGCTCGGCATGAGCCGCGGCATGGCCATGCGTCGGATCGTGCTTCCTCAGGCCATGCGCGTAATCGTGCCGCCGACCGGCAATGAGACGATCGCCATGCTCAAGGACACCTCGTTGCTCATCGGCATTCCGGTTGGCACCGAGCTCTTCTTCCAGCTTCAGGCCATCGGCAATCGGACCTTCCAAGTCTTTCCGATCTTGGTGGCGGCCACGCTGTACTACCTGATCGCCTCCAGCGTCCTGATGGTCGGCCAGGCGTACCTGGAGCGGCACTTCGGACGCGGCTTCGGCGTCCAGGTGAGCGCGGACAAAGAGGAGGCGGCCAAGGGCCTAGCGATCGGAGCAGCGAAATGACGACCACGGCGACGGACACCGAGCATCTCGTACTCGCGGTCAATGTCACCAAGGCGTTCGGCAGCAATGAGGTGCTGAAAGGCATTGACATGACCGTTGACGCCAAAGAAGTCGTGTGCTTGCTCGGCCCCAGCGGGTCGGGCAAGACCACCTTCCTGCGTCTGATCAACCAGATGGAGACTCTGACGGGTGGCCGGATCTCGGTTGGCGGGGAGCTCATCGGGTTCGAGGACCGCAAGGGCAAACTGCACGTGCGTAAAGACAAGGACATCGCACGGCAGCGGGCGCGGATTGGCATGGTCTTCCAGCGCTTCAACCTCTTCCCGCACATGACCGCCCTTGGAAATGTGATGGAAGCGCCGGTCAAGGTCAAGCGGCGACCTAAGGCGGATATCACGAAGGAGGCCTTGGAGCTGCTTGACATGGTCGGCCTCGCAGATCGGGCCAGGTACTATCCCTCGCAGCTCTCCGGCGGGCAGCAGCAGCGGGTGGCGATCGCGCGTGCCCTGGCCATGAAGCCGGAACTGCTGCTCTTTGATGAACCCACATCGGCCCTCGACCCAGAGCTGGTGGGCGAGGTTCTTGGGGTCATGCGCAACCTCGCCGAGGAGGGAACGACCATGATCGTGGTCACCCACGAGATGGCCTTCGCACGTGAAGTTGCCGACCGCGTCGTGTTCATGGATCAAGGTGTGGTCGTCGAGCAGGGCCCGCCCAACGAGGTGCTGCTCAATCCCCAGGAGGAGCGCACCAAGTCATTCCTCCGCCGCGTCAAGCACGAGGCCGAGACGGAGGCCGAGCACGAGGCCGAGCTGGCCAGGATCCTCGCGGAGGCTGAGGCCTTGGAAAGCGGAGGCTGAGGCCTAGGAAGCGGAGGCTGAGGCCTAGGAAGGGCTTCGACGGGCTTAGCCCGCATCTGCCCTGAGCCCGTCGAGCGCGCAGCCACCAGCGGCCGACCCTTACCGTTGCCCTCTGTTGGCCGCCGGAGGCACGAAGACGGCCGTCGAGCGCGGGTGGAGCACACCAACCAATACAGCGATTGCAAGTGCGGCCAGCACGACGGTGACCCAGGTGGTGCTGCCGCCTTTGAAGCTCCACGCAATCGGCAACAAGATCAGCTGTGTCGCAACCGCCGGTCCCCTGCTCCAACGCTTACCCCGGAACACGCCTCGTGATACAGCGAGGAGCAAGAGGCCGAAGCCGGCCATCAGGATCGCTACCCCAACCCCGACAGCAGCTCGGGTCATCCAGACCTGGCCGAGCTCGAGCGCTGCGTACCCAAGTCCGATTAATGCCTCAAACGCCAGCAACACGGCCGCGATGACAATCGTGAAGGGCCGTCGCCCTGAAGGCCGTGCACCTGTCATGGGATGTGTTTTGAGGCGATAGGAGCGGGTACAACCGGTTGAAGAGACAGCAAGGACCGTAACAGGACCGAAATGTGAGGCACCGAACGCTCGAAACTCTTGTATTGCCTGTCAATACTTGAAAGTCTTGGGGAGCGCGGGTCAAGGCTCAGTGTAGAGGACTCGTGGCTTCCCCGTCCTGCGGGGTCCTACGCCAGGGACCCAGAGCAATCAGTTAGGAGTGTAACGCCATGGATTGGCGCCACCGGGCCGCCTGCCTGGATGAGGACCCTGAGCTGTTCTTCCCGATCGGAAATACCGGCCCAGCCCTTCTCCAGATAGAAGAGGCCAAGCAAGTCTGCCGGCGATGCGAGGTCAGGGACGCATGCCTGCAATGGGCGCTGGAAGCTGGTCAGGATCATGGTGTCTGGGGCGGTCTCAGCGAAGATGAGCGGCGAGCGTTGAAGCGCCGCGCCGCACGAGCGCGCATCCGCACCGCATAGTTCAGAAGTTCGTCCAGCACCACAAACGCCGGAGGAGATCCCTCCGGCGTTTCGCATGCTGACGCGCGGGGACATTCCGCGCCTCGCATCTCAGAGAAGCTGACAACGACGCGCTCTCGGATGCCGCTGTCGTGATGTGGGAGTGCTGACTGGAGACGTAACCGACCGCGACCACTGCGTCCTTCGCACCAACAGTGACGGTGGCCAGCCCGGTGCTGTTCACTACGACGGTCGGCCGGGCGCAGGGACTGCCTGGGTTCGTGTCATGGATCACGTCACAATAGGTGCCTCTTGGCAGGCCGGTCTGTACGCGGATCTCCTTTGCCGAAGTCCCGTTGTTGAACGCCGCCCAGCCCTCGCTGTCCTTGCTGAACGCGACCACATTGGCGTCGTCGGTGTAAAAGTTTGCACGCTTGGCGTTGCCCACATAGTTGTGCCACTTAACCATCGCTACGATGCCGCGGTTGCGATGGTCGCAGGTCCAGGCGCCTGAGGTGCATTCAGCGTCGGTGATGCGCCCATTCTTATTAGCTGGTGGTGAGTCGTCGCGGGTCTCCCATTCGAAGCTTGAAAAGACTTGAGGGGATCCATAACCCGACGCGAGCAGCCACTCATTCGCCAAAATGAAGGTTGAGCCGTCCTTGTGCCCCAGGTATTCGCCCGCATTGCGGTCGGTGTCATGGTTCGTCACGAACGACATGGTCTTCCTGCTGGATGTCAGTCCTGAGCCTTTACCGAACACCTCAAGAGTGGCGAGACTGCCAGTGTTGCCGCTGCCCTGGTAGCTCTTGAACGCAGCCTGAATTTGCTTGGCCGCGTCGAGGCCGAGCACGTCTCCTGACCTGGTGAAGGCCTCGGGCGAGAGAATGCCAGGACCACCCCCGAAGACCTCCAGGGCCCAGTACGGTTTGACGCCGTCCTTGGTCTTGTGCAGTCGAGAGTAGATGGCGTCCAGGTCGTCTTGACCAACGTGCTTAGCCGCGTCGACCCGGAACCCGGATACGCCATAGCCGATCAGCTTGTTCAGGTAGGCAGCGAGCTGACCTTGGACCTTATCGGTCTCGGTCCTCAGATCCTCCAGGCCGACCAGATTGCACTTGAAGACTTGCAGCTTGTTGTTGAAGTCCTGGATCCCGCCGTCACTTGACGGGCACTCGCCAGTCTTGAAGTGGAAGTCGTTGGGGCCGTAGTCGGGATAGTTGTACGGCTTGTAGTCAACGCCACCGTAGGAAGTGTTGCCCTGCCCCGTCATGTGGTTGATCAGGGCGTCGACGTAGACCTTGACGCCAGCCTCGCGGCACTTGCGGACCATCCTCTTGAACTGATCTTCATTGCCCATCCGGCTCGTCAGGTCGTAGGTAACTGGCTGGTAGATCTCCCACCAAGGGATGCAGGATGGTGTCGCTGCCATTCCCTAGCCCGGTGCGCTTGAGCGAGTTCTGCGGCGGCGCAACCTGTACACCGGTGTTGCCGGCGTCCGCAAGCGTTGAGCACTCCTGTCCGATGGACTTCCAGTTCCACTCCCAGAGATTGGCCGTGACGCCAGGCTCGTCGACCGGAGTCGGCCGCTTCTCAGGCGCCCCCTGAGCCGCGGGCACGGTCCAGGTGAGGGCGCCAACGAGCGTAGCGGCCGCGACCAGCGACGTTCGTCGGAGCAGTGTCTTGTGAGGTGAGCGTCCAATGCCAGATCGATTCACAGGCCCTTTTTTGGGCTAGCTGCGTGGGGCCGAACTCGCACGTCCCTGAGCTTGCCTGCAGGAATAGCGCAACGTCCCCGAGCCTTTTTGAATGGGACAAGGGCAACGTCCCCGCGCCTTTCTATTGACCGCCTAATGGGGTGTCAAGGACTTCCGCGGAGCGGCGCAGGAGCGATATCGGACAGCCGGTAGGTCGGGTCCGGGCTCTCGTACGGATCGATCAGAGGGGAATTTCCACAACGGCTTGTGTTCCCGGGCCCGCGGGCCGCGACCCGAGCTCGAAAGAGCCCTCCATCTCCGCCACGAGTGTGTTCACAATCGAGAGTCCCAGGCTCCGCGACTTACGCCAATCAAATCCCACCGGCAGCCCGCGCCCGTTGTCGCTAATCTCAACTCGGAGTCGCGCATTCTGACGGCTCGGGACCACCCGAACCTCGCCTGAATTCTGCGCGAGGCCGTGCTCGACGGCGTTTTGGCAGAGCTCGCTAATGACCATCGCCAGGCTCGTGGCAACCTCTGCTGACAGCAGACCAAAGCTGCCCTCACGGATCGCAGAAACCCCACCCCACGAGGCGGCCACATCGCCGACCATCCGGAGCAGCTCGTCAGCCACCCGGTCGAACTCAACGATCTCATCGAACGCCTGGGACAGCGTTTCGTGGACGACGGCGATTGATGCGACCCGAGACATCGCGTCCGTCAGCGCCACGCTGGCCTCTGGGGACTCGATCCGGCGGGCCTGCATGCGCAGCAGCGCCGCGACAGTCTGCAAGTTGTTCTTGACCCGGTGATGGATCTCGCGAATGGTGGCGTCCTTGGTCACCAGCTCGCGCTCCTTGCTCCGCAGGTCGCTCACGTCGCGGCAGAGCACGATGCTGCCGAGCCGCTCGCGGCCGTCCACCAGCGGCAATACCCGGACCATCAGGTGCGCCTCGCCGGATACCAGCTCGGTTCTACGTGCCGTGCGGCCCGACAGCACCGACTGCACGGAGTCATCCACTGGGCCTGGGCCGGTAGGTAGTCGCTCCGCTGTCAAGCTCGCCAGATGCTCACCGACGAGATCGCCTCGCAGCCCAAGCCGGCGATAGGCACTCACGGCGTTCGGGCTGGCGTAGGTGACATCTCCGGCTGGGTCAAGGCGGATGAACCCGTCCCCGACCCGCGGGCTGAACGCCAGGTGCGTGGCATCGCTGGGAATCGGAAAGGCACCAACCGTGATCATCCTGGCCAGCTCCGCTCCGGCCTCCAGATAGGCCTTCTCCAATGAGCTCGGCGCGCCCCGTACGCCTAGCTGACTGGTGTGCTGCTCGACGACAGCGATCACTCGTTCGCCGACCTTGACCGGGATGGCATGGGTATCGACCGGCAGTCCGGCTTGCAGCTTGCGCTCGCTGGTTTGAACGATCTTGCCGCTGAGGAAGGCCTCCGAGACCAGATGCTCCGGTGAATACGCGATGAGGTCGCCGACGACATCGTCGAACAGCGAGGTCGCGCCGGTGAATGGCCGGATCTGGCCGGCCGCCCAGAAAACGTTGGGATCGCGGTCGAGCACCCACAACACCAAGTCGGAGAAGCTCAGATCGGCGAGCAACTGCCACTCCGAGACCAGCAGCTTCAGCCAGTGATGGTCAGCCTCGGAGAGGTCAGTGTGCTCGGAGATGATCTCCGACATCGACGGCATGTCGCAAATCTACGGCTGGGTCAAACGTCAGTCGGGTTGTGGCAGAATTGTCGGCTGATTGCGAGCGTCGGAAAATCGCGCGCGCCCCTGTCTGGACGAACGAGCGAGCCGACACGCTTTTCGTCGGCGCGCGACGGAGGAAGACAGGGGATTGTCAGCGCGATTGCGCGAGCAATCACATCAGATTGGGAGGCTCAAATGGCTAAGAGTGCCCGCAAGCGGCGCGCCCGTAGAAAGAAGAGCGCCAACCATGGCAAGCGCCCCAACGCCTGACGGCTGAAGGCGCTAGAAAGAGTCAAACCCCGCGGGAAGCTCCCGTGGGGTTTGTTGGCTTGTTGTTCAGAGCGTTCTGCGAATCACTGTCAGCTGGGTCACGATCTTCGTGCGGAGGTGGCTCGGTGCGACATCGCCTCCACAGCGCCGATGAACCAGCGACTTGACGGCCTCCTCGACATCGAACTTGTCGAGGCAGGGCTCACACATCGCGAGGTGCCGGCGGATGGCGTCGCTGCTGGCAGCGTCGATCTCGTTGTCCAAGAACTCATAGACCCGCTCGAGCACGTGCTCGCAGTCATCGAACGATGCTTCGCCCGGTCGATCGGCGTTCATGTCCTGCTCGCCTCCGGTCGTTTCACGCCTCGTTCCCGGGCGTAATCGGCTAACAGGTTCCGGAGCTGCGTCCTGCCGCGGTTGAGCCGCGACATCACGGTTCCGATTGGAGTACCCATGATTTCGGCGATCTCCTTGTAAGAAAATCCTTCCACATCGGCCAGGTAGACAGCCAGGCGGAAGTCAGGAGCCAGCTGCTGGAGAGCTTCCTTCACGTCAGAATCCGGCAGGTTCTCCAGCGCCACCATCTCCGCCGACTTCAGACCACTGGAGGTGTGCGACTCGGCCCTGGCCAGCTGCCAGTCCTCCACGTTCTCTCCGTCGGAGAGCTGGGGCTCGCGCTGCTTCTTCCGGTAGGAGTTGATGTAGGTGTTAGTGAGAATCCGATAGAGCCAGGCCTTCAGGTTCGTGCCCGGGGTGAATTGGTGGAAGGACGCGTACGCCTTGGCATAGGTCTCCTGCACGATGTCCTCAGCGTCGGCCGGGTTACGGGTCATCCGCAGTGCACCGGCGTAGAGCTGGTCGAGGTATTGCAATGCGTCTTTCTCGAATCGCGCATGTCGCTCATCCGTCGACTCCGCGTGATCGGATTCGTTATTGGGCGCGCTGGCGCCGGAGGCCTTCGAGCCGCTTGGCATGCTCATCACGTACGAGAGTAGTGGCGAGGTGCGCAGCATCGACTGCTCGGCCCAGCCATCCACCAGTAGGGGCATGTGATGTGCAACGCGGTCATGATGTCGATATTCCCGCTATAGCCCGGATGAATCTGCTGACTTCGGCGACAACAGTCGTGCGGAGGTCGGCTGGGCTGAGCGGTGAGGATTTTGCGGTCTGTTGTCGATCGCTCGCCGCGGATCGCGCCCCGACGATCCGGAAACCGTGGTCGGCTCCGGGCAAGGCGACCACCGAGATACCTGGCACATCGCCGATTGCCGCGCAGATCTCTTCCGGAGTACCGAAGCTGTCCTTGCTGCCTTGCAAGACGAGTCTGGGGGCGGCGGGTGCCAACAGCTCTGACACCCGGGACTTTTCGGGCCGACCCGGAAGATGCAGCGGGAATGCCAGGCACACAATGGCCGCCGGATTTGTGCGCGACGCCGTCCGGCAGGCCACTCGAGCGCCGGCACTCCTACCGCCCACCAGGAGTTGATGTTGGGCCCACTGCTGACCGATCAGCCAGTCCAGCGCGGCACACCAGGCCTCGTCCAGCTTGGGCGGTGGCGCGCCCACCTTGCGCCCTGCGGTACGCCACGGCTGTTCGAACCGCACCACGGTCGTGCCGGCTGCAGGCAAGCGTTGAGCCAGCAGTTCAAGATCAACGGCGCCGATGCCGCCGCCGGCGCCATGGCCGAGCACGAGGATCGAATTCGGCTGCTCAGCAGGATCGACGAACAACCTGCCGGGCCCTCGCGGGGTCTCCACCATGACCGTCGAGGTCATGATCAGATCAGCGTTTCTTGATCAGGCGTTGGCCCCGGCTCCGCGGCGAGCGGCTCGACGAGCGAGGGATTGTTGTTCTCCACGCTGTTGACCTCGGTGGAGACCGCGTACGCCTCGAGGGCAGCCGCCTCGGTGACCGCAAGAAGCTCCAGCGCACGCTTCGGATTGGTGATCGTGGGATCCAGCCAGGCGTCGATGGCCTCGCGGGTGATCACCATCGGCATTCGATCATGGATGTGCCCGGCCGCGTCGGTCGCCTGGGTGGTGATCACTGAACAGGTGCGCAGCCAGGCCGAGTCGTCGGTGGGATCTTTGTGCGGGTCCCGCCAGATCTCGTAGATGCCGGCCATCACCAACCGTCCGCCGTCTGCTCGATGGATGAAGAACGGCTGCTTTCTGGTCTTGCCTGCGCCGCGGCCGGTGGACGAACCGCCCGGCGACTCGGCGGCATACCACTCATAGAAGCCGTCCGCCGGCAACAGGCATCGGCGAGCGCTAAAAGCGCGCCGGAAGGCAGGCTTCTCTGCCACAGTCTCGAGTCGAGCATTGATCATCCGCGAGCCGATCGAGGCAGCTTTGGCCCAGGACGGAACCAGTCCCCAGATCAATGGAGCCAGCCGACGCCGAATCTCGCCGGTGCCCTTGACGCGCCGCTCGAAAATGGCCGGCACCGCGACAGTTGGAGCCACGTTGTAATCGGGGCCTGGCAGGCTATCGAACAAGTCGTCGACCTCGAACTCCTCCATCAGGTCCTGCGGGCTGGCCGAGGTTGCATAGCGTCCGCACATGGATTCGAGCGTATCTGCGGGCACTGACCAATTCCTGGGTGAGTGGGCGCTTCGACGCGTAGCCAAAAACCGGGCACCCGTGTTGGGCGCGGAGGGGCAGTCACGGTAGGAATAACCTATGACGTTGCTACGCGCTGTTTCTCGGACCATGCTCGCCTCTTACTTCGTCTCGTCGGGGATCAAGGCAATCCGTGATCCTCAAGCGCTCGTCCCGGCGGCCGAGCCGCTTGTGGATCGTGTCGTACCCCTCGTCAAGCAGTACACGCCGGAGCAGGTGGCTGGCTACGTGCCGGAAAGCACGGTCACCCTGGTGCGCATCAACGGCATCGCTCAGGTGCTGGGCGGCGCCGCGCTCGCGACTGGCAAGGGCCGCCGTCTCGGCGCGATGTTGCTGGCCGGCTCACTCATTCCGAGCACCATCGCCAAACACCCCTTCTGGACGGTGCAAGACCCGGAGGAGCGCGCGCAGGACCGGACCCACTTCCTGAAGAATGTGAGCCTGCTCGGTGGGGTGCTTCTGGCTGCTCAAGATACCGAGGGAAAGCCGAGTCTGACCTGGCGCGCCCAGAAGGGCGGAGAGACGTTGGCCAAGGACGCCCGGAAGGCGACCAAGAAGCTGACCAAAAGCACTAGCAAGGCGGCCGGGAGTGCCAGCGAGCTGGCTGACACCGCAGTAGCAGGCGGTGCGGCACTGGTTGAGGCCCTCGCCAAATCCTCACGCAAGGTGCGCAAGCAGGCAGCGAGGCAGCTGAAAGAGGCGAAGGCGCTGGCAGCGAAGCAGGCTGAGGAAGCCCAAGAGGCGGCAGCCAAGGCAGCCAAGAAGGCCAAGAAGGAAGCGCGTAAGCAGGCCAAGGTCGTAGCCAAGAAGGTCAAGAAGGTCGGCGCGAACGTCCACCTTGGCGAAAACTGACTCCCCTACCAGCGACTTGTCAGAATCTGAGCACCATATTTGGTGCTCAGATTCTGACAAGTCGGTGGTAGGTGGATGAGGTGCCTAGGATCTGAGGATGTCTGGACTGCGACAATGGGCCGCGCCGGAGGCGCCTGCACCGATTACGGCGACAGTGGTCGTTCCCGGCTCCAAGTCCGAGACGAACAGGGCACTCATCCTGGCTGCGCTGGCCAGTGGACCGTCGGTGATCAGCGGCGGTCTGGAAGCGCGTGATACGCAGCTGATGCGGGACGCTCTGCGCACCCTCGGCGTGGACATCGTCGAAAACAACGACCAATGGCAGATTACCCCGCCTCAGGCGTTTGTCGCTGGTGGCACTATCGACTGCGGTCTTGCCGGAACGGTGATGCGCTTCGTTCCTCCGATCGCAGCGCTGGCCGACGGCACTGTGCGATTCGACGGCGACAAGCAGGCGTACGCGCGGCCGATGGCCCCACTGCTGGGTGCGCTCAAGCTCCTTGGCGCCAAGGTCGACGGCAACGGCTACTCGCTTCCGTTCAATCTCACCGGCAACCCGCAGCTCCCAGGCGGCGAGGTGACTGTCAACGCGTCGGCATCAAGCCAGTTCCTGAGCGGCCTGCTTATTGCCGGCGCCCGATACGCCGACGGCATCGACATCCAGCACATCGGGAACGAAATTCCCTCGCGTCCTCATGTTCAAATGACCCTGGCGATGCTGCGTGCACGAGGGGTCGACATCGACGACACAACGCCGGACCGCTGGGTCGTTTCTCCCGGCGCCATTCAACCGCTTGACGTGGCGATTGAGCCGGACTTGTCCAATGCGGCACCATTTCTCGCCGCAGCGGCAATAACCGGCGGAACCGTCACCGTGCCCAACTGGCCGAGCAACACGATCCAGCCCGGCGATGCGATCCGCGAAATCCTGCAGCGCTTTGGTGCCAATGTGACCCTCGAAGGCGGCAGCCTTCGGATGCACGGAACCGATCATCTCCGCGGAGTTGATCTTGATCTGAGCGATGCCGCGGAGCTTACCCCGGTGGTCGCGGCGGTCGCTGCCCTCGCCGATGGCACCAGCCACCTCAGAGGCATCTCGCACATCCGCGGCCACGAGACCGATCGGCTCGCTGCGCTGGAGACCGAGCTGGATCGGCTCGGCAGTCACGTGAGCCAGACCGAGTACGGGCTGACCATCCACCCGCGGCTGCTCGGTGGCGATCTGTGGCACACCTACGCCGATCATCGGATGGCGCAGGCCGGAGCGCTGCTAGGCCTGGTAGTTCCTGAGATCGTGCTGGACGACATCGGCTGCACCGGCAAGACCATGCCGGAGTTCGAGCACCTCTGGACGACGATGATCGACGACTCCGTGGAGGCGTCAGCGGGCGAGGCGATCCGGCAGTGACCTACGGCGGCCTACGGCGCGACGAGCACGAAGCGTTCGACCGTCCGCGTCGTCGCACCAGGCCGCGTACCAAGGACCGACCCGACTACACCGATGCCGAGATCGGCATGGTCATCACGGTCGATCGGGGTCGCTTCCGCGTTCTGATCTTTGATCGGGACGTGACCGCCACCAAGGCGCGTCAACTCGGCCGGAAG
>Ga0307322_10000038_pt1 | contig 21597 bp, 28 predicted proteins | sample ER_DNA_380_FD_194494 | JGI IMG/M metagenome (GOLD analysis project Ga0307322, IMG submission 194494) | Bulk soil microbial communities from the East River watershed near Crested Butte, Colorado, United States - ER_DNA_380 | ecosystem: Environmental > Terrestrial > Soil > Floodplain | place... | reverse complement strand
CGACTCGGCCGGGCTGACCGCAGGTCGGGCGCCGCGTACGTGGGGATTGGAAATTTTCTTCCAGACTGGGATGACAAACGTCCTTGTACACGCATTTCTGCTTGGTCCGGTCCACGGCTCATCGGGACCGCGTCAAGGCCGCGTACCGCGGCAACTACGACCGGCTGGTGCAGGTCAAGCGGCGCTACGACCCGACCAACCTGTTCGACATCAACCACAACATTCCGCCTTTTTGACTGGCACGGCGGTTGTGCCGCCGAGGTGCCAGGAGAAGATCGCTGTCGGCACCTACTTGATTGGCCAATCCCATAACCGCGAGTTTTGATCAAGCAGACGACTACCTGCGGCGCGGTTGACGTTGGAGCGACCAGCGCCTCAGGTTTTTGAGATGAAGGTTCGGCGCTGCGTCTTCCGCGACTTCTTCGCCCGCCACGACGCCACGCTGGTGACGCCGGTCATGTGCGCGTCCGACGTGAACGGAAGTGGACTTCGGGATGCCCGGCCGGCTGGCCATGCGAGTTCGATTCTCGTCACCCGCTCCACAGCAAAAACACCTAGTCAGCAATACATTGCGTCAGCAGTAGACACCGCGGCGACTCGACACCCTTGCCACACGCATCTTGGGGCCCCGTAGAGCGGTTCCATCTTGCGGCACGCCTTGTCGATCTTGTCCAACGGCTCCTCGCGCAGTCGGAGGCCGCTGGCTGTGGTCGATGAAGTGGCTGCTGCTTTCGAACGGGCTTCGGCCCATCTCGTATTGCACCTAGGGCGAGCTGCCGCCGACCGCCTTGTCGATCACCTGCCAGACCTCCTTATCGAGCTGGTTCTCCTTCCAAATGCCGTACGCGGTGCCCAACAGCACCGGCGGCACCGCTACCAGCCCGATCGCCCCGCTCACCGCCGCATCGACCCACTCGTGACCGCCGAGGCTGATGCTGAGCTGACCTTCTCCCGGGGTGATGACCACGGTCAAGGCGTAGGTGACTCCCAGCAGCTGGCGCCACAGGCTCTCTTTGCGAGCCTGCATCACCGTGCGGTTCTCACTGGTCCGGTAGACCTGTGCCTCGAACTCCTGTGTGCGGAAGTGGTCTGCCAGCGCCCGGGCAACCTCCTCCGCCGAAACGGTGGTGCCGTAGATCCTCTCGAAGTTCAGCGCTGGCCTCCCGGTCGTCGTGCCTCCGCCTTGCGCATCTGCCATTTCCGCTCCTTCCGCTTCTGCGCCGGGCTGTCCAAACAGCCTGTTGATTTGATCACGAATATGCAGGGTCGACATCTTCCGCTTTGATCACGACAACAAGCTCGTTGAGCGATGGGACGTGCTGAAGGTCACCCCCGAGACCACCAGGGAACAGCGGGATGTTTGAGGCCGATCCGGTTCAACCGACACACTATCCAAGGCCGCGTCCTCTCCGAAAGGACCCCGCCAGAACCAGCGGATGTTCGTCCCGCTATTCGACCAACCGCACGTCGCTGTATAAGCACTTCCCGCACAGGCAGCGCTCGAGGTCGCGATCATCATTGACGGCTTCGAGGAAGCGCCGGAGCATTCGATGCGGCGGGCCGACGCGCTCGGCTCGTTCGCGGCGGCCTACAGGGCTTTCGCAAAGGCGCATCCCACGTCTATCGGTTGGTGACGAACGGCCGTTGCCGCGCGAGCAACTGCCCAAAGGCTGGATGCCCGCAGCGCGGCGCGGTTGCAGCGTGCCACTGGCGACCCGTCCGCGCCCGTGCGGCTTGCGCCTTCATGCATGGGCTGACCCTGCTCGAGCGCAACGACCGGCTACCAGCCGACGAGCTAACTGAGCCAGCGTGGCGAATCGGGGTAGAGCAGTTTTAAACGGCCGCAGCCACGCGACGGGCTACGTGCCCGTGCATGCGCACTTCATCGAACTGCCGATCTCGCACCTGCTCGAGGAGGTCCCGTTCCTGGTCCTCGCTCAGCAGCGATGGAAGGTAACGGAAGCCCGTCGGCCGTTCAACAACGCCGCGCATCCGCCCACTTAGCGACCCTACGTTCAGGCTCGGTCTGCGGTAGTTGCTGAGGGAGGAGCGGGCGTGACGGCTGGCTTCGGTTTGACCGTCTGCGGCCGCTCGGCGGTCACAACGAGAGCGACGCCCAAGATCGCCAGCCCACCACCGATGAGTACGACACCAGTAACAGGCTCGGAGAGGATCACCGCCCCTAACACCACCGCCACTGCCGGGTTGACGTAGGCGTAGGTCGATGTCAGCGAGATCGGTGCGTTCTGCAGCAGCCACGCGTAGGCGGTGTAGGCGATCATCGATCCGACGACGACGAGATAGCCGAACGCAACCCAGGTTGATGCCGGTAGTACCCCGACCTGTAGCGGTACGCCTTCCCCTCGCGCCAGCCCCAGCGCGACGGCGACGATTCCGCCCAGCGCCATCTCATACACCGTTGCCACCAGCGAATCGGTCGGCACTCCCCAAGACCGTGAGTAGAACGAGCCGATCCCCCAGCAGGTCGCGGCGAACAGCGTCAGCAGGACGCCCCAGCGCTCGACCTCGGCCATACCGCCGCCCTGCAGGCCCAAGAACGCCACCCCGATGAAACCGACAATCACACCGAGCCACACCAACGGCCTGGGCATATCGCGCCGGGTCAACCGCAGCACGACCAGCAGCAAGGGCACCGATGCGATGAGGAGAGCCGCAAGCCCGCTTGGCACTGTCTGCTCAGCAACGGCGACCATGCCATTGCCCATGGCAACGAGCAGGGTCCCAACTGCCGCCGAGGCCAGAAGTTCGCGGCGGGTAATGCGCAGCCGCCCAAGACCGCCTCGCAGCGCCACGAATGCAGCGAGCAGCGGCGCTGCCAGGAGGAACCGAAGGCCCATGGTTAGCAGCGGCGGGAGCCCGCCCTGCACGACGACCCGGATCGCAAGGTAGGTCGAGCCCCAAACCAGATAGACGATCAGGAGAGCGGCCCAAACACGCGGCGCCGAGCGTGGATCTGTCATGAGCGTAGCCTCCTCTCGATCATTACACGGTACGGGCTTAGCGGTGCCGTTCGAACGCCGGTCCTGGAAGATGAGATTCCCGGGAGGCAACAGGTCAGTCGGGAAGCGGGCACGCCAGCGCATCCAGGAACTGCCGCCCAGTGGGAAGCATTTACGTCTGAGCTGGGTTTCTATCCTGCGAGGTCTTGCGCTCGTACGTCGCACCATTCCCTACCGGACAGCCCGCGACATCGGCGCTCGCTCTTGCGAGGCCTTTGTTGCGATGCGGGAAGGATGGAAGGTCAGATTTGACTGAGATGCAGCACTGGACCGGCGTGCGTGCGTACGGGAGGCTGCTACGGCACGGTCCGGCGTCTCGGCCGTTCCTCTTCGCCGCCCTGGCACGACTGACGCTGGCCATGATCCCGCTCGGCATCTTGGTCCTGGTCGAGCAGGAGCGGCATGCGTACACCATCGCCGGTGTGGTCAGCGGCGCGTACGCGATCGGCGCGGCGCTGGGGACGCCGGTGTTGGGGGCGGCTGATGGACCACTTCGGCCAGGTTGCGGTGCTGGTGCCGACTGCGGCCAGTAGCGCCGCGCTGCTCGTCGGGCTCGCTCTAGCCACGACATGGGGAGCGCCTGATTATGCACTCATTACGATCGCCGCCGCGGTGGGGCTCAGTTACCCGGCGATCAGCCCGGCATTGAGATCCAGCTTTCGGATCGTCCTACCCGACCCGGGTGCCCGGCGGGTCGCCTTCGCCCTTGATGCGACTTCTGTGGAGCTCGCGTTCGTCTGCGGCCCGCTGCTGTTGTCGGCCCTGTTGCTTCCCCGAGTTCCACTCCTTCCACTTTTGGTCACCGCCGCCCTGCTGGCGGTCGGTGGGCTGGGCTACTGCCGGACGGAAGCAGCCCGGCGCGCCAGTCCGGCAGTTCAGGAGGCCGCGTCGGGGCACAATCCGCGCACGACAGGCATAGGGCCGCCGACGGCTCTGGCCTCGACAGGTGTGGTGGCCGTCCTGGCTGTGATGTTGATGCTTAGCGTCGGCTTCGGGCAGCTCGACACCTCGCTGGCGGCAACTTCGGACCTAGCCCTGGGTGGCAGCGAGCAGGTGGGCATCTTGTTCGCCGCGATCGCTGGCGGCAGCACCCTCGGCGGGCTCGCGTTCGGCGCGCGGTCCTGGCGCTTCGACGAGCGTCGCGCGGTGACCGTACTTCTCTGCCTGTTCGGGCTGTTCCTCGCCCTGCTCGGCTGGCTGCTAAGCGTGGGCGCCGTAGGTCTGCTGATCTTGGTGCCGGTGCTATTTCTCACCGGGCTGACCATCGCCCCGACATTGATCATGCAGCAAGGGCTGCTGGATCACCTCGCGCCGCCGCACCGGCTGAACGAGGCGCAGGCCTTCCTGTCGGCCTCGAACACGACTGGCGCGGCAGTTGGCACGGCGATCGCCGGCATCGTGATTGACATCGCCGGTCTGGGCTGGTCCTTCGGCGGCGCGGCCGTCGGCGTGCTATGCGCGGCCGGGGTCGCCGCTGCATATCGTCGCGCAGGCCGGTCTCCGACAGTCGTTTTTGATCAACCTGCCGGAGCTGCTTACCGGTAGCGGCGTACAGCCCGATTCTGCCGACTCCCCCAAGCCCGAGAGATGTCCGCTTGGCTCAGTCCGCGTGACGCCGCCGGCTGGTGCGGGCCGCAGTGGAGGCCGTTGCCCCTAACTTCGTGGTAGCCAATGGCATCTCCGCCAATCGCTACCGCCGTGCGGACTTAACGGGGCCGATGGAGCAACTGGGCTACCGACCGGTCGATGACGCCTGACGATCTCCTTAGTCAAGATCGTGGCCCGATGCCTACGATCGGTCCTGTGGTCGACCTCTTCGCCGGGATTTGTGTTGCTGACTATGCCGCCCCTCGAGCCTGGCATGAGCAGCTTCTAGGCTCCGAGCCCAGCTTCGTCGCGCACGAGACGGAGTGCGTATGGGAACTCGGATTCGACGCGCTCATGGACGACATCGCGCTCCGGGGCATCGAGCCCGCGAAGTGCGAGACGTACTCGAACGGGGTGCGCAAAGCGACCTACCACGACCCCGACGGCAACGGGATCGGCTACGGCGGGCCGGCCCTTGATGGCGCTGTGACGTGACTAACCCGTTCGGGCGCCTTGGAGAGATGTTGACGACAGGTGTCGGCTGGGCTCTGGGGGGAGCCTTTTTCCTACTCGGCAGGGTTCGGGGCAGGAAAGCGCTGCATCCTCGGGGTGAGGTCTGCCAAGGGGTGATCGATCGACAGGGCGCAGCCACCACAACTGGTGTTTCCTGGCTTGATGAGGCAGGTATCGACGATGTTGCGGTGCGCTTCTCGCGATCGGTAGGTTTGCGGGCTCCCCGCCCAGACATCCTGGGTCTGGCTCTGCGAATCCCCGTCGCCACAAGCCGGTTCGGTGATGTGCTCTTGGCGACGACTGGAACCGGAGTCGTCGGCCGATATGTGTTGCTGCCGGCACGCCGTCACGGTTCGCGTGCCTACACCTCGTTGTTTCCCTACCGGACCGGAACCGGTCCCCTGCTGCTGGCCGCGATTCCGACCGCCGGCAGTCCGCGACAGTTCGAGCTGGCTTACTCGCGGCTGACGGGTCCCTGGCGTTCGTTCGCGACGCTCGAAGTGACGCAGACGCCACACCGTGGTGATCTTGATCTGTCGTTCGACCCCGTCCTGAACATTGTGCCCGGCTTGGGCAGCTACAACTGGGCTGCTCGGCTACGCAGGTTTTCCTACGCCGCCTCTCGCCGGGCGCGCGAGCACCGCAGCGGTCGGCACTCCCCGGCGTGATGCTCCTTGCGCCGACGATGGTGCACCGTTTGCGGGCAGAATGCAGAATTTCGACAAGACGTCATCGACCAGGGCAACAATCTCCCTTCGATAAGACGCCGCACCGGCAGGGCTAACGAGTCGATGCCCGTGGGGGGCCATCTACCTATCCCCCATGCAGGCGGCGGCCACGCTGATGATCACATCAGGCCATACATGACCAGTCATAGTGCCTCGCACACGCGGCGCCCAGCAGGGCTCATGGGACCGAACGTAGCGCCCAGTTGATACCGTCATTGAGAAGGCGCTCGCAGCATCTACCCCCCGAGAGCTGACAGCCGATGAATGACCTCGACGAGTCCCAGAGGTCGCGTTAGCGATCTTTGTTGCGCTGACCCTTCTAATCTGGCTCCTGACCTATCTCGAGCGAACTCTCACCCAACCGGTGCCAGAGAGACGCACACGCCGCGTTATCCGGCGCGGATTGCACCGGCAATCGCCCCCACCTACGGCAGACGATTAATCCGCAAGTGCATTCTCGGACCGGGTGCGTGGTCTTAGTAGCGCTCGCCAGGAGATCTTTTACTGCCTGGCCGCGTCCACGGACCCGGCGGCTTGGCCGGCCCGGGCTTGCACAATGTTGATCAGCGCGGCCAGATCCTCAATCTCGCGATATACGTCGTAGGGGAGGGTGTCACCGCTCTCGCCACTACCGCGGCGGCTGTAGTCCATCACCATGAAGTCTGCAGCGAGCGCTTAGGATTGGCGCGCTCGCCACGAGGGGCCGCATTCGACCAGTGAGAGGACGTTGAGAGATGTTCACACCGATCGCGGGTCGTACGGTGCTCGTCACCGGTGGAACCAAGGGCATCGGCAAGGGCGTTGCGGGCGTCTTCGCGCGGGCAGGCGCGAACGTCGTCGTGCTGCGGCGTGCTTGAGGAGACCTGAGCAAGAAGACAGTAAATCGACAGCAGTCGCACGCCGGGCCCTTCGCGGGCCCTATGCCAGAGTCGATGATGGTGCCTCGCGGTGCAAGGAGGTCAGACCAGCAGGCGCATCCGAGTCGGCTCGCGCAGGCGCGCAGATTCCTTCCAAGCTGGCCATGCGAGTTCGATTCTCGTCACCCGCTCCACAGCATCGCTCCTAGTCAGGGCACTTTAAATGTGGCCTAGTTATTCGAACAACCAAATGACAAGAATGACCAGGCTGGTTATGCGTATTTCATGATCGTCGGGGCGCGATCTGCCGAAGTGCCTTGTCACGCCGGACTTCAAGGCCGCGAATCGGGCTCTGCTGACGTTGATGACGCCAGATGTCGTGCCCAATTCGTGCCCAATATTGACGAGCTTCGGTTGGGGACGCCGGATCGCGAGGGTGTGGTCGGCTGATAGGCCCATCGCGATCAGCACCGAGAATGGGTCGGTCTGGTCGGCGTCGCAGGTGGATCCCATGGAGGCGGCAGGGTTTGGCGTAGCGGATTCGGCCAGGCAAAAGCGTCCTGGTGCATGCGATGATCGGGTGAGAGGAACTGCTGCGCCGGCTGCGGCACAACGACTTCCTCGTCTCGCGGACGACGCGCGCCGGCGGCCCGGGTGAAGGTGGGCCGACGACGCTTGGTGTACTCGATACCCCGCGCGCCGCCATAGTTCGCTCCGCCGCCTCCGACGGCCCCGGTTGACACCGGGATCGGCGCGGTTGGGGACTGACCACATGCATCTGAGTCGCGTCGCGGATCCCTCGCTTGACCAGGTGGTCGTGAAGCAGCAAGATCCCTCATATGGCGCAGGCGGGCACTTGAAACGGGATCGACAAGACCGCGAGCAACACCTTGCCGCCGCGGAATGACGGCAGCTGGACCCCAACCTCGCCGACACGCTGGTCGAACGAGCAGACGAACTGCTCGCCGACCTCGCTGAGAATGACCCGTACGAGGCCGTGCTCGGCATCGAACCAGAGCCTGTACGCCGGGTCGCGAAGAATGAGTTGGCCGACGTGTCACGAACCTTCGGCAATCTGGTGGACCTCAAGAGTCCCTGGCTACACGGCCACGCTCTCGAGTGGGCGATCTCGCTGATCTGATGGAGTCACGCGCTCACGACGATCCTCAACTTCAGGACGCGGCCAAACGCTTACGGGATACGGTCGTTGGGAAGAACGACACTAGGCGAGTGTTCGGCGGAGGTGCGCCACCGTCTGCGCGAACGCCTCATCGGTGATCTCGGGATCGTACCGCGGTCCGATGTCGCGTCCGAATGCGTGTTCAGCGTCGTATTCCAGCCAGGTCACATTGTTGTCCCGAACTCCACGCCGAACGACCTGGCGACCGGCTTCGGGCGTATGCGGGTCACGGGTGCCGAAGATCAACAGAAGGTCACCCTTGATCTCGGGCGCGCGGGCAAGCGTCGCTGCGTCCGGTTCAGCAGCCAACTTGCCGTCATGCAGGCCCGTGGGGTACCAGCACGCAGTGGACCGTACGCGAGGATCGAAGGCCGCGCGAAAGGCGATATGTCCACCAGTGCAGTGACCAGCCGCACCAAGTGGAGCACCGCCCGTACGCTCCTCGAGCCAGTCGAGGGCAGCGGCGGCGTCGGCATCGAAGTGGCCTACGGGTGTTGTCTCCGCATCGCGCTGACCTCGGGCTTTGCCCTCATCGTCGAATTCGAGGACGGTTCCCGATGGTTCGATCCGGTGGTAGATCTCGGGCGCTGCAACCAGAAAGCCGTAGCTTGCCAGGCGAACACACCAGCGCAAGGTCGGCTCGGTGAGCTGGAAGATGTCGGAATAGAAGACGATCGCCGGATGCGGACCGGGGCTGCGCGGCGCAGCGACGAAAGTCCGCATCGCCAGATCCCCGACCGGAACGTCGACGTACTCCTGCGTGACCACTGCCATGAGTGGAATCGTTGCATGTCCGGCTGGCTCCCGGATCGACGCTGGGAACCACTAATCACAGTTAGGCAGCTGGCTTGCCAACGCCAAGTCAAGACAAGAGTCTGTCGAGTATGGCTCCGAGCTTCGCTCGCTCATCGTGGTTCAGATGGGCACCTACCGTCGACCCCTCGGCAACCGCGCAGCCAGCTTCGCCCGCACCCGTTGCCGCGTCTGGTCAGCCGGAGAGTTTCACCCGCCGATCCGGACCGGTAACGCGCTCGACCAGGCCATGGGTCTCCAGTCGGTCGGCAAGACCTGTCACGTTGGAGGCATCGCAGGACAGGTGCTCGGCCAGACCGCCCATCGCGGACGGCTGTTCAAGCCACAGCACGGTGCGGGCCTGCAACGGAGTCAAGCCGAGCTGGCCGGCAACCTCAGCGAAGTCAGCCTTGGCACGCTCGGCCACCGAAAGAGCGCCTGGACTGCCGGTATTGCCATCGGCATCAAACTGATCGTGCTTGGTGTGGGTCGCGTCGCCGGTGCTGATATGAGCGTGCAGCCACCCGGCTCGGCTGCGCCAATGATCATTGGGGGTCCTGCCGGTCGTGGCCACGTATAGGTGCCGCTGCTCATAGCCACCGTGCTGTTGATCGCGGCTCGCCGGCGCGGCGCTCGTGCCTGGCAACTGCTCGCCGCCGCCGGGCTGGCCTTCGGACTAATCACTATCGTCATGCCGGTGCTGGCGACTGCTACGGTCGCGACCACCATGACTCTGGCGACCATACACGTGATCACTGGACTCGTGTGGTTCATCCTGGTCTGGCGCGCGGCCCGATGATGGGCCGCTGAGCGCCGCGCGATCGGCTCGCGCGATCATCAAGACATGAACCGGATGGTGTGGTGGAACGGGCTTGATCAATGGCGGGCGGAGGTCAGTGAGATCGACCTGGGCTCGGGCCGGCTGTCCGCCTCCGGCGTGCAGATCGGCGTCGATCCACTGCCGTACCGGCTGGACTACGCCGTCGTCACCAGCTCAGGCTTCGTGACCGAGGCGATCCGGGTGATCGTCAAAGGAGCTGGCTGGCACCGCCGCCTGGACCTTCGCCGCGATACGAGCGGTCATTGGTCCTGCGATGTCGAGAACAGTGGGGCCGCGGACCTGCCCGCGCCTGGTGGCGATATGTCGGCAGTCGCCGGAGCTTTGGACTGCGATCTCGGCCGCTCGCCGTCCACCAACACGATGCCCGTACGCCGCCACAACCTGCACCGCGAGCGCGGAGCCGTCGACTTTCTTATGGCTTGGGTGTCCGTGCCTGACCTGAGTGTCCACCCGTCGCGTCAGCGGTACGAGCATGTGCGCCTCGACCCGGACGACACCTCCGTTGTCCGCTACGTGGGAGAGCACCGCGACTACGTCGGGGAGCTGAGGTTCGACCGCGACGGGGTAGTCATCACCTATCCCGACCTCGCCGAAAGAGTCGGCACCAGCGGGTCCTGATCTTCATGCCCGACCTATCGACACTGCTGCTGTTCATGGTGGCCGCCGGGATCGTGGTGGCCATCCCTGGGCCCAACCATCTCTACATCATCACCCGCAGTGTGTCTCAGGGTCGGTCGGCCGGCCTCACCTCCGCCGCAGGTGTGGAGACCGGCACTCTCGTCCACATCGCCGCCGCCGCGCTGGGCCTTTCCTCGATCATCGCGTCCTCGGCGCTGGCATTCTCGGTGATCAAGTATGCGGGTGCGGCCTATTTGATCTTTCTCGGACTGCGAACACTGCTGCGGCGGCCCAAACCCCTTGATCAGCAGATCGGATCGCGGTCTGCGGACCAGCTGCCGAAGGTCTACCGCGAAGGGATATTGGTCAATGTCCTCAACCCGAAGGTCGCCCTCTTCTTCCTGGCGTTTCTGCCGCAGTTCATCGATACCAACAGTGGACTTGCCGCGCTGCAGATCATCGTCCTCGGCTTGGTGATGAGCCTGATGGGTATGGCCAGCGATATCGTGTACGCCCTCACGGGCGGGGCACTCCGCAATCTGCTCGAGCGGCGGCCGCGTTTCTTGCAGGCACAGCGCTACGTCACCGGCACTGTCTATCTCGGCCTCGGAGCCGCCGCCGCACTCGCCGGAGGGACCCGCCGCTGACCACCCCCAGGCCTTACGTCGACGGCTACAGCACACGCAGCTGCGCTCGGGCGTCGTTGACGAAATGAGCTTGCTGCTCCCATGCGCCAAAGTGGCCGCCTCGATGAGGTTCTCTCCAGTGCACGATTTTGGTGGACCGTCTGACCGCGAGCCGGCGCGAAGGTTTCGGTACGCTCTCAAGGGCGCAGGGCGGGCGGATGGCAACGCTTCAGGAGTGAGGTGTTGACCTAGCTCGGCCAAGCCGGGTGCACATTGTTTGGGTTAGCTGTCTGACTCAATAGCACCACCGTCATGTGGGCACGAACAGTGACTTATCGCGTGCCCAATTCGTGCCCAATACGGCGTGCAACCGACTGGGAAGGTGGGCGGGGCAGTCGACGCGTAACCGCATCGTCAGCCGAAGAGGGCCCGGGCCTGCTCGGCAATGAGGTCTGGGCGCTCCTCCGGCATCCAGTGGCTGCAGCCCGAGATGACGTCGAGGGTGAGGTCATCGCCGTGAGCCTCGACCTCCTCCAGCAGCGCCAAAGGAATGTAGAAGTCGTCGGCGCCGAACAGCAAGCGGGTTGGAGCGCTGAGCCGCTGGCCTGCAAAGAGGTGGCGCTGCAGAACCGCTTGCGCCACCAACTGAAGGTAGTACCGGTACAGCCGTGACGCCGCCGCGGCGCGGGCAGAATCGCGGAACTGGTCGGCGTAGAGCGACGCATCCGCGTCAGGGAACAGCGCCGCCTGACCACCCAGCCGCAGAAACCACTGAACAAATCCTCGACGCGCCACCATCCGCTCCCCCAGGACGGGGAATGCCACCAGCGCCACGTACCAGGCCCGCCGCAAGCCGATCGCGACCCGCGGATTCAGCCGCGCCCACGGCCCAGGCGTGTTGCAGAGCAGCAGTCGGTCGATCCGCGAGGGATGCTCCAGTCCCAGCAGGAACCCAGTGAACCCTCCCCAGTCGTGGCCGACCACGTGCGCTCGGTCAATGTCCAACGCGTCCAGCAACCCCACCGCATCGCGAGCGAAGGTGACCGCAGAGTAGCCATTGCCAGGAGCCTCGCTCCATCCGAAGCCGCGCAGGTCGGGCACCAGCAGACGGTAGCGGCCCCGAAGCTCCTCCATCACCTGCGCCAACACCACCAGTGCTGTGGTCAGCCGTGGAGCAGCAGCACCGGTGCCCCGTCGCCCACCTCGGCGATATGGAGCCGGACCCGCCTACCGTTGCTTCGGACATCCATCCAGAAGTGATCGACACCCGGCAGAGCCGGGAGCCCATCGAGTCGCGCCGGCGAGGTCGGAACCGCCATGATGACAATCTGTCACCGCGGCACTACGGTGCCAAGCACCCGACCCTTTCCCACGACCGGTTCCATCCCTTCCCCTGCAAGAGAGTGGCAGACGGCTCACCGCCAGTGCCACTCCCGGTTCCGCCGGGTCCCCCACCAGGGAGAACCTCGGGCACTTGCCGACATCGAACAACATCTGTCCTCTTGACGGACGCTCGGGCACGTGCCAGTGCCTACTGTCAAGTCTCAGCACTGGCAACACGGCGCACATCGCTCCAGCCCGTCGGTTGTCCTACGTGGCAGCATTTCGGCTGTTCGAAGGTGGAAACCCCGGGCTGGCCTCTCGCTAGCCCTGTCGGCGTTTTGGGCTCATCTATGAGCCACATTGGGCCATTAGCGGGCCACTACGTACGGCGAGCGCGGGTCATCCACGGCCAGCCATGAGCGCACCCGGATGACTCAATGCCGGCTTGCAGGCGCAACGACCGCGATCCCACGACCTCTTCGGGTGGAGCGACCGGACCGCATCTTCGGCGGGGAGCTGATGTCCTGCTCGCCTTAGTCGACTCGACCACTAGAGCTATTGAACCAAACCGGAGACGGCCCGCAGCTGATCGTCGCGAACGTCCTCGGGGAGCCCTAGGACGGTGATCTCAGCGATATCGCCGTCGCGGAGGTCTAGGTAGTTATCTGAGAACCGCACCTGCGGCGCGGGTGTGCGAATTCGGACAAAGTAGTTGAACCCCCTCGCGCGGACTCGAACCGCGGCTCGATTCGCGCTTGATCGGACGACCTCGGACTCAACCTGGCCTCGACCGAATTCCACATCTTTGATCTCGGCGAAGAAGCACCGGTTAGGGCCGAACGCGTCGTTTGGACTGCGTACCCAGGCATACCGATCGGGGGTCGCCTCGTACGCGCTGCTCGGTATGGACCAGGCGAGCGTGGTCTGTCCGGACGGCACCTTGGTCGCCACGCCAGCCACAAAATCAGGCACTGCCGAGAAGCGCCCGATCGTCACCTCGGCGTCGCAGGAGACAGGTGCGGCGGAACTGTTGCAGATCCACAACTGCAGCTCCCCGTCCTCGCCTTGGCAGAAGCTGGCGATCGTTGGGGCGAAGGCCCGTCGGGCGTAGTGGTAGCCGGCCTTCGGGACGCCGGCATAGTCGATCACCGACCAGCTGAAGCCGGGCCAGACATCGTTGAACTGCCAGATCAGAGTGCCGCCGCACTGCGGCTCACGGCGGCGATAGTGCTCGATGCCGAACTTGAGCCCTTCCGCCTGGCTGATCATGGTGAAGTCGACGTACTGCTCAATACTGCTCGGCAATCCAGTGACGATCTCAAGCACCGGATCGTGCTTGTTCTTCGGATGATCTTTGTTGTGATGATCAAAGCCAGGACTGTGCACTTGGAGTTGATCTTTGGGCAGCCACCGCTGCAGGGTGGCCAACTCCGGAGAGGCATGGATGCCGAACTCGCTGATGAACTTGCCACGGTCGGCGGCGTACCGCCGGTAGAGCCGCGACTCCCCCACCGATGCGAATGCGCCGCCGCCAGCCCCGAAGTCCAGTCCGTGCCACACTTCCCAGGCATGCCGGTCCCCATCGAGTACGCCGTTGATCGCCGCGACCGCGTCTTCGCCGTCGGCTGACTCACCGTACGGGCTGCCGGGCCAGTACGGCACCCCGCCATCGTGCGCGGCCATCGCGGCCGGCAGCACCTCGTCGAAAAAGACCGACCCCCCAGCCGCCCGGGCCAAGATCGCGATAGCCCATGACGTGGATCATCTGTACCTCGTTGTTGCCGCACCACAACGCCAGGCAGGCGTGGTTGCGTAGTCGGCGCACCTGGTGGGCTGCCTCCCGCTCAACCTCGGCCCGCAAACCTGGATCATCGTCTGGGTAATCCATGCAGGCGAACGCGAAGTCCTGCCAGACCAGTAGCCCAAGCTCGTCACACAGTGTGTAAAAGGCATCGTGCTCATAGATGCCGCCGCCCCAGATGCGGAGCATGGTCATCCGCCCGTCCCGCGCGGTGCTGAGCAATTCCCGGTAGCGCGCTTCGCTGACCGATCCGACGAGCATGTCGGCGGGTAGCCAGGCTGCGCCCCTTGCGAAGATCGGGACGCTGTTGAGGACGAATCGAAAGTGGCGCCCGCCCTCGGGATCCCCACCGCGATCCAAGGCGATGGTGCGTAGGCCGATCTGGTCGCGCCGCTCGTCGAGGACCTGTTCGCCGTCTCGCAGCCGGATGGTGGCCTGGTAGCGAGGTTGAGCGCCGAGGTCGTGCGTCCACCACAGTTCGGCGTCCTCGACCAGGACCGATGCCGCGCCTGACAATGCGCCCACTGCTCCGCCGTCCGCCGCCAGCGGGACGGTGAGCACTGTGATCTTGCTGCTGGGTGAGACCAGCTCAACGTCGGCCATTGGTCGCAGGTCCTGCTGCAGCTGCGTCGCCTCGATCCGCACGGTGAGTTCAGCTGTCCGGTTGTCCACGTCCACCCGGTCAGTGCGTACGTGGTGTCCGGTCAGCACAGCACCCGATTCCTGCACAAGCTCGACCGGTCGCCACGGTCCGATTGAGGGCAACCGCGGGCCGAAGTCCCAGCCCCAAGAGAAGGTTGCCTTACGCCGCAATGTGGCCAGCGGCAGCGTCGGAGACATCAGGCCGACTTCCTCGCCGTCCTCGGCCGACTCCGAGGGCGCGATCGAGGCGAGGGCGTCGCCGAGCCGCTGCAGCAGGTTGGTGGCGGCGGCAGGTGGCGCAAGACCAGCGAGCGGCGGCCGGAAGCAGATCAGCAAGTCCGCTCCGGTCTCGAGCCGACCGGTCAGGTCGAAGGTGGCGGGACGAAACATGTTCTCGCTGTGACCTAACGGCTGGCCGTCGAGCCAAAGATCGGCAACCGTGTCCAGCCCCTGACAGACGAGTAGGACGCGGCCTCCGGGCCACGATGAGGCAGTGGGGATTTGAGTGCGGAACCACCAGTCGCGTTCCTCGACCCACCGCACGGCACGCTCGTTGCGATCGAAATAGGGATTTGGGATCCGGCCCGCCGCCAGCAGCGCCTGGTGCACGCCTCCCGGCACGATCGCGGGCAGCCAGTCGGTTTCCGGCCGATCGCGTACGGCGTCGAGGCTGCTCCCTGGCTCCGCATCGCAGATGGTGAACCCGGTCAGACGGATCACCCGTCGCGGCATCGGCGCTCCCTTCCGCAGGCGACGGCAGCGGGACCAACGCCAAGCACCGTATCAGCCGGTCTCGTCTCGACCGACCGCTTCGGGTGCGACGGTCCTGGCTCGACGAACACCGAGTCCACGCCAAGGAATCCTTCCCAATAGGGCTCACGCCGTGCGAAAAGGGTCAGGACGCATGCCGGCGGCGATCTGCGGCAGCCGCAGACTGTGCCACACACCGGAGAGACGGGTGCGGACGGTCGCCGGCATTGAGGGAAGACTCACCGCCCATCCGATGAATGCGGCCAAGGCGAGGACTGCTGCCGCCACGAATCGAGACCGGCGAAATACTGATTGAGGCACCGAATTGGTCTCTCGACGGCGCCTCCCTGTTTGTCAACGGGCGCGGTCTTCTTGGCGTCTCGACCTCGGGTCGATGGAACGGGGCTGGTCCGGATCGATCTCGAGGATCTCCCGGAACTGAACAATGACCACGTGCTCGACCCCGACGGCGAACACATCTACATGTCCGCGATGGATGGGCACATCTATCGCGGCGCCCTCGCCGGCGGCGAGGTGGATCGGGTCTCGCTTGATGACGGCAATTGGCACATCTCCATGGTGTGTCTCCGGACGGATCCCGGCTTGCCCTCGAGATCGGTGACCTCTCCGATCCTGGAAGACTCGCATTGATGGAAGCCCATCGGCGCGGAGAACCAATCGAGGCGCATCGAGACAGGAGAAGGAATGACCGAGGCTGTCAGTGACAGGATGGCGGAGCTTGCCGCGCACGAGACCCGTTTCGTGCTTGACTCCTTCGACCATGCTGCAGCATGGCGGTTGGGGACGTTGATGGCGGAGCGTGCGCTCCGCGAAAATGCGCCGATCATCATCGACATCCGCACGCCCACCATGGTCCACTTCCGGTCAGCCCTCGCTGGTACCACCGCGGAGAACGAGGTTTGGCTGGAACGAAAGGCCCGAACCGTCTTTCGGTTCGAGACGAGCACCGCGCTCTTGGCAGCCCGTTTCGCGGCTCAGGGCGTTGACCTCGAGGCGGCTGGATGGTTCGACACGAAGCGGTTCACGGATGCCGGAGGCTCCTTCCCCCTGCGAGTCCGCGGAGTCGGCGTGGTCGCAGCGGTGACGGTCTCAGGACTGACGTCGGACGAGGATCACGATTTCGTGATCGAAGGCCTCACCCAGTACATCGACCGGCAGGCTCCGCCGTCCTGAATATGTGCCCTTGTAGCGCTGTCGCGTCGGACTCATCCATGAGCCACGCTTAGGCCATTAACGGGCCATTACGCACGACGAAAGCCGGTCTGTTGCGGTGTGCCTCGGGCACACCCGCGCAGTCTGGACGCGCGCTCGCACGCATCCTGAACCCGACTTTCCAAGCTGTTCGAGACCCAGTTCTTCGGTGCGGTCGCGATGATGAAGGCGACGCTCAAAGCCAGGTCCGGCGCGCTACACGGCGAGCTGAAACCGCTCGGCATCTCCGTCACCGTTGTTGAGCCTGGCGCGTTCCGTACCGACTTCGCTGGCCGTTCGCTGACCCTGTCGAGCACCGTCATTGACGACTATGCCGAAACCGCCGGCAAACGCCGTAAGGAACACGACACGGTGCACGGCACCCAGCCCGGTGACCCGGCCAAGGCAGCTAAGGCCATCATCGCCGCGGTCGAATCCGACGAGCCGCCCGCGTTTCTGCTGCTGGGCAACGATGCGCTCAGCACATACCGCCGGCTCGTCGCAGCCAGACTCGACTCCATCGAAGCTTGGGAGTACCTCACCACAAGCACCGACATCGACGCCTGAACTGAACCAGTAGGCGCCCTCGAACCCCTGTAGCGGTGGACTCTCCCGAACCCGACCTAGCTGATGTGAACTAGCGTTCGTGCAACGCGCGGGCGATCGCGTCCAGACGCCAGAGCGTTGGTCCAGATCGATCTCCCTACTTCGGAGCGAGTTCGCCAAACCGGTAGGCAGCGGTGACTCCACCGTCCATCAGGAAGTCGCTGCCGGTGATGAACCCGCCCTCGGATCCCATCAGGAGCGCCCCGACGGTTCCCACCTCATCCGGCGTGCCTGCACGGCCCGCCGGGCAGAGCTCAATCATGCGCCGGTAGCCCTCACCACGGGGGCCGGTCAGTTCGTCCTTCGCCAGCGGAGTGACGATGATGCCCGGACTGATCGTATTGACCCGCGCACCACGCTTGCCCCACCGCACCGCCTCAGCCATCACCCGCAGAGCGTTCCCGCGCTTGGACAGTTGGTATGCGTGCAGGGAATCCTTCACCTTCTCCGGCTGAAGCATCGACAGGGCGAGCAACTCGTCGGCGGGCGTCATCGCGAGAGCCGCGTCCTCCTCCGCCGTCAGCGCTCCCAGCCGGTGCCCGGACTGCGACGCGATCACGACGCCGGCACCACCTGCGCCGATGACATTGCCGAACTCCTCCAGCACCAACGCGGTCCCGTACAGATCGACCGACAGGATTGTCGCCGGTGATGCCTGGCTGGGGGAGACGCCGGCGGCATGGATGACGCCGGTGACATCCCCAAGCGCCGTGGCGGTTTGTACCAGTGTGTGCATCGACTCGCGCGACGACACGTCGACGGTCGCGGTGCTCACCTCGAATCCTGCATTGCTCAATACCTCGGCAGCCGCGTCGGCGTTCTCCTGGCGCAAGTCAGCGAGCAGGACCTGCTTGCCAGCGCTCACCCGCCGCGCGATCGCCTGGCCGATCGACCCGGGTCCGATGACGACAATGACGTTACTCATGACGATGCCCTTTCCTGATCTGCCCACTTGAACACTTCTGTTGGGCTCCAAGTCCACACCACTCCTGGACGGCGAGCGCCGACACGCCGTGGTCGAAGTTGCCCTCGGGCAGTGGGTCCTCGAGACGGCTCACGCGCAGATCGGCGGCGGCGACGTCTGCAGACGCCGCAGCGAGCATCTCCGCACTCTCGTCGATGCCGACCAGCTCCGCCTCCGCGACCTCAAGACCGCCGGTGAGGCAGACCATGTCAACATCGGCCGATTCGATGAGAAAACGGGGCCCCCGTGTTGCCCGACTCGGTGAACATGTTGACAACGCCAGCAGGCAGTGACGGCACCTTGGACACAACGTTGGCGACAAGCGCATTGGTGAGCGCGGTGTGCCCGGGCAGCTTTGCCGCGACGGTATTCCCGGCGAGCGCAGGGCCGAGGGAACAGATGAACAGCGCCACCGGCGCGTTCCACGGCACGATGATCGCGACGACGCCGACCGGCTCGGCCACGCTGCTGTTCGACCGAGACCACAACCGCGAAGACGTTGCCTGAGCCGTGCGCGACTACATCACCGGCTGCTGGCCGACGGTGTGGTGCGCGACTTGCTGGACTGAGCTGACCGCTCTTCAGTGATGATCTTCGGTGACAAAGTCGATCAGCTGCTCGACCACGGTGAGCAACGGGCGTTCCAGGTCGTCCCAGGAGCGCACCTGGTCCAAGATCATCCTCCAAGCTGCGGCCAGGTCGGCCTGATCCCTGTGCGGCAGCCCCAGGGCGGCGCAGATCCCATGCTTCCATTCGACGGTCCGCGGCACCTCCGGCCAGCCGGCCAGTCCTAGCCTGGCCGGCTTCACCGCCTGCCAAATGTCCACGTACGGATGACCCAGCACCAGCACGTGACCGCGGCCAGCCCCGCTCCAGACCCGGTCCGCGATGCGCGACTCCTTGCTCCCAGGCACTAGGTGATCGACGAGGACCCCGAGCCGCCGCCCTTCTCCCGGGGCGAAGTCGGCCACGACGCCGGGGAGGTCGTCGATGCCGCCGAGGTACTCGACGACCACCCCAACGTGGCGCAGGTCGTCGCCCCAAATCTTCTCCACCAGCTCGGCGTCGTGGCGCCCCTCGACATAGATCCTGCTGGCCAGTGCGGTCTTGGCCCCATCGGCCGGACCGACGACCGAACCCGAGGCAGTCCGGGTGGGCACCGACCGTGCTCGCGGCGGAGCCTTGAGCACGACCGGGCTTCCCTCGTACCAGAACCCCGCGCCGAGGGGGAAGGTCCGCCGCTTCCCGTGCCGGTCCTCCAAGACCACCAGACCGCGCTCCCAACGCAGCACCGCCCCGCAGAATCCCGACGTGACATCCTCCAGCACAAGCCCGACCTCAAGCACGAGGTCGGTGCTCGTCAGTCGGCCCGCGCGCTGCCAGTCCGACGCGAGTACGTCGCGCGGGTACCGGCCGGTCGAGGTCACGCCGAAAGCGTAGGGGAACGACGCCCTTGTGCCGGGGATCTCCGCGCGCCGGCCCAGGCGGTTTCCCTGGGCCATGGCTGCCTTGCCGATGTCCCCGCCCGGCTCGGCGCTGTTCCCCTACAGGTCACCCGGCTGCGTATGGGCCACTAGCGGGCCATTAAGCACGGCGAAGAGCGGTAATCGGCGGTGTCCTCCGTCGCTGTGGCATCAGATGAGAGGTGACATTCAGCCGAGTTGCAGCCTTAGCTGGCGTTATTGGCCGGGTGACGGCTTACCACCGGGATGCAACAACCACTAGATTGTCCGCATGAGCCGCTTCGTGGTGTGTGGAGAGGCTCTGATTGATCTGGTTCAGTCCGATACGGCCAGCAAGGACTCCTTTAGCTCGACCTGGCTGGCATTGTCTGCCGGCGGACCAATGAATTCCGCGGTCGCTCTGGGCAAGCTTGGTGCTGACACGCATTTTCTAGGTCGGCTCTCACGGGATGCCTTTGGTCGCCAGCTGCGACAGCACATCCTCGAGGCGAACGTCAAACTCGATCTTGCCACCGAGGCCTCACAGGCCACCTCGATTGCGGTCGTAAGTCTGGATGAAGAGGGGGTGGCGACTTACACGTTCCATTTCAACGACACGGCAAATTTCGGCTGGCAGGTTGACGATCTGCCGGAGCTGAACAGCGATGACTGGCTGCATATTGCGTCGTTGTCCTGCATCGTGAGTCCGGGTGCAGAGGTGCTGCTCGATTGGATGCGTGACGTTAGGGCCGGGGTCTCACACGACATCAACGTGCGACCGACCGTGATCACCGATCCCGATGTGTACTGGAGCAAGGTGCAGCCCTGGCTCCGTGTGGTCGGTCGACGTCGGGGGATCGTCAAGGCAAGCGACGAGGACATCCAGTTCCTCGCCAAGGCGGCCAGCAGTGGCGCAGGCGAAAGTGGCACCGATCCAGTTGGGCTGGCGGGACGTTGGGTCGAAGAGTACGGCTTGGGGCTTGCAGTGATCACACTCGGGCCAGGTGGTGGAGCGGCCGTCGAGCCAGGCGGAAACATCACACGCGTCCCGGGCTTCCCCACCAAGGTCGTCGATACGGTCGGTGCCGGCGATACGTTCATGGCGGGCTTCTTGGATGGCTACGTGAAGCTTCAGCTCGGGCTCGCAGGCTCCTTGGAACGCGGCGCGGCGGCTGCCTCAATCGTCTGCTCGCGGCGGGGGCCGCAGCCGCCGACATCGGCCGAGGTGGACGATCTGATCGCCGAGAGTGCCTAGATTCCTGCGGATTCCCTCCGGACATGAAACCTGCGGCTTCGCCCCCGGGCATCGGCTCACGGTCTAGTCAGCCGGATAAGCCTTCGAGGCCGAAGGTCCAGCACGTGACCACCGGGAAGGTAAGTGCGCACCGTCTCAGTGGCCGGCCATCGAGATCTTCGGCTCTTCCTCCGGCACGTCAGCGAACCGGTCCTTCGACCTGAGGTCGTAGATGGCGTAGACCAATACGCCCAAGAAGCAGACCGCGGCCACGACGAAGGCCGGCGCGATACCGAACCGGTCGGCGAGCAGGCCCTGGATCGGGGGCATGATGGCGCCACCTACGATCGCCATGACCAGGCCGGCGGCTGCGAATTTGGTGTCCACACCGAGACCGTGCAGCGCCACCCCGTAGATCGTGGGGAACATCAGCGACAGGCAGGCGGACACCCCGACGAGCGCCCACGCCCCGGACAGGCCGGGGAAAAACGCGGCGTAGAGAACGAGCAGAATGGCGATGCTGGCCATGATCGCCAGCAGCTTCGTGGCCCTGACGTAGCCCATCAGCCAGGTCATGACGAACCGGGAAATGAAGAAGAGGATCAGGCTGACCTGCAGAAAATAGGCACCCCGGACCGCGGTGCCACCGGGGACCACCTCTGCGACATAGAGCACAATGTAGGTCCAGGTGCAGACCTGGGCTCCGACGTTGAAGAATTGGGCGAGGACCCCGTAGCGCCAGTGGTGGTTGTGGTGCAGCCGGCGGACGGTCCCGCCGAAGTGCAGGTGGTGGCTGTCCGAGGCGACCTCCTCGTGGCTTCTGGGAACCTTCTTTATGAATAGGCCAAGCCAGATGATGAC
>Ga0307322_10000032_pt1 | contig 23806 bp, 39 predicted proteins | sample ER_DNA_380_FD_194494 | JGI IMG/M metagenome (GOLD analysis project Ga0307322, IMG submission 194494) | Bulk soil microbial communities from the East River watershed near Crested Butte, Colorado, United States - ER_DNA_380 | ecosystem: Environmental > Terrestrial > Soil > Floodplain | place... | reverse complement strand
ACCATCATCACCGTCATCGTGCTCACCGACCAGATATGACCATGGCAAGTCGTGCGCCGAGATCAGCGACTTCGACAACTGGTTCAAGGTCGGCTGGGTCGACGTCAGCGGCCATGTGCCGTTCAAGCAGTCGCCAGACGGGCAGGCGTGCGAGGTGCCCTGGCTCCTGGTCGCCGAAGGTCCCCCTGACTTGGCTGACTTTACCGACACCACCGTGTTCACCGTGACCCCGGTGTACGAGAAGTACCGGTGGGGTGAGCACCGCGAACACGAGGACGTGCAACAGTCCGGAGTCGCATTCACTGGTGCGGACAACATCAAGTACATCGCACACTTCGACTCCAACGGAACGCTCTGGCATTTCGCACGTGGCAGTTCGCTGGTATTCCGCCCTTGCCCAGCATGGGCGCAGGGCTAATCGCCGCTGAATAGCGGCACCACCACTCCCACTGAATGGATCGAAGGGGATAGCTGTGTACAAAATCCTGGCCGCTCTCGGCATCGTCGGAGGGTCGGCGTTGCTCGTCGGCTACGGCCTCGACCAGAAGCCTGGCACTCAGGGCCTCGCGGTCGCGGGGGTCGCTGCGATCATCGTCGGCGTACTCGCTGCGCTGGTGTCGCGCGACGCGAAGCGGAGTGTCCGGTGACGGCGGCCGTCCAGGCAGCCGCCGCCGGGACGCACGCGCTGATCGCGGTAGCCGTGATCGTGCTCGGCCTGCTGGCCGGCTTCGCGGCGAGGCGCTGATGCCCTCGGTCAGCGAGCGGGTCGCGGCGAAGGCTCCGCTGCCAGCCCGGCCCGTGCCTACGGTCGCCGAGAAGGCGGGGATGTTCGACCAGCCCCGGCTCACCATCATGGGTGGCCTCGCGCTGCTGGCCCTCGCGGATTACGGGGCTGTCCGTACCGGCATCGTCAACGGGGCACCCGACGGGAATCCGTCGTACGCCGCCGCCGCGTTCGTGATGACGGTCGCGCTGTGGGCGCTGCTGCCCGGCTACTCGCCGGAGCGACGCGCGGTGTCGCGTGGTGCGCGGGCGGTCATGTACCTCGCGCTCCTCGCCGTCCACGGCATCGCCGCGGTGATGGCGTTCGTGCCTCGCCGTAACCCGACCGCGATGGTGGTGGTCGACTCGGCCGGTACGACGCTGGCACTGGTTGTGATGGTGCTGGTCGCGGTGTACGCGTTCTGGTGCCGGGCGTGCCCGCTGGCCAAGGGGTCCTGATGGCGCGTCGTGGCGGGTGGATCCCGAGTAAGCCGTGGATCGCACTGGCGGCGGTGTTGGCCATTGGCGGCCCGGCCGCGATGCCGCAGCTCGCCGGGCACCTAGGCAAGTCGGGCACCGGCCACGGCGTACGGGTACCGCAGGTCATCCAGGACCGGCTCCCGTCGCTGCCCAGCGGCAGCACGAAGGGCGGTAAGTACGCACCGGGGGTGTGCCACCCCAACGACGAGACGCCGGCCAGCGACGCACAGATCGACCGGTGGATCACCGCGGCCGGCGTGCTGCTGCACCGCCCGTACTCCGCGACCGAACGCCGCATCGTGCACATCGCGATCAACCACGAGTCCGGCGGCAAGGTCCACGCCATCAACTGCTGGGACCGCAACTACACCGACCTGCACACCCCGTCGATGGGGTTGATGCAGGCCATCGCCCCGACGTACGCAGCGCACGCACCGGCCGGATGCCGCAAGCGCGGCCCGGCGGGGATCTACGACCCGCCCTGCAACATCGCCGCCTGCACGCACTACGCGATCGGCCGGTACGGGTCGATCGAGGCCATCCCCGGCGCTCGCCGTGTCCAGGCCGGCGACGACTACATCGGCTACTGAGTAAGGAGATCGACATGCCCGTCCAGTACGTACAGGTCAACGGCTACGGCTTGGACCACGATCACAAGATCGAGCAGACCTCGAAGCTCGTGGGCGGCGACCGGTACCGGTGCCTCGCCCGGCACTGCGGGGCCGTGTTCGAGCTACAGGAGACGGCGGCGCCCGGCGCCGACCGCCGCGCCCGGGAGAGCCAAGCGAGGGCGGCCGCAACGCGGCTGGCTGCGGCCTTGGTCGCGCAGCGCCGGAAGAGGCAGGCCCGCCTCGCGTTCGTGACGATCCTCGCCGTGGTCGCTGTCCTGCTGTACCTCGGGAGCCGGTGATGGCCGGCGCGGAGATCCTGGTCGGCCACCGGAGTTGCGCCCGGAACCCCAGCCCCGAACACCTCCACCACAACATGAGCATCACCGTCCGACTGGGGAACCGGAGCAGCGAGGTCGACATGTGCGACCTGTGCGGCCAGTGGGTGGTATGCACCCACCAGTGCGCCTACTCGCTGCGGATGCACCACCTTGTCCGCAAAGCACGCGTCCGGGACTCCGTCGCCAAGCAGGCCGAACTCGCCAAGCAACGCGGACGTGACCGCCGGTTCGCCCGGTACGCCGCCGTCTACTTCACCGCGCTCCTCATCTTCGCCGTCGCGCTCTACATCCACAGCCGCCACACCGGGACGCGGTGATGAAGGCCCAGCGTGTCCGGCTGGCCGGGATCCGCTTCCTCGGCCGGGGCCGCTGCCGCCGCGACCTGAAAGCCGGCTACCACCGGCACCAGCGACCCAAGTACCGCAACGTCCACGGCGCCGGCCTGCACGAGACGTTCTGCAAAGCCTGCGGCACGACCGCTGAACTGCGGGCCGCGAGCCCGTCCAGACGTAGACGTCCATAACCCAAACCCAACCTACGGGGGAGACCACCGTGAAGAACATCCTCGACAGACCCACCACCGCACCCGCTGAGCCGGAAGGCCGCCAGCCGAAGAGCCGGCTGCGCGCGCTCGCCACCTTCGCCGCAATGTGCGCCGTGACCGGCACCGTCGGCTACGTCCTGGCCCAGCACAAGACCGCGGACGTTCCCGCGTCCTCGTACATCGGCGTGTACTGCTCCGACGCGCACCCCGGCTTCGCGGCCGTGGAGGCAGACGTCCAGTCCTACACCGGCCAGCCCGTGTCCGCCTCCGTGGTCCTCCGCGACGGCACCGAACTGCGCACCGACACCCGGGACCAGTACGGCTGGCTGGTCGTCGACGAGATCCCGTCCGGCCAGCCCATGACGACCACCGTGACCGCGGGCGGCAAGGTCGTCAGCAGCCAGACCGATCCGGCGCCGACCTGCCTGAAGTAGCCCTGCCCTGCCGCCGGGTACCTGACTACCCGGCGGCACCCACCGCCCATCGAGAGGGGGAGCGGCATGTCCGCCCCGACCACCTGCCCGTTCTGCGACCGCATCAAGGCCGGCGACTACGACCGGCAGTGGTCCGACGCCGTCGCCTTCCAGCCGCCGAACCCCGTCACCGACGGGCACGTGCTCGTCGTCCCGCGCCGGCACGTCGACCATGCCGCCGAGAACCCGATCACCACCGGCGCCGTGATGGTCGCCGCCGCGGAGATGGCCCGGGCGCTCATGCCCTGCAACATCATCACGTCGGTCGGCCCGGAGGCCACGCAGACCGTGAAGCACCTGCATGTCCACGTCGTGCCGCGCCGCCGTGATGACGGACTGACGCTGCCGTGGACCGGCCAAAAGGCGGCGTCATGATCGCCACTGCCCAGTTGTTCGAACGCCCCGCGCCCGGCTGGCAGCGCATGGCAGTGTGCGCCCAGACCGACCCCGAGCTGTGGTATCCGGACGCCGGTCTCGCCGTGGAGGCCCGCCGGATCTGCGCCTCGTGCCCCGTTGCCGCGCAGTGCCTGCAGGACGCTCTCGCTGACACCGGGGACGAGTACGGCATCCGCGCCGGTACAAGCCCACGGCGGTGGGAGACGATCCGCAGTCAGGCCCGCAAGGAAGCCGCACAGGCCGGGCAGATCGACCGGAAGGCGGCGGCGTGATGGTCAACAGCAGATGGGGAGCCGCCCGGCTCCAGGGCGCATACGGCCAGTCTGGATCTGTTTGGTCTGTTTGGTACGTCTGCCCACGCCGGCGCTGCGCGGTCCGGTCTGCGCGGCCTTCCCGTACAGCGTCACCGCCGTGGTGCCGAGTCCACAACGTGGAGATGCGCTTGCCGAAGCGGAGGAACCGTGGCTGACGTACATACTCCGCAAGATGGGCCGGGCACCACTTCCGACCCCCACTACATCGGGCCCGGGAATGCGGATTCTCAGGAGCATGCCGTGGGCACCTCGAGCCCGAACCCCTCCCCACCCACGGGCATAATTCACGTTATCCACGTTGGGGATGGGGAGGGTCCGGTTCGAGCACTGGCCGTGCGCGATGTGCTCGCCGACGACGACCTGCGCGGCGTGATCCTCGCGTGGCTGTTGTCCGTCCAGTCCCCGAACACCCGCAAGGCGTACGCCAACGACCTCGGACTCAGCCTCACCGGCAAGGGGCTCGAGCCACGCGCTGACGATGTTGGTTGGCTGCCGTGGCTCGAGCACGCGGGCTGCCATCTCCTCGAGGCCCGCCGGCGGCACGTTGATGCCTGGTCGGAACACCAGCGCCGCGGCACCGAGGACGTAGCGCCGGCTCGACCCACGACGGTCGCCCGGCGGTTGGCTGCGGTCAGTTCGCTGTACGCCTACCTCGAGGCCGAAGACATCGCCGACCACAACCCCGTCAAGCACGCCACCCGACCTCGAGTGGATCCGGACTTCTCCCCCACAGTCGGCCTTACGAAAGATCAGGTGCAGCAGGTTTGGTATGCGGCCACCCGCGTGGGTAGCCCGCTCGAGGCGGTGCTGCTGTCGTTGATGGTCCACTGCGGCCTGCGCACCTTCGAGGCCGTCGGGGTCGACGTCGAGCACGTGGGCGCCTCGAGCGGCCACCGCATCATCCGGATCACCGGGAAGGGCGGGGAGACGCAGGAGGTGGCGATCCCCCGCCCGACTATCGCGGCGATCGACCGGCTGCTCGAGGCGCGCGCCGCCGCGGCCGGGGTCGACCTCGAGGATCTGACCGGGCCACTGCTGGCTAACCCCGGCGGCCGTCCCCTGAACCACCGGCAGGCTGAGCTCGCGGTGGAGCGGGTTGGCAAACGCGCCGGGCTGCCGGTGCGGCTGACCCCGCACATGCTGCGGCACGCATTCGTGACTCTCGGCCTGGACGCCGGGGTGTCGTTGCGGGACATGCAGGACTCGGCCCGACACAAGGACCCGCGGACCACCCGCCGCTACGACCGGGCGCGCGGCAAGCTCGAGCGCGCCGCCGGCTACAAGCTGGCCGACTACCTCGAGGACTGACTTCCACCTCCGCCGTATCCCAGCCCTGACCGGCGTACCTGACGACGCTTACGAAGGACTGACACCCGTTGACCGCACACGCTTATTCAACGCTGTCCGCTTCCAGTGCCCGGCCGCTGTTATGCCGGTGAGCGGCCCGGTGCTGGTGGCCCTCGCCGCGGTGTCGTGGCTGCTGCAGCGGCGCCGGATCCGCCGGCACCAGCCACCCCGCGAGGCGTGGTGGATGAACCTGTTCGTGGAGGTCGGGTTCGTCTGGTACGCGCTGACCAAACAGGACATGGTCCTGTTGACGTTGGCCGGGCTGTACGCCATGTCGTACCTGGATTACCTGCGGTTGTGGCGTCGCCAGCGGCACGGCGTGGAGCAGTGACGTGCGACCCTGGCCGCATGGAGATCACCCCAGCCCGCGACGACATCCCGCCGTCCCGCGAGGACGTCACCGCGGATCTGCGGGTCCGGGCCGGGCAACTCCTCCAGGCCGCCGAAGCCCTCGCCGCTGACCGGGATGCCCTCGGCGAGCAGCCTGTGCAGGCCGAGGCGCTGGGCAGGGTCGTCACCCACCTGACGTGGTGCATCGAGCAGATGGCCGCCGTGGTGGATGGGTTGGAGGCCGCGGGGTGGCCGGTGGCCCGGACGTGGCAGGAGAAGCACCCGCGCGGCCGGTCCTAGCCGGGTTGCACGATCTGCAATAGGAAGTTGTCCGGGTGCGTTGACACAGCCTGCCCTATCCCGTAAAGTCATCCGTGCGACACAGACAACTTCCAGGGGGTTCCAGTGACCACGATCAGCCAGGACGGCATCACCATCGACATCGACAACACGACGGCCCGCCTCACCATCGACGGGCAGTTCGCCGCCACGATGGACCAGCCGAACTGGAGGCCCGACGCTGCCGAAGGCGACCGGGTATTCGCGGCCATCGCCAACATGACCTCGTACGCCCAGTCGGTACGCCCCAGCGCCGAGTACGTCAACGCGGCTCTGGTCACGGCCAACCTCGCTCGTCTGAATGACTTCCGCAACGCGGTGCGCGGCTACACTGCCGTCCACCCCGCCGAGAGTGTCGTGAATCTGCTGGTTGGCGAGGGCAATGACCGTGCGGACGTGGTTGCTGTCATTGACAGCCTGATCGACGCAGGCCTGTCCGTCACCGACGACACCGCGACCGGCGACCGCTGGATCACCGATGTCGAGGTCGGGCTGCTGCGTGACCAACTGGCGAGCACGACACCATGACGGATGCCGAAACCCTGCTGGACCGGGCGGCTGTTGCTGCCCGGCTCGGCGTCCACCCCGACAGCATCACCCGCTATCGCGGTCGGGGTGACTTCCCCGAACCTGACGCCACGTTCGGCCGCTCCCCCGCATGGCTGCCGGAGACCATCGACGCATGGCAGGCCAACCGCCCCGGACGTACCGGGCGACCGAGGAAGGATGCGTCACTGTGATCAGACGGTCGAGTAAGGACATCGCCACGGAGCGCGTTCTGGCATTCTGCGAGCCGGTTCACGCCCGGCCGATGGGTCAAGAGCACATCCGCGAGGTAGGCCCGGAGGGGTTCAAGTACGGCGGCGGTATCCCCGTTGCTGCGTTGTGCGGTTTCAACGTCGTTATGGGTTGGGACATGCAACGTCCGGTTACTCCCGAGGCCGTCAAGACGCTCGCCGCACCTCGGGCTGGTGACGGCCATGTATGGCTATGCGGTGGCTGCGCCAGCGAGGCTCTGCTGCTACTGGACCGCGCAGACGCGAAGTCTTGACCTTCCCCTGAACGCACGAAACGCGCCTCCCCCACCAGCCCGTAGGCCAGTGAGGGAGGCGCTTCCATGCCCGACCAGGACCACCCGACGGCACCGACCGGGCAGGACAGAGGGTCAGTGCACGACGAGGTATTCGGCCAAGTCGCCAGGAGCCACATCGCCAGGAGCTACGTCAGGGAACAGGTCGACGCCAGCCTCCCGATAACTCCAGGCGGCCAGCTCCGAACAGATCAAGCTGTCATCCGGGTGATCCTTCGACCGCTTCCCGCGTAGGTGCATCCCGAAGTGCCGTAGGACGAACCCGGCGATGCTCGGCCAGTCGTAGGGCTTCCCGACCTCGGTGAACGCGGTGCCGGCGATGTGGTCGCGTTGCGCGTCGGTGAGCGGCACGTTTGACCACACCCACGACCCGACGGTGCTGGTGCGGGTCCGGACACCCTCGGGCATGGCCTCCACGATCTGGATCTGCCCGCCGGCCGCGTCCCCGACTGCGATGCAGGCATGACCCCACCGGCTCAGGGTGCCGACCCGGACGAGGAACATGGCCAGTCCGGAGCCGGCCTGCAACCCGAAGTCGCCGTGTAGCGGCGACCCGGGCGCGGAGGAATGCGCGAGCGGCTCAGACACCGGGCGCGAGGCTCGCGGAGTCCCGGTTGGCCACGAACTTGGCGACCAGGCCCTTGATCAGCGACAGGACTGCGGCGATGGCGGCGAGCCCGGCGGCCTGCAACGCGGAGGTGTCGCGGATGTGGGCGATGTCGAACCAGCCGCCGGTGACCAGCGTGCCGAGGAACGTGATCACGAACGTCGAGGCGACTCGCTCGACCAGGTCGCGGATGTAGGTGGCCTTGGTTTTGATTGGTGAGGCCATGGTCATGCCTTCCGGGTGGTGGTGCGGGGTTGATCGGTGGATACGGTGCGGCGGGCGAACAGGCGCAGGCCCATCAGGACTCCAGCCGCTTACCGAGGACGTTCGCGAGCTGCGGGGCCAGCGCGGCGGCGAGCCGGTCGTAGTCGAGCGCGGCCGCGACCGCCGCCGGGTCGACGGGGGTTCCCCCGCCGCCGGTCTGGAGGGTGTCGAGGCGGGCGTTCACCGCGGCGATCTGCGCGAGGAGCGACACGTCCCGGGCGGCGTCCGCCGCGTCGCGGGTCGCGTCGAGGACGGCGTCGGCTTTCTCCTCTGCGCGGACTCGCTGAATGTTGTCTGGGTGCCCGTCGCCGTGGGTGGGGGTGTCGACGCGTTCGTCGCCCCAGATGATGATGCCGAGGCCGTCGCCGACGGCCTGGAATTTGGCGTCGAAGTAGGCTTTCACGTCTGGGTCGAGCATGATGTCTCCCCGCTGTATGGTCGGCCATTGGCCGTAGTCGTCGTTCAGGGTGGTGTTCCGGTCGCATTGGATGCCGCCGACGGTGACGTAGCCGATCTGCTGCAGCAGGTGCGCTTTCGCGGAGACGCGGCCGCCGGACCAGGCGCGGGTCTGCCAGCCCCACGCGGCGTGCCCGGGGACCGCGGCGTCGATGACGTCGGCTTCCCCGTACACGCCGGTGCGGTTCCTGCCGAGGACTGTTGCGGCGCCGTCGAGGCACGCCAGGACAACAGCCATCTGCGTGGTGACGTCCTCGTCACAGGCGAAGTACACGCACCGGACACCGACCCCGCAGTTCGCGGCGTCGGCCAGCACGGCGCGAGCGGCAGCGATCCCCGCCGCCGCTCCCCCGCGCATCCACCCGGCGCTGTCTTCGTAGACGAGCGCGACGGGGATACCAGCGGCGGTCATGGCTTGCGCTTCGGCGCGGGTCAGGTTCTTCCCGCGGCCGGGGGTGCCGGTGTAGCGGACCACGCCGGCGTACCCGGCCGCCTTCACTGCGGCGGGCGCCGGGTAGCCGGATGAGTAGTCGAGGACTTCCATGGATCTCCTGAGTGGTGCCGCTATCTGCGCGAGTCGCTGCGGGGTCACGGCAACCTGCCAGTGCTGGGGGTCCTACGGCGTCGTCCAGGCGCCGCCCCATTCCAATCCGAGGGATGCGGCGATGCCGGGGCACGCGGCGACGGGGCGAGTGGTGCGGGATTGCGGATCGGCTGGCCGGGTGGCCAGCATCGGGTTCGCTGCGGTGTCCAGGTCGATCGCGGTGCCCCACGCGTGGTCGGACCACTCCGACAGGGCGGCCCGCTGCAGCCACTGCGCCTCGGTGAGTCCCTGGGCTCGGTACTTCGCCTCGGCGGACCGCTTCAGCCGGCGCGCGTAACCCCACTCGTCCAGCAGCGGATCCGGGCCCTGCCACCCGGCGGTCCGCAACCGGCGGACCAGAGCGACGGCGACTACAGCTACGTCGTCGTTGCGGACTCGCACGACATGACCGGGCCACAGCTGCGCACCGGTCATGTCGGCGTCGGTGAGGACGTGCGGGTCACCCCAGCCGAGGTCGGCGGGAGAGGTCACTGCTCCCCGGTGCTGAGCCTCGCCGCGCGGGTCTCGGCCTCCACCGCCTGCTGCTGCGCCAACCGGTCCATGAGGATCGCCTGCAGCTCGGTGATGCGGGCCTCGGTCGTTTCGATCGTCGCCACGTCCTGCTCGGATGGAGCGCGACCAGCAGCGTGGTCGAGCGCGACAACCTTGCGGAGCATCACCAACGTCACCCTGGTCTGGTCCAGCTCCGACTGCCGGGCGGCCGTCATGTCGCTGTTCACAAGGGTGTGGATCGCATCGAGTTTCTCGTCGGTCTTCGCCGTGGCGGCGGCGACGTGCCTCGCCACCTCATTCGTACGCTTGATGGTCTCCTGCTGGGCCGCGAGGAGCAGTTCGGCGGCCTTGGCTGCTTGCGCGGCTACCTCGTCGTCCCGCGCCCACGTCGCCGCTTGGTCCTTGCGCCGTTCCCGGCCGTTCGCGCGGATCGCGATCCACGGCCCCAGGAACGCGGGGATCGCCACCGTCAAGGCGATCAGAAAAGCGCTCACGCCCCGCCCCCCTTGCCTCGCGGTTCAGTACGGCGCGTCGGTGGTCCAGAGCCGGTCGTGGTCAGCGAGCCAGCGCAGCAGATGCCCGGCGGCCAGCTGGTAGCAGCCGACCTGTTCCCGGGCCGGGTAGGAGTCCTCCGACAGCGCCGGGTTGGCGGTGTTGAGCGGCGCGTACAGGTGCCCGTCGGTGTACCGGGCCTGCTGAATGTCGGCGTCGGCCAGGTGGACATCCGCCCAGTAGCCGGCCGGGCGGTCGCAGAGCGCGTCCCAGCCGAGGACTTGGGCGCAGGTGTCGGGCCACCAGCAGGAGACGGAGCGGCGGACACCCCAGTCCGGTCCGTCGGGATAGGCGACGGGCTGCGGCGGCTCCCCCGGCGTGTAGTAGCTGGTCAGCCGCGCGTACACCCGGTCGGCGTTCCACCCGAACGCCTCCGGCACCGGCTTCCCAGCCAGCCCGAACAGGATCGCGGTATGCCCGAACAGGCCGATGGACTGGGAGTAGTCGGGGTTGACCTTGCCGTGGTTGACCACGTCGTAGCTCTGCTCAACGTTCGATCCGTCCAGCCACTCGGACAGCGGCCGACCGTTCACGACCTGCCCGGAACTCACATCGTCAGGGTGAGAGAACGCGGCCACCGCCAGCTGCACGGCCGCGGTCATCCAGTCGCCGGCGCGCGGGTGGCCGGGCATCATCAGCGCCGCGCACGCCAGCCCGCCGGCGTTCCAGGCGTTCTCCTCAGCACCGGTGTCCCCCGGCGTCAGAACAGTTCCAGCGGCATCACGCAGGTATCGGGGTGGCTGCGCGAGCCGCTGATCGGCCTCGTACTCCACCACCTGCAGCAGCCGCTCCCGGTCGGGTACGGACAGGTACCGCCACTGGATCCAGCCAGTGGTACCGAGGAGCGTCGCCCACCACGCCGACTGCCACTGCCCGCCCCACCCGCCGGTCGTGTACTGCCGGTGCGCGGTGTCGACGGCGATCAGCAGCGAGTTGGCCCGGTTCACCGCGGACAGGTAGCTCGGAAAGCCGGCGAGGGCCGGGTCGTACAGCAGCGTCTGGATGCCGACCGCCTCCAGCATTGCCACCGACGCCGCCCCGCGGATCGGGTGCTCCGCGTTCCCGAACGTCGTCGGCGCCACGTAGGTGGACAGGCCCCACCGCATGGAGTTGTTCGCGACCCGCGCCATGCGGGTGTCGACGTACCGGCTGTTGCGGACCTGCCCGATCATCTCGACGTACGGGATGAGGGTCACGGCAGCAGCACAAACCGGCCGGTGAACACCTCGTCGGAGGTCACCTGGAACCCGTTCCAGCTCACGACCACATGATCGCCTTCGTTGACGACGATGTCGGCCCACAGGTCCCGGTCGGTGGTGATGACGGTGAGCACACCATCGGTTTCGTCGCCGACCGAGTAACTGTTCGGGGTGAGGGGGAATTGATCGGTCAGCAGGTCAACGATGGCGGTGGCGTTGGTGCCGTCGTATTGCAGCGAGGTGGTGCGTTGTACAACGACCTGCGGAGACGGAGGCAAGACGGGGCTCCTAGAGCGGCGCGAGGCGGACGACGGACAGCCATCCGACGTAGTTTTGGGCGCTTCCGACGTTGTGCAGGACGTTGCAGACGAAGGTGTCGCCCGCGGCGAGTGGCCCGCTGTAGTAGGCGACCATGCGGTTTTCTGCGGTGCCGCCGGTCGAGGGGATGCGGAAGTCGCCCGGTACGCCTGTGAGCGCGCTGGTTACGTTGATCTCCGCGAAGTTGCGGTTGGTGGGCTGGGTGGCGCCGGCGGCACGGAAGGTGATGGCATACATGCCGTCCAGGCTGGCGGGGATGGTGATGGTGGTGGATGGAGCGGTGATGTAGCCGCCACTGTCGACGTCTTCGGTGTCCCACGAGATGGCGGTGGCGGCGTTGGTGAGGACCGACTGGTTGGCGACCCGGCGGAGCCGGCACCGGCCATACGCGCCACCGCCGAGGATGATCCACCCGCTGCCGCTGTAGTACCAGTGCGTCGCCGGTGTCGTGGTCCAGCACATTTGCCCGGCGGCCGGGGCGGTGATGGCGGCATCCCGGGCGGCAGTGGTGGCAAATCGTGGCACCACCTGTGAATCCAGTGCAGTCGCCAGCGACTGGACCTGTGACGGTCCGTTCGGGGAGTCGGTGAGCGCCGGGTACGGCAGCGTCGCAATCGGGGTGTTCGCCACCCGGGCCCTCCTATGCGGTGATCTTGCCGAGGACGACGACCTGCTGGCCGCCGGTCAGGACGAGCACCTTGTCGGTGATAGTCGGGGTGTAGCTGGTCAGGTAATGCACACCGGGCAGCGACTGTCCCCGCAAGGTGATGGTCACGGTGGCGGGCGGGCCGGCGGCGGCCGCGGTGACGGTGCCTATCCCCCACGTCTTCGCGCCGGCCAACGCCGACTGCGCCGCCGCGGCGATAGCGCTGGCGAGTGGCGCCGGACCGCTCACGTGCCGGTGGGGCTGTTCGAGCGGGTACGGACCGGCATCGGTGACTCCACGTCCAGAGGGATCGTCACCCCGTCGGTGATGTGGAACTGCTGCCGGCCGTCGGGGAGAAGCACTACGACTACCTCGGAACCCTCCAGCGCCGGATTCGGGACGCTGGTCAGGTCGATGGTCCAGCCGGCAGCCGAGGACCGGGCGAGCAGCGACGTACCAGCTGCGGTACACATCGCATCACTGGTCAGGATCGGGCTCGAAAATCGGCCCGGACGCCGCCCGAACGGCCCTGACCAGTAGGTGCTCGACAGAACGTTCGTGTCGGTGACCAACGCGTAGGACCCGGCGGTTCCGTCGGTGCGCTCCCCCGTTACGACCCACCCGTTGTAGATGACGCCCCGGTCGACGCTGGTGTCCGCCTCGATGAGCACCCCCGCCACGCCGGCATCGATCGTCCACGACGGCGCGGTGGCCGCCGTCGGTATCCGCTTCAACGTCGGGGTGCCGTCGCCTGCGATGAAGAACTCGGCGCCGATCGCGGTAGCGAGGACATCGATGGCGTCGGCGCGGGACCGCTGGTCGTACACCTGCGCTGGGCACGCAGTGGTGTCGCCGGTGAGGTCGTGGAGGCCGGTGACGTGGGACGGCATCGCGTCGAGGATCAGCGCCCGGATCTCCGCGACCACAGTCGACTGCGTCGAGGCCACGGTCGCGGTGAACTCGTCGTCCACGACGTACGCCGACCGGTCCCGGCCGACCACCTGAATACCGGCTGGCCCGTGCTGGCCCGACTTCGAGGTCCGCGCGGAGTCGATGCGGAACCAGCCCAGCGGCACCCACTCGATCACCCCGCCCGGGTACTCCACGCCCCGGGACAGCACCAGCTCGGTGCCGTACGGGGCCAGTAGTGCCTGCGCGGTCGTCGGGTCCAGCGCAGGGTCGGCAATCGTCACCTGACAGGACCGGCGGACCTGTGAACCACAATCGATCGTCACCGACGAACCCTTGTCCAGCGGCAGTCCCGTCGCCTGATACGCCGCCGGGGTCGTCCGGACGCCGCCGCGGTACACGTCGGCGTAGAACACCGGCCGGTGGGAGCGCCGGATCGTCTCCAGGAACTTCTGCGACACCGCGTACACCTCAGACTCCCGGGGCCTGCGTCGCGGGAGCGACCGCGGCGATGAGGTCGTTCCAGGTGGCCTTGAGCCGGATAACGTCGGCCCAGGTGGCGTAGTTGGATACCACGTCGCCCCAGGTGTTCCCCGACGCGGCCGACGACACGTACGCGGGCCGGTCGGTGATGGTCAGCGGCAGCGTCCAGTGCCGCACCGAATTGTCAGCGATTGGTGTAGGTCGGTGCTCGTTCACCGTGCCGACAGTGACGTAGTAGGCGCCCCACCCGTACCCGTCCGGGGTGGACAGTTGCAGGACCCGGCCCGACGACAGGATGTTGAGCATCGCTTGCCGCTCGGCGAACGTCTCGGTGTAGCAGACGACCTCGCCGGTGGGCACGAACCGGCGGCCCGTCGTCACCACCGGGTACGTGCGGCCCGCGACGTAGAAGACGCCCATCGGGAGCTCGCGGGACAGGTCCCCCATCGCGGTGACCTTCAAGACGAAGTTCAGCGTGGGGACGCTCGGGTCTTTCAGCCACGTCTTGTCGCCGCTGGCCAACGTCACCGAGCTGCTGGTGGCCTGCACCGTCGTCTGGTCGGAGGACAGGACTTGGTAGGTGACGGCGAGGTCCATCGGGGCCTCGTAGTCGTAGTCCGACCACGCGCCCGCGGTGAACGTCGCCGGCTCCCCGTTCCGCACCGTGTTCGCGGAGCCGTCAGGGTTGGTGCGCCGGATATAGCCGGTGCCACCGGTCGCGCCGGTGACGGCGAGGCTGATCCGCGAGTTGGCGGTGTCCGCTGTCACGGTGATCGCGGCGACCACCTACACCGCCACCGCTCGCCGACCGTAGGAGACCTGCCGTGCCTGCTGGTGTTCGCGGGCGTCGATGATGCCCTCCACCCTGCCCACCAGCCCATCCCCCAAGTCCAGCGTGCCGGAGATCGTCATAGGCCCGTCGCCGCCACGGGTGGAACCGGCGAGCGTCTCCCACTGCGCGCCGGACAGGACCGGCTCCGGGCGGCCGGTGCCGTTGAACACTGCCGACATGCCGGGCGGGAGGTAGCCGCCCTGGTCGTAGGGCAGGTACGGGCCGCCGTGCTGGACGGATCTGATGCCGGGGATGTTGCTGACGGACCCGTAGCGGCGGATGCCGTAGTTGAGGCCGGCGAACACGTTCGCCAGCGGGTTCGTGCTCACCCCGTAGAGGAACGGCCCTGTGCCGAGGTACGGGCCGGCGTTACCGGCGAACGTCGGCCCGATCACCTGCGCCAATCCGACGGACGGGGTGCCGTGCTGCCAGTTGATGTCGGTGCGGTTGACCGCGGTTGGGTTGCCGCCGGACTCGAACTTGATGAGCTGCAGCACCGGGTTGATCAGCGTTGTGGACTGGCCGAGCTGCGTCAGCGCCTGCCCGGCGACACCGGACCACCGGGAGACTGCCCCGCCGGCGGGGGCCGCGCCGCCGGTCAGGCCAGCCATGACGGCCGGCAGCAGATTGATGGACTTGTCCAGCGCTGCGGCCACCGCGTCGGCGAGCCTGCCCGCCACGGCCCCACCCACGCGGCCGGGGAGGTCCCCGCCGTGACGCAGTTGGGCCTGCATCCGCTCTGCCGGCCCGGACACCAGGCTCTTGCCGCTGACGCCCGGTAGGACGCTGGTCGGACTCGGCAGCAAGCTGAGGAAGTCGCCGACGACGCCGCCGCCGGCGTACGCCCCATTGGTCCCTGGGCGCCGCCGGCTGAACGCGGCGTTGATGCCGAGGATCCAGTCGGCGCCGAGCGCCCTGACCGCCTCCGGAACCAGCACACCCTCACCGGGTGACAGCATCGCCGGGATCGAGTCCACACCAGGCGCGTACCCGGGCAGCACCCCGCCGCCGGCAAGACCGAAGCCCTTGCCCGAGGTCTTCTGCCCGACGTGCTGGATCAGATCGAAGTGGATCCGCTGCGTCGGCGCGAACTTGGAGAAGAAGAAGTTGAACGCGCCGATGAACCCGTTGATGATGTCGATCACGGCGTTCACGCCCGAATAGAACACCTTCTTGATGCCGTCCCAGATCCGTTTCGCCGCAGCGGGGATCGCCTCGATCGGGCCGATGAAATACTTCTGGAAGAACCCGGAGACGTCGGCGAATACCGTCTTGACCGTGGCCCAGCCGGTAGCGAAGACAGTTTTGATGTTGGCCCAGGCGGTCCGCAGCAAAGCGATCAGGCCCAGGATCGGGTCGATGATGTACTTCGCGGTCAGCCTGCCTGCACCGAACGCGGTGTCTCGGACGTACAGCAGTGCTCCGATGACGATGTCACGGAATCGCTCGGACTGCGTCCAGGCATAGAGGAACGCCGCCGCGAGGCCGAAGATGATGATGATGATCGGGCCTAGCTCCAAGTTCAGCAGCGCCTCAAAGAACACCAAGGCCTTGGTGGCCAGGGCCCACAACTTCACGGCCGCCGCGACGGCGATGATGGCAGCAGCGATAGCCCCGAGGAGCGACGGAGGCATCGCGTTGATCACGTCCGCGAGGAGTTTGATCCCGCCGAGGACAAGGCCACCGATCGGCAGCAGCGCGCGACCGATCCGTAGCAGCGCCTCGCCGACCGCCTTGAGCCACTCGATCGCCCTGGGGAGGTTCTCCCGTACCCAGTGCAGGAAGTCCTGGAAGCCACCCGGCTTGTTGGCGTTCTTCCCGAAGGTCGCGAACTTTTCGGACAGGCCCTCGATGCTCCGCAGGACCCCACCGCCGGTCGGCGACAGGGCACGCCCGATCCCGGCGATCCCGGTGATGACGTTCCCGACGACGTGTCCGAACGCGAGGATCGCGGGGCCGGTGAGCCTCGCGAGAGCCGCCAGGGTGTCTTTCCAGAACGGCGACGTCAACGCCTTCTGCGCGTCCTTTTCCAGCTGCACGAACGCGCCGGATGCGGCCTGGACGATGGGTGTCAGCGGCTTAAACAACGACTTGATCAGGTCGAGGCCGCCGAGGATCGCTGGGAACACCGCCGGCTCCAACGCGCTGACCCAGTCCCGGTACGCCTGCCCGAAGTCCCGGAACGCGCCCAAGGCGGCGCGTTCGGTCGGCGTCAAGTCCTTCATCGCCTTGTCGAGCTTGCTGGTTGCGCCGGCCGCCGACTCCTGCGCCGCGGCCGCCGAAGCCTGCGCGGAGGCCAGCCCGAGTTGCGCGCGTACCAGACCTTCCTGAGCCTGGATGTTCCGCTCGGCGTTCTGGAGCTCCACCGACGCCTGCTCGGCGCGGGCCTTCGACAACGCCCGCTGCCTGTCCGCCGCCTCCCGCCGGGCGTCCGCCAGCCTGCGTTCAGCGGCCAGCACCCGATCGGATCCGCTAACCCCAGCCTTGTCGGCGGCCTTCTTGTCCTCGGCGAACCGCTTGACGGCTTGGCCCTGTTCGGCCAGCGCCTGCGTTGCCTCATCCACGGCCAACTGCGCGGCTTCTCGCTGCGCCGCGGTTGAACGCGGGTCACCGAGGACCGCCGTCAGGGTGGCTTGCGCGTCTCGGAGGTTCGCCTGCGCCCGGCGTTGCGCGAGTTGCGCGTCGGCGAGGCTGTTCGCGAGGTCTTCCAGGCCGCGCTTGGCATCTACCCGAGCCTGATTGAGCGCCTTCTGCGCGTCGGCGGCCTGCCGCTGCGCCTGGGCCAGCGACTGTTCAGCGGCGCGTACCTGCTCGGCGGCTTGGGCCTGAGCCTGCGCGTTCTGCCGAGCAGTGACCGCGACGGCCCGCTGCGCGTCGGCGAGTCCCAGTTGCGCGAGGCGGATGCTGTTCGTCGCGGATACCTGCGATGCCGCGGAACGGCCACCGCCCCCGGTGTCGGCGTCCTGCGCCTGCATCGCGGTGTGAATCCGCGACAGACCGGACGCGGCGACAGCACCGAACCCTGCTGCGCCTGCTCCGGCGGCCGCCAAGGGGCCGAGGAGTGACGCGCCGGCCACCGCGATCGGGATCACGATGGGTGCCGCGGTCAACGCGAGCAGCGCCGCCCGGATCACCGCGATACCGATCAACGCCCGCCCGGAGTCGACGTCCGGGCTGATCGTCGGTGACGACGCGCCCAGCCGTGCCGCTTCGGCGCCCGTCGCGGCGAGCTTCGCGTCCGCCGCCCCCGTGTCGGCATCGACCTGGACTGTAGGTGAGTCGTCGGCGATGCGACGGATCTGCGCCGCGAGCTTGTCGAGTTCGACCGACGCTGTGGCGGTGTCGGCGCGGACCTGGATCGACGCGGAGTCGGCGCCGATCTGGTCCAGTTCGGCCTTCAGTCGTTCCAGTTGCGCCAGCGCGGTCGCGTCGTCCACGTCGACACCGATCTTCTGTTTCGACAGATCGGCGAGCTCCGCGCGGATCGCCGCCAGCTTGATGTCGACCAGCGACGAGTCGGCGTTGATCTTTACCGGAGGTAGCGCCTTCAGCGCCGCCTCGACGCGGGTCTTCACCGTCCGCGCGAACGCCCCGCCGTAGGCCTCGCCGGTCTCCGTGCCCTTCTTCTTCGCGACCGGCTCAGTCGCCTTGCTGCCCTTGGTGAAGCCCTCCGGCAGCGCCTTCTCGACCGCTCCCTCGACGTCGTCGGCCCACGTCTTCGCCTGCTTCTTGATCGACTCTCGGACGCCCCGGAAGGAGGGAACGATCTGCAGGAACGCGCGCCCGGCGTCGTAGTCGGCCACGACACCCCCGACCTACGTCGTCGCCTCGATCTCGGACAGGCGCGTGAACTCGGCGTCGGCCTGCGCCCGGTCCGGGAGGACCCGCTCGACCAGCGACAGGTGCGCTGCGGCGCGCTGCCGCTCACGCACCTGGTCGGCGGCCACCCGTGGCCGCGGTGACGGGATGAGCTTCGGCGGTCTGGACCCGGCCGCCGCGATCGTCGCGGCGATCAGAGTCGACAGTTTGTCGCTGATCTCGGCGAGCGCTGCCCGCTCCGATGTCCACTCGCTCACCCGCGGCCCAGTTGCCCCGTCGGGCTGCGGGTGGGCGAGGACCGCCACCGCCAAGTCCTCATCGGCCGCCAGCGCCTCGGCGTACGCCGAGTGGGCCGGCAGGTGGTCAATCAGGTTGAGTAGCCGGCGCCAGCGTCGGGACCGCCACTCGCGGGCCAGGTCGACGCCGCGGACCGCCAAGTCGTATTCGATCGCCTCGCCGTACCGGGTCAGGACGCCGGCGAGGCGACCGCTTCCCCCGGGCTCGGCAGACCGTAGTGCTCCATGTACGACTGCATCAGCTTGTTCATCTTCCAGCCGGGCAGCGTCGCGTCGAAGAACGTCTTGTGGTCGTCCGGCGGGATGATCAGCCGGAAGAACACGTGCGGGTCCCGGATCGCGGCCATCAGCTTCTGCCAGTCCACCTCGGCCGGGTCGGACAGCAGCAGCCGCTCGCCTGCGAGGACGACGACGAACGGTTCGGGGGTGCCGCCCTCCCGCTCCAGGGTGTCGAGGTTCAGCGAGACGGGCGCCGGCTTGTCCTGCTGCGCGGCGGCCGGTCGGCGGCCGCTACTTGCCGCCACCGCTGGCCCCCTTCTCCGGCGCCGCGGCGGCCTTCTCCGCCTTCGCGGTCTTGACCGGCTTCCAGCCCTCAGCCTGGTACTGCACCTCGTCGGCGGGGGTATGCGCCCACACCTGCGCACCAGACTCCGGGTGCTCGAACAGGCCGAGGACCGGCACGTCGTTGCCGTCGGCGTCCTTCGGGACGTCCGCAGTGGTAGCCATCTGATCTCCTGGTCGAGTGGACGGTTAGGCCGGGGCGGCGAAGCCCATGTTGCCCGCGGTGATCAACGCCTTCCAGCCGAGGCCGCCGTAGAACATCTTCTCGGAGTAGCCGAGCGTCGCATCGGGGTACGCGGTGAAGGTGATGTCGTACTTCAGCTCCTCGCCGTCCTGGTAGGTCTGCGTGCCGAGCGACGTCACCGACACGTACGGGTTGTACCGGGCGATGTAGATCTCGCCGCTGGTGTTCGAGTCCACGCCGAGCGTCAGTAGGCGGTAGAACCTGTTCAGCGGCCGCAGCGGCTTCGCGATCGCCACCTCCCCCGACGCCAATGTCGGCACCGCCGTCGTCGCGTCCAAGCCCATGTACAGACCCAGGACCGAGGCCTTGGTTTCCTGGCACACGACGTGGATGGTGACCACATCCGAGGTGATGTCCCGGCGGGTCGGGTCGGTGGCACCCCAGGACGTCGTCTCGCTGGCGTCCACCGCGCGGTCGAAGCTTGTGCCGTCCTTCGTGGCGTACCCGAGGTCGGTGAACCCGACGGGGAGAGCCGCGATCAGCGAATCGGTGCCCGTCAGCGCTGTGATCGACGTCGCCGTTGACGGCGCGACGAAGACGCTGCCCTGCAGGGCCTTGCGGATCAACTCCGAGTGCCGCACCGCGACGCCCGAGTAGGCAACACCGACCATGACCTGATCTCACTTCCTGTTGTCGATTTACGGCCACGGCCGCCGGGATTCGAGCTGATAGGTCGCGTGGAACATGCGGACCTCAGGGTCCGGCCAGGCGAGTTCGACGGGGCCTGCGAGCAACTGCGTCCTGTCCACCACCACCGGCCGGCCGCCGGAGGTCACCGTCAACGGTCCGCGGACCGACAGGCGTTGCCGGATGTCCTCGATCAACGCCTCCCCCACGGCACGGGTCGCGGCGAACACCTCGACGTCTACCCGGGCTCGGTCGGTGACCTGATCGTCGGAACCGCCGACCCGGCGGATCCGGATGAACTCCAACTGGTCCTGCAGGTCCGCCGGGGTGCGGGTGCCGGTGTTGCCGAGGTCGGCGAGCAAGTCGCACAGGACCAGCTCGATGTCCGGGTATCCGGACGGCGTGGTGTCCGTGGGGATGGTGACCGGCTGCGCGGTGTTCGTGGTGAGCGCCTGCCCGACCGTCCGGGCCTTCCGCCGCGTGAGCGCGGTCGCTGTCTCGGTGGACGGTGCCTGCCCCACCGAGCGGACTTTCGTCACAGTGACGGTACTGCCGGATTCGGTGGCGGTCGCCTGCCCGAGCGGCCGGGTCTTTCTGGCCGTGATCTGGCCGGCCGTGTCCGTCTCGGCGGCCTGCCCAACTGTGATTGTCTGTCCTGATTGGACGTTGACGTCGACCCAGTAGTTTGCGGAGCTGAACTGGTTCGTCGGGAACGCCAGCGATCCGCCGACGACGAAGCTGCCCTGGTCCCCGCCCGTCGCTGCCGCCGAATCCGGGGCGACCAGCGGGCCGTGCGTGATGCCGCCGGCGCCTGCCCCGGAGTCCCAGTAGTGGCCGTCGGCTGAGTAGTTCGTCGGGAAGTTGCAGACCGCCCGGTATCGCTGGTTGGCGGTGAGCGCGACCGGCGCGGTGAAGGTGGCTGTCTGCCAGCCGGTGCCGGACAGGGTGAACGTGATGTCGGCGCCGGCTAGCGGCGTGCCAGAGCTGGCGTCGGTGACGGAGTAGATCTGCGCGGTGACCGGCCCGAGGATCGACGTGTCCGCCCTCCAGAACCGCAGCCCGGTCGCGCTGAGACCTGGGTCGGTGACGTAGAACTCGACCGCGAGGTTCACGCCGCCGTCGACGGTGGCCGAGCCGGGACCGGACGTCGCCGGCCAGATCTGGTACAGCGTCACCGACCGCCCGCCCTCCGGCTAGCCTGCTCGCAGGGTCAGGCGGCGCGGGCGAACCCCGCCGCGGCGATCTGCACCGTCACGTCCGTGCCATCCGTGGTCAGCGTGCAGTCGTGGTACGTCAGCGGTATCACGGTGCTGTCGGTGCCGCCGGTGGTGTCCGGGTCGTAGCAGACCAGCATCTTGGCGATGGTGTTGTTGCTGGCGCCGCCGAGTGCGGTCCACGTCAGGTCCGGCATGTCGATGTCGACCTTGTTGCCGGTGTCGTCCACCGTCACCGTGATGCTCGCGGTGACGGTCTTGCGGACGTAGTTGGTGGCGTCGGCCTCGTCGTTCGCGGCGGCGAGCAGCGCGGCGAGGTCGTCGTAGTTGTTGAGGGTGTCGTCGGCTTCCAGGCCGGTCGCCTTCAGCAGCACCACGATCAGCGCGTCGTTCGCGGCGGGTAGGCCTGCGTAGTAGGCGATCTTCCCTTTGGCGATGTTCATCACACCGTCGGCCATGCCCGCTCCCTCAGGGTCGCAGCTCAGTCAGGTGATCCAGGGTCCGGCCGAGCACCCGATGCGCCTTCGGCGCCGGATCGGTGGCGCCTCGGCCGTAGCCCCACTCGACCGCTGCCGCGTAGCCGGCGGTGTTGATGAGCGTCGCCGCAGCGCGGGGTGAGCCGGAGAACTCGATGGTGTCCGCTCGCACCTCAAACGAGCGGACATAGTTGCCGGACCGGCGCGGCGCAATCTCCTCGGCGTACGCCCTTCCGATCTCGGCGACCGTCGCCAGCACCCCACGGATATCCGGGCCGACCAGGACAGCGGACATGCCGGCCCGGTCGAACTCCACCCGAGCGGAAGCCATCAGCCCGTCACCTTCCTCAGATGCGCCTCGACCAGCGCCGCCGAGGTGAACGGTGACCGGCGGGGCGTCGGCTCGCCGACTACCTCCCACGTCCCGTCGTCGGTGACGACCCGGTCGGTGGCGCGGATATCGGCCCCGGCCGGTGCTACGAGCGTCGCCGGGGCGACCACGGTGTCCGCGTGGTCGGTGTCCTCGGTGCCCTCGTTGACCCACACCACGCACCCTGGCAGCGCGGTCTCGACTGGATCTCCGACCGGGTCGCCGAACCTGTTCTCCGCCGCCGGCCGGACCACCGTGACCGTGACGGTGCTGCCGAACGGGATCGTCACGCCGACGGCCAGAACGGCGAATGCAACCGATCCGGACGAGCCCACGACGGGATCACCGTCTTGTCCCACACCGCCAACGCCACCGAGCCGGCGCCGACACTCGCCGCACCCGTCACAACCACCGCAGCCGCGGTCAGCGCGGCGAGGTCGGACTCGGACAGGTACAGCGCACCGGAGTCGTCCCGGTCGTAGGTCACCGACGCCGGCCCGAGCGTTTGCTGCGTCACGCCTTCCGGGTTCCGAAGGACCCGCTGCACCATGTTCACGCTGACCGTCAATGGCACCTTGGCGTCGAGGGTTCCAGCGGTCAGTCGCGCCGGCACCGATGGGACCGCGGCGCGGATCAGCACCGCGGCCCGGTCGAGGAGCACCGTGGCGCGCGCCTGCTCGTCAGCGGTCAGCGTCCGCCACCCGGCGGCCACATCGCTGGCAGTTGCATACGCGACCACGGTGCCCCGCCTCCGCTACTTCGTCCGGTGCGGGTTACGGGAGACGTACGCGGCGTCGTGGGCGTCCGCATCCGTCTCCGGCGTTGGCTTCCCGGATGTCACGCCGTCCACGGTGTAGTGCTCATTCGGCGTGCTGTCGATCTCGACGCCGAAGAAGCCCTTCGCCGTGGCCTCGTCCATCGCGGCCTGCACCTCATCGGACCCCGGGCCGGGCGCATCAGCCGCCCCGTGTGTCTGGCCCTGGGCCGACAGCCGGTCACGCTCGACGTCCTCGGCGGACTTCGCCGCCGGCTTACCTGCGCGGTCTGCCATCTCGATCCTCCTGCTCAGACGTAGTTCGCGGCGATGGTGACTTGCAGCAGCCCACCGGGGTCGGCGATGCCGGTCCCGATGTGCGTGGACTGCCACTGCAGGACTTCGCCGGCGGCGACCTGAAGGTTCGCCGCAACACCCAGCGTGATCGCCTTCGGGACGTTCGCCACGGTGTTCACGGCGGAGTCGAACTGCAGGGTCGCGATCACCGTGGTGCCCGTACCGGCGGTGCCCTTGTTGACCAGGGACACGCTGCGGGTGTTGGTGTTCGCGCCAGTGATGGCGGTGACTGTCGCGTATGTCACCGCCGACACGGTGCCCGCGCGGGGGCACTGGTAGACGTTCGTGTTGAGGTCGTTCCCGACCGTGGATACCGGCTGCACCGGGACCTGGTGGGCGTTTGCGAATGGTGCGGTCATGCGGGGGTTCCTCCTCGGCGTTCAGCCGATCGTTGAGCGATTGGCGGTTACGGGACGAGGAGGCTGCCGACCGGGTACCGGCTGGCCTCGGTGGGCTGGTCGTTGTTGATCGTGTTCGCCACCTGCCAGCCGATCCGGAACGTCAACCGGATCGCGGTCATGTCCTGCTGCGGCAAGTTGTACACGATTGCCCCGGTATTGTCCTGGATGACGGCCTGGTCGAGGATCTTCATGGTGATGTCCTGCCGGACGCCGACCACGAACTGGGACCAGTCCCCGCCGAACAGCCGCGGCGACCCTGAGGCGGTCGGCCAGAGGCCACGCATCGGGTAGACGATCGGGT
>Ga0307322_10000030_pt1 | contig 24316 bp, 22 predicted proteins | sample ER_DNA_380_FD_194494 | JGI IMG/M metagenome (GOLD analysis project Ga0307322, IMG submission 194494) | Bulk soil microbial communities from the East River watershed near Crested Butte, Colorado, United States - ER_DNA_380 | ecosystem: Environmental > Terrestrial > Soil > Floodplain | place... | reverse complement strand
GTGCCAGGCCTGCGCGCGGTCGCCGACGATGGTGAAGCTTCGGGACGGGCAGCGGCGCAGCAGCATCTGCCACTCTGCGTCGGTCAGCTCCTGAGCCTCGTCCACGATGACGTGGGCGAACGGGCCCTCGAGCAGGTCCGGGTCGGTGTTCGGCAGCGCGGCCTCGTCGACCAGGGAGTCCCGGATACTCTCGCGGCGCAGCAGCTGCATCGATCCTTCCGGGTCGTCATCGGCCTCGAGCAGGTCCGAGACGACCCGATCCATGTACTGCCGTTCAGCGGCGACCGCCGCGTCGTGCCGACGCTGGCGCTGTGACGCCTCCGGGTCGCCGAGGCGCTGCCGAGCGGCATCAAGAAGGGGCAGATCGGACACCGTCCAGGCCTGGGCGTCCTCGCGCTGCAGCTTCTGCGCCTCGTCGGGGGTGAGCCAGGGCGCACACCTACGCAGGTAGGCGGGCACCGACCACAGGTCTCCGACGAGATCAGCGGCCTCGATCAGCGTCCACGCCCGGTTGACGGCGCTGGTCAGCTCCGGACTCCGCCGCAGCGCCCGGCGGAGCAGATCGGGCGACAGCTCGTCGTCGTCGAGCTTGTCGACGAGGATGGTCAGCAGCGCCTCCCGGACCTGTTCGAGCGCCTCGTTGTGGGGCGTACCGGGATCGGGTGCTTCGAACGCCTCGGCCCAGTCGGCGGCACTGACCCAGAGGTCCGCCACGTCAGTTTCGATCAGCAGGCCCTCGGTCGGCGGCTCCTCGTACAGCTGCACCGCCGGCTCGATCGCCTCCACCATCGCCGCAGATGACTTCAGCAGGGCCACCTCCGGGTCGGTCTCGACTGCTGCTGCAGCTCCCTCGCTGACGAGATCCTGCAAGGTGCACGTCTGTACGCCCTCCTCTCCCAGGCTCGGTAGAACGTCGGCGATGTAGGCCAGGTACGGCCGGTGCGGGCCGACGAACAGCACACCACCCCTGCCTTCGCCGAGGTGAGGGTCGGAGTAAAGCAGATAGGCGGCGCGGTGCAGCGCGACGACCGTCTTCCCCGTGCCCGGACCGCCGTCGACGACGAGCGCCCCACGGGAGTTCGCGCGGATGATGGCGTCCTGGTCGGCCTGGATGGTAGCGAGCACGTCGCGCATCTGGGGCGAGCGGCTGTTACCCAGGCTGGCGATGAAGGCTGATTGGTCGTCGAGCGCGGCGTGCCCTTCCAGCCCGTCCGGAGTGAAGACCTCGTCCCAGTAGTCGCTGATCCGACCACGGGTCCAGCGGTACCGGCGGCGGCTGGCCAGACCCATCGGGTTGGCGTGGGTCGCCCCGAAAAACGGCTCGGCCGCGGGGGCCCGCCAGTCGACCAGGAGGCGACGACCCGCGCTGTCGGTGAGACCGAGCCGTCCGATGTACGTGGGCTCGGGGCTGTCTGTGCTGACCATGCGGCCAAGGCATAGGTCCAGGCCGAAGCGACGCAGCATGCGTAGGTTCGCGGTCAGCCGGTGAATCTCTAGGTCCCGATCCATCGCCCCTCGCCCCTTGCCCCCAGGGGCCTTGCGCTGGGCGTCGAGGCGGTCCGACACATCGGCGATCTGCCGCTCCAGCGTCTCGGCGACGGCTGCCAGGTGCTGCTCGTCGCCGGCGATCAACGCCGGGTCGGCCTTGGCAACAAGATGCTCGGGAAGGTTGAACGCATTGGTGGTTACGGTGATCACGTCATCATCTCCGATGTCGATATGAGGTCACGTGCAGTGGTCGCGCGTTGCAGCGTCTTCCGGCGCGACGAATTGGTACGACTCAGCGCGGCAAACAACTGGTTACTCAGATGCACGGGCGCGCGGCGGCGATTGGGCGTCGGGGTACCGAGTTGCTCGGATTCCTTGGCTTCGAGGACATGATTCTGCTCCGCACCGGGGGTCTTGCGGCAAGCCCCCCAGTGCGCTATACGTTAGAAACGGCGGAGGAGTATTTAGCCCGCTACGGTCGCGCTACTCGGATGAGATGGCTGTGGTTGGAGTCATAGCCGCCTCGGTGCCGAGGTCTCGCAATTCGCGGAGACACTCGAGATGACACTCAGGGCCGACCGAGCCGAGTGTCAGCCCACGAATGCAGGCGTGCTTATCAATCGACCAAGGGTGTCGAGCGCGGTTGGGACCAGCCGGTAGTAGGCCCATTTGCCGCGCTGCTCCCGAGCCAGTACCCCGGCGTCGACAAGGATCTTCAGGTGGTGGGAGACGGTTGGTTGGGATAGTCCGACCGAGCCGGTGAAGTCGCAAACGCACACCTCGCCAGAGTCGGAGGCGGCGACGATGGAGATGAGTCGCAGCCGGGCGGGATCGGCGATGGCTTTCAAGGCGCCGGCCAGCCGTTCGGCGTCGGCCTGGTCGAGTACCTGACCGGTGACCGGAGAGCAGCAGGTCTCCAGCACGGTCAGCGGCTCCCTCGGTGCTCCCATGGCGGAAGCATACGTGATGCATTGACAGATATCGATACGATGTGGCTAGGATGCATCGACGTACATCAATCCGACTTCTAAGGTGGAGGGCCCTCATGACAGACACCATCGATCTCCGAGAGCAGGTGCGCACCCGTTACGCCGCCGCCGCCTCTGCCGTCCGGGGCAGCGCCGGACAGGCGTCATGCTGCCCGACACCGGCCGAGACCGACGACCGGTTCGGCGGCGCCCTCTACACCCAACTCGACCGCGACGACCTGCCTGTGGCTGCGGTCGCGGCCAGCCTGGGCTGCGGCAACCCCACCGCTGTCGCGGACCTCCGGCCCGGGGAACGCGTGCTTGACCTCGGCTCCGGGGGCGGCATCGACGTGCTGTTGTCGGCCAAGCGGGTCGGGCCGAGCGGCTACGCGTACGGGGTCGACATGACTGAGGAGATGCTGGACCTGGCCCGCGCCAACGCCGCCCAGGCCGGGGCCATTAACGTCGAGTTCGTCCAGGGCACCATCGAGGACGTGCCGCTGCCCGACGCCTCGGTCGACGTGGTGATCTCCAACTGCGTGATCAACCTGAGCGTCGACAAGCCGAAGGTGCTCGCCGAGATATTCCGGCTGCTGACCCCGGGCGGACGGATCGGCATCTCCGACGTGGTCGCCGAAGACCACCTCAGCCCGGCCGAGCGGGCCGAGCGCGGCTCCTACGTCGGCTGCATCGCCGGCGCCCTGTCCAGCACCGAGTACCTCGACGGACTTACCGCCGCCGGGTTCGCCGACGCGTCGGTCCGCTTCACCCAGCAGGTGGCGGACGGAATGCACAACGCGATCATCCAGGCCACTAAGTCCAGCGCCGCCGAGGCGACGTCAGCGGTCCATACCGACGAGGTCACCACCGCCAGCATCGAGACCGCCGACACCGTCTCGGCGTGCTGCGACACCCATACCGGGTCGAGCTGCTGCGCGCCCCAGGCGAAGGCGTCATGCTGCGGCAACACGTCGGCGACTCTGCCGGCCAGCTGCGGCTGCCAATGACCGCCGCACCGCTTGCCCAGGCCGTCGCTGCCCCGGGCAGCCGATGAACCGCGACCTTGCCGCGCTCACCGACACCGAACCGCAGGAAACGTCGGCGCCGGCCAGGCTCGCCCCGCGGTTGGTGGCCGAGGCCGTCGGCACCGGGTTGCTGGTTACAGCGGTGATCGGCTCGGGGATCGCGGCGCAACGTCTCTCTCCGGGTGATGCTGGGCTGCAGCTGCTGGAGAACGCGCTCGCGACCGGCGCCGCCCTGACCGTACTGATCGTGGTGCTGCAACCCGTTTCCGCCGCATTCAACCCCGTCGTCACACTCCTGGAACGGCTCACCCGCACACTCAGCACCGGTCAGGCTCTGGCCACCATCGCCGCCCAGCTGGCCGGCGGGGCGGCCGGGGCGGTGCTGGCCAATCTGATGTTCAGCGAACCGGCCATCACGGTCGCGACCACCGACCGGACCGGGCCTGGGCTCTGGCTGGGCGAGGTGGTGGCCACCGCAGGCCTGGTGCTGACCATCACCGCGCTGACCAGATCCGGCCGCACCCAGCACATCGGCTGGGCCGTCGGCGTCTACATCACCGCCGCCTACTGGTTCACCAGCTCCACCAGCTTCGCCAACCCCGCCGTCACCATCGCCCGCATGCTGTCCGACACCTTCGCCGGCATCAACCCCGCCTCGGTCCCGGCGTTCCTGGCTTGCCAGATCATTGGCGGCGCGCTCGGCTACCTCACCGCCCGCACCCTCTACCCACAACCCAAGGACCACCCATGACCGAAAAGCCGTCCGTCCTGTTCGTCTGTGTCCACAACGCTGGAAGGTCCCAGATGGCCGCCGGCTACCTCGCCCGCCTCTCCGGCGGCGCCATCGAGGTCCGCTCCGCCGGCTCCGAACCCGCCGAACACATCAACCCCGTCGCCGTCCAGGCCATGGCCGAAGAGGGCATCGATATCGCCGCCGAACAACCCAAGATCCTCACCACCGACGCAGTGAAAGCCTCGGATGTCGTGATCACCATGGGCTGCGGCGATACCTGCCCCTACTACCCCGGGAAACGCTACGAGGACTGGGTCCTTGACGACCCGGCCGGACAAGACCTCGACCACGTCCGACCGATCCGCGACCAGATCCGCCAACGCGTGAAGAACCTCATCGCCGAACTGACCGCACCATCATCGGCGGCTATCTAGCGGCTTGACCACTTCCGTGTCAGTGATCTCTGGCACGCATGGCAATGCGGCTGCAGGCGTAAGCGAGGTCCGTGGCTGTACCCAGATGATCGCTGGGAGCTGCACCGATTGACTAGCAATCTGACTGGCAGGGCGAGCAGAGGGTGGAGGTTCCACGGTCGACGTTCCCGTTGCGAGCATCCGCGCGGTGAAAACCACCCAGATGGACCTTCACCGCCGATCGGCGATGGCTTCGTCGTGTGAGTGACAGTTCCGGGAGCCGTCGACGGTCACTAGCTGCCCCTGCATCCACTGACATCATAGGTAGCAACGCAAACTATTGCGACGCTACACCAGTGGCGCTGTGCTGAAACCGACAAGATCTCAAGGAGGTGACGTTGGTGCTGCCAATGCGACCGGAACTGCTGAAAGGCCACCTCGACGCGCTCCTGCTCGCCGTCCTCTAACCCGGCCCGCACCACGGGTACGCCCTCAGCGAGGCGCTGCGCTCTGGCAGCGACGGTGCACTGGACCGCCGACAGGCATGGTCTACCTGGCGCTGCACCAGCTGGAACGCGGCGGATTGATCGCCAGCGACTGGCAGACCGTCGGCGGACGCCGCCGCCGGTCCTACCACCTCACCCCAGCCGGGACACCGCCCTCGGCGAGAAACGCGCCGTGTGGGACCAGTTCTCCACCGCTGTCACCGGACTCCTCACGAGCTGGTTCCGCCGACCGGAGGCCGTCTGTCGCGCCATGGTTAGGCTGAATTTGTGCAGGGATCCGAGCGCGAAGGGATCTCCCTCGCCGAGCTCCTCGCTGCCTTCTCATTGGCGATTGACCTTGGTTTGGGCCAGCCGATGGAGCATGTTCTGCGGTCTTGGCGGATCGCTGCTCGTTTGGGCGAGCGGATCGATCTGGCCGACGAAGAGCGAGCGTCCATCTACTACATCGCTGTCCTCGCTTGGGTGGGCTGCGTCGCCGACACGCCGGAGGTGGCGAAGTGGTTCGGCGACGACATCATGTTTCGGGCTGACAGCTACGAAGTGGAGTTGGCTGGGCTGCCGGGACTGGCGTTCATGCTGACGCACGCAGGTGTCGGTGGCCCCGGGCTACACCGGTTCCGTCTGGGCGCGACCCTGCTGGCGACCGGCGGCAAGGGAATCGAGCGCGGGCTCTTATCGCACTGCCTAACGACCTCCAGGATGGCCGAGCGACTCGGCATGGGACCGCAGGTGTGTGGTCCGCTGCAGCAGTTCTTCACCCGATGGGACGGCAAGGGGGTGCCGGGGGGTGTCGGTCGCGAGGACATCGCAAGCTCCATGCGACTGTTCCACCTCGCGGACGTTGTCGAGGTGATCCACCGTACCGACGGTGTCGATGCGGCGGTCGAAGTCGCCCGCGCCCGCCGCGGCAGCCACTTCGACCCCGCCGTCGTTGACGCCTTCTGCGCCACCGCGTCCGATGTGCTCGACGCCAGTGCGGATGAGCCGGATTGGCACGACCTGATCGCAGCCGATCCCACGCTTCAGCACCGCCTGACCGACCCGGAGCTCGACGCCGCGCTCGAGGTGGTGGCCGACTTCACCGACCTGCGCTCGACATGGCGGGCCGGCCACAGCCGTGGCGTGGCCGGGCTCGCGGCCCATGCGTCCGAGATCGCGGGCCTTCCAGCCGCCGAGGTCACCGCAGTTAGGCGGGCGGGCTTGCTGCACGATGTCGGCCTTCACGGCGTACCGGCCACGATCCTCGACAAGCCCGACTCCTTGACGGCCACGGAGTTCGAGCGGGTGCGCATGGCTGCCTACTACACCGAGCGAGTGCTCGCTCGACCGGCCGCACTCGCCCGCCTGGGCGCGATCGCCGCGCTCACCCACGAACGGCTCGACGGGTCGGGCTATCACCGGGGCCTGTCTGGGGCCGCCCTGTCCGCACCCGCCCGCATCCTGGCCGCAGCCGATGCCTACCGCGCTATGACCGAGCCGCGACCGTACCGGCCCGCCCTGTCGGCCAAGCAGGCCACCCGCGAGCTCCTGGCTGAGGTCCGCGCTGGCCGACTCGCCACCCTCGCGGTGGAAGCGGTACTCACGGCCGCGGGTGAGAGTCGACCCCGGCGGCGCGCCGGACCGGCCGGGCTCACACCTCGCGAGGTCGAGGTTCTTGTCCTGATCGCCCGCGGCGCATCGACCCGACAGGTTGCTCGCGCCCTCGAGATCACGATGAAGACCGCGGGCACCCACATCGAACGCATCTACGGCAAGACCGGCGCGTCCACCCGCTCCACGGCCACCCTGTTCGCCCTGCAGCATGGTCTGCTCGACACGCTCGAGCCGCTCGATTCGTAGGGAGAACTCCGGACGACACGGCCTCCGGCGATCCCTAGCGTGAATGCGTGGGCCGAACGCATGTGCCGGCCGGCCGATAACACCGAGAGAAAGGAGGCAGGTATGTCCGGAAAGGCAGTCGTCAGCTTAACCACGGGACTCGAAGACCCCGAGAAGGTGACCGTGGCCTACCTCGTCGCCGTCGGCGCCGCCGAGTCCGGGCGTCCAAGCATGATGTTCCTCACCAAGGAAGCGGTCCGCCTCGCCCTCAACGGCACCGCAGTCGGTGTCGCCTGCGACGGCTGCCCCCCGCTGGTGGATCTGGCGAAACGGTATGAGGCAGCCGGCGGTCGCTACTACGTCTGCCCAATCTGCTTCGATGCCAAGAAGCTCGACCGAGACGCACTCGTCGAGGGCGCCGAACTACAAGGCACGGTCCCGCTGTGGCAATGGATCGGCGACGAGGCCGCGACCACGTTCAGCTACTGAGGGACGATCACAAGCCGGACGAGCACGGCACCTCGCGCAGCCCACCACGGCGCTTCCGAAGGGTCCGCGAGCCGCAACCCTAATTTTCCGTAGCGGTCGTAGAGCCTTCAGAATGCATGAAGACGGCCGCGCGGCGCGGGAGCACCTTGCAGTGATCTTGGCGTCGGTGCCGGTGACGGCGCCGCACCGCCTCCCGACCCGCGGGTGCTTGCTCTTGCAAGCATCAAGTCGATGCGTTTTGACCGCCATCAGGATCGGAATAGTGCCCGAGAGTCGAGCAGGACGCCGTCGTCGGACTCCTGCTCATGATTTCGGTCCTCGTGATCACCTTGGCCGTCGAGGTACCGATCGACAACATGATCGCGAACTGGACCGATGCGACACTGCCTCCGGACTGGCAGCCGATTCGGGCGCAGTGGCGGCATTCCGTACCGTGCGTACATCCTGTCGCTCGGTGCCGCCAGGCTGGCATCGCCACGAACCCCGGCCGCAGGCTTCGACAGCCGACAACCAAAGCAAAGGCCATGATGCTCGACGGTGAGATCTTCGGCCTCCCCATCCCGACGCGGGAACCAGTCTTCGCCACGCTCGCTATACACACATCGCATTAAGATGACCGCCGCCGTCACCGGTGCGATCACCGCGACCGCGCCTAAACGACCTGGACGCCACCCGCGCGTGGTCTAGCTGTTGACGCTCAGTGGGATCTTCGGAGCGTCAGCAGTCGGCGCCGTCAAGTAGGAACGTCGCCATGGGTCCCTTCCCCTTCAGGTCGCTCGTTCCGCGCGGCCGCACGGCGAACCCCGGACCGAGCGCGGCCGCGACGCGGTCGGTGACCTGGATCTCCCCGGGCAGCCCGTTGGACTCCATCCGGCTCGCCGTGTTCACGGTGTCGCCCCAGAGGTCGTAGATGAATTTGCGCCGGCCGATGACGCCCGCCACCACCGGTCCGGTGTCGATCCCGATCCGGACGGCGAGCCAGTCCCTTCCGGTCCGCTCGGCGATCGCCGCGATCTCGTCACGCATTGCGAGCGCCATGCGGGCAACTGCCTCGAGGTGGTCTGGACGTGGCTCTGGTAACCCGGCCGCCACCATGTAGGCGTCGCCGATCGTCTTGATCTTCTCGACGCCCTCCGCATCGGCGAGCCGGTCGAACGCGGAGAAAATCTGGTCCAGGAGGGCCACGAGCTCGTCGGCGGCCATGATCAACGACCGCTCAGTGAAGCCGACGAGGTCCGCGAAGAGCACGCTGACCGTGTCGTAGTGATCCGCGATCACCCCGGTCCCGACCTTCAGGCGCGCGGCGATCGGCTCTGGCAAGACGTTCAGCAGGAGGCGCTCCGACCGCTCCCGCTCCGCCTCGAGCGCGCGACGCGCCCGCTCACGCTGTTCCACGAAATACCCGAGCATCACATATGCGCTCAGGGTGAGCCCCATAACGTTCAGCACGAAGAACGTGATCACGAAGCCCGTCGGGAGAGCCGCCGGGTCCTGCGAGAGGCCAGAGTCGAGCAGCGCGAGCACCACGAGCTCGGCGAAGAACGCCACAAGCCACACGACCGAGCGCCGTAGCCCCCGCAGGGCGAGCGCCGCGAGCGGTGTGAAGATCGCCCACAGGATCATCGCGCTCGATGCGACGAAGCCGCCGAGCGAGGCCTGGAGCAGGGCAGGCAGCACGAGGAACGCGAGGAGCTGCGTGGTGCGAAACACGCTGAACCGCCGCGTCTGCGCCAGCACGACAAGCCCTACCACCGTGATCAGCTGATATAAGGCCGGGATCGCCGCCGACATGGGGTAGCCGTAGGCGAAGTAGGTAGCGACCCAAACCAGGGAGATCAGCGTGATCAGCATGGACGCGAAGATCAGCGTCCCATGGCGGAGGCGCTCATCATCAGAATCCTCGGGTCGCGCACCGAGATCGGACAGTCGATCGAGGAAGCGCACGATTGACCGCATCGATCCGCGCCGCGGAGGACCCGGAAGAACCTGCGATGCGGCCACGCCGCCGATGCTAGCTAGCTACCACCGAAACCCCGACATTGTGCTGCTGCACCTCCAGCGCCGAGTGTCTGCGAGCCTCGAAGGTTCGCCGCGACGCATATGTGGCTTCCTCAAAGCTGCCGGCGGTGATGGATGTGCTCGGCCACTCGCAACTGGCGATCACAACCGCGCACGTCATGCCCACTGCTTTGCATGTGTCACCCAAATTGAGGTCAGTGACTCTGAAGCTCTCTCCGGCTGGTGCATGGCGAGCACGCTCAGGGAAATGGCACGCATGACAATGCGGCGGTAGGCGTAAGTGAGGTCCGTGGGTGTACCCAGCTGACCGCCGGGTGCTGGACCGATTGACTAGCAGTCTGATTGGCAGGGGGAGGAGCTTGGAGGCAAATCTGCGTTGCCGCTGAGTCAGGCGAGAGCTGCCGTTCATCGCCACGCCTGACCTCAGTCTTCACTATTGGAAGGCAATTCCCATGGGACTACGCTCAGGAAGTCTGGGCTGCTGTTGGAGGACTGTCATGGTGGGCCGAGCCGCGATCGATGTTGTGCTTGGGAGGTTCGCTCCGGCCTCGACCGCGTAGAACCCGCTGACCTGGCATCCGAGGTCGCTGCGGGCGCGTTGGTCATCAACACCCGCCCGATCGAGCAACGGCAGCGCGACGGGGAACTACCCGGGGCGTTGATCATCGACCGCAACGTCTTGGAGTGGCGGCTGGACCCTACCTGCCCGCACCACATTGCCGAGGCAGACAGCGCAAGCCTGCGCATGATCATCGTCTGCAACGAGGGGTACAGCTCGAGTCTGGCGGCCGGATCGCTGCGCCAACTCGGCATCGAGCGCGCAACCGATCTCATTGGGGGATTCCAAGCCTGGACACGGTTCTGCGATCAAGCCCAAATGGGTGCAATGGAGAGTTGACCTGACGGCACCCCGGCTTCGGCGACCCGTGTCTAGGTGGGTGCTGTTGCGGTGGACGCCAGGATGAGCTGGCGTCGGTGGTGATCGTAATGCTGGGTGGCGTAGTGGTAGACCTCCTTTACTGTCATGTAGTCGGTGAAGTACGGATCCCAGCCAACGGGAAAGTGCATGCCCCGACCGAGGCCCTCCTCGCTGGCATACGACAAGGACCGTTGCAGGCTGGCCACCACATGATCCATCAGTCGCTCCATGCGCTCGTGGCCGAGGACTCGTGCACCGCCAAGAGAGCTGATGAAGTTGACCTGGTGGAACGGCTTGGTGGCCGCGTTCAATGCTGCGGCGAAGCCTCGAGAGGCGCCCGGGGGCAACCGGCTGAGGGCTTTGACCAAGGGCAGCAGGTTGCGGACGAGCAGGTAGCCGAAGAGCATGTGAAACAGCAGCTGCTCGTTGGTCCACTTGGTGCCGTGTGTCGGCGCCCGGAATTCCGCGCTGGTCGCCGTGTCGAGAAGTTGGTGGAAGTCGGCGCGGGCACACTCCATCTCTTTGGTGATGTCGCGTCGCTCCATGCGGTCCTCCAGGGGAACATGCGGCTTGTGTCAACGGTAAGCCGGTTGAAGGCGGCGGCGGGAACGGTTCAGGCTCATGTACGAGCGGCACGGCCCGGCGCTGTTCTCGGTCGAAGCCGGTGCCTCGGGGGTCAGTCCCGCGGTGTCGAGCGTCGGAAGGCCGCCGAAGGGCTGGGTGGCACCGCGGGGGGTGTTGCTCGCGTTCGGTGGCGAGGAGGGTCCACTCGGACCCAAGCGTCGCGGCCAGCTCATCGGCGTTGTACGGAGCGGGGCAAGATGGTGTACGTACAAGGAACTCTGTCCGCGGATCGCAACGATTAGCGAAGAGAGTCCGGACCAGCTGGGGGAGCAGCGCGGGGATGGTTCTAGTGCTCGAATACCAGGAAAGGGTCCACAGCCTCCTTCGGGGATGGCTGGCCCGTCGGCACCAGGGCCTCGTGGCAAGAGGCGGCGCTGGACCCTTGCAGGCCTGAGTGGGTCGTTCGCGCCAGGAGGTCAGATGGCAAGCGTTGAGATCCAGCTGCTCGGTCGGTTTGAGGTCATGGTCGAGGGCCGTACGGTGCCGGCTTCCGCTTGGCGCCATCGTCGTGCCGCTGGCCTGGTCAAGCTGCTCGCGTTGGCGTCGGGCCATCGGGTGCACCGCGAGCAGATGATCGAAGCCCTGTGGCCGCATCTGCCTCCAGTGGGCGGGGAGCGGAACCTGCACAAGGCCATCCACCTTGCCCGGAGGGGCATCGGCGATCCCTCGGCGATCACGCTTTCTAGCCAGGAGGTCGGGTTCGGCGGCGACGTCGCAGTGGATGTCGAGCGGTTCGAAAGGGAGGCCGAACTCGCGCTCGGGTCACCTGACCAAGGCGGGTGTGCGTCGGCGGCCTCCCTCTATACCGGCGAGTTGCTCCCGGAGGATCGATACGAGGAGTGGACTCAGCCGGCGCGCGAACGCCTCCGTCTCTTGTGCCTGGGGTTGCTGCGCTGCGCGGAGCGCTGGGGCGATGTGTTGGAGGTCGAGCCTCTTGACGAGGAGGCTCATCGTGCCCTGATGCGCGCCTACGCCAACGCCGGGAACCGTGCAGCGGCCCTGCGGCAGTTCCGGCGCCTCAAGGATCTGCTCGGGAAAGAGCTCGGGCTTCGGCCCGACCCCGAGTCGGTGGCCCTGTATGAGGAGATCGTGCGGGGACCCGCGGCAGTGGCGCCGGTCGAGTCCACGGCGCCCATGGTTGGCAGGAAGCGTGAGCTGGCGTCGGCCCTGGCGACGCTTGGGCGCCTCGACGCCCGGCGCGGCGGCGGTCTGCTGGTGAGCGGTGATGCGGGGATCGGCAAGACACGCCTGTGCGACGCATTACTCGCCCGAGCCTCCGCAGCCGGGCGTACGACGCTTCGGGGCGCGACCCGTGTGGAAGAAGGCGTCCTGCCCTACGCCCCGATCGTGGAGGCGCTGGATCGTCTCCTGCTGGAACGCTCGGATCTCGCCGCTGCCCTGAGCGACGGGGCCCAGGCAGAGATCGCGCGACTCACGGCCGCCTCGCCGGCGCCAGTGGCCGAGGCGGACCCCGGCACGGTGCGCCGCCGTCTGTTCTCGGCGGTCGCGCAGCTCATGTCGGCGGCCGCCCGCGAGCGGGGCGCGGTAGTCCTGCTCGAGGATCTGCATGCGGCCGACGACGCGACCGTCCAGCTCGCCCACTACCTCGTGCGAACGTCGCGCTTCCAACCGCTCCTCGTGGTGCTCTCATACCGAGCGGCAGGCGTGAGTCCCGCGCTGGCGCAAGTGCGCGCGAGCCTGCTCGCCGAGGGCACCGCGACGGAGATTGCCCTCGGGCCGCTCCCGCTAGACGCGGCCGCCTCGGTGGTGGAGCGTGTGCACGGCTCGGCGGTCCCCCCGGAGGCGATCGAGGCGATCTGGCGCAAGGCCGAGGGCAACCCCTTCTTCATCCGGGAGCTCGCCTCGGCGATCGAGGCGGACGGCACGGTCGTGGTACCCGAGCGGCTCTATGACATCTTGCAGGCTCGTCTGCTCGGCCTGGACCCGGGGGTTCGTGCGCTCGTCGAGCGGGCCGCGGTCACCGGTGACGAGTTCACCGCGGACGAGTTCGCGGCCGTCGGTGGGGTGGATGAGGCGGCGGCGTTCGACGCGCTCGATCGATTGCTTGGGGCTGGCTTCATCGTCGAACGGGGAGGCGGATACAGGTTCGCTCACACCCTGCTCCGTGAGGCGCTGGCCCATGCGCTGCCCGCCCATCGACGCGCCCAGGTGCACCGCATCGCGGCCGGGGCGCTGTCGGCCTCCGGCGCACCGGCAGGACGCGTTGCCCATCATCTGCTCGAAGGAGGCCGAGCAGTCGAGGCCGTGCCGTGGCTCGAGCGGGCCGCGCGGAGCGCTGCGGCGGTCGCCGCGTACGCCGACTCGCTCGCCCTTACAGAGCGCGCCCTCGAGTACGCGGGCGGTCGCGAGCGGGGCGGGCTGCTTGCGCTCCGGGCCGATCTCCTGTTCGCGGTCGGCGACCCCTCTGCTCCGATCGCCTACGCGAAGGCGATCGCCGCGGCCCGCGGCCGTGCGCGCACCTCACTTCGGATCCGGCAATCCCGCGCGTACCTGGCTGGGGGCGAGGTCGACGAGGCTGCGGCGGCCCTGGAAGGTGTTGAGGCCTCGACCTCCGACGATCACGTATCGCTCCTCCTCGCACGCGGCCTGGTCGCCTGGCACGGCCAGGATCTGACCGCCGCCCGGGCCGCCGCCGAGGAGGCGCGACGCCTCGCCGCCGACGTCGGGCTCGCCGCAGCCGCGGTCGAGGCATCCGGGCTCCTCGGGATGGTGGCCCACAGCAGCGGGCAACTCTGGGACCGCGTGCGCGCCGATGTGCTCGACACAGCCCGCAACCCCGGCCTCGCCGGGTCGGTGCTGGACGGGCATCTGTGCCTCGTCGAGTTCTCGCTGTACGGGGGAGAGCCGTACGACGAGGTCATCGGCTTCGCGCGAAAGCTCCGCGCAGCGGCCGACCGCGCGGGTGCGGTACGTGGCGCGGCCTTCGCCGCCACGGTGCTGGGCGAGGCCGAGCTGCTCTCCGGCCGCGTGGAAGAGGCTGAAGGGGATCTTCGGAGCGCGATCGATCTCGCCAGGCGGAGCCGTGCCGACGTGGGCCAGGCCCACGCCATGCAGCGCCTGGCCGAGACGGCGCTCGCCGCCGGCCGGCCCGACCAGGCGCGAGCCCGGCTGGCCGAGGCGCTACCCATCGCCCAGGCGTCCTTGCTCGCGCAGCACCTCCTGCCCCGGATCTATGACGTGGCCATCCGCGCCGCCCAGGACCCGGCAGCGGCGCTCCACACTCTGGAGGAGGCCGAGGAGGCACTCGCCGACACGCCCGCCTGCACCCCGTGCTCGATCGGCTTCCTGATCGCCGCCGCCATCGCCTGCGCCCAGGCCGGGCTTCCTGACCGGGCCCGGTCCTACGGTGAGCGCGCCTCGCACGTGGCAGGCATGTGGCGGAGAGGCGCCTGGACGGCCGGTGTCACTGAAGCCCAGGCCGTGCTTGTTGTCGCGGAGGGCGAGCTCCAGAGGGCGGCCACCCTTTTCGGTGATGCCGCCGAGCTGTTCAGGCGCGCTGGACAGCCGCTCGATGAGGCCCGCTGCCGGATCCGCGCAGGAGAGATCGCCTCCGGGAACCCGCCGAGGAACAGCCGGGGAAGAACCGCGCCCTAGCGTCGGCCATAGTCCCAGGCGGCGCCGGTGGCGCCGCAAGAGTGAAAGGAAGGGGCCATGGCAGAGAAGAACGGTTTCAACGTCGACGAGTTCCAGGCGATGGTGGCCGCAGTCCAGCAGCAGCCGGAGGCCGGCAAACTAACGTTCCGCGCGAGCTACGCCTGGAAGGGCGGGTTCGCCGGCGATACCCGGCTGGAGACCATCGAGCAGCTTGGGCAGCCCATCCCGCGTCGGTTCACACTGCCCGGCGACCACCCGCCGGAACTGCTCGGCCACGACTACGGCCCGTCGTCCGTCGAGACGCTTATGGCCGCGTTGGGTTCCTGCATCGCCGGTACCTACGCGGCCCACGCGACGGCCCGCGGCGTCGAGATCGACGGCATCGACGTCGAACTGGAGGGCAAGGTGGACCTCAACGGGCTCCTGCAGCTCGCCCCGGTCCGTCCCGGTCCGTCGGGGATCCGCGCCAAGGTGCGCGTGAAGTCCGGCGCGGACGACGCGACGCTCACAGAGCTGTGCGAGGTGACGAAGCATGCCTCGCCCGTCTACGACGCGCTCACTAATCCGGTGCCGGTGGAGACCTGGGTCGAACGCGCCTGATCGTCCCAGCGGAGACCTGAGCGGATGAGGCGCGCAACGATGGAGACGCAGTCGGCGGTGTTGGTCGGGTCCTTCAAGGTCGGCGAGGAAGTTCCGGACTCCGAGCTTCCCGGCGCTTGACCTGGACGACGGTTCGCCAGGACACGCTCCTGACGCCGACAAGACAGGAGCTGGACGTGGCGGGGATCGCTCTGGTGGCCGGCTCGGTAGCAACCGCCATCTTCATGCTGAGCCAGTTGCCGATGTTGATCAAAGCTGGCCGTACCAAGGACCTTGCGTCGTACAGTCCGCTCAATATCGTGTTGAGCAACGTCGGCAACGTGATCTACGCCGTCTACGTCTTCAACCTGCCACCCGGCCCGATCTGGGCGATGCACCTGTTCTACCTGACCGCGACAGGTCTGATGCTGTTCTGGTACCTGCGACACCGCACGCGGCGATCCCACTGGGTGCCGAGCAGCACGGTGACGCGCTCCTCGAGTCGGATTGAAGCCAAAGACCTCAGTTCCGGGCGAGTATCCGACGGCAAGGTGTAGAGACCGAGCAGCCGGACCGAGATTTGGTCAGTCGCTGGGCGTCGAGGCACGGACAGCTGAAGGTAGTTCGTCATGGAGAGTCGCTACGAGCTCGTGATCAGCCGAGAAGGCATCGCGGCGCGTGCCATGTGGATGTGTTCGGTGCCCTCCCCGGCGCCGAGGAGCACGGCGTGGCGCGAGTCGTCGGTCGCGTGGCCTCCCTACGTTGCGAGCAGGTGGAGTCCCGACAAGACGCGCGGTATCACAGGTACGGCATGGGGCCGCCAAAACACGGTGATCCTGCGGATGTTCGCGACGCTCACGATCCCTAGCGTTGAACCGAGTCAAGCACACTGAGATCTCCCAAAGGAGCACCGTGATGATGAAGGGCCTCCGTCAAGCTCCTGGTCAGGGCGCCAAAGCACTCGTCCTGCAGGACGCTGGCGTCGCAGATCGGCTCGAGATCGCGCCGCTGGTGGACGGTGCGGGTCGCCGAGTCCGCGGCGGCAATGCACAGATCCCGATGACTGGCACACCAGCGGCGGTTGGAGAGGACGCCCTCGCCGGGCGGCCGGGGTCGGCGAGTCGGCTGGCGGAAGCGTCCGCGGCGGGAACTCGAGGGAGCATTAGAAGGCGGTTGCTGGGCGCCGTGCGCGCCTGGGCGGCCGCGGGCCAGCTCGGACCCAATCGTGACACGATCGTTGGCCGTTACACCGGTGCCCGCTGCTAGCGGCTCGTGCTGGCGGTCAGGCTGCGGCTGGCCGCCATCGACGTCCGGATGCTCAGACGGAGCGGGTCGGTACACCAAACCTCGCCGACCTCGGTCAATCGCACCCATCTGCAGCCTTGAGGAGCTCTTCCACCCGGGGGCGGGTGCCCGCACGACATGAGTGGTGACGTCGTCGCGCCTACACTGCCCCGTATGCCAGGGGGGATCGACCTGGTCGGCAGGGAGCAGGAGCGCTCCGCGCTCCGCAACGCGATCGTCACCGCCGCGCGAGGCGACGGCGGCATCCTGCTGGTCGCTGGCGAGAGCGGGGTTGGCAAGTCAACGCTGGTGGAGTCCGTCCTCGCCGAAGCCGGACGCCTCGTCTTGCGCGGTGCCACCGATCAGCGGGCGGTTCGGCCGTACGCGCCCATTGTCGAAGCGTTCCGCGCCTACGGACGCGCGGTCCCTGACGGTCTGCGCGGGTCCGCGCCGCTGTCCCGGCACCTCGCCCTCATCCTCCCGGAGCTCGGTCCACGCCCACCCGACGCCGATCAGGCGACCTTGTTCGAGGCGGTCGGCAATCTCTTCGAGCAGATGGCGCGCCGGGAGCCCACGGTGGTCTTCCTCGATGATCTTCAGTGGGTGGACGGAGCGACGGCCGAGCTGCTGCTCCACCTGGACCGGGTCCTGGAGGGGGCGCCGGTCCTGGTCCTTGGTGCCTACCGGAGCGACGAGGTGCCTCGGGGGCATCCGCTACGCAGCGTGCGCTCGGAACTCCGGCGCCGCAGGCGCCTGCGTGAGCTCACGGTCGAACCGCTCGGCCCGGTGGATGCCACCGAGCTCGCAGCGCGGGTCCTGGGGGCACAGCTAGGGAGCAGGCTCGCATCAGCGGTCTACGACCGCACCCAAGGCGTGCCGTTCTTCGTCGAAGAGTTCGCCAATGCCCTGGCAGCCGCCGGACGGCTGGACCATGCAGACGGCGCGGTAGAACTCGGCTCCGGCGAGACCCTCCCGCTCCCCGATACAGTCAAGGAGGCCGTGCTGCTCCGCGCGGAACGCGTGTCGTCGGTAGGTCGACACTCGCTTGAGATCGCCGCTGCCGCCGGGCTTCGATTCGACCTGGAGCTGGTGGTCGCGCTCGGCGGCGCAGACGGCATCGACGAAGCGATCGAGCGAGGGTTTTTGGTGGAGGTGGGCCGCCAGGGAGCGTTTCGACACGACCTCATCCGCGAGGCCATCTACGACGACACCGCGTGGACCAGGCGGCGCGCCTACCACCGGCAGCTGGCGGAGGAGCTGGAGCGGCGTGGCGCGCCGCCCGAGGCGGTTGCCGAGCAGTGGCTCGCTGGGGGCGAGCACGACCGTGCGCGTCCGAGCTTGCTGGCGGCGGCGGAGCGGTTCGGCCAGGTCCATGCCTACCACGACGCCGCACGCGCGGTCCGCCGTGCCATTGAGCAGTGGCGCGAGGGGGACGATGAGGAGGACCGCCTCGCCGCGCTGGAGCGCCTCGGCGGCTACGCGCAGCTCCATGGTGATCTCGCTGGGGCCCTGCGAGCGTGGCAGGAGGTCCTCGAGGCCTGCCGGAGCCGGGGCGACCTCATCAGGCTCGCGGCGCTCGAGCGACGCCTGGCCGGGATCTACGAGCTGCAGGGAGCCTGGGATCGAGCGCTGGACGCACGCACCGCCGCGGCTGATGCGTTCACCGAGCGCGGCATGGACTTCGAGTCGGCCACCGAGCGCCTCGCCGCAGCCTCGCACTTACAGTCCGCAGCGAAGCTCACCGCCGCGCTCGACCTCATCGCAGGCGCTGCCTCGGCAGTGGAGCGCTCGGGGTCGACCGAGCTGCGTGCCCGCGCACTCTCCCTCGAGGGTCAGATCCGGACCAAGCTGGGCGACACCGAGCGCGGCGTGAAGCTCGCCCGCGAGGGTCTCGCACTCGCGCTCGCCGAGAACCTCACCGAACCAGCGGGGGAGGCCTACTTCCGCCTTGCGTCGGCGCTCGAGCACTCCTCCGGCTATCCCGAAGCGATCGATGCCTACTCAGCCGCCACCGAGTTCTGCCATCAGCAGGGTCTCTCGGGCATGGCGGAGGTTTGCTTCGCCTGCCTGGCGCCGGCGATGGTCAAGACCGGCGAGTGGGATCGTGCTGTCGAGGTCTGCCGAGCGATCCTCGAAGCCGGCGACGCCCCAGCCGCCGCTGAGGCGGTCGCCGCCGCCGAGCTGGGGCTGGTGTACGTCCTACGTGGCCTGACCAGACGGTCACGACGCTTGCTCTCCGACGGTATGAGGTTCGCCCGTCGCAACGAAGTCTTCGGGCTGGAGATCGAGGCCGCCCACGGTCTCGCTCGAGCCGACGCACAGGAGGGTCGCATTGACGACGCCGTGTTTCGTGCCCGCGACCTGGTCGATCGCATCGCGGTCAGGGAAGAGCGTCACTACTCCGTGCCAGCGCTTCGCTGGATCGCGACCTTCTTCGCGCACCAGGGCCTCACGGCGGACGTCGCCCGCTCGGCGGAGCTCCTGTCGCGCACCGCGGCAGCGCTCGGCACAGCTGAGGCTGTGGCCGGGCTCGGGCACGCCCTCGGTGAGTTGGCGATGGCCGACGGCGACGCCGCCGGAGCCGCCCAGCACTTTACCCACGCCATCGACATCCTCGGCGACCTCGCGCCGTACGGGCGGGCCGAGACCGAGTTTCGAGTCGCCATCGCGCTCGCGGCCTACGGGGAGCGTCGGTTGGCGATCGAGCGCCTGACCTCCGCCTACCGCTCCGCCCGACGGCTCGGCGCCCGCCCCCTCGCGACCGCTGCCGCTGAGGAGCTGGCTCACCTCGGCGAGCATGTCGAGCGACGACTCGGTCGACGAGCGGCGAGCGAGCGTGAGCACGCCGGACTGTCGCGACGTGAGTTCGAGGTGCTCCGCCTCGTCTCGGTCGGGCGGACGAACCGCGAGATCGCCAAGGCGCTGTTCGTCAGCCCACGCACCATCGACATGCACGTGAGCAACGTCTTGATGAAGCTCGGCTGCCGCTCGCGCACCGAAGCGACACACCGAGCGGCGGAGCTGGGCCTGCTCGAGAGCAGTCCCTAGCGAGTCGCACAACGGTGGGGTGCACATCGCGATCACAGACAGTGCGCTGGCCAGACGCCGGACGCCCGCAGCGCGTTCGGGCACGGCGCACCGTGGAACACGTCGTACGCGAGCCTTTGCCGGTGGATGGCGCGGCTGGCATGCGCCGGAGTCATCGGTCCGGCGCAGGCCTGGACCGGGAGACCATCATGAAGATCGAACAGAGCGTCAGCTCCTCCATTTCGATGCCACGCCTCCTCTGGCTTCTGGGTCGGTGCATCCTGTTCTCCGTACATTGGCAGACCAAGGAGAGGCGATGGCCACCACCACGAGTCGGATGGGGACCTTCTACAACGAGAAGTTCGCGGCAGCTGAGCTTCGCAGGTACCGGCAGAAGGGGCCGATTCCGTCGACTCGGGCGTTGATCGAGGCGCTGAAGGCCGAGGGTGTCGGGGGCGGGACGCTACTCGACATCGGAGGCGGGATCGGCGCTATCCAACACGAGCTGTTCGACGCCGGTCTGGCCCGCGCGACGAGCGTCGACGCGTCCGCGGCCTATCTCGATGCGGCGCGAGAGGAGAGCGACCGTCGCGGCCACGGTGGCCGCGTCACCTACCGGCATGGCGACTTCGTCGAGCTGGCGGAGTCGGTCCCCCCTGCCGACATCGTGACGCTCGACCGAGTGCTCAACGTCTATCCGGGCTGGGAACGCTTGACTGAGCTCTCTGCGGAACACGCTCAGCGCCTCTACGGCCTCGTCTATCCACGCGACACACTCATGATGCGTCTCGTCACCTTCGCGATGAACGTCGTCTTGCGCTTGCTCCGCAAGCCGGTGCGCGCCTCCGTCCATCCGGGCGAGGCGATCGACTCGGTCGCTCGTGAGCGCGGTCTCGTGCGTCACTTCTCCGAAAGTGTCGGACCTGCCTGGCAGGTAGCGGTCTACCGCCGCTCCCGACCGTAGATGTCCGCCGACGGTGCCTCCAGGAGGGTCAGAACACCAGGACCTGGTCGGCCTCGACGGTCCAGGCTGCCAGCTCGTCCATGGTGGAACGGGGTGCCTCGTCGATGAGGTGCTCCTTGTCCAATCCGCGAGCGTCCAGGCATGTGCCGCAGCAGGCAATCTGGCCGCCGTGGCGCGCGAATGTCTTCAACATTCGATCGAGCGTGTAGTAGCCATTCGGGGTCTCCTAACCGGCTATCGCGCGGCGCTCAGGCTAGCGACGGCCCCAACGGCAGCCCTGGACAGTTGCCGCGACTGTGACGAATGATGAGGCTCCGCTGGGTCACCGGTCGGTGGGCTTGACCGCGCGGACGCGCTCGATGACGCCCGCTCTGAGGCGTTCTCGTCGATCAACGGTGAAGCCGGCGGCGACGATTTCTGCGTATGGCTGCCGTGTCTGATGATCACCGGCCAGGCGAATGGACAGTCTTTCAAGTCGTCGTTGGCCGGCTCTCACCACTCGGTAGAGGCTTGCGACATGCCCGACCACCAGAAGCTGACCACCGAGGCGAAGCACGCGGTACATCTCGTTGATTGCTGCTGCGGGGTCGGGGATGCTGCTGAGGGCTAGGGTGCAGACGACGGTATCGAACCGATTGTCCGCAAATGGGAGATGTTGGGCGTCGGCCTCGAGGAGGGTGACATCAATGCCGAGCTCGGCGGCCCTGTCGCGGGCTAGGGCGAGCATGGCCGGGCTGAAGTCGATCCCCGTCAGTTGGATTCCTCGCGGATAGAAGGGCAGGTTCCGGCCGGTACCGATTGCGACCTCCAAGACCTGGCCGGACGCTTGCGAGCATGCCCATGAGCGGCTATCACCGAGCAGCAAAAGATCGTAGAAGCCCGTGTCGCGGTCGTAGCGTGGCGCGTACTGTTCCCACAGACTGCGCAGCCGGTCGGTGACCTCCCCGCTCGCCATGGCTGGCCTCCTCGAGCCTGGTTCGTTGTGTGGTTCTGAGGCTGTCATCGTGTTCGTCTAGCGGTGGTGAGCAGTACCTCTGACCGGTCAATGAGGGCTTCGGGTGGTAGGGCGGCGAGGCGCTCAGCTGCTCGGCGGCATACGGCTTCCCGGCTCGCAGGATCCAGTCGCCGGTACCGCCAGCCGAGGACGCCGCATCCGGTTTTCAAGGCCAGCGCCGCACGGGCGTCGAGCGCCGCGGCGAGCGGCCGGGATGAGGTGTCGATGTTGTCGAACTCGCCGCCGTGGAGCAGGAGAGCCATGCGATCCGGTGTGTCCGTCAGTGAGTCGGAGCGCTCAAGGACCGGAAAGGTTGGGGCACCGACGGCGTCGAGTTCCTCGCGGACAACGACGTCGGCGCCGGTCCTCAGCTGCGAGCCCCACGTCGCGGTGAGCAGCCAGCCGCCTGGACGCAGGACGCGGGCGGCCTCAGCGACCGCCAGTCTGGCGTCGGGCAGGAGAAAGAGCACGAAGGCCAGCACCACGACGTCTGCGGACGCCGCACGAAGTGGCAGTGCTGCGGCGTCGGCCTGCACCCGGGGCACTGATCGGGGTATGCGACGTAGCATCCCGTGACTTCGGTCAAGAGCGATAACTCGTCCGCCGCTGCCAGCAAGGCCTCGCAGTGCCGGCACCAGGGTGCCGGAGCCGGTGGCCACGTCCACCACGATGCGCGGCGCTGGAGCCGCCGCAGAGGTCACCGTGTTGACCAGGTCGAGCGCGTGCCGGTGCAGCACTGGGGCCCAGTATTTCTTGTAGGCGGCGGCGCCCTCGTCGTACACCGCGGCGAGTGTCTGTTGCGGCGTCCGTCCCGTCGTCACGGTGCCTCCAGCTCTACCGGCCGGCCGTAGTCGCCCGCGCGAGGCCGACGACCTGCCAGACCGGACCCCGGTAGCTGTACTCGGTGTGCATGCCACGTACCTCCGCTACGGCGACCATGGCCGCCGGGGGATGGGCGAACGTCCGGAAAGACTTGCCCACCAGTCGGAAACTGACGTTCTGCAAGTGGGTGAACGTCCAGCTCACCCAGTTGCGGCGTGGGTGGCTGAACACCAGCAGTCGCTTGGCATGATCAGCTGCCGCGGTCAGGAGACGCTCGTAGTCGGGGTAGCAGCACACGACCCGGTGCAGCACGACAACGTCATGCGTTTCGACTTCGTCCGGCGTGGCCGCAATGTCCACCCGAAGGCGGGTCATCCGGTCGCGCAGCCCGGCTGACTTCGCGAGGTCGGTCGCGTCGGCGTCGTAGGCGTCGACGAGTTCAAGATTGGTGGTCCGGCTCGCGCCCTGGCCTAGCAGCTCGAGCTGGATGTCACCAACACCGCCTCCTATCTCGAGGACGCTGGCGCCGTCAAGTCCTCGGTCGACAAGGTAGGCGACCATCCGGGCCGCGGTCTTGTCGAGGCCGCGTTTGCGATACCGGGAGGCGAGGTGTCGAGCAAACCGGGGCCCGAACATGTCGTTGCATCCGCGAGAGTCGCAGCAGCCGCTCATGTCAGCAGTATCCGCGTGGACGCGCTGCTGCACACCCCCGAGGAGGAGGCCTCGAGAAGGTGCTTTGGCTTCACGGGGCGGTCGCTCCCGGCCAGGAGTGGCGCGCCTGACCACCCGGCGCCGCCATTTGTGGCGTCGGTGGCCCACGAGTTGGCCGCGTCCACACCTTCGACGAGGTGTCGGGTGGTCGGGCTTGCGCCGGCCCACAGCCCAAACGCGCCGTCGACATGCGCCCAGGCCTAGTGTTCCTTGGCGGCCTCGATCGCCTCGGGGAAATGGGTCGCAACTGCCGCTGTTGACGTTGGCGGCCTGCAGGCAGACGATGCTCGGCCCGGTCACCTTGCGCAGATTATCGGCGAGCGCGGTCGGCCGGATCCGGCCCTCGTTGTCTGTGGCAATCGGAACAACACCGTCGGAACCGAACCCGAGGTATCGAAGAACTGCGTCGACTGACACGTGCCTGTCCTCGGAGAGCACGGTGACCATAGGCGCGCCCTGCAGCCCGCGTGCCTCGACATCCCAGCCCGTCTGCTCGAGCACACGGTGCCGCGCGGCCGCGAGGCAGGTGAAGTTGGCCATTGCGGCGCCGGTCGTGAAGCCCACCGACGCGTCGGCCGGCAGTCCCAGGCAGTCGGTGACCCACCGTGCCGCGACGGCTTCGACGGCAGCTTCGGTCGGCGCGAGTGCTGCGAATGCCGCGTTCGGCTCCCAGGCGCTGGTCAGCCAGTCTGCAGCAAGGGCCGTCGGGAGCGCACCACCGACGACGAAGCCGAAGAACCTGCCCGAAGGGGTCGCCACGAGTCCCTTCTCCGCGGTGGCGGCGAGCATGTTGATGACCTCTGCCGGGTCGGTCGGCTCAACCGGAAGCGGACCATCCAACAGGGTGAGCAGCTGCTCGGCCGTCGCTGCCGCCGCGACCGGACGGTTCGGGACGACTCGACCCAGTCAACGGCGTGCGCGTACGCCGCTTCCAGCGCCCTCAGTGTGTCGCCCATCGGCAATCCCGGTGTCCGCGGTCGCCCTAGTGGGCGATCTGCAGGGTGGTCGTTACCGGGATCGGGTTGGCCAGGGAGTCACGCACCGGGGAGGTGTCCTGCACGTAGGTGCACAGCTCCTGCAGCTGCTCGTCGGTCGCGTTCGGACTTGCCACCCGACCGGCGACCCGGATCGCGGTGAAGCCGGCCCGTGGGCCCGTCAACCCGAGGAACGTGCGCACGTCGACGTCGCCCTCGACGTCGTACTCCATCCGCGTCACCTGGATGCCGCGGGCGGCCGCGTTAGCGACGTACCCGACGGCGTAGCAGAACCCGAGCGCCTGCAGCAGCAGCTCGACTGCGTTCGGCCCCTTGTTGTTGCC
>Ga0307322_10000007_pt1 | contig 43924 bp, 63 predicted proteins | sample ER_DNA_380_FD_194494 | JGI IMG/M metagenome (GOLD analysis project Ga0307322, IMG submission 194494) | Bulk soil microbial communities from the East River watershed near Crested Butte, Colorado, United States - ER_DNA_380 | ecosystem: Environmental > Terrestrial > Soil > Floodplain | place... | reverse complement strand
CTTGGCGGCCCCGCCCGCCGGGTCGTCCAGCGCCAGCGCCGCGTCCGCGCCCGACACCACCAGCGGCGTGACGGTGACCGGCGCAGGCGGCGTGGTGATCATCGACGTCGCGATGGCCGTGACCTCGTCCTGCAGGGCGTTGACGTGATCGGGCAGGATCGGCGTCGAGTCGACGCGCGTCGGAAATGTGGGCACGGCTCCGGGGAAGGTGGCAGCCATCACTGCACCTCGTAGGTGAGCCACATCGAGATGTAGCCGCCGGTTGTCCACGCGACCGGCGTGCCCGGCCCGACGATGGCGTTGGCGCTGCCCTCGGCGATGGCCCCCACGTTGCCTTGGTTGACCCAGAGCACCTCGCCGATGTTGTTGGTGAACATCGACAAGCGCGCACACCCGACGCAGTCCATGCCCGACGCAGGCATCGGCAGCCCCGGCGGAATCGACCAGTACCAAAACCCTGCGCCTTGCGTCGAGGTGCTCCCGATGATGAAGAGGATGCGTGCGTAGACGGTCTTGCCGACGACCGTGTAGACGCCAGAGAGGGTGCCGTTGCCCAGCACTGGCTGGGGGTTCGCCGACGACGCCCAGACCGGCGTGTAGCCCTGCCACACGCCCATCGCGACACTGCGCCCGCGCTCGTAGATGTGCCCGGTGGACGGCACCGCGAACGCCTCGGTCCACGCGGGCGGATTGGTCCCGGCCGGTGCCCGAAGGAAGCGCAGCGTCCCGTCGTTGGCGCTCAAGCGCAGCAGCGTCACCTGCTGCGTGAGGTCGTCCACCACCCAGTTGACGCCGTCGAAGCGCACGTTGGTGGTGAGGTCGGCCTTCGACCCCGCCAGCACTTGCGCGCGGCCCTTGGCGTTGTTGGGGCCGGTGTCGTTCAGTTCCAGCGTCGGGTTGGTCGCCTGCAGGATCAGCGGCGACCGCACCGTGTTGGCCGGGGTCGCCAGCACCTTGGCGGCAATGGCGACCACCTCGTCCTGCAGTCCGTTGATGTGCTGCGGGAAGATCGGCTGCAGCGCCGCGCGGGTCGGAAAGACGGGCACCTCGGCGGGGAACTTCGCCATGTCAGAACCCGCGCAGCTGCGGCTCGGGCCGGTGCCCAATCGCGTAGGTGAACCAGCGGAACAGCGACTGCCCCTTATAGGTCGCGCGCAGCGAGAGGGTGAGCCCCTCGGAGGTCAGCGGCAGCATCGACGTGAAGTTGCGGCGCAGGCGGCCGCCGTAGGGCGACACGCCGTAGGTCGACACCGTGTAGGCCGAGATGGAGGCGGCGATGGCAAACGACAGCGTGGTGACCGCCGCGTCGTCCACCCGCACCTCCATGCTGAACTGCCCGGGCGAGGGCGCATACTCGCCGAACAGATCGATAAAGCGCGTCCACCGGCGCGGCGCGGCCAGCAGCGCCGGGCCTTCGTAGACGCAGACCATGTCGGCGCCGTTGGCGCTCATGCCGACCGACTCCTCGCAGAGCCGACCCGAGGTGATGCGCTCCCACGACAGCAGACGCCCTTGGTCGCCGGTCACGGCTTCCTTGCCGTCCCACGGGATGTAGCCGCCGATGGCGCGGTCGGTCGACGTCCACGCCTCCGTCTCCTGCTCGCGCGTGCGCGACAGATCGAGGATCCACTCGCCGGGCCCATCGGTTTCAAACAGACGCGGCACGGTCACCCGCACTTCTTTGCGGCGCTCATGGTAGGTGACCGCAATCAGCGCGACCTCCGCAGGCGTGGCGTGTTCCATCACGTCGCGCCACGCCGTGATGATGCTGTCGCTGAGCAGCCGGTCGCTGGCGCCGTCGAAGATGTAGACGCCGCCCTCAGCCGCGTGGACGACGCCTTGCTCGATGACCCAGCACGCGCGCACGCCGACGCTGCCCGCCACCGCGCCAGAACTCGGGCGCACCTCGAAGTCGAGGCTCGTCTGGCCGATGATGAGGAACACGCCGGTGTTGCCGAACACCGCGAGCGTGTCGCCCAGCGCGATGAGCCCGGTGATCTTGTCGCCCTTCTCGAACGGGATGTCGACGTAAAACAGATCCGGCCACGCCTGCGGCAGGAAAACCTCGGTGAAGTGGATCCGGTTGCCCACCGTCGAGGAGAGCCCCCACCAGCGGTTGCGCCACACCACGCCGTAGCTCATCGCCTTGGGCAGGTCGTGGCGCGTGGGCACCTCCAGCCCGTCGGGGAAGAAGTTGGGGTTGGTGATGTCGAAGGTCGTGGTCGCGCCCGCCGGGTTGGGGACACTGCCCGCGCGGCGCAGCACCGACTCGCCCGCCGTCACGTTGCGCGCGTAGATGTAGATGGTGTCGACCTGCGGGTCCGCTGACCGCCCCACCGTCACACGCAGCGTGCCCTGCCCGGCCGCCAGCGACCCGGAGGTCACGGCACTCGCGTTGCTCTCGGCGCTCAGCGCGTCGTCCGCGTAAGTGTAGGCCACCTCGTAGGTGTTGCCCACGACCAGCGACCCGCCCGCCACCGCGACCAGTCCCGGCCCCGCGCCCGCGCGCTTGTCGATGCCAAACGCGGTCCAGACGGTGCCGTCCACGCTTTTCACCATCGGCGCTTGACTGTCGAACAGCGCGACGAGGTTGCGGTCGTAGGTGAAGTGATGCTGCGCGGTGGTCGAGCGCCCGCTGAGCACCGCCGCGCCCCACGCACCCGCGTCGGACGGCTTCAAGACGTAGCCGTGGGCGAAGCCCGCCAGCGTGAAGGTCGCGTCCTTGAGGTAGATGCGCCGCGCGCCGACGCACGCGGCCCCGACACCGGCCGTGGTGAAGATGCGCCAGCCGGGATAGGGCTGCCACGCGCCCGGCTCTTGCAGCGAGACGTTCCGCAGCGTGCGCGCCCGCACCGGCTGCAGCAGCGACGGCGAGCGGCGCAGGTCGACACCGCCGGTGAGGTCGTCGACCGTCACCAGCTGATACGACGTGTTGCCGAGGGCGCTGCCCTTCTTCGCCATGCGCGCCTAGTAGGGCCGCTGGTAGGGCGCTTGACCCGCCGGGATGTAGCGGCCGCTGGCGTCGGCGGTGGCCCCGCCCTGCGCAGCGCGCTGCTGGCTGTCGTAGTAGGTCTGCGAGTCGCCGTCCCACAATGAGCCGCGATAGCCCGCCATGTATTGCGGCGGCGGGGCAGCGGCCGCCGGGGGCTCCAGTGCCCCGCCGCCGATGACGTTGGGGTTGATCGGCACCTTGGCCTTGATGGCGTTGGTGATCTTGCTGCGGCTGCCGCCGCTGCCCGCGACGCGGCTGGGCTTGGCCGCCGCGACGGCCGGTTTGACCGCCGCCTTGATCGCGGCGACCGGGCTTGCCGGGCTGGTGCTCTGCGCGGCCGCCGGGGGCGGCGCAGGCGTCTGCACCGCACCGCCAGTGAAGCGCGGCGGCGCCGCAGGCCGCGCGGACCCCGCGCGCTTGCCGGTCATCGCCCGCACCAGCGCTGACATGCGCGCCTGCGAGGCGTCGCCGCCGCCGGGCACGGTCGGCCGATAGGCACCGCCCATCAAGTCGGACGGTGGCGCGCTGTCGGAGCCCAGCACCTTGGGCAGCTTGAGCGACAGCGTCTGCAGCGCCTGCTGTGTGGGCGTGCGCTTCTTGAGCCGCGTCGCCTGCTCTTCGAGCCCCGCCGGGGTGACGCCGAAGCTGGAACCGAGTGCCGCCATGTCTGACTCCTAGTAGTAGCTGAACTGCGGCCCACGGGCCGCCTGCTGCGCCTGCTGCGCGGTGGCCTGCTGCTGCCACGTCGCCATCTGCTGCTGCAGCGCGGCCATCTGCTCGGCCATTTGCTGATACTGCGGCGACGACTCCCACTGCCCGGCGGCCTGCGCCTGCGGCGCTTGCGCCTGCGGGGCCACCAGCGACTGCAGCAGCGCCGTGTAGGGGTCGACGCCCGCTGCGCCCTGCGGCTGCTGCCCATACGCCTGCGCGGGCTGCTGCGCGGCGGGCGCCCCTTTGCTCTGCCCGCCGAAGTGCCACGCCTTGCCGCCGACGTCGGCGGCCTTGAGGATGTCGGTCGAGCCGATGCCCGGGATCGTGATGTCGCCGCTGCCGGTGCGCCGCGTGCCGGGATACGCCTGCGCGATGAGCGCGACCGCTTGGTCCATGTTGGCCGTGCGCGGCTTGATGCCCGAGAGGATCCGGCCGATCACGTATTTCGGGGTCTGGTGGTTGGGGTCGGCCCACTTCGCACGGTCCCAGCCCGGCATCGGGTGCGGCGCGGCTTTGGGCGCGACGTACTGCGGCCGCGCGAACCCGTCGGTGTTCCAGCTGCGCGTGTCGACCTGCGCCTGCGGCTGGCCCGTCGGCATCCCGCCGGGCTGCTGCCACTGGGTCGGCGCCTGCGAGTAGTTCGGTTGCTGCTGCGTGTAGTTGAACTGCTGCGGATACTGGCCCTGCGGCGCGGCCCCTTGCTGCGCTTGGCCATACCACGCCTGCGGTTGCTGCTGCTGCGACTGCCCCTGCTGCGGCCAGCCCCAACTGGCGGGCTGCGGCTGCTGTGGCGCGCGCTGCGGCTGCGACTGCTGGCCGGTGTAGGCCCCGTAGATGTTGCCGGTCTGCGGCGCGCCGGTCGACGTCGTGGTGCCTGCGGCCGCGCCGGTCCAACTCGGCTGCTGCTGCTGCTGCTGCTGCTGCTGCTGCGGTTGCTGGTAGGGGTTCTGGTTCTGCTGCTGGTTGTAGGGGTTCTCGTAGGGGTTGGTGGCCATCAGCGTGCTCCCTTGTCTTCGACCGCCAGCGGCCCCTGCGCCGCGCCCTTGAAGCGCGGCGTGCCTGCCTTCACGCGCGTCACGCGCGACTCCCCATGCACATCACAGCGTGGCTGCTCGTCGGCGCCCGCGTTGGCGTCGGCCTTCACGGTGCAGCCGCACGCCAGCGTGACCTCGACGGCGGCCATCAGCGCAGCCCCAGCCGCCCCATCAGCGACATCAACTCGTCGGGCATCGCGACCGACGCGGGGTCGTTCTCGTCGTCGTCGGGCAGCTGGCTGCCGGGCATCATCGGACGCGGCAACATCGGCGACGCCTCCGGCCGTGCCAGCTGCGGCATCGGCGCCATCTCGCCCGGCCGCACCGCACTGCGTGGGTCCATCGGTGGCGCGCCGCCCATCTCACCCGGGCGCACGGGCGACGACGGGTCGCGCTTGCGCTTGAGCAGTTCCATCAGCTGCATCAGCACGTTGGGGCCCATTGCCCCGTTCATCATCTCGGAGAAGGGCATGGTCAGACCCTCGGGTCGCCTTGTTCGATGACGTCGCTGCCGCTGTTGCGCGCGCGTCGCTGGTAATCGCGGACCTGCCGCACGCGCAGGTCGCCGCCGCGCGGCCGCCGCGTGGCCTTGTAGTCCTGCACGTAGGCGCCAAACAACGTCAGCTGCGACTCGACCGCCTCGCGGTCCTTGCGTAGGCGCTCAAGCAGCGACGCCGCGTAGTGCGCGATGCCCCAGTGGTAGGGCTCCAGCGCCATCTGCGCGTTGCCCTGCCAGCTGAACGGCTTGTCGGTGTCGGCGACCATGTCGGGCGGGTTGAGCAGCACCGGCACGACCAGCGCCCACGTCTCGGCGCCCAGCACGTCGGGCTGGGGCGAGAGCGCAATCTGGTTGACGCCGTTGGTCGCATCGAGCGCCCAGACATCCGGCGTGCCGCGCTGCGGCGTGTTGGCCCACCCGGGACGGTGGACGTCGAGCCACGCTTCGTCGTGCCGCGCGAGCCGGTCCTCGACGACGCCCGACGCGCTCGTCTTCCGCAGGCGCAGGGGTCTGGCCATGAAGTTGACGAACGCATCGGCCGCCAGCACGTCGAGGTCGTAACGCGCGACGCCGGTCGTGAGCGGTTGCACAAGCTCGACGACAAAGCACTGCGTCAGCCGCGCGAACTCCCGCTGCGCGCGGTTGGTCGCGGCCTTGCGACGCACGGTGGTGAACAGTTCGGTCGTGTCGTAACTGCCCAGTTCGTGGTCGAGCGCCATGCCGTAAAGCTCGGCAAACGTCACGACGGCCTACTTCGGTTCGGCCGTTCCGTCGTCGACCGGCACCAGCACCCAGCCGTAGTAGGGGCTGTACTTCAACTCAAACTTCCGGTCGGGATCGACGGGCACGCCGGGCGTCCCGGGAAGCACGATGGGCAGGCTGATGTGCGGCGGCGGCCCGGGTGGCAGCGTGTTGTCGGGCGTCACCGGCGGAAACACCGGCCCCTGCGTCGGGTAGTGCGGACCCCCGGGCAGGCTGTTGTCGGGACGGTGCGGCCATGTCGGACGGCCGTAGCCCGGGTCCACCGGAGGGCGCACACCGAACCCCGGGTCGACGCCTCCTCCGAAGCCCGGCGGCGTCGGCAGCGGGTAGCCGGGCGTCAGCGGCGGCTGCGGCAGGCTGTTGTCGATGCCGGGGCCCTCGCCGGGTCCGTCGAGAAAGATGATGAACGCGAGACGCTGCTTCATGGTGGCTCTGACTCCTTCAGCTGGCGACGACATGCACCGTCACGGTGCCGCCGGTCACCGGCGTGGTGATCCTAGCGCGGATGGCCTTGAGCGCGACGGGCCCGATGCTGGTCGCGACCACGCCGTTGGCGACGACCGTGGTGGCCGCGCCGATGGCCGCCCACGCGCCGGTGTAGTCCTTGCTGTGCGACTGCTCCAGCTGCACGGCACCCGCGCTGACGGCGCCGTTGCCGATGACGTAGGCCGTCACCACGCGCACGCCGTTCAGTTCGACCGCTTCGCCGTTGCCGCTGGTCGCCGTCTTCTGCAGCGGCTTGTCGAGGTAGTTGGCGAACATCGCGGCCTCAGTGCGCCCCGATGCCGACGCAGGTGACGGTGACGATGCCCGCGTTGCCGACGGTCACCAGATACTTGCCGGTCTGGCTCTGCGGCACGATCATCGTGCCCGCAAGGATGACGTTGGCCCCGGCCAGCAGCGTGACCGCGAACGCGCCAGCGCTGGTGTTGCGCAGGTATAGCTCGTAGTAGTTGCCGACCACCGGCGCGCGGCCGCTGACCGTCATGCCGTCGATGATCTGCGCGGCCGTGGGCGTGGTGTCGGAGCGCGCGGCCCCGGCGCAGTCGCGGATGATCATCCCGCTGGCAAACTGCGCGGGCGTGTAGGTGACGGGCCCGGCCGTGCCGACGGTCACGGGGCTGAGAAAGTCCATGAACTTGCGGCCGACGACGGCCAGCGCGTTGAAGTGAGACACGCGAAACCTCTTTGTCCCCCCACATGAAGGAACGGCCTGCTGCGTGTGGGGCGCAGCAGGCCGGGAGTCCTACGCGCGGGCGCTTACGCGCCTGCCGTGCCGTAGGTGTTCTGCCAGAGGAACGCATCCCACGCCTGCCGGAACCGCACCTTGTAGATGCGATTGCCGGTGCGGGGATCCTGCATGGCAGGCGCGGCGGTGATGCCGAGACGGTCGACGCAGACCAGCCCGTGCGTCTCCTTCGCGGAGGCGACGAGGAACCATGCGTCGGTGTCGGTGAGGTGCGGGTTGACCACGATGCGGATGTTGCGCCGCTTCTTGATCGGGTTCAGATCGTTGTCGGCGACGCCCGGCAGCTGCGTGCTGTTGACGATGCGCTCGGCCAGCATCTCCAGATGCGGGGGCACGTAGAGGATCCACGACGTCACCGGCGCGACCAACTGGCCGCTCTCCAGCCGCGTGTCGGTCTGCACGTCGATCATCGCTTGATTGAGCGAGTCGAAGCTCAGATCGGCGTCGGTCGCCGGGCGGTTGCGCGCGGTGCCGCCACCGGCGAGCGCGTGCGCGACGTTGAACAGCGACACGCCGTCGGGCGTGGTCTGCGTGGTGAAGCCGTTGTTGAACGGCCGCGCCGCATACTTCTCCTGCACGACGCGCGAACTGAACGCCAGCCACGCCGCCTGCCGCTGCAGCACGTCGTACTGGTCGTCTTCCAGCGCCGTCTCGGTGACCTCGAAGCCCAGTCCGAACTCGACCGGCGTGATGTCCTTGCTGTAGCCCGGCCGGATGAGGTCGAAGGCGTAGACCGTGCCTTCGGGCTTTTCCGGCACGTCCCCAAACGGGGTGACGGTCTGGAACCGCTCGAACTTGCGGCTGCTGCTCTTGCGGCTGTAGACCTCGGGCCAGATGGCCGGAAGCTCCTTCAGCTGCTTGCCCAGCAGCGCGTAGACGGTCTTGTCGACGTTGTCGTAGAGGGCAGCAAATGTTCCGCGAACCTGCATGGTCGTATCTCCCTAGTAGGTCCGAGGGTTAGCTGGCCAGCGGCGTGCGTGCCGCGTTGAGGAACTTGAAGACGACCTGCCCGTTGACGTCCCCGACGGGGTCGACAAGCTCGGTGATCTGCACCTGCAGGTTGGTCGTGTCGGCGAGGTCGACACGGTGGATGTCGTTGGTCGCGTCGAGCACCAGCCCGCACTTGAGCCCGACGTTGCTCAGCGCCAGCACGCCGGTGTCCTGCACGTTGCCGATGAACTCGGCCGTCTCGTCGGCGGCGTAGATGATGCCCTTGGTGTCGGTGACGCCCGACGCCGCATCGCCCGCGACGCCCAGCACGGTGCCCGCCGCCGGGTCGGTGGCGGCCTTGACGACCTTGCCTGCGCTGAGCACGACGACGTGCCCGTTCTTGTAGCTCTGCGTCGCGCCTTCGGGGATGTGCCCGATGGTGCGCGCCAGCCGTCGGGGACGGATGACGTTCTTGGAAGTGACGACAATCGTTGCCATCGAGAAAACCCCTACCCACCGCGCGGGGAGCGCAGCGTGTTGCGTGGTTGAGGTCGGCCTCGACGCACCAGCAGGCGGCCGACGTTAGGCCCGCTGGAGCAGCGCTGCGTTTGACGAGCGGGAGCAGCGACACCGCACAACCGGCCCGCCGCATCCTCAACTGGGGGTGTGGCCACCCATCCGAAGACGCGACGAGCCGTTTGATATGACCCGAGGGAGTCGACGCAGCCTACCGCAAGTTACGTCTGTTCGTCCAGCGACGACACCGCCGTCGCCGCGTATTCCTTGATGGTGGCCTGCCCGTGGTCGTCGGGGTCGAGCCCCGCCTTGGCCGCCTCGCGCTCGATGGCCGCGCGCAGCGCCTTGGGCGTCATCGCCCGGTCGTGCTTGCCGCGCTGCTTCGCCTTGATGGCCGTGTAGTAGGTCATCGGCATTTTGCACAGCACCTCGGTGCCCCGGTCGCCGCGCCGCACCTGCTCGCTGCTGGTGAAGGCGTTGCTGACGATCTCGCGGTCCTGCAACTCGTCCCACTTGACCGGCGTGTAGCCGAGGCTCGCCGTCACCGTATGGAAGCGGTTGGGGATCGACGTGTTGAACCAGCGCAGATACCACGTCCGATGGTGGCCGTGCGGGTCGTCGACATGCGACGGCTCGCCCTTGAGCCGAATCGGCAGCACCAAGTCGGCCTCGGGGTTGGTCAGCCGCCGGTCGAGGATGTCGATGGCGTCGAGGTCTTTGAACGCCTCGCGCATCATCGTCGGGGTCGACGCGGGGGTGGCGCGCTTCTGCGTGCGGCGCTCGCGGTCCTTCGCGGCCTTGTCGAGCTTCGCCTTCTCAATCTCCTGCGGGGATTTGGCCATCAGCTACTCCAGTCGGTTCGGCGCGCCCGGCACAAAGCGCGACAGTGACGAGTCGATGTCCGCGTCCTTCAGTCCGCTCTCGCGCAGGCGCACGCGGAAGGGCTCGTCGAGCACCGGCGCCTGCCCGCGCGGACGGCCGCCAGCGGGCTCTTGATAGATGGGCGGCCGCAGCGCGCGACGTCCCTGCGGCTGCGGCGTGCCGTAGGGCTGTGGCTGCTGCTGCGGCGCGCCACCGGCGCCGAAGGTCTGCAGGCCCAGCGCCGTCATCAGCACGGTCTGCTGCACCTCGGGGTTGCCCAGCTGGTCAATCGGCAGCGTGCGCATCCCGCGCTCGACCATGTCGGCGTCGATGCCGTAGTGCGTGGCCACCGCCTTGACGTGCGCGATGGTCTGCTCGGCGCGCTGCTGCTTGAGCGGCAGCAGTTCGGTCTGGTGCAGCTGCTGCACGGCGCGCTGCACCTGCGCCTGCACGCGGCGGTCTTCGCGCGCCATGATGCGGGCGGCAGCGGCGAGGTCGGGCTGGCCCTTCTCATCGTAGAGCCCGAGGTCGAGCGCCGTGGCCTCCTGCTCCTGCTGCAGCGCCAACTGGTCCGCAGCGCTGGGGGCATCGCTGGCAGGCGCGCCGGTGGCCGCACGCTGCAGCATGGCGAGCCCTTCGGGCGACTCCATCACTGAGCGCAGCAGGTCTTGCGCGGCGGCGGCCTGCGTCTCGGCCTGCTGGCGGCGCTCGCGCTCGCGCACCAAGTCGCCGACCACGCTGCGGCGGCCCTGCGGGGGCTCGATGGCGTCGGGGTCGTCTTCGCCGTCGGGCGGTGGCGGCGGGTCTTCGTCGGGAATCGGCGGCAGCGCCTCGGGTTCCGGCGCCGCGCCGGTGGGCATCCCTTGCGGGGCGTCACCGGCGGGTTCGAGCACTACGTCAGTCATTGGTCCTCTCAATCACCGCGTCGATGTCCTGCGCCCGCAGGAGCAGACACGGCCAGTCGTCGATGCGCACCTCTTCGCCGACGTCGCTGCCAAACACCACATGGTCGTGCAGCGTGACCTCGGTGACGGCCGCGCCGGTGAGCAGCACCAGCCCACGGCGGTCGACCATGATCGATGGTGCGGGCAGCGTCACCAGCCCCGTGGCAGTGGTCAGCCGATCACGGGGCGGCAGCGCCACCAGCACCAAGTCGGGCCGCAGAATCATCGGGTCAGTTCCACGTCGGGCCCGAGGCCGGGCGTGCCGCGTGGCGTCTCGGTGCCCTTGGCGGCGGCCGCTCGGTATTGCTTGGCCAGCGACGCCGGAAGGTCCACCAGCTGCTGCGCGGCGCGGCGCCCGGCAATCAACTCGGCCGTGTCCACCGCGATGCGGTCGGCGCTGACCTGCGTGCTGCAGACGTTCGCGATGCGGTCGACGGTGACCGCCGCGCCGAACATCTTCTGCGCCATCGCGACCACGGCGTGCCAGCCGCGATGGGTCTGCAAGTCGTCGAGCACGTCGGCCAGTTCGCGCAGTTCGTCGGTCGTGGTCGGCGTCAGCATCACATGATGCCTGCGCCTGCAGGCTCGGGCGGCTGCGCGGTCACTTCAGCGGGCGGCGGCCCGGGCGACGAGCCCGGCGGTGGTCCCGGGGGCGGCGGGCCCTGCGCGCCTTGCGGCGGGCCGCCGGGTGGCGGTGGTCCCCCGGGCCCAGCGGGGCCTGCCTGCGGCCCACCCGGCGGCATCCCGGGCGGCGCCGGGGGTGCCATCGCCGCCATCTGCTTCTGCTGCGCGTCCTGCACTTGCCACGTCCGCATCGCACGCATGAACTGGCTGCGGTTGGGCACGTCGAACAACCGCAGCGCCTGCTCGAACAGCGGCACCAGCACGTCGGGGCTGCTCAGCGTCTGCTGCAGCCCGGGGTTCATCTGCGCGAACCCGCCAATGACCGCCATGAAGCCGTTGAAGTTGCCGCGCTGCTTGTTGCGGTCGGCGCTCTCGACGCTGCCGCGCGGCTTGCCGTGGAACTGCCCGGCCAGCACGCCGCTGGTGATGCCGCCTTCGGGCAGGTCGATGCCGCGCGCCGCAAGGTCCATGATGAAGCGCGTGCTGGGCTCCATCGGCGCCTCGTCGGCGGCGCGGCGCCACAGTTCGTGCCGACACTTGAAGAGGTTCTCCAGCGTCTCCTGCATGTTGCGGATCGACTCTTCAATCCGCACGAAGCTCTGCTCGGTCACCATCTGCACTTCGCCCAGCGTGCGGCTGGCGTCGGGCGTGGCGCCGAGGCTGACGTCGTTGAGCCCCGAGAGGCGCTCGCCCGCTTGGATGATGGAGCCCTCGCGGCTCATCATCGAATTGGGCACGTCGGGCAGCTGCATCGGCGCGACGTCGTTGGGGTCGTTGACCGTGATGATGGCGCCCGGGCCCCACGGCTCCTCGTCGGGATCCCAGCTGGAACTGGCCAGCCGCTTGAGCGGCGCGTTATTGACGAAGTTGCTGCGGTCAGCAATCGCGTTGCGCACGCCCGCGTGCTCTTCGCCCAGACTCGCCAGCTTCTCGACGTGGCTGCGGCCGTAGACGCTCAGCGGGTTCGGGTAGGGCCGGAAGAGGTGGTAGCGCGGCATCCCGAGGTCGTCGAGCTTGCAGCGCAGGATGACGCGGTGCACGGCGCTGAAGGTCACGATGTACCACTCGTCGATGCCGTCATCGTCGAGGTCGGCGACCATCTGCAATTCCCACAGTTCCTTTTCGATGGTGCGCCGGTGGTCCTGCGTCGCAATCTGCTGGCCGGTCATCGCCACCGGCGACGGCAGCGGCGACGCCTCGCGGTCACTCACCTGCGCCAACTGCGCGACCGCGTCCTTGTCGTAGACGTGCTCGCCGACGCGCTGCTCCAGTTCGGTGAGCCGCCGCCAGAACCGCTTGGCGTAGCCCCACACTTCGGAGTCGTCCTGCGCGTGGCCGGGCAGGATGAGGAAGTCGCGCAGGCTCACGACGCGGTAGTTGGGCCCGCGCCGCACCGGCACGATCTCGTCGACCACCGCGTCCATCCCGCCCTGCTCGTCGGGGTTGTCGACGTCGAGGAACTGGCCGCGCGGGTCCAGCGCAGGCAACGGCTGCGCATCGGGCGACAGCCGCAGCGCGCCGAACGGGTTGCGCTCGGGCTGCAGGCTGCGCACCTTGCGCTGCTTGCGCAGGTCGGTGCGCTCGGCACACTCCAGCACGCCGGTGCCTTCAATCAGCGCGAGGTCGAACACGCGCTGGAGCCACGACTGCAGGCGCTCGTCTTCGACCTTCCACTGGTGGAACTCCTCGACCATCGGCGCACGCTCGGCGGCCTTGCCCCAGCCCTCGACGGTCCACACCGGCTCGACAAAGATGGTCTTGACGAAGCGCGACCGCATCGCGTCGATCTTCTCGGTGATGAGCCACGTCGACAGATCGGCGGCGCCCGGGAAGGGCGCGTCTTTCACGTTGCGCTTGCCCTGCGCGTAGAGCCAGTGCCAGTAGTCGAGGTCGCCGCCGGGGTCGATGATGCTGCTGCGCGCGGCGACGGCGCGGGTGATCTCGTCGTGCAGGAAGTGCACCAGCGCGTCTTGCTGGCCGGGCTTGAACTTGACGTCAAACGCCGTCTCGCGCGCGCGCTGCAGTTCGGGGTTCTCGCCTGCGGGCGGGCCTAGCTCGGTGGGCTCGGGCGGCATCTCCAGCGGCGGCAACGCGCCGTCGGCCATGCCCTCGTCTTCGTCCTCGATCACACCGGCACCGGGCCCGATGGGCGCACCCGCGCCGGGCGGCAGCGGCTGCATCGGCGGGGGCATCCCCGTCGGCGGCATCGGTAGCGGGGGCCCCGGTGGTAGCGGGGGCCCCGGTGGGTAGGTCACTTCTTGGCTGCCTGCTTGTCAGCGTCAGCCTTCGCGTCCTTGTCGGCCTGCGCGGCGTCGGCCTTGGCCTTGGCCTCGGCGTCCTTCTCAGCCTTCTCGCGGGCGACCTTGGCCTCGACCTCGCTGTCGAGCACACGCTTGGCGGCGTCGAGATCGAGCTTGCCTTCGTGGTCGCGCAGGCCGAGACGGTCGGCCAACTCGGCGAGGTTCTCGCGCTCGTCCTTCTCGTCTCGGGTGTCCTTGCCGTTCTTCGCGGGGGCGGTGGTCATGGTTCGGCTCCGGTCTTGGGTGTATAGCTCGGGGAACGTGCCGCGTGTTTGCATGGCTCAATGACTGTGCGCGCCCCCGGCGTCGGGCGGCAAGAGTGTAACGCAAACCTCGACCAGCAGCAGGCCGTGCTCGATGGTCTGACTGCCCAGCGCGGCCAACGGACTGACGTGCCAGTGGTCGACGTGGATGCGCAGCGTCTCCAGCGTCGGCCACAGCGTGAAGGCGACGTCAGCGACGTGGGCGGTCACGGCCTCGTCGACCGACAGCGGCGCGGTCATCAGACAATGGCGGCAGCGCAGCTTGTCCAGTTCCAGCGCGATGGCGACGCGCGGCAGGTGAATCGCGTGGCCCTGCCGGTGCGCGCGGCAGTCGCCTACCGTCGGCGTCGCGCCCGCGCGGCCAGCACGTTGAGCAAGACCACAATCACCAATCCCACCGCCCCGCAGCCCAGCACGATCAGCAGGTCGGTCATGTGCGGAGTCCACGCGCGGGCCCTCCCCAGCGCGTGCGGAGGCCGCGCTTGACGTCCATCGGGTCGGTGTCGCGCTGCGCTTTCGCAATCGCCTTGCGCTCGGCCTTGGCGTGGTCGACCCGCGTCGGCTGCGCCGGGCCATAGCCTAGCACCATGTATTCGAGGCAGTTCATCGCGTGGTCGTAGTAGCCGTCTTTGCGCGGGCGCCGCGTGTTGGGCGAGGTCGTGGTCGTGTAGACGCGCTCGTCCCACACGTAGCCCGCTTCGAGCGCATCGACAAAGTGGGTCGACGGCACCGGGCCATCGTCGCGCAGCAGCAGCCAGCGGTCGGCATCGACCAGAAACGCCGGGCCCATCTTCGTCAGCCTGCGCTGGTAGCCCGCGACGTGCTGAATCGCGCGGTCGCGGGCGTCGGGGTGGTTGGCGCCTGCGATGGTCCACAGTGCCACGCCGTGCTCGCGCAGCACGTCGGCCGCGCTAACCTGCGTGCCCTGCGAATTGTTCTGGTCACCCGCCGGGTCGCCGGTCGACATCACCTCGGAGGGCCAGCTGTCGCCCTCGAACCACTGCGCGCGGATGCCCAGCACGCCGGGCGCGAAGTCTTCGATGAACTGGTCCACGCCCAGCACGCCGCCGAGGATGACCAGCTGGCCCCACGGCATCAGCTGGCCCCAGACCACGCTGGGGTGCTTGTGGCCGAAGTCCCACGCCTCCAGCAGCGCGACGTCGGGGTTGAGCCGCGTCGGGCCGACGTGCAGCGCACTGTTCCATGTGGAACCATACACGGGCGTGCCGACAATCGAGAGCCCGCGCTTGCCCTCGATGAAGCGGCGCCGCAGCGCGTGGCCCGGCGGGTAGGCCGATTCGAGCGAGCGGATGTAGAGGTCGCCGAGGTTGTGGCGGTTGTCGTAGACCGACGTGCGCAGGTAGAGGTGGCCCGCGTGCGTGTTGCTGACCGGGAACTCGCGGCTGAGCCAGTGCGTCTCGCCGGGCGGGTTGGGCGTCAGTAGCACTTGATGCGGGAAGCCCGCCTGCGACAGCCGCGCGGGCACGTAGGCGCGGTAGACGTCCTCGGGCACCTCCTCGGTCTGGTCGATGCCCAGCACCGCCAGCGTGAGCCCGCTGAGCTTGGCGAAGCGCGACGTCTCCTCGCTGCTCTTGAGCGCCCGCAGATAGACGCGGGAGCCCTTGCCGACGACCTCGTCATACTCCTCGTCGCCGTGCCACCGCAGCGGCACGCCGTTTTGCTGGCACCAGTCGCGCCAGCGCGGCTTCAGCTGGGCGTCGAGCCCGTCCTGCGTCCACCGCGTCAGCGCGCAGTGGATGCCCGGGTAGTCGATGCAGTAGCCCAACACCTTGGCCACCAGCGGCGTGGTCTTGCCCGCCCGCACGGCGCCTTCGAGGTCGACGTAGGGGAACGCCTCCGCGTCGGCGCGCATGAAGCGCGTCTGCACGGCGTTCCAGTGGTGCCGCACGACGCGGCGGCCGTGCTCGATGGTGACGGGCACGCCGTCAGCCCTCGGGCTCGTTGACCGCGATGGCGCTGTTGGCGTGCATCGACGCGAGGTGCACGGCGCGCAGGGCCAGCGTCTGCTCGGGGCTCTGCGGCGTCAGTTCGGTGATGACATCCGCGTAGGCCCGGGCCGCCTGCCGCAGGCGCGCGTAGCGGTCGGGCTGCGTGCCGGTGGGCTTGTGGTAGTTGAACAGCGCGTCGAGGTTGAGCAGGGGCGGCGGCATCAGTCGACCTTCGGGTCGTCGGGCGCGGCAGCGTCGGGGTCGACGATGTCGTCGTTGACCTCATCGAAGGTGCTGGTCGGGCAGACGATGACCGTCTCCCCGGCGACGCCCTGCACCGCCTTGTGCTTGTCGGCGGGCTGAGCGCAGTTGATGCAATGAGCCATCGTCAATCCTCCAGCGCAGCGTCGATGTGCTGATGCAGCTGCTGCGCGCGCCGCACCTCCTCGTCGCTCGGCCACGCGATGACGCCCAGCGTCAACACCCGGCTGAAGTAGGCCGCCGCGTCCATCAGCCGCTCGCCGCAGGCCAGCCACTCCATGATGCGCACGCGGCAGCCTTGGTCGTGGGCGTCGAGCACGCCGAAGTCGTGCGCCAGTTCAGCGGCCGTCGCCAACAACGGTCCCATCGCGCACCGTCTCGGTGAACACGTTGACGATGGTCACGGGCAGCTGTTGAGTGTCGCCGCCCTCGACGCCTTCGACGCGACCCCAGCGCCGCAGCGCCAGCTGTTCGAGCGCCTGCAGGCGGTCGCGGCCGACCACCCGCACCGACTCGCCGAAGAACTGCTGCCGACTGCGGGCATTGCCCAGCGCGAGCACCGCGTAGGCTTGCACCACCCGCTGCGCGTTGTTGCCGCAGTAGCGGTCTATCAACGGCCACAAGACCTCGTGCGGCCACGCCACTGCCGACGCGAACACATTCGGGACACGGGTCTGTCTGTCGTGGTGGCGAGGGCGCGGTTTCTTCTCAATCTTCGCGGGCTTGGTTTTCGCCAGCGCGGTGTCGCCGCCAGCTGCGGAGCGTCTCTTCGACATGACGAAGCACCCGGGTCTGGGCATGGGCGTCCTTGAAGCGGAGCAGGGCGCCCATGCTGAGAGTAAAGGCCCGCGTCTGGGGGTCACGCAGGGCGCGTCGGAGGTCGTTGGCTTCCTGCCGGTGGCTCACCTCGACCTTGCACTTCATGGTGCACCAGTCGGCCGCTGGGCGCGAGGCTGGCCCCGCTACTGGGCGTGGGGCCTTGGGCGAACACGGTGCGGCCGTAGACGGTGGCCAGCAGCAACGGGATGCTGACCACCTCCCGGCGGTCCATTACCGCTGCAGGCGCTTACGGGCGCGCGCCGCGAAGCCCACCAGCCCGGTGCCCAGCAGGATGAGCGTGGCGGGCTCGGGCACCGGCTCCACCTGCTCGACGGTCGCATCAGCGGTGCCGGTGAAGCTGGCGGTGAAGCTGTTGATGCTGCCATTCACGATGGAGAACACCGGCACGACGTTGCTCAGCGAGAGGCTGAACGACTCCGGGTCGATGAGGGTGACCGGCAGGTCGGTGAACAAGTCCAGCGGCGACAGCGCGGCGGTGTTCGCGGTGAACAGCGCGCCGGTGCCGCCCGCGCCACCCAGCGCCAGCGCGCCGCCGAAGGTGCCGCTGAGATAGCTGAACGTCCCGGCCGCGTTGGTGAGATTGAAGGTGCCCTCGTAGTGCTGCGTGATGATCACACCGCCCAGCAACGTGGCCGCGTCGAGGCTCTCGGCCTCGAACGTGAACAGCGCGTTGGGGTCGGTCGCGCCGCTGATGATGTTGGTGACGCTGACGCCGGTGGTCACGTCCAGCGACGTGGTGCCGTCGCCGTTGTTGGTCGAGATGAACGTGTTGATGGAGCCCAGCTGTCCGAAGCCGACAATCTGGTCAGCGTGCGCGAGCGTGGGGAGCAGCAGCAAAGCGACGGCGACGGCGATGCGGGTCAGTCGGGCAGGCAGCATAAAACCTCCTCAAGGTCAGCGGGAGTTTACATCACTCGGTGGCCAGCGCTGACTTGCGACGGCTCTTGGGCTTGGCGACCAGCACCACCCAGAAGCTGGTGCCGCTGAGCGCCGCAAACGCCTTGCTGACGTCGGCCACGGCCTCGGGGCTGATGGCAAAGCGCATCGTGCCGTCGCCGTCGCGGGTCTGGGTCAGCGCGTTGCCGGTGTCGGGCAGGGACGCTTCGACGGCGAGCAGGGTGTGGTCGGGGTCAACAACCGGGGGTGGTTTGGCCATAGGGGCAACAGTTCAAACTGGCTGACGGGGACGTGGTGGCACAACTCGCGGGCGCCGGGGCCGCGCGTGTAGTTGCCGACCAACTCGAAGTCGCGCGCCTCGGCCTTCCACAGCGGAATCCAGCCCAGCGCGTCCTCCCACTCGACCACAAAGCGCGCGTCGAGGCGCCAGTCGAGGTCGAAGGCGTCGGCGAACTTCTGCAGCGCGCGCACCTTGCGCTTGCTGACGTAGACGGTCGGGAACTTGGCGCGCAGGCACTTGCGGCGCTTGTGTTCGATGACCGCGACGGCGACGCGGTTGAACACGTCCTCGGCATACCAGTCGACCCGGTTCAGTTCGGGCAGGTGGTGCATCTTCCAGCCCCACAACGTGCCGAGGTAGTCGCCCAGTGCGCGCTCGCGCGCTTGGTCAGCGGGGGATTGAAACAGCGGCATCGGCCCACCCTCGTTCTTCACTCACGTCAATGGTCACGCGCGGCGTCGGGCCGTAGACCTTCACCGCGACCAGCTGCGCCACCTGCGCGTCGTCGACCCAGACGATGCCGGTCAGCGCGTCGAGCACCGCGCGCGCCAGCTTGTCGAGGTCGGGCGGCCGCGTCGCCGGCTTGCTGGCGTCACCGGGCAGCGTGAAGTGCAGGTAGACCACCAGCGGGCCGGTCAGCGGCTGCGTCCGCATCGCCGCCTTGGCGGTCCAGCCGATGGTCTTGCGCCAGTTGCTCAGCTTGCCCCCGCCCGCGTGGTGCACCTTCCCCGCTGCGCTGGCCACCATCGAGCCCTGCGCCTGCGCGATCCCCTCCACCACGAGGTTCACCACGTCTTGCTGCGGCATCCGCACGCTCCTTGTGCCAGCGCGCCGACCGTCGGGCGCGGGCGTCTTGGCTGCCCATCCGCTGGCGGCAGAGGCGATACCCGGCCTCGAACGCCTCGCTGGCCGTCATCCGCTGGATCGCCTTGCGCCGCACGTCGAGCACCGCTTCGAGCCAGTGCCAGCGCCGGAACTCGGCGGTGCACTTACGGCTGCAGGTCGACGGCAGGCGGCACTGAAAGCGGCGACGGATGAGCTTCTCACAGACCACGCACGGCCGCGTGTGCCAATGCGCCGGGTCAGCGTTGCGCTGGCGCACCTTGAGGCGGCGCCACTTGACCGCGCAGGTGCGGCTGCAGGTCAGCCACCGGGCGCGCCGGTGGAACTCGCAGCCCGGCATCGAACACAGCGGCCGCGCCTCGGCCAGCCGGTAGCCCAGCAGTAGGCCCTTGCAGACGTTGCCGCAGGTCAGACGCACGCCGCGCCCACTGCGCTCCACGATGACCCACAGCCCGCACAGCGGGCACCAGAACCAGCGCTTGCGCCCGGGCAGCACCTCGTCGGGGGCGGCAGGGCGGCGGCTGGCCATCGTGCGCCGGATGACCGCCGGGTAAGCCGAGGGCGGCGCGTCGACCGAGATCATGCGTCGCGCCGCTGCCGGTTGCTGGCCACGATCTTGTCGATGCAGTCGCGCCAGTTGCCGCAGCCCGGCGTGTGCGGGCAGCCGCGCGCGCTGTTCTTGCGGACCCGGTGCGCGACCTCCAACTCGGCGGTGGTCGGCGGCAGCGTCGTGTAGGCGTCGGGCTCGTCGTCGAAGCGCCGATTGTTGAGGTAGGTGGTCGGGTGGGGGATCCAGCGCGGGTGCTCGGTCCACTGGCTGCTGGCGGCCTGCAGCGGCAGGATGTAGCGCAGGCGCGCCCACTGCTGCCACGTCAGCTGGAGGCGCTCGAACGCCTCGCGCGCTTTGGCTTTGCCCGTGCGGCGCACCGCCGGGTAGAGGTTCCAGAAAATGTCGAAGCGATCATCGCAGCTGCGCTCGGGCGCGCCCTCGAACAAACCCGGCTGATTCATCACGTCCCCCTCGAAGTACACACGACCCCTATTCCTAGCCTCTGATCTTCACAGAGGCCGGTCACCAACCCACGCTCGAACGCCTGCAGCCCTAGCCCCCGGCAGCTTCTAACATCAGCCACCGGATCTTCTTCACCGCAGTTGAGGCGCGCACCGGGTCGACGGGGATGTAGCCCGTAGAGGCATTGGCGCGGGTCGTCGTGTCGTAGACGTTGCCCGCTTCAGCTTGCGCCCGACAATCGAGTGTCCTGCAGCGCCTCGCTGGCGCGTGTAGCTCGGCAGGTCAACGAGCAATCGGCGGCACCACATCGTGCGTGAGCCCCGGTGTCGGACCCGAGAGGTTGTGTGTGAGTGGGGTTGCGAAAAGGATGGACCGTGCGCTAGGATACGTCTGGTCGCGCTAGCTGACGGTGTGTGTCCCCACACTTTCACGCTTTCTCGGATCTGCGCCGCCGTGACTACCAGCCACGGCGGCGTTTTGTTTGTACTCGCAATCAGCCGCTCGACGCAACCTTCTCGTCGTCGGCGCCGACCAAGCGGTAGCCCAGACTCGGCAGCGACAGCCCGTCGTGGCTGATCTCCAGCGACAGCGCGATGTTGGCGAGGATGTCGGACGCCAACGCGTTGTTCATCGGCACCTCCTCCTTCGGCATCGTGTTGTCGGCCTGCCGGTTGTTGCCCCACTCTTCGACCCGCATCCACTTGCGGTGCCGCTTGCTCGGCAGCATCTCGCGCGCGTAGCCGCGCAGCGTCAGCACGCCGCCGCTGAGCGTAAAGCGCCACGACTCGCGCACGCAGCCGCTGGTGCCCGCGTGCTGCTGCACGGTCACCTCAGACATCGACCAGCGCACTCTCATATCGTCCCCCCGCGTCGGAAGTCGGGCACCACGTCGCGGTCGAGGCAGCACCAGAGGTGCAGGCAGCGCGGGTGGTCGTTCACATACTCGGCCTCGCGCGGCATCACCTGCACGGCGACGCGGTCGGGCCCGATGAGCCAGTCCTTCACCTGCTTCAACTCCTCCCACGTCGGCATCCGGTCGCGCTGCGACACCGAGAGGTGCACCCAGCGCTGCCCGTCGGCCTCGCGGTCGACCGTGAGGATGACCGTCAGCTTGCGCTGCCCGTGGCGCCATGTGTTGGCGCCCAACTCGGTGCACTGCCACCCGGCGGGCAGGACGTGCGGCGTCCACGCATCGGTGAGCACCTTGCCCTCGGGGCTCATCTGCGGGAGGTTCATCGCGCCCCCCGCGTCGACCGCACCACCGGCGCCTTGGGCACGCGCCGCACGCCGGGGATGTCGAAGCTCTCGCCCAACTGCTTGACCAGCGCGTCGAGCCCGGCTTGATTGGGCCCGATCAGCAACGCGAGCAGGTTGGGGTGCCCGACCGCATACTCAGCCAGCACGCGCAGGTCGGTCAGTTCAGCGGCGTAGCTGACGCTGACCGCGACGCCCTTGCTCGCGGACGCGGTGCGCTTCACCGACGTCGTCGGCGCCACGAAGGTGTCGAGCGGCATCGCGCGGATGTCCTCGGCCTGCTGCGGGCTGATGACCGCTGCGGCCTGCGCTTCGGCTTCTCGCCGCTCGGCCGCCTCGCGCGCCTGCGCATCGACCAGCGCCCAGCGCTCGCGCTCTTCGGCCTGCCGACGCGCCATCTCGTAGTCGCCGATCTTGCCGTCGATGATCCCCAGCGCCGCACGCGGCCCCGCGTTGCGCGCGTTCAGTTCCGCGCACAGCCCCTTGTGCAGCGCGTTGGCGCGTTGGATGTGCGGACGGAAGGCCGACTCGATCTCGGCAATCAACGCCTTGACGCCCTCGCGCACCTCGATGGCCAGCCCCATCGTCTCGGGCCCGCTGATGTCAAGCGCCTGCGCGTCGACCAGCACGTCCGCTTCGCCCTGCACGGGCGGCACCACCACCAACTCTGTCGTCGCCTCGGTCATTACCTGCTCCCTCGGTTGTCGTGCTGCTCGTCGCGCTGCAGCTGCCCTTCCAGTATCTCGATGATGCGTTCGCGTGCGGCCAACTCCAGCCGGGCCTGCGCGAGATCGGCGGTGAGGGAGGCGAACCCGGCTTCAATCAGATCCGCCACATTGGAATTGTCATACTCGTAGTTGCCGTATCGGTCGAACGTCATCGCCGCAATCTCGCCAGCGATCCGCTCCGCGATCTGCCGGGCCGTCTCGGTCATTACCTGCTCCCTCGGTATTCCTCCTGCAGCTGCGCGACGCGCAGGCAGGCGCGAAAGTCGAACCAGTCACTCGGATCGCGATACCACTGGACGCGCGGCTCCCCATTGGCCTGCAGCCGCACGCCGTAGCGGTCGTGTGTCTCGGCAAACGGCGCGGCGTAGGCCGCCAGCTGCAGGCCGCACCAGCGCGGCATGTGGCCGGTCTTGAGGTCGACCACCGCCGGGCGCTCGCGCCCGCGCAGCTGCACCCGCAGGTCGAGCCAGCCGCCGTAGCTGCCGCCGTCGACCATCTCCTCGCAGCCCAGCACCTCGACGCCGTGCGTGCGCATCCACAGCTGCGCCGCCTCGAAGTAGGGCACGTCGTCGGGCTCCAGTGTGGCCAGCGCCGCGTCCTCGCTCTCCTGCGTCAGCAGGAACATCGCGAGATGCACGCGCGTGCCCCGGTCGCGGGCCCAGTCAGAGCGCGTGCTGAAGTCGTTGACCAGCCCGGCGGCCTTGAGCACCTGCGTGACCGACGGCACCACGACGCCGCCGCGCGTGAAGGTGTGCGTCGCTTCGTCGAACAGTAGCGGCAGTGTGTCCTCGCTCACGACCGCTCCTTGGTGCCGCGACGCCACGCCAGCGCGCGTTGCCGCATCAGTTCGGCCTGCTCACCGTCGAACTTCCGGCGGCGCGTGCCGTGGACCTCGTTGCTGATGATCAACGCACAGACGCCGCAGACCATCGTGTAGCGGCCGTTGACAAACATCTGCGTGACCAATTTATTGGGGTAGCTGGTGAGGCACCGCGTGCAGGCCGTCATCGCTCGTAGAACAGCACGGGCAGCCCCTCCATCTCGTCGCGCCCGTTGCGCAGCAGCACGCAGCCCTTCTCGCACCATGAGAAGTCGGCTGAGTCTCTGATGACCCAGCCGACCGTGCGCGCGTGCGTCACCAGCGCGCCCCACGACATCTGCGTGGCAGCGACCAGATCCGCCTTCGGCACCTGCACCAGCGTCTTCACGCTGTCCGTCTCGCTGAGCGACGGTGGCGGCCGCCGTGTCACAGCGTCTCCTCCCGGCGCACCACCACGACGCGCTGGCCCTCGACGTTCTCGAAGCTGACGCCGTAGTCGGTCGGGTATTCAATCGAGCCCAGCACCGTGCTCAGCTGCAGCGCGGTCAACTGCGACGTCGACTCGTAGCTGAACAGCTGCTTGATGAGGCTCTTAACGTCGGCCTCGGTCCACGCGAACTTCTTGGCCGTCGCGAACAGCTGCGCGCGGTCGCGGCTGGTGATGGTGCCCTCGCCGCCCAGCGGCACCGCAGGCGGCTTGGCCTTGGCCACCGGCTTGGGCTTGTCGACCGTCGGCTCCGGCGGCGCGCCCGGCGGGGGTGGGTCGCCGATGTCCTGCCGCACCGTCGGCGGCTTGGGCGCGGTCGCCCGCGAGCGCTGCGGCGTCGGCGGCGGCGTGAGCGCCTGCGCCAGCTGTGCGTCGTCGTCCTCTTCAGACGCCACGCCTGCCAGCGCTGAGAGCCCGTAGCGGCGCAGGTAGGTCAGCAGGCTGCCCATGCCCTGCGGTGTCGCGTCAGACAGCGGCAGGCGCAGCAGCGAGCCGATCCACTGCCCAGACGTGTGCAGGAAGCGCGTGTCGACCTGCAGCATCACGGCGCGCTCGCCGTTGACCACGTTGGCCGACTGCACCAGCGCGATGCCGTTCTCGTTCAGTGCCGGGCGCACCGCCGCGATGACCGCCGCCAGCGTCGCGTAGCCATACTTGTAGCTGCCGCGCGAACTGGTGATGTCGGCCACGCGGTCCTTCGCCACCGCCTTGAACTTCAGCTGCGCCGCGCACAGCGCCGTGATGATGTCCGCGACACCATCGCTGCTCTGCAGCACGGGCGACGGCGCGACCGTCATCCGCACCGGCGGTTCACTCACGACACGCGGCGCAACGGCCTGCGTGGTCTGTCCCTCTTCACCCGTCATGGTTATCCCCTCGCGTCCCTAAGATCGCGCTGCCGAACGTGACCGCGCCGACGATGGCGACGAGCACAACCAGCAGCACCAACACACCCAGCGCGGCCCACACTAGAGCGGGTCCGCGCGCACCGCGACGATCTCGCCCGTCTCTTCGCTGCGCGTGATGCGCAGCACGCCGTTGCCCGCGCCTGCTTCAATCGCCTGCGTCACGACGTCGGGCCCGACGCCCAGCACGCTCGCCACGTCGAACACCACCGGCCGCGCCAGCGTGTAGGGCTCGCCCTTGATGACGACCAGCCCCTGCTCCTGCTGAATCCGCTGCAGCACCGCGCGCGTCACCGCCGACAACACGTCCGTCGATCCGTTCATCGTCCTTGTCCTCCTGCTGCGCCATGCAGCGCTTCGAGTGCGAGCACTTCCAACTCCGGCCACAGCACCGCAGCGGGGATACCGAAGATCCGCGCGACCTGCAGCTTCACGCGCAGCGACAACCGCTGGCGCTGCGCCGACCCGTTGCGCAGATGCGTCGGGCTGATGCCGACACGCGCGGCAATCTCGGCGAAGGTCGCCCCGGCGAGACGATGTGCGACGCGCACGCGCACGCCCGGCTCGCGCTGCCGCAGCAGGATCACGTCCTCGGCGTTCAGTGTTCGTTCCATGCCGTCGACTGTCTCATGGACTACAAACGAACGCAAGGCTTACGGACGATCACGGCACAATCGCGCGTTTTCATTAGGATTCGAGGGGGGTTGACAGCCAGCGCTGGGTCCGCATATACTTCGTCAGTCGGTTGAACGCCGACGCCGCCGCATCCCGCGACGGACCCGAGGAGACAGACCAATGGCACACATGATTGACGAAACGACCGGACGCCCAGCTATCGCCTACATCGGCTCGACGCCGTGGCACGGGCTCGGCACCCGCATCACCCCGACGCAGGCGCGCGACATCGACTTCGTCCGCGTGCAGGCCGGGCTCGACTTCATCGTCGAAGCGCGCGGCATCGCGTTCGAGCACAACGGCGCGTGGCAGTCGACGGCGCGTGGGCAGGCCACCGTCCGCACCGACACCGGCGCGGTGCTCGGCATCGTCGGCCCCAGCTACACCGTCGTGCAGAACGCGCAGGCGCTCGACGTGCTGCGCCCGGCGGTCGAGGAGCTTGGCCTCACCATCGCGGTCGCGGGCGCGCTGCAGGGCGGCGCCACGGGCTGGGCGCTCGCGCAGCTGCCGCAGTCGGTCGACGTCACCGGCACCGGCGACACGGTCAACGGCTACGCGCTGTTCCGGTGGTCGCACGACGGCAGCGTCGGCATCGTCGGCGACCTCACCCCCGTCCGCGTGGTCTGCCAGAACACGCTCAACGCCGCGATCAACTCGCGCTCGCAGGCCGCCGTCGTCCGCGTGCGGCACACCGCGTCGGCCGAACGGAAGCTCGACGAGGCCGCGCGCGTGGTCACGAAGCTGACCGAGTCGCTCATCGCCACCGGCGAGACGTTCACGCAGCTGGCGAACTACCGCCTCTCGGCGCGCGAAGTGGTCGCCTACATCGAGGCGGTCTTCCCGCAGGACGGCGACAAGCTCAGCGACGTCGTCAAGGCGCGCCGCTCGACCGTCGCGCAGCTGCTGGAGTCGGGCGTCGGCGCGGAACTGGCGAGCCCCGGTGGCGTGCCGACCGCGTGGGGCGTCTACAACGCGGTCACCGAGTACTTCGACCACGTCCGTCCTGCCGAGGCGGCCTCCGCTGCTGGCCGTGCGCGCGCCAACGAGTCGGCGTTGTTCGGCGGCAACCACGACACCAAGCGGTTCGCGCTGGCGCAGGCCCGCGAACTGGTCGCCGCGTAGCGGGCCCGGCCGGGGCTCTCGGGCCCCGGCCACCTACTCAGACATCGAGGGAGACACGTTCATGTTTACGACCACCGGCAACCTCTGCTTCGTGCTCGGCTGCCACAACGGCCGCGCCACCCAGTCAGCCATCCACAAGCTCTTCGGCCGCGTCGCCTGCTGCGACAGCCACCACCCAGACCGTGGGGGCATCGGCCGCCCCTTCGGCGACCCAGACGCGCCGGTGGCCCAGACGGCCCCCCAGACCGCGCCCAAGCCCGCTGGCGGCCTTCGGACGCCGTTGACCGTGTCCGCGTCCCCGAACCGCCCGAAGCCCTCGGTGGGCCCGGCCGGGGCGATAGTGAGCCCGCTGGAGGCGGCACGCCGTGTCGCCGCCGCCCGGCAGGCCGCTCGGCAGGGAGGTGGGCTGTGAGCCGCCCCGGCCCCGTCCTGCCGACCGTGCACCTCAACGGCACGTCGGCCGAGGCGCTCGCCGAGGCGCTGACCGTCGCACTGGAGAAGCTCTGGGAGGCGCAGCAGGCGCTGCAGGATGCGGCACCCAACGGCCGCGACTATTATCCGCAAGGGCCAGCGCTGGCACAGCTGGCGCAGGAGCAGCACCGGCAGCGTGCCGAGGCGCTGCAGGACATCCGCACCGACCTCGCCACGGTGCTCGACTCGGTGCTCGATCAGCAGCAGAGGAGACAGCGATGAGTTTACAGAGAGGGTTCACGCTCGCGGCCGCAGAGACAGAGATCACGCGCCGACTACTGGCAGGCGAACACGTCCTGCTGATCGGCGCCGCCAAGACCAATCTGCCCACGCAGCTGGCCGACCACCCGCAGGTCGACCTCTGGGACAGCGAGTGCCGGATGCGCCGCGTCATCCCGTCGTCGGCGCGCATCGTGCTCTTCACCAAGTGGGTGGGGCACAACCAGCACAAGTGGATCCGCGAGGATGCCGCGAAAGACCGCGCGCGCTTCATCTGGCCGGAGCTACTCGGCACCGGCGAGATCCGCCGCCTGCTGCAGCCGCTGCTACCCGCGTCGACGGAGCCTGCGCCGGTGGTCGTCGCGCCGGTCGAGACACCGGCGAAGCCGGGAGACTTCGATTACGACCCGCCTGCGCCCGCACCGCCGACGTGCACGGTGTGCGACTGCGGCACCGTGCCGGGCGTGACGTGGGGCGGCAGCACGCGCGAGTTTGTCGAGCAGCACTGGAACCACGACGTCGAGCACATCGGTGGCTGGCAGTCGCGCGAAGCGAAGCGCCTGCATCGCCTCGCCGCGCAGCACGGGCTCAGCTGCACGCTGCACTACATCGAGAAGCTGGTGTCGCAGCTGAACATCGCGCGCGAGCAGAGCACACGCGATGAGGCGGCGCTGACGCAGGAGCGCCGCGCGCTGGCCAACGGCGCGCTGGCCAACGAGAAGATCGAACAGCAGCTGCGGCACGCGGTTGAGCGGCCGACGGTCGCAGAGCGCGTCGAGCAGTGGCTCGACAGCACCGAGGTGGTCGCGCCGCCGCCGGTGGTCGTGGTCGACGCGGGCGAGGCGCGCATCAGCGCCGAACTCGGCGAGCTACTGCGCATGATCGACGACGCCGCCGCCGTGCTGTCGCTCGCGCGCGAAACCATCGTGCAGCTGGCGAAGGAAAACTCGGAGCAGCGCAACATGCGCGACCGTGTGCGGGCCAAAATGCAGGCCGCCCTCGACTCGATCTGATTCGGGCTATAGCCCGCTATTTCCATCTGACCCCCGGGTTTCCTTAGGGTTTCCCGGGGGTTGACATACCCAGCGCTGGGTGTCATACTCTTCTGGTCGGGCGGTGGTCGCCCGGCACCCGAGGAGAGACACCAATGGCCAAAATCACCAACAGCATCGACACCCCGTTCGGCACCTTCACGCGCAAGTCCGACACCGCCTACGCCTTCGCCGCCGTCGCCGAGGCCGCCGTCAACCCAGAGCAGGGCCTGCGCGTCACGGGCAACCGCAAGGGCGACGCCGCGCTGTCGGACCCCGACTACCTGCACCAAGGCCGGAGCTACCCGGGCGAGCAGCGCGTGCGCTATCACATCGTCTGGTCGCGCACCGAGGCAGGCGCGCGCAAGAACGCCGAGAGCTACGTGTGGCAGGCGGCGCGCTGCGCCGGTGTGTTCCCCGTCGCCACCCGCTAACCGACAGACCCCCGAGGAGCCACGACCATGAACCAACGCGCCGCCACCATCACCTTCTGCGGCTGCAGCACCGGCTGCAGCGCCACTGTCATCGACGCGGACGGCAAGCTCACGCTGCCGTCGGCGCAGCTGGCCGACAACTTCGTCTTCGACTGGGACGGAGGCGTCGACTACGTCGAGCTATTCGTGCGCGCCCACGTCGTTGGCCAGACCTTGCGCGACGCGCGCGGTCGGCTCTTTGTCGTGCGCCCCGAGGGCGCTTGACACCCAGCGCTGGGTTCGAGTAGGATCTGTGAGTCGGGCATTGACGCCCGGCACCGAGGGAGACACCCAATGACCAAAGCCGCTGAGATCGCCGCGCTCGACTCGTTCATCGCCAAGCTAGGCACCGCGTCCTACCTCGGCCCGTGGCTCGCGGACAACCGCGAGGCCATCGTGGCCGACATCCGCAACGACCTGCCGGTCGACATCCTGCTGCCGCGCGCCGCCGTGCGGAAGGCCGAGGAGACGGTCGCGGTGGCGAAGCAGGACGCTGCCCGCATCGTCCGCGAGGCGCAGGACCGCGCGCAGCAGCTGCGCACCGAGGCGCAGGCGCAGTGCGACACGCAGCGCCGCGTCGTCGCCGACATCATCGCCCGGCACTGCGCCGAGGCCCAGCGCGCGCTGGTAGGGGGCCGCTAATGGCCCGCGCCAGCAAGCGTGCCAGCGTGCCCGCCAAGGGCGACTACTACCCGACCGTGCGGGCGTGGTGCCAGCGGCTGGGGATGACCGCCCACGACCAGCGGGCCAACGAGGTGATGCTCGACGCGCGCGGCTGTCGCGTCTACGTCGCCGCGGTGATGGGCCCGCGCTTCCCGCTGTTCCTGCGGCGGATGAGCGCCAGCGTCGGCCGGGGCGGGTCGCGCTACATCACGCTCGACAGCGACACCATCAAGGCGCGCCAGATGAGCCTCGGCACCGTGCTGCATGAGTGTGCCCACTCGATTCAGCTGCTGCGCGAGCGCGAGCGCAAGGCCGTGCGGCAGGAGATTTGGCAGCGCACCCGCAAGGCACGCCCGGCGCCCCAGCAGCGCGGCGCCCGGCGCCAGCTGCACGGCGAGGCGTTCTGCCGCACCTACGCCCGGCTCCTGCGGGACACGTTGTAGGGGGGTTGACACCCAGCGCTGGGTTCGAGTAGGATCAGTTGGGTCGGGCGTTGGTGCCCGGCCCGACCCGAGGAGACAGACCGATGGACAGACAGACCGCCACCACGCACCTCGCCAAGGTGTTCGCGTTTCTCGCCTGCGGCAATGCCGCGAAGGCCCGCCCGCACGCCGCCGCGCTCGTCGCGTGGTTGCAGAGCCTCTAACCGTTCGGACCCGAGGAGCCACGACCATGAAGCACAGCATCAAGCAGAACCGCTACGGCAACTGGGCCGCCTACACCAGCGGCAAGCACGTCCAGTACTTCTTCAACAGCCACCTCGCCGGTGGCAACGCCGGTGCCGACGACCAGCAGCAGCAGGCCGAGGCGTGGCTGCTCGCGCGCAACCGCGAGCGCGTCGTCGCCGAACACGGCGCAGACCTCGCGCGCCTAGAGCGCGGCGTCAACCGCACCGCGCTGTCGGTCACCACGACCGATGTCGGCTTCGCCGCCGCGCTGGTGCAGGTCGCCGAGGAGCGCCAGCTGCCGGTGCTCGCGACGCCGGTGCTCATCGGTCGCGCCAAGCGCGTGCCGCACATCCGCGTCACCGTGCGCTACGCCGACGTCGACATCGAGGTGTCGGGCATAGGCGAGAGCGTGCTGCTGTTCAGCGGCCAGAGCGCCGAGGGTATCGACTGGCTCGACGAGCACCTGCAGTCGGGCCCGCGTCTGGGCTCATCGCGCGCGGTCGAGCACCGCTTCGCCGGAGCCATCATCGAGGGCGCCGCTGACGCGGGCCTGCGCGTGCGGGTGCTGTGATGGTGACGTGGATCTTCCGCAACAGCGACGGGCACGTCACGCACCTCTGCGACGCCTGCGGACGCGCGAAGGCGACGCAGCTGGACCTGCGCCTGCCGCGCGAGCACGAACACGGCGCGTCGACACGCAAGGGCACCGGGCGCACCGGCTACGTCATCACGATCAGCCGCGCGCCACAGACCGACGATTGGCTCTACAACGTGCGCTGCGCGCACTGCGAGGGCCCCGCGACCGACGAGATCAACCACTACGTGAAGACCGGAGACTGACGATGGATCCCAACGCCAACCTGCAAGAACAAGAACGCATCCTCGGCGCGCACGGGCGCGTCCATGAACTGGACCGCCAGCGCCTCGCCGAACTGCGCGCGGCGCTCTCCCGCTGGCTGTCGCGTCACGGCTTCGCGCCCGACTGGGACGCCTGCCCGCGCGCGGCGCGCCACTTCGGCCACGGCCCGATGGCCGCCGAACGCTACTGGGGACGCTGAATCCCTAGCAAACCCGGGGGTTGACACACCCAGCGCTGGGTGTGCTATACTCTTCTGGTCGGGCATGTCGCCCGGCGCGAGGGAGACACCGACCATGACCATCACCGCCAAATACGCCAGCGTCTGCACCAACTGCAAGTCGACCATCAACCCCGGCACGCTCATCGTGTGGGAGCGCGGCGCGGGCAGCCGCCACGCCATCAGCGCCGACTGCGACGTCGCCATCACCAAGCGCCGCATCGAGGCGCAGACCTCGGCCAAGCCCGCGCCGGTGGTCGACCTCACGTCGGTCGTCGCGTTTCTCGCGGCCGCGCGCGACCGTGGGCTGAAGTCGCCGAAGACGCGCTTCGCCGCGCCGGGCTCTGGCGAGCTAGCGCTGTCGCTGGCGCCGCTGACGGGGAAGAACCCGGGCGCCGTCTACGTCAAGGTCAACGGCGAGTACACGGGCAAGGTCACCGCCGACGGCACGGCCTACGGGCTGACGCCGGTGCTGGTCGACGCGCTGCGCGCCATCGCCGCCGACCCGGCCGCTGCGGGCGCCGCCTACGGCCGCCTCACGGGCAACTGCAGCTTCTGCACGCAGGGGCTCACCGACGAGGGCAGCCTCGAAGTCGGCTACGGCCCGAAGTGCGCGAAGAACTACGGCCTGCCCCACAAGCCGCGCGGCAGCGCCAAGGCGACGCCGGTGGTCGCGGCCCGGCAGGCCGAGGCGCAGGACGCCGCCGACAGCCTGCGCGCCTGCACGGGCGCGGTGCGCGTGACGGTCACCGACGGCCCGGTCGTCGCGACGTCGCACGCCGCTTACGACCACGACGGGACGGAAGACTACAACCTGCTGGCGGCGCGCGAGGCCAGTTGGCGGCTGTAGGCCACCGCTGGGTGTGCTACTCTGAACGACTGACCCTTGAGGGAGGGACGACATGAAAGTGAACATCGCGATTGAACTGAGCGAAGACCAGCTGCGCCGCGTGCGCGCTGGCGCCTACAAGCGAGGCGGGCGCGCGACCCGCAGCGAGGTGCGGATGTGGGTGACGCTGCTGGTCGGCCGCGCGCTGCAGGCGGGCCCCGACCCGATCACCCGCCGCAAGGCGACGCCCAAGTCGGAGCCCCGGCCGGAGCCGGAGCCCGACGTCGAGGTGACCGACGAGACGCGCTGCGCGCACTGCAAGCGCCAGCGCGACAGCCACGGGAAGATGATGTTGACGTGCCTGCCGGGCTTCGGAGCGCCCGTCGGCAGCCGGTTCAGCCCGGCAGGAGGATGACGTGCTTATCGACGTGACGGTGCAATCAAACGGCTATGACATGCGGCAGCAGGGGAAGCGGATCCACCTGCTGCCCGACGTGCTGGAGGTGCGCTACAACACGCGCGGCGGCAAGATCGACATCGTGCGGGGCACCCGCGACAAGCTCGCGTCCGCGCTGCGCAAGGCAGGCTACGACGTCGTGTGGATCGATCAGAACCCGGCGGTCGTGCTCGGCGCGATGACCAGCCAGCGCAAGGCCGAGGCGTCGCGCAAGAACGGCGCGAAGCACAAGGGCACCAAGCGCAAGGCGGCGGCGAAGGCTACGCCGACCACTGCCCGCTGATGCTGACGCTGGGCTGGAAGCCGCTGGCGTGCGCCTCGCGGAACAGCTGACCGTCCACGAACAACTGGGCGGTCAGCGTGCCCTCCTCGAACAGCGCCGACGACACCACCAGCGACATGAACATCAACGTGCGGGTCGAGCGGATGGTGGCGAACCACGGCAGGTCGGTCGTCAGTAGCGTGGTGCCTTCCGACGTGCTGCTGTGGCTGATGTCGACCCGGCGCACGGTGCCCACGACGCGGAACTCGAACTCATGCACCTTCGCCGGTTCGGGCACCGGCGTGGGCCCGGGCGTCGGGTTGCGGGCGGCGTTGCAGGCGTCGCGCCGCGCGGCGTCGTGGATCTGCTCGCACTCGTTCTCGTCTTCGTCGGAGCAGGCGCAGGCGGCGGCCACGACGGGGAGCACGGCAGACAGAAACATGCGGCGGTTCAGCTGGGTCATAGGCTGGCCAGACTAGCACATCGAACGATAGGTTCACCGAGGGAGCGAGACAATGGAAGCGATCATTTTTTGGTTCATCGTCGGCGCGGTCCCGCTGGTGCCGGTCGTGCTGTTCCTCCTACTGGTCGAGGACTAGCGGGCGGGCAGCACCGCCAGCAGCTGCACGATGATGACAAGGATCACCGCGACCCACAGCGGGGCCTTGCCCAGCGAACTGGCGATGGTGATCAGCAGCGCGGCAACGAGCAGAATGAGTGTGATTGTCAACATGGCTGACCTCCGAGAGCGGGGTGGCCGGTCTATAGACCGAGGTGGACGCATGGCGGTCGTGAAGCTCGAACCAAAACCGCGACGCCCCGTGCGCAACCCGGCGACGGCGCATCTGCGTCGTCACCCGATGGGCGTCTGCACCGGCTGCGGCGTCGGCGCGAGCTTCGATCACATCCTCTACACCGACACGATGAACGACGACTGGCACGCCGACTGCTACGTGCGCGTCAAGCGCCACGGGCCGCCGAAGCACTGGTCGCTCGGGCGCCGCGTGCTGCCCTTCACTCGCTGACCGGGTGAATCTGGTCGCGCGAGAACACTTGATACTCGTCGGGGTTCACGCGGTCGCCGCGAAACACCACGCCGTCGTGCTCGGGCGTCAGCGCCTCCAGCGCCTTGCGCTTCGCGTCGCCGAAGCTCAGCCCCTTCTTCTGCAACCGCCGCACCGCGTCAGTGATGTCCAGCGGGTGGCGCATCGAGACGTGCGCGGCGAGCACCCGGCCCGCAGGCGTCTTGATGCCCGCGCCCGGCGGCCGCGTGTAGCCCGAGGCCGCGCGCGGGTCGGTCGTGAACGACACACCGGCGGCACCCGACCGTGGCCGCACGTTCTTGCGCGCCGGGTCAAGGTCGGTCACCGCGATGTCGCGCGACGTACTGCCGTGGTAGAGCGTCAACGGGGCCCCGCCGGGCTCGCGCAGCAGCGGGCGCTGCGTGTCCTGCGACGTCGCCGTCACGTCGTCACCGACGCGCCCCCGGGCGCCTAAGTCGCCCTCCGGTGCGGTCGCCGCTGCGGCGGGTTCCCGCTGCTGGCGCGCGCGCTGGCGCTTCCACCACTTCAGCATCTTGGCCTGCTCGCTCGACAGTCGCGGGTCGGCTTCCAGCGCCGCGATGCGCGAGTCGATCTGCGCCGGGTCCAACGTGGACGCGCGCTCGTAGACGCCGGGCCGCCGGGCCGCTGCCGCCTTGCGTCCCGCCGGGCTGCCGCGCTGCCACGCCATGCCGCCGGTCTGCTGCTCTTGGAACTTCAGCAGGTCGAAGACCGAGTACTGGTTGAACTCCATCCCCAGCGTCTTCGCGATGAGGTTGTTGTGCCCGCGCGACGGCGTCGCCACCACATCGAGCACCAGCGTGCCCTTGGGCACCTCGCGGCCACCGAACTTCACCGGCAGCTTGCCTGCGCGGCGGTCGGCCGGTGTGCGCCCGGTGCTGACCCAGCCGCCAATCGCGTAGTCGGGGTTGCGCAGCAGGTCGGCGTTGTCCTGCATGAAGGCGACCACGGCAGGCGTCCAGCCTTCCTTCGCGTTGCGCGCCGCCGGAGGAATCATCAGCTGGCGCTCGGGGAAGATGGACACCGCCGTGACGTCGTCGCCGCCGCGATGCTGGCCGCTCAGCGTGGTTGTCGACCCGCCGTTGGCCTCGATGCTCTCGGTGATCTCTTTGGCCAGCTTGGTGTCGCGGTCGGTCACCAGCTTCTCGGCGACCTCGCGCTGGCGCTCGGCGCTCATCCGGCCCGACACCGGCGTCTCAGCCAGCCGCGCCTCGGTCGCCTGCTGCAGCACCTGCTGCTGGTCGAGCGGCAGGCCCTGCGTGCCCTTGCGGCCGCCGAACAGATCGCTCCCATACTTCTCGCGGAACCACAGCGCCGCCTGCGCGTGCTCGGGCTCCATGCCTGCGCGGCGCGCCGCCTCCATCACGTTGCGCTCGGTCATCTCGTAGCCGACGTCGGCGATGGTCTTGCTGCTGACATACTCGCTGCCCTGCGCGGTGCTGCGGTGCGCCTGCCGCACGGTGGGCGTCTCGAACTTCTGCGCCAGCACCTGCGACTCGCGCTCGATGCGGGCCAACTCGCGCGGCGTGATCGGCGTGCCACGGGCCTCGGCGCGCTTGGTCGCCTCGGCCATCAGCCGCTCTTCCAGCTGCGACTGCCGCGTCGGGTCCACGCGGCCTTCGACGACGCGCTGCCGACGGTCGCCACCGCGCACCAGCGGCTGCCCGGTCTTGGGGTCGATCACCGGCGCGCCGCTGGGCGTGCGCCGCACGACGGGCTCGTCGGTGCGCAGTGGGATTTCAGTGGGCAGCCCCATCGCGCGGAGGATCCAGCGGTCGTTGGTGGTCGGCGTGATCATCTGGCCGATGGCGTTCTCGCGCTGGATGCCCGCGAGGTTGTGGAAGTAGCTCTCGATCTTCCGCCCGCCCAGTTCGCCCTTCGTGCCTTCGATGATCGCGCGCAGCGCCGGGATGCCCGGCTTCTCCTCGTCCATGCCGAACACGCGCTCGACCTCGCGCTTGCGGCGGCCCTTAGCTGGCGCCACCCGCTCGGTCGTGATGGCGCGACTCTGCAGCCACTCCATCAGTTCCGGCCGCGTGAGGTCGTCGGGCGCGGCGGCCACGATGTCGGCGACGCGCTTGTAGAGCCGGAAGTTATCCGCCGGGGGCGTGTTGGTGCCGAACGCCGCCAGCGCCTCCAGCCCGAAGTGCTGCTTGGGCGTGAGCCCGGTCGTGGGGTCGACCAGCGCGTTGGACCCGGCCGGGATGTGCTGCTCGACCATGTCGCGCGCGCCTTCATACCAGCCGCTGTTGACCGCCTGCTCGGTGTCGATCATCCGCTCGGTGCGCCGCACGTCGGTGAGCTTGCGCCCGCTGGCGGCGTCGGCCTGCTCGACCAGCGTGCGGGCCTTCTCCTCCGCGCTGGCCAGTTCGCCTTGCACCTTCTCGGCGATCCGCTCGGGGGTCCACGTCGGGTACTTCTGCTGGAAGTGGGCCGTCAGCATCGGCTCCAGCTTCTGCCGCGCGATGGCCGGGCTGCGCCCCTCGGCGAGGTCACCGGCGATGTGCACCAGCGCCTTGCGGGTCGGCGGCATCCGCTTGTAGGCCATCGCCCCGAACGCCACGCCGCTGCCGCCCAGCGCGAGGATCTGCAGGCCGCTGGCCACCGACGCCCGCGTGCCCTCGTCGGGGATGAGCCGCCGCATGGCGGATGAGTCGGCCAGTTCCTGCGCCGACAGCGCGAGCGTAGGCCCGGCCACCACGTTGACGCCGCCCTCGGTCGCCCCGGCCAGCAGCCGACGGCCAATCCGGCCCGATAGCGCCTTGACCGTCGCGGCAGGCTCCGCGCGGGTGCCCAGCGCGCCCAGCCCGAACTGCAACCCGCCGCCGATGACCTGCCCGGGGTCGCCGGTATCCAAACCGCGCTGGAGCCCCGCTGCGCCCTGCAGGGCGGTGGCCCCCGCCAACGTCCGCGCCACCGCCGATACGGGCTTGGCGAAGCGCGTGGCCGCTGCCAGCGGCCGTAGCGCGGAGGTCGCGGCAAACCCGACGTCGAGCGGGGACGTGAACTGCGCCGCCGTCTTGAGCATCCGCGTCAGCGTCGGGTGGCCTTCGATGGTGGGCGCCGTCAGCAGCGGGCGGCTGGCCGGTTCGAGCAAGTCGGACGCCGACTGCAGCAGGTTGCCGCCGCCCGCCCGCAGCACCTCCGGCGACGACCGCAGGCGCGCCTCCTCGACCGACTCGGGCGAGTGCTGCTCGGGGTCGAGGCTGGGGTCCACCGGCTCGTCGTCTTCGTCGGGGACGCGGTCGGGGATGGGGTCGGTGCCGCCGTCGGGGTCGGTGTCGGGCTCGGTCGCCCCGGGCGCCAGCGACTGGCCCGACTGGATGAGCGCCTGCTGGAGCCGCTCCTCCTCGGGGGTCAATCCCTTGCCGTCGGTTTCGGGCAGCGCCTCCTGCCCCTCGCCGACGCCCCCGGCCACCGACTGCACCGCCATCCGCTGCATCACCGCGCGGAGCCCCTCGACGTCGTTCTTGCGCAGCGCGTCGAGGAACGCGAGCCGGGCCTTGGCCGTGAACAGATTGAACTCGGGAGACTTCACCAGCTTGGTCGCGCCGTAGATCAGCGCGCCACCGGCCACGCCTGCCAACCCCGCCGGGTTGCCCGACATGATCGCGCCGATCACCCCGCCGCTCGACACCGAGGCTCCAGCGATGGCCGCTATTTTTTCGCCCAGCCCCTTGGTCTGGCCGGTGCGCCGCACCACGGTGTCGCTGATGACGTCGTCGAGGTTGGTGTTCCAGCTGTAGGCGCGGTTGGGCGCCACGATCTCGGGCACCTTGTCGGCGATGCCGCCGCGCAGCGCGTGGGCGCCTTCCTTGGTCGCGCCGCGCTTGCTGGCCTCGGCCATGTCGGAGAGGAACCCCTTGCCGCGTGCGCCCGCGACGAAGTCGTCCCAGATTTGCCGCACGTTGCGCGCGGCGTCGACCGACATATCCGACCCGTAGGCTTGCAGCTGCTGCGTCAGCCCGTCGATGGTGTCGACCGCCGCTTGGTTGTGGACGATGGGCGCGCCGGTGGTGTCGTTGGCGCCCATGAACGACTGCCGGAACGTGCGCAGGCGGTCCAGCAGCGGCTGCGTCTCGATGCGGCTGGGCTCGACCTCGTCGGCGAGTCGGCCCAGACGCTTGCTCGCGACCCGGCCCGCCCGGTAGACGGTCTTGACCGCGCGGCCGCGCAGCGCGGTGTGGAAGACCTGCGACACCTCCTGCAGGCCCGCCAACTGCTGCGCGCGCTGCATCAGTTCCGGCTGCAGCGTCTTGAGCACGTCGTCGACCGTGGCCTGCGCCGCCTTGAGCGTGCCCAGCGACGTCGCGGTGGGGTTGAGCGCCCGCAGGCCCTTGCTGACGTTGAGCAGCGACTCACGCGCCTCGGGCGCGAGCACGACACCGACGTTGTTGGACTGCGCCAGCAGGTTGTCGGCGGCGATGAGCACCGACCGCCGCGCGGCCTTCAGCTTCCCGGCGACGCTGGCCTGCCGCACGTTGCTCAGCACGTCGTCGATGTGCTGGCCCGCGACGTCAGCCGCCGCCCGCGCGCTCTTCTGCAGCTTGTCGAGCCCGGCGAACCACGGCGACTGCTCGACGAACTCGCGCCAGTTCTGATCGACCCACCGCTTGTTTTCCTTGATGGTCGGCGACAGCACCATGCCCGCGTTGTGCTTGGCGGCCGCCAGCTGCGAGGCTTCATCGGCGGCGCCGCCCGGCATGAACCCGCCAAGGATGCCACCGGCGACCGCGCCCTCGGCGCCCCGGCGCGACTGCGCCTCGCCCAGCACGCCACCGACAGCGGCCTCGCGCGGGATCGCCTTGGCGATGCGCAGCAGCCGCGAGCCCTGCGCGCCGCGCGACACGGGCAGCGCAGCGGTCAGCGCCAGCTGCGTGCCGAACGCCCCGCCCTTCTGCCAGCCGTTCTCCAGCTGCAGCGACTCGTCGAAGGTGCCGTATTCCTTGGGCTCGGGCACGCGCGACGACGGCAGCGCCATCGCCTCCAGCGCGGTGTCGCGCACCGGGTTGCTCGGCATCTCGCGGCCGGTCATTGCCGACAGCATCGACTCAGCGGCGCCGGGCCCGGCGTATTGGTAGAGGGCCCGCAGCGTGTTGATGGCTTCGCGCGGCACTTCTTTCGCGCCGCCGATCAGCATCTGCTTCGCGTTGCCGAACGCCATGTCGCGCATGACGTCGAACACCGGCCGCTCGGCCGTCTCGCGCTCGGCAGCGGCCTCGGCCTGCGGGCGCACGGGCATCCCCGACTCGGCCATGATGTCGCCGAAGTCGGGCGTCTGCAGCGCCCCGCCCAGCGGCGAGGTGTCGCGCATCGCCGAGAGCATCGACGGCCCGCTGCCGGGCATCGTGAAGCCGGTGTCGGGCGGGGGCGGCGGCGCGCTGGCGGGCGCGAACGCCTTGATGTCGCCGAGGCTGTATTGACCCATCAGCGTCTCACTGCGCGTCGAAGTCGTTGGGCCCGCGCACCTCGGTCACGGTCTTCCACGACGGCGGGTTGCCGACGTAGACGCGGTCGCCGACGCTGACACCCGCCTTCGGGGCGCCGACGCGGATGTCCTTGGGCAGCGGCTGGTGCGACGCGCCCGCTGCGCCTTTGCCTGCGAACGCCTGCACGCGCGGCGTCACGCCGGGGATCGCCGTGCGCTGGCTACTGAAGTCGAACGACGGCGACGCGGCGGCCGTTGCAGGCTTGACCGGCGGCGCCTCGGGCTCGGGCGCCAGTTCGACGCCCCCGCTCGCGCCCTTCTGCAGCAGACGCGGACGCGGGATGCCCTTGAGCACCATCGGGTCGTCGCTCGCGTTGTAGTCGCGCAGCACGTCCCACGGTTCGATGTTGCGACCCAGCGCCTGCTGCGCGGTGTCGTAGGCCCGGGCCAGCTGGCGGTTCTTGTGGTCCTTGTAGAGCCCGGCGGCCTCGTCGATCATCCCCTGCATCTGCTCGGGCTTGAGGATGTTGCCCTTCCACAGCGTGTTCCACAACTCGCGCGTCTTCTCGGGGATCGACGCGGCGTTTTGCGCCGACGCATACTCGCCGGGCAGAATCGCAGAGCCCGGGTCGAGCAGCTTGAACATGCCGAACACCAGCGCGCGCTGGCTGGTGAGGTTGCCCGCCTTCGCGCGTTCGCCGCTGCCCTTGATCGACTCCCACGCCAGCGACCGCGTCGCAAACGGCTTGCTCTCGTCGATGTAGACCTTCTGCAGCGCGGCCCGCGCGCGTTCCTGCACGGTGCTGTAGGTGCGCGTCATCCCGCCGGTGGTGTTCTCGCCTGCGGCCGCGCGGCGCCGCTTCTCGTCGAGCGCGAGCAGTTGCGCCAACCGCAGCTTCTTGAGCGTGGGGTCATCGTCCGACGCCGCCCACTCCTGCCGCGCCGCCAGCATAATCTCGCGCCGCTGGTCGCGGTCGGGCGGCTCGCCGGTCTTCTCGGTGAAGGCGTCGATGCGGTCGCGCACGAAACCCTCCCAGCCCATCTCGTCTTTGAAGCCCAGCCGCCGCGTCTCGGGCCCGCCGACGGTGCGGCTGCCCATGCGGCCCAACTCGGCCACGGTCATCTCTTGGCCCCGGAACGTGATCGTGGCCTTGGTCGCGGCCGCGTCGAGCGTCTCGCCGGGCGCGAGGAACTTGCGCATGTTCTCGATGGCCGCGTCGTAGGTCTTCGCCGCGTCATCCTGCACGGCCTTGACCAGCTGCGGCTTGACGACCGCGCCCAGCTTCATCGTGTCGATGCCCTGCGGGGCATACATCGGCGCCACAGAGCGGTAGTAGGCGGTGGCCGCCTCTGGGGTGTCGAACTTCATGCCGGTTTCGAGCAGCTTCTCGACGGCGGCGTTGCGGTCCTTCACGCGCTCGGCTCGCAGCTGCTGGTCCTTCTGGATGCGCTGCAGGCCCCGTTCGCGCCGCGCCGCATCGAGCTTGGCCTGCTCCAGTTCGTGTTCGCGCTGGGTCGCCTGCCCGCGCGCGTAGCCGCCCAGCATCCCGGTGGCGCCCGCCATGCCGCCGCCGAACTTGCCGACCATGCCCGCTGCCAGCAGCGGCACGATGGCCTCCATCAGCGTCTGTTTGAAGCCGGGCTGCTCGCGCACCGGGTCGAGGAAGTCGCGATAGTCGATCTCGGGCTCTTGGTCCTGCGTGAACACCGACGACAGATCGAGGTCGTCGTCGTGCCCCGGCAGGTAGGGCGCGTCGGTCTGCGCCGGGGGCACGGCCGGGCCGCCCTGCAGCAGCGGGATGCCCATCGCCGGGCGCACCGGGTTGCTGCTCGGCAGCGGCGGCATCGGCGACACCGGCAGCGGGTTGTAGCTGTTGAGCGCTTCGGGCCCGTTGGTCAGCGCGCCGCCGAGGAGGAGGTCAAGGGGAGAGGCCATGACCTACGCTCCCAACCACGCCTTCATGCCCGCGCCAATCACCGGCGCGGCCACCTGCCCGACCGTGCCCCACATCGCGGTCTTGTTCGCATCCGCGTAGCGCTTGGCCTCGTCCTGCTGCCGCTGCTGCGCCAGCTGCTGCTCATACAGCTGCTGCGGCGTGCCGAAGCCGCCGAGGATCTGCTGCATCTGCGCGAGACGCTGCTGGCCCAACTGTGCGGGCAGCGCGGAGGTGCCGAGGTGCTGCTCGCCGCGTTCCATGTCCTGCATGTAGCCCTGCTGCTGCAGGCCCGCCAGCTGCCCGGCGATGCCGACACGGCGGTCGCCGAGGCTCGACAGCAGCTGCGCGAGGTTGCTGGCGATGTTGGCGCGCTGTCCCTCGAACGACGCGCGGTTGTTGGCGTCGGCCTGCCCGTGCTGCGACAGCCCGCCGCTCATCGTCACCGCGAGGTCGCGCCGACGGTTGCGCTCGTCGGTCACGTACTTGAGCAGGTCGCGCTGCTGCGACGCCCGCGCGCCTTCGTATTCGCCTTCAAGCAGCGCGCCCGCTTCCTGCGCGGTGCCGGAGGTCGGCGACATGCCCATCGACGCGAGCCGTTGCCGCAGCTGGTCGGTGCGGTCGTCGCGCGATCGCGCAAGGTCGTCAAAGAACCGGGCCTTGAGCGCCGCCTCATCGGAGGCGCTGTAGGGGTCTTGGTTCAACTCCTTCATGCGGTTGGTGGTCGACGTCGCGTATTGCCCCAAGTAGGCGTTGGGTGGGGCAGTTCTCTTTGAGAGCCCGCCGAGGTTTTTGAGCGCGTCGGTCAGACGCGGGTCTTCCCGCAGCGCCCCGCGCAGGATGTTCTGCGACTCGCCGTAGTTCGGGCCCGGCTGCGACAGCTGGCTCATGCGCTGCGTCCAGCTGGACATGATCGGCTGCGTCAGCGGGTCGTCGAAGAACGGGCTCGGACCCGTGTTGAGCGAGAAGCCCGGCTGCGGGTAGGGCGACTGCTGCTGGCCCTGCGGCTGCGTCCACGACGGCGTGCCCTGCGGCGCCATCACCGGCGACGGCATGTAGGGCTGCATCTGCTGCTGCGACGGCGCGTAGGGCTGTGGCTGATACTGCGCGGACATCACGGCCCTCCTAGCTCATGTAAGGCGGCTGCTGCAGTTGGCTCTGCATCATCGCCGAGGTGATCGCGCGCGGGTCGACGCCGCCGAAGTTGGGATACTGCGCGCCGGGCAGGCCCCCGCCAGCGGGCGCGCGTGGCGTCAGCCCCGGCAGGCCGCCCGCGTTGTATTTCTGCGTCCACTGGTCGATGCCACCGCCGGGCTGCTTCATGTAGGTCGGCATCATGCCCGACGCCATCGACAAGCTCGCCTGCTGCAGCGGCTCGGCCGCCATCATGCGGTCCTTCTGGAACGACAGCAGCTGGTTGAGCGCGTCGCTGGTCTTGCCGCTCTGCGCCTCCGCGTCGCTGGTCTTCTTCTTCTTGCCCAGCATCGAGCCGATCAACCCGATGGCCAGCGGGGCCAGCAGGCCGAAGATGGCGCGGTCGTGCACTGACGGGCCCAGCAGCCACGGCGTGACCACCAGCGCATCGAGCAACAGCAGCGCGACGACGAGGACGAGCTTGAACACGCGAGCCATCTTACGCCTCCACCAGTACGCGGATGAGTGCATTGACCGCCGGGCTCGACAAGTAGATGCGCTCGGCGTCGGCCGGGCGCGTCACGCGCAGCGGCACGAACTCGTTGTCGGCCATGTCCAGCGGCAGCACCGGGATCAGCAGGTAGGGCGGCGACGCGAGCCCGTGCTTGATCTCGAACTCTTGGTTGGCCACCGGCGCGGTCGCCGCGACGAAGTAATACTGCTGCCCGTTCTCGGCGCGCTCGGAGTCTTCGGGCCGCCCGAAACGCATGTTGTCGAGGATGTAGTCGAACGCGCTTTTGAGCGCGCGTCGGTGCTCGACGGGCAGGCCCGCCAGCAGCGCCGTGATGTAGGAAGAGCGGGCCATCAGAAGTGGTTGTAGACCAGCGTCATGTGGATGTTGTGACCAGCCGCCCACGGGCCGGGGTTCCCGGCGCTGGCGTAGATCGCGCTCCCGTTCGGATGCCACGACACCTCGGTCGCGGTGATCAGAATGGGCAGAAAGTTCCGGCCGAGGCCGCCGGTAAACGCGCGCCCGGTCCCGACCACTTCCCCGCCGCCCGCCGCGCACGCGATGGGCAGCCCGAAGCGCCAGTCGCCCGTGCCGCCCGTGGTGGTGGACCCGAAGTTGAGGATCATGCGCGCGAACACCGTCTTGCCGACCAGCGTGTAGCGCCCGTAGAAAAACCCATTACCCACGACCGGCTGCGTGCCCGTGCTCGTCCACGTCGGCGCGTAGTCGTGCCACTCGCCCAGCGGGTAGTCGCCGCGCCTCACCTCGTAAATCCGGCCGGGCGGCACCACGACCCAGACCGGCGTGAACACGCGCGACGCGGCCCCGGCCGGGGCGTGGAACAGCGTCACTCGCCCATCGGAACCAAGACGCAGCAGCAGCGAGTCGACGGCCACGTCGTCGGCGATCCACGTCGAGCCCACCCAGTTGGCGTTGGCCGCCCAGTCGAACGTGCCGTCGGAAATCCCGATCAGCCGCAGTGTGGCCGTGCCGTCCTTGAGCGTGAAGGTCGGCTGTGTGCCCACCACCGTGAGCGGCGAGGCCACCGGCAGCGTCGGCGGCGCGAGGAGCTTGGTCGCAATCGCCGCGACCTCGTTCTGCAGCGCGTTGACGTGGTCCGCGTAGAAGGTCTGCCCTTCCGCGCGCGTCGGAAACGCGGGCACCGCTGTGGGGAAGGTGGCCATTACGGTGTCTCGTAGGTGAACGCCGCGTAGATGTAATTCCCGGCGGCCCACGTCCACGGCACGCCCGGCCCCACCACGCCGTTCGAGTTTTCGGGGGTCATATGCACGTAGGTCGGATTGCCCGGCGCTGCCACCCAGCAGGTCCGCTGGCCGGGCGGCCCGACCATGCGGCCGTGCCCCAACGGATCCCAGCCCAGCCACGACAAGATCGGGTAGGCAGGCGGCACGGTGAAGTACCACATTCCGGTCCCCTGCGTCGACGTGCTGCCAAGGCCCAGTGTGACGCGGCAGTGAACCGTCTTGCCGATGATGGTGTAGCGCCCGGCGATGGTGCCGTTGCCCAGCGCGGGCGCGGTGCCCGATGCGCCCCACGTCGGCGTGTAGGCCGTCCACTCGCCCAGCGCGGCCGGTCGGCCCGCCTGCGTGATCGCTCCGGTCGGCGCGACCATGAACTGGTTCTGCCACGCGCGCGCGGCCGCGCCGCCGGGCGCGAAATACATGACGAGGCTGCCGATGGAGATCGCCAGCTGCACCAGCGACGACGTCGCCGCCGGTTCGTCGGCGGTCCATGTCGGCCCGGCCAGACTCGCGTTGTTTGACAGCGTGAGGTGCCCCCCGCTTTCAGCGGTCAGCCGCCCCTTGGCGGCCCCGCCCGCCGGGTCGTCCAGCGCCAGCGCCGCGTCCGCGCCCGACACCACCAGCGGCGTGACGGTGACCGGCGCAGGCGGCGTGGTGATCATCGACGTCGCGATGGCCGTGACCTCG